>Ga0209700_100148_pt1 | contig 107801 bp, 40 predicted proteins | sample SiratroredBW_FD_187528 | JGI IMG/M metagenome (GOLD analysis project Ga0209700, IMG submission 187528) | Root nodule microbial communities of legume samples collected from California, USA - Siratro red BW (SPAdes) (version 2) | ecosystem: Host-associated > Plants > Roots > Nodule | place: USA...
AAAAAAAAAAAAAAAAAAAAAAAAAAACTTAATATATCAACTGAAGAGAAATGGTAATCAAAATAACTCCAAATCTAGTTTTCAGTTATTAGACCAAAATTGGTCAACGATAGATATTTTAAAAACAAAAAATGAAAAAACTTATAAAATATAAAAAAGTAAGAAATCAAATTGTAAAAATAATCCAGAACTAAAATTACAAAATTAACTGAATGCAAAAATCCAAAATTGTGTGAAAAAACATAAGAACCAAAATTGCAAATTTACAAAATATAAGAACTAAAATTATAATTATGCTATTACTCAATGAGTTACAGCAGGTTATTTATCTCGTCTTTCACTCTCTCCCTTTCTCTTATCTGCTCTTTTCACCTCTTCAACCATAAATAGAAATTATATCTATCACTTCTCTTTTCAATATAAGAAAGTTAGTGAGGGGGCAAAAAGAAAACCTCAGTTTCAAGTGAAGACATTGTTGTGGGACATAAGTAACATTGCCTTCACCCAGACAGAATTTGTACTAGAATGCTACATGATGCCAAGATCACTATAATACAAAGATAAAAAAGATAAGGAGAAGGAACTATATTTTACTGAACATTTCTTTACAACAAAACATGCATCAATGAATAATCAACCTCAAGAATTATTCTGCATAGAAGATGAACATACCTCGCCGCTCCCGGTCAATTCCTCAAAGTGAGTAATTACGTTTTCGAGTTGTGAAAACTGTGTCAAATATTTTATATGTTGTTCCGCAGTATCAAAATGATTAAGCTGCCACTGGGAAAGACCATCACCAATAATCTTTAACCCGCTTTTCAGCAATTCCACTCCTCTGCTAATTCCATCAGGAAGTTTCCTTTTTTTATTTGATTGGTTCATGCGATCAACTTCCATGTTATCACATCTCTCTTTCTCTTCAGCAATGGCTGCAACCTTTTGGACCATCTGTTTCAACACAAGGCCTTCTCTACCTAGCAGCTCAAGCTGTTCAGGGCTTGGTGCAACTGTAAGAAGAGCTTTTTCCTTTTTAAGAAATTTTCCAAACTCAACCATAAATGTTTCCTGATTTGATTCCAGTCCTGAAACTACATCATATGAAAGTGCTGCATCCTGTGGAACAAATCTCCAGAGCTTATTGCACCTAGTCTTAGAAGCAAAATATCCAAATGCGGTAATTGCCAGGTGAACAAGTGCCCAGTGCTGCTCTTTCAAGAGCAAGTGATATAATTCCCACACAGCGCAACTCTTTGCATCATCATCACTTTCTGAAATTTCCATGTGTATAAGTCCTGCAAGGAATTGAGCCAAATGTGGTTTGCATTTGTTCAAATGGGCTCCAGGCTCAGACAAAAAGATATTTTGAATCTCCACGATGGCTTGTTCAATATCATTTAAGGCATACAGTTGTTCCAAATATGAGATTATCCCTAGAGTTTCACTGAAAAGCTGGAGATAACGGTTCTTAATTACTTCGTCTACAGTACTTTTGTAATTAGAAGAAATTGCAACCAAAAACTTCAATGCCCTTGCATCAATATCCGATAGTCCGTTTTGGCTGCACGGAAATGGGAATACCAATCTTAAAGCTGACACCAATAATATTCAGGTTCAATGAAAGGATAAAGTGAATTAGGTTGAAATGTGTCCATTAGTAAAACATTCAGATCAGATTGAAACATGCATTGTGAGAGGTCAAATCCAAATCTGACTTTCGATTGCAAGATATAATTAGTTTGACATAAAGAGAAAATAAATTATACAGAACTAATAAAATCCTTTGGTATTCATGACCCCATGTGCTGTAAGCAGACTATACAAGTAACCGTGATAGAGATAAAAAACAAATTAGTGGAAAAATCGGTATGCATTCTATATTTTCTTAATGAAGTTTATACTTTATATATTTCATTGTAACTCATCATAATCCAAAAATGGATGGAATGTAACAGAACCCAGAATACTTACAGTAATGGCAAAGAAGCAGAAAGAATAAAAACTGGAACACCAAACAAACCAGAGGAGCATGCTACCATTGATGCTTCATCAAAGTTGTCAATGAAGTCTAAATAATCAGACTTAATTCTTTGAATGGAAGCGTTTCTCAACTCATCTGCCAGTAAATCAAGTGGAAAACCTTCCATGAACAGAGCCAAACAAAAAATTGGTGACAACTGTGACCTCCCATTACCGACTAGAGATATGTACACCTCGTTAACTATTGATTGTGCACCGTAGGTTAAAAGCATGCATATGGATCTTGACAACTTTCTGAAGGAAGAATAATGCAAGAAAACTGAGTCTGAGGATGCCAAAAGCTTAAGTAATGAGCTTAGTTTGCCAAGGATGTTGTTTGCCATCTGTGTTTCAGCATGTCGCAGCATAAAGCACCAACATTCCATCACAATCTCCCAGCACAGAAAGTGAGGATGAAAGAAGTTCTCTAGTAAGAAGGACTCCAACTCCTCCCAAGCTGTACTCGAAAAGATCACAATCATGAAGGTTTTGAATGCTTGCAAGAGGGAAGTAAAAATAGGCTGAGACACCAGTTCTGGTGTTTTTCCAGAGCCATAAAATAAAGGAAATTGTAAAACAAGTATGTGCGAATAGACATCTTCCTCCACTAAAATATCCAAAAACCAATTGAGCTTCCGAGTTATTTCTATTTGCACATCACCATCAAGCTTAGGAGAATATCTGAGGAAGTTAATAAACAATACGACCCGACCAAGTATTAGTATTTTTGCTCTGCTCATACTTTCACAGCTATTGCAAAAGACATCATTAACCCATTCAGGGTTACAATCACTTAAGGTAGGACAATCAAGGACAGAGCGAGAATCCCCTTTATTCATGAACAACCATTCTAGCACCTCAAGCTTCTGTTCCAGTTTCAGTTTATAAGAATTTAGCAAAGACAATAGCAGATCCAGGGTTGTTTCTTCCAGTAGTTCGGTGATTATCACAGATGCACATTTCAGAAGGTTTTCATTACTTACAAAAAGCCAAAAACATGTGATCTTGAGAACACACAGTGTAATTTCCCTGTAAACTGTATACGCCTGATGAGGATACATCGAACATATTTTAAGAGTATTGATTAGATAAAATTTCACTGGCACAATGATTCTTTTAGCTTCAATTACAGTAATAGATTCATTCAGTGATGAAGACCAAGCCTGGGCAGCACATTTCAGAGGCTCCGTTATCAACGCAAGCAAAGTTAACACTATATTTGCTACGTTGACTTCCATAAAATGCCCACCACCAATTTGAAGCAAAGAAACAACACCTTTCCAGGAGACATTAAGAATATTGACAGAATTGCCACCATCAGTTGCAGCAAAAACACCAATCTGAGATAGTTTTTCTATTGCACATTTTGTTATGCTGATAACATGATCAACAGTGATAGGTTTGTCAAGCCCCAACCCATTTTCATCACTTTCCTCCCAGTTTACTAATTCAGAACGTGCCTTGCAAAATTTTACCACAGCATCAAGGACTATGTGTGCAATCTTCGATACTTCTGATCCAAATGATTGAATTTTCTGCTTAGGAGCACTAAAAGAACAATGCTTAGGAACATATACAAAATTTTGCATGGTAAAATATGAATACGAAAAATATCATCTCTGCAACATTAGTTTTTCCTCTTACTGGAATTTACTACCCAATTTTCACTATCATAAAATATTTATAGAAATCATATATTCAATAATAGGCATGCCATTGTCAAAAGACTGATAAATTATTGAGTTCAGTTTTGATCTACAATTAGAGAAGTCTTTTTATGTACCACTCATCATTGTATTAACTTTTTAAGCAGTTATCAAAGTTATACTCCTTCAATAATGTGGAAATGCGTTATTAAGTAATAAGGTTAAAACAAAATAATAACTGACAATAGCATAAAACTAAATCCCAGATCATTTAGTTAAAAAAAAATCATATAAAATGACCCCACATTTTCAAGTTTTGTTTACTGAGAGAAACATATTACCTTGGCATGAGATATATAATCTTTCGTCAGATTTAATACTTCTAAAATGAAGATTTCTACAGTGTCCATCAATTCTTTGTCACCAAAATCAGTGAATTTCAACAAAGTTGAAAATGTTGATGCAGAAAACCTTAGGATCTCCGCAAGAAGCTGCAAACACGACATAAAAATAACTAAGTAGAAAATGATGCAACTAAAAAAATTATCAAATGAATGTTTCAAGGCTGAAAATCATGCAATTCGTCCAAGAGCTTTACACGAGTCAAAAAGACTTGTGTATGTGCTTAAGAGCAACCACATTCTCATTTACCACCAATATATAAAAGATTCCACATAAGAAAAGAAGAAGTCGATACTTTGGACTGTTCTGTTTATATGCAGGGCTTCAGAAAAATGAAGAAGTGATTAATTCTGTCAAATGTGCTGTCTCTAGACTGTAGCTGAACATTGCATCATAAAAATAATAATAACAACAGCAATAATAACAGATTATCAGCAAAAGCTTTTATCAGAAAAAGCTTTTATCAGCAACAAAAATCATTTTGGATATGTTTGTATTCCACTAGTTTTGGACTTCTGCTATGTCTTGCGCTTTTATGGTGCTTTAGGAGGTCCTTTGTTTCCTATTTTGTACTTTAAAATTAAAAAGTTCAATCAATGCCATAGATAACTGTCAGTAAGAGCATTTAAACAAGAAAACACATCAGATATGCTCATGTTTCCATCCTTTCAGACTTCTGCTAATGATTTGCTTTCATATATTGTTAGGAGTCCCATGTTAATTAATATCAGCTGCTTGATAATGGACTAATCTTTTGAATTGGCTCTTCTCTTGTGCTTAAATCCTAACATATGTTTTGTGATTTGATTGCGCTTTAGGAGGTCTTTTGTCCCCTGTTTATTCAAACATCGATACCATTAATAAGTTAAGAGTAGCAGCAATATGTACTTCTGCACCTTATCATCACAATCAATGCATTTCATTATCTTCAGGGATATCATTAGTCATAAGTTGAGTAATTTTGAGTATTAGAAATTAATTTGTCTTCTTCAAGGATCAAGGAGATTTCATTGGCACAGCAACTGATTAGGATAAAATTAAGTGCTTCACTTCTATTTTGTATAAAACAATGTTGAGGTATTGGCCTATTGGGAACTTTGCTCCATTGCTGTTTTCTTTTTTTCTTATCCTATTCATGCGACATTTTGAGTTTTAGCATTAACTCAAAATTAATAGACAGAACGAGTTACATTAGGCTTACACAAATCGTGCCGTGCAGGCATCATAACTATGTTTCATAATTGTCAGTTGCAAGTCGTTCAGTGGTTCATGGTCACTAATCAACATTTCTAAGCTCACTTCTCAGCATTTCATCAATAATGGCAACCAGTGAGTAGTAATAGAACATTGAGACTATTCAATTTCCTCTCTCTGTTTTTCTGTTGTCAAAATAAATCACACAAAAATAAGATAACAAGAGAAACATAATACAAGTATTATCTCTTCTTTCCCTGCATAGATCAAGGGAAATTCATGTTCAATTATATTTCTCCAGCAAAGGCATCTCTTAAATGTCTATTTTACTGTCTTTGGGAAACAAAAATATATTCTAAGAGTTACTTTTACTCCTAGTACAGGAGAGAACAATTCCAAACTACAAATCAAGAGCAAAATATAAAACGATCATGAGAAACTACTAAAAGTACAAACAACCAACAAAGTATGAAGCTTTCTTTTTCCTTTTGTGAAGTGAAAAACTTATTCAAGGATTATTTGAGGGTTCAATCTATGGCATAGAACTCCTACCTGGTAAAATACAGAGCTATGTTCATCTTCCTGAGATTCTTCTGTAGAAAGGAGGCTCATCTTTAGATGCTTGCCACACCAGACACTAGCCTAATAGTGAGATTAGATTATAATAAAAGAGATAAATAAAAATTTAAAAGATGTGAAAGTGCTATAGGATATATATAAAGGACAAAGAGAAAGTAAAAAACATGAGATAACTGAAGAGATACCTTGACTCCAAGAGTGAGAATCTGTGGTGGGCAACTGGATAGGTTAAAATCTATAAGGCGCAAAGCCACTTGTATGATACTTCTATTTAGCATGCACTGGGTCACATCCAAACATGTGAAGTTCTCCCAAAAAGTCAAGCTAGCAGTTAAGGTGGGAACAAGAACAAAGGCAATCGATAGAGTTCCAAAATAGCATACAAGTACAATAATAGATAGAGTCATGAAGTTTCACCAATATGCCATTAGGCCAAATGCATTAGGTTTGAACCCCTTAAGCAAGACCTAGGATTTAGTCTTGAGGATAACAAATTCATAGTAGAAAAGAAAAACTCCACTAAAAGTAACCAATCAGGCTCTTAGACCAGGATTAGTCATACATGATGATAGTCAATACTCTGTAACAAAACAATACTAACCAAAAAGAAAAACAAAAGTCAGGAAGTTTCAATATCAAGTAACAGATTTCTTTCTCATTCTTTTTTTCTTAAATCTGAGGTTTATGCATTGCTTGAATTGGCATGAATCTTATAATTTCAAGCATGAACACTAACAAAGTGATAAAAAAAAAAAAACTAACAATGCATCTAACAACAAAGTTGTTACAATTGACCGACTAGAAAGCAAAAATCGATAATGTGATTGGGAAGAAAGCAAACAAGGATACTACAATGCAGTTAACGATGGAAGCATAGTCGGACTCGGACACGTTCTTCAATTCCATGCGTACAAGATCGTTAAACAACTGAACCCGATCCTCAACAACCTACAAAACCCTAAAATCTGAGACCACAGTGACAGAGTGTAGTATACAAGTAGAAACAAAGACGATGATAAGAAGAAGAAACTTGCCTCTGAGGATTTAATGGCTGCGAGTATTCTCTGAACATCGGTGGTGGAGCTACCTTCCGCCATTTTACACACACACTCTCACTTCTCTATTCTCTGTTCTCTTCTCTCTTTCCGTTTTGCATATATCCATTTTCGATTGTGTTTTCTAGCTTGCTTTTTCCCGCCAAAGCCACACTAGTGCGAGCGTTTTTTTTTTTTTCTCTTTTCCGTTTTCCATTCCTGCCCTTGGGTTATTTTTCTCTTCGTTTTTTTTTATTTTATGTTAGGTTTAATTATAATTTTGATTTGTATAATATATAAAATTAAAATTTTGTTTCTTGAATAATTTTTCGAAATTTTAATAAACCATCATTTTTTTATTGAATTGTTTGCATAAATTTAATTCTTCACTTTGTTAAATTTTGTGCTTTTAAAAAATATGTTTTTAATTATAATATTGTTACCGTTTCCAATCCTATAAAAGAATTATAAGTATAATGTGATTACTGTTTTACTTTCAAGTTAATAAAATAATATAGTTAAATTAATATAAAGTTACATATTATTAAAAATTAAATTACCAAAATTACTTAAAAAATAATTCAAAAATCAAAAGTATGGATAGTTAAAAATTAACTGATTGTAGAGAAATAATTTAAGGGAGAATTTGATATAATGTAAGAACCAAAATTATAATTAAATTTTTATTAGTTTTTTCGTCTATCTCTATAACAAAAATCGCATAATCCGGGGTATTAAACAAATAGTTAGGACTTAAGAACAATCTTTGTGTATACTGTAAATGCTTACCTTTCATCCAATTCAAAAATAAAAGTTTTTTAACATTTTGTATGTATTTAAAATAGATGAAGCAATGTTAACTCTCCAAATACAGGACATATATTAAAATTTTATATATGAAATATATAAGGAAACAAGGCTTCTAAAAGCCAAGTAAGACATTTTTCATTCTCACAATATTTTCTTCCTTTCTCCGTGCTATCTTTTTACCAGTTAAGTAAGACATTTTAATGAGTAAGGATCCATTTAATTAGTGGAATGAATGTTCTTAATTTTTATCTTGTATCTTATTTTAAATTAACATTTGAGACTAACTAAATTATATGCATATTATCTATCATTAGAGACAAAAATTTTACATAATGAAATGCATTTTCTTAATTATTTTTTTCCTATTTATGAAGATATATTTAATAATTTTTTCAATATGAGAAATATATGAATATTTTTTATAGAAAGACTCACTCCAGAATTTTTTTTAAATCTTACTTTTATTTATACATACATACATATCGATTAGATATAAATAATAGATTATAATTATATTAAGATTTAATTATAGATATAATTAGATGTACTTATTTATAAGATTCACATCACAATTAATATTATTTACAATAATTAAATACAAATTTTTTACATAATAACACTAGTTTATTAAATTTATTAACACTAGTAATATATTTTAATTAATTTTTAATAATGTAAGTGTTAATTATTTATAATATTAATTATTTTTCAAAGATAATTGTATTATAAATAATAAACTAGTAATATATTTCAAATATTTTTTTAATAATTTAAATTTTAATTATTTAAATATTAATTATTTTTCAAATATAATTCTATAATAAATAATAAAACATAAAATTGTACAAATTTTAACTTAATTTTTTTACTAGTATACAAATTATTTACTGAAATTATAAACAAAAATATTATATATATGTATATATATATATACAATTGAAAATATTAATAAAATAATAATATCTTATATTTTCCATTAAAATAAATTAATAAGTTTTTATTATACTTTTGATCCTTCATAGAAGTATTAGATTTTTATTAAAATCATATTTTAATTATATATTTAAATATAGTTATACTATTTAGAATACATATTAAATAGACACTAAAATTATGTATTTTAAAAAAATTCTATAACTAATATTTTTAAATGTATTTATTGTAGAAACTATTTTTTTTAATTATATGTTATTGATAAAAAAAATTATCTCATTAACTCTTAATCATATTTTAATTATTATAGTCGTAATATTATCTACCTCTTCAAGAACAATTCTCCCGAAAATTTATATATAATTTGAATAGATTGTTAAGATACACCATTTATACTATAAAATACGAATATAATAACAATTTGGTATGAATTAAGTTATATTTAAAAATTATATATTACCTTAGTCCATAACAATAAAAATAATATTTTTTTTATTTTGGAATGCTTTTTATTAAAAAAAAGTGTTCATATATATTATAAGAAAAAATGTCAAATATAATTTAACTTTTTTTAAAGTAATTAACATTATTTAATTTATTAATATAAATATGAATAATTGACACGAAAAAATAATAATATTTTGTCTTGTTAATATTATTGGTTAATATTTAATTTAAAATTATCACAAAAACTAAAAATATTGAAAAGTATATTTGAAAACATCTCAATATTAAATAAGTACTATAGAATAATTATTGATTATAATATATATTAATGAAGAAAATGATATCTAGAGTACATTTTGCATATAAGATATTATGTTTCTCTTTAAAAAAATAATTAAGTACACCTAACATCTAATTCATCTTAACTGTCATGAATATAATAAAAATATAAAATCAAGATTAAGAGAGATTTATTATAGTTGCTTGTTACCACAATATTTAACATTAAAACTTTCAACAGTAGAACAATGAAACTATGGGGGAAAGAATTGGAACGTCTAGTGAAAATTCACGGTATAAAAAAAATCTCACATTTTCTCTACCTCTTTTTTTTTTCCTATTTTTCTGCTAATGTGTTTTTTTAACATGTTATGAATCCTAATCCATTTAATTATTAACATTATTATATTTTATTGCAAAATTCAGGGTTGAGCATCGGTTAAATTAGGTTTAAAATATAATTTTAAATTTATTAGCCATTATATCAATATCGTTTAAAATACATTGTGAAATATTTGTTTAAACTTATCTAATTTACATTATTTTTAAAATTTAAGCACAAGAAAATTTCAGTCGTACAGCAAGAAGATGATGACCTGGCCTAGATAGAAGCGGAAAGATTTAGGAATGTTTTGTTTTGAGGGGAAAGTGGGTTTTGATGCACTGTCCAATCCATATTCTTGCTGCGCCATTTTAAGCAAATACAATTGTTCTCCGACATCTTCGTCGGAAACTCCGACCTTCATGGACCATTTTCCTCTTCCTCTCTCTCATTCTCTCCTCTCACAAACAAACTTTCTCTTTCCTCCCATCAAAAACCATGCTTCAACTCCCATTTTTCTCTTTTGGGTTCCTCTAACCCTACTCCAAAACCTTGCATTCCCATTTCAACAATCTTCAAACCTCATTTTCCAGTGCATGACCAAACAAAAAGGTACCCATTTCACAATTTTATTGTTTTTTGTAGAGTAAAGACCAAAGGCTCCACCGTTTATACAATTATCCAACGTGCAACGGTTTTGTTTCTTTTGGGTTAAATTGAAAGGGAAAAATGGTCTGTAGCTGAAAATGGGTCTCCCTTGATTCCTTCTTTGCTCACTTTATATTTGGTTTTTGTTTTCCTGTTGTTCTTGCAGGGTTGAAACTTTTAAGTTCCTTCATGGAACTGACGTGCAGGTTCCTTTTCAGGACCATGTTTACGAGAAATATTACGTGATCATGGTGATACATCAATGGTTCTTATGATTGTGAACGGAATCATTGTGTAGAATTCCCAGAAATTTTGTTGGTTCTCCATCATAAATATTCAAGTTTCTCTGCTGACTTTAATTGATTATGGAGGGATTTCGGGATATGGTAATTTAGACCGGTGGATGGCGAATGAGAATTTGCGCACTGTTTAAGGTTGGGAAAATCTTTGTGTTGGATAAGTTTTTAACTGGAAATTGGCTTTGATGTGAAGGTAAAGAGGATTTATCTGTTATACTCTGTCTGGAATGGACAATTTACAATAGGAGAAAACACCAGCACTGGTTAAACGTGGTTAGATGTCGAGAATTCAGTGCTCTAGTGCAAAAAGTGGTTATATGAAACTAACTATATGATAATCCACCATGAACAATGAGGATCCTGGCATTTCAGGCAAGCTGTATATAGATGGGGTGAATTTTGGTTTAGGCAACAAAGTCTCTTCTGTTGAGGATGAACAGAATATATGTCAACAGACGGGTGAAGAGTTTTCTGCGGAGTTCTTACGTGATCGAGTTGCCTTAAGAAGAATTCCTGTCGTAACTGACACAGACCTGCGTCTGCCAAACAGGTTGGATGTTAATATTAAAGATAATAATTGTCAGCTGCTTTGTGAGGATCTAAAGAATGTTCTCGGGCTAAGGAGAACAGATTCAGATAGTAACTCGGATTTGTCAGAGATTGCATTTCCCAGAGGATGTGTTGGTGAAGTTGACAACAGGTCCTATCCTAATAATTTGAATAGGTACCAGTTTGAACACGGTGGTATAAGACAAGTATCAGGGACATTTTCAAGACAACTATCAGGTAAATTTTCCGAGGGAAGTGGTAGTGATCAAATTAATTCAGGACCAGAAACTCCATCTATGTACGGTGTTGACTCACCTCATTCATACCATCCTTATGGACCAGTATTCTCAGAAGGTTCTTTCTATAAGAAGATAAAGTTTCTATGTAGCTTTGGAGGTAGAATACTACCCAGACCAAATGATGGGAAGCTCAGATATGTGGGTGGAGAGACACGGATAATATCAATAAGGAAGAACATCGCATGGGAGGAACTTATGAGGAAGACTTATGCTATCTGCAGTCAAACTCACACTATCAAGTACCAGCTTCCTAGAGAGGACCTTGATGCTCTTATATCTGTTTGTTCCAATGAGGATCTTCATCATATGATCGAGGAGTATGAAGAGCTTGAAAGAGCTGGAGCCTCTCAACGGCTGAGGATTTTTCTCATTCCTTTAAATGAATGTGAGAGTCCAAGTTCCAATGAAGCAAGAGTCAATCAGCAAAGTGATGCAGATTATCATTATGTTGTTGCTGTTAACAGTATGCTGGATCCAAGTCCACAAAAGAATTCCAATGGACGGAGTTTAGCAAGCCATACTAGCCAGTTTGGAAATACCTCTGATTACAAAAGTCCACATTTTCACAGAGACTCATCCACATCTGCATTAGATTGCCCCCCAACCTCTCCAAATTTTACAGGACTACTCTCAAAACCCAGTCCTCAATATTTTACAGCGCTAGCTGGCAAGTCATTCAATCAAATGTCTCCTCCTTTATATCCTGTTTGTGTACAGTCTAAAGATCCCCAAAATTCTAATGGACAGCTATTTATGGATAAACCATATAATGCTGTCAATGAAAGCATTACTCCCTTTGTTACGGAAAAAGTTGCACATGACAATACTTTGTATGTAGACAATGCCAATTATGTTGATCCAGTTGCATACTATAACAATCTTGCTCAAGGGCCTAGGCACGCGAATTATCATCCTAATAATCAATACATAAGGGAGTCTGACCAGATCAGGAGGCCTCGTGAGAATCTTCATCTTCACAGACATAACAAAAGCAATGAGTTTTTCTCTTCTCCAGCATGTAATCTAAATAATATGAGTTATGAGAGACCTTTAATTACCAATGATGGTTCATATCATCTTAACAATATTTTCTCTCATCCTCACGAGTCTCCAAGTTTATTGTCAGAATCTGATCTTAGAGAGGGATCTCGGTACACAATGTTGCATGCACGCTCTGACTCAACACTTAATGAGAATGATGAGAACTATAAACTCCATTTGCAATTTCCCCGCAATGTAGAGAGAGACCATTTTCCATCGCGAAAAAATTCAGGCCATTTAGAAGAATGTTCATTACAACCTGGAGAGATAATTGATAGGAAAGAGCACCTGGCTAAGTATCAAAATTTGCCCATTTTTGGAATGACTGATGGCTATAACAAAGTATTAGAAATTGGTAAAGAGAGCTTGGAACTTGCAGAAAAGAACAATGATTTCTTTGATGCAAAGGTTGGAGCTATGTCCCCGGACAATGCCATAGATTTTAAACATGGGCAGTACATCTACTCTCCACATGGTGTTTGCTCATCTTCTCCAGATTTACAAAGAAGTGAATGCAGTGCATCTACTGAGTCTTTTGTCTCTTTTGAATCCACAAAAAACCTGAGGGGGCAAACAAGTGTTCTACCATTAGACAGAACCACTTCTGAGTTTTCCATGAGGAGCCGAAATTCATCAATGCATCACCAATATGCTATGTCGGTGGCAAAAGACAGTCAACCACTTTTCCCTGGTCCTTTTAAGTCCCAAACTGACAAAGAATCCTCACTACCTATCTCAGTAAGTGTATCTCTTTTGAATTTTGTCAAATCAACAGCAATCTTGCATATAATAATAACTGTATTTTCATATTTCAATTCAGTATATGGACATGGGTTCTTCCCTAAGAGAGGTTGTTATCCCTGTTGAAGATCCTGCCTACTACCTGCACCAAAAGGAAGAAAACATAGTCGTTAAGAATCAGTCTTCTGAAAATATCGACAAATTTTGTATCAACAAGCCTGTGTCTGATTCCAAGCGACCAAAAAGTTCTGTTTCTTCTGGTATCCAGTCATGCTTAAAAGTTGTATCAAATGTAGATGAAAAGGCTGAAGTTGAGCCTACATCTCCTAAAAAGGAAGGGATAGAATGTGATAGTCCAAAATCTGAAAGTAAGGTGAGAATCTGCACATGAATTTGTTGTTTATGGTTCAGGATAACTAATTTTACATTTGACATGAGGTTCTTGTCTAAATGATAGCATGCAAGGTCTGATAGTGGAAACTTCAACAAGTCTACCGTTGATATAGCAACTGCCGAAACAGAGTCTGAAATTTATGGATTACAGGTGAACTTCTGCAGTTTGGTATATATTTACTATTTCTATCTTCAATATTTTACCTAGTTGGTATTGGTAAAAAAATATTTCTTTCCTGTCTTTGTTTTTGATGAAACGGTTTGCTTAAGTTTTCAACACGAGGATGATGATAAAACTTGTACACTCTAAATTGTATTGCCAAAGTTGAGTTTCATAAATTTAGTGTTTGATAGTTAAGAAGAGTGATATTTAGGTCTTGACCAATGGTCTACTTGTCTGTTTACAGGATAAATAGTTTTCTCAAAGCTATTGTTTTCTTTCTCCTATGAATTCTGATACCAAAACTAGGCTTGCCTGTGTTTACTTTCATTTAGGGGTGCAAAATGATATTGACTCAATAGACCAACCTATTAAAATGTTTGCCTACATTGTGTTTCCTGTGGCTTTAAAAATTGCTACCTATTCTGTTAAGCTTCATTTATCTTGAGATTTTGTTGGTGAACCGGGTTTTCATCAGGTTAAAAATATAGTCAACCTTTTTATTCATTAAATAATAAGTTCATGCTTTGATTGCTTTCTAAGGCTTGGAAAATTGCTTGTCTTGGACTTAAAAAGAAGTAGCTGACCTTAAATGAGCAAAGTCCATTTGCCTGACGTTTAGATTGGAGTCTGTGTCCTTGTATTAAAAAACTAAATTGGCCTGGCTCAAAAAGTTTGTTGATCCTTTAGAGACTAGTGACCAAACTGAACAAGATGATTAAATGTTAGAAATCCAGAAACTGTCTGAACCTATTATTATGTGTGTTTGTGTGTGAAATTATATTTTCATGATCTTCTATATTACAGAATAGAATCATCAGACAATAATGTTATAAATTATATTTCTGTTAATCACTTGAAGACTAATAGCAGTATTGCAAATCAGAAATTTAGATAGGTGTAATCCCTCTGGTAATGCAATCTTTCCTCCAGTTGCTGTCTTCTTTTTATTTTTTTACTTTACTTTCCTTAAATCTATTTTAATAGGATTACGAGACTGCAGAATAAAGCCCACATGCATGTGTTTAAACTAGTTCTTCATATGTAACAAATGCAGAATATTCAGAATGACGATCTTGAAGAACTGCAAGAGTTGGGATCTGGAACTTTTGGAACTGTTTATCATGGAAAGTGGAGGGGAACAGATGTTGCAATTAAGAGGATAAAAAGCAGTTGTTTCTCGGGTAGATCGTCAGAGCAAGAGCAGTTGGTAGGTCCCGTAAATGATAATCTAGTTGGATTTTCTAGAATAATCTATTTAGTTTACCTCTCAATTTTTTGTTGATACCATTGCCTGTATAAAGTAATGCCTGAAAAAGTACTTTCATGGTGAATGAGGAATTAAATTTCTTTGATTTGGAAACTCTTGTTTTTGCTGGCCGTTAACGTGTATTCTCCTAGAACCTCTTGTTTGACAATGTTTCTGCAGACTAAGGATTTTTGGAGAGAGGCACAAATTCTGTCAACTCTTCACCATCCAAATGTGGTGGCGTTTTACGGGGTAGTTCCGGATGGCCCTGGTGGAACATTGGCGACAGTAACAGAATACATGGTGCATGGATCACTCAGGAATGTTCTAATGAAGAGGGAAAAGTAAGCTAACATATCTAACTTGGTAACTGTTGACTAGATTTACAATTCATCACTCTTATTAAATTAAGTTATGTGCAGAGTGCTTGACCGTCGTAAAAGGGTTCTGATTGCAATGGATGCAGCCTTTGGGATGGAATATTTGCATTTGAAAAATATTGTTCATTTTGATTTAAAGTGTGATAATTTACTTGTCAATTTGGGCGATCCTGAGCGACCTGTGTGCAAGGTAATTTCAGAAACATGTACTAACAAGTTTTTAAACAGTATTCAAAATTTTGTTATTTAGTTAATTCTGGTTTTGTGTTGGAAACCAGAACTATATATAGGTCTTTGTTTTGGTTTTTTTCCAATATAATGAGAAGTTCTCTAGTTTTCTATATCCTCTACAATCTTCTTTTTGAAGTTGAGTGTGCCGTTTATGTGTGTGTCTGTGTCTGTGAACCAAATCAGAGTTGTGAGTGAGACAATGTTAGAAATCTTTCAGAAAGAACAAAAAGAAAAACTTCCCACCACAACGTAAAAGACAAACACAGAGAATTCCAATCTTATTCCCAAATAAAACCACCGTATACAACACCCTCAACAAAGTTAACATATTTCCTTTCACACGGGAATAGCCCTGTCCAAAACTCAAAACATCAAAAGTCCCCCCAAAAACATAAGGTTGGTCTTTTTATAGACCAACCTCAAAACTAACATAGACCCAACAACCTTTCCCGCCAATAGCCCCCACCTTACTCTTTATTATTACTTTTCCTTCTATCATAAACTTTCCAAACTTTGTCTTTCTCATTTACATTCGGCCTAACAGTACTCCCTTATGCTGAAACAACCTTGTCCTCAAGGTTGAAATCTGGAAATTGTTCCTTAACGGTCGTTGCATCCTCCCAAGTTGCCACTTCAGACCCTCCTTTCTCCCACTAAACCAAAATTTGTTGCACTGGTTCATCTTGATTTTGCACCACTCAACCGTCCAGAATCTGCTTAGGTGCAAAACTCATTGCTTAAGCTTGGAAATCTAAGGGTAACCTAGATTCCACTTATTGAGAAACCACTGCCAATTTAAACTAAGACACATGAAAAATTGGGTGTATGAGCTGTTTCTCCGGTAGCCGTAATCTAAATGCCACCGCACCAACCTGAGCTAATACCAAAAGGGTCCATACAATCGAGTTGATAGTTTAGGATGCAGCCTGATGGGCATGCATTGCTGCTTATGTGGGTGGATTTTTAAATAGACCTTATCTCCAACTTTAATATGAGACGGTTTTTGATGTTTATAAACTTCACCATCTGATCTTATGCCTGGTTTAAGTGGAACTTAAGCTGCTTAAGGGCCTCATCTCTAGTCATTAAATCTTGAGTTACCTCTTCCACCTCTGTTTCCCCTGGTATGAACCTCACAAGTGAAGGGGGAGCTCTTCCATAAACAATAGCAAATGGGAAACATTTTTCCACACCTTTATAAGTGGCATTTATACCAATATTCCACAGAGGGTATAAAACTAACACATATTTTTGGTTGTTCGGAGCTAAAACAACGAAGATACATTTCCAATACCCTATTTAGAACCTCTGTTTGGCCATCCGATTCAGAGGGCTAAGCTATACTTTTGTTCAAAGTGGTTCCCTAAAGTCTGAATAATTCTTTCCAAAATAGACTTAGAAAAATAGAGTCGCTATGGCTGACTATAGAAGTTGGGATCCGGTGTAGTTTCATTATCTCCTTCATGAACACTTTCGCCACCTAATTAGCTACGTAGGGGTGCTTTAGGGGGATGAAGTGCCCATATTTACTCAACCTATCTATCACCACTAATATTGTGTCATACCCATTGGATTTCGGCAGCCCAATGAAATTCATACTTATTTCTTTCCATGTGGCAACAAGGATGGGTAAAGGCTGCAATAACCCTTGAGGTGAACATGCTTGATACTTGTTCTATTGACAGATGGCACATTCAGCTACAAAATCAACAATCGTTTTCTTCATTCCCATCCAATATAATAATTGGGCAATTCTTCGGCAAGTGCGAAACACTTCTGAATGTCCTCCAATAAAAGATGTGAAATTCGCGAATCAACTTTGGAAACCATTTGTAGGTAGCTAACAACACCATTCTTCCCTTGTAATGTAGCCCCTCATTCTCGAGAGTATAGTTCATGTAAGAGTTTGGATTGTTCTTTAAATTCCCTATAATCTTTTGCAATATTGAATCATTTCTGATCTCCACTTCCACCAACTCAAAATCCTGCCAATAAGGTCTTATGATTACCTTGAGATCAGCTTCTTCTTCATCCTCTACTCCAATTACGACCCACAAATTTTTATCAGGACAGTGATGCTTGTAGCTGTATGGTCCTCCACAATGGAAACATCTACCTTCCTCCCTTCATCTGACATACTCGAGATAAGGAAGAGTTCTCACACCTCTTTCTTACAGCTTCTCTAGTGTTTGTTCCCGCCCTAGTCTTTCTTGCAATGGAAGATTCTTTCTTAGCATTACTGGCCATGCTAGAAAACCGTTTGTCCACTCATCCCCTGTCGGTTCAACTCGTGTGGTGACTCCATTACCAACAAAATATCGGTAACTGGATGCATTGTTATGATAGTTGAGGACTCCCTTCCTCTCCTCATTTATTGTTTCCTCCAAATCCAAAGCAATCTTCATGGCCCTCATCAAATCTTTGGGGTCATGGGGTCTAATTTGATTTCTTATTTTCAATGGAAATTCCCAAAGAAATATCCCAAAAGCTGCTACTCGGGAGTGTTTGGTGCTTGAGCGACCAATACCTCAAATTCTTGGATATACTCTTCCACTCTTCCATCTTGTTTCACTCTTGCCAACCTTTCAAATACTAAGCTTTGTTCCTTCCCCCTTGAACCTATGTATTAAGGCTACCAAAAACTCATTCCAAGAGGGATTCTTGGAGTTTTGCCTCCAAAAATTAAACCAATGACTTCAATTGCCCTCCATACTAATGAACCAACCTTAATCTTTCTTTAACAGAAACCTTATGGATTTCAAAGAATTTCTCTGTGGATCCACCCCTTCAAAGATAGATAACTCCACCCTTTTGGTCCACGCTCTTGGTTCCACCTCCTCTTTGTCATCCGATTTTTGATCTTGCACCGAGTGTCATTCCTTCTTATTCTCATTGTTCACTGAATTATCCCCTCCCCTAGACATTATATCACTCTTCTTGATGTCCTGCAACAATTCCTTGATTTCTAAGAAGCTATCTTTAATAGTCGTTACCTTACCTTCTACCTTTACTTCTGCTAGCATTCTCCCTCGTTCATTGGTCAACTTTTCTAGTGTGCTCACATGGTGCTCCATTCTAACCGTTCAGCTCCTTTTGGATTCGACAGGTCAGACCAAACTTGTTAGAAATCTTTCAGAAAGAACAAAAAGAAAGCTTCACACCACAATGTAAAAGAGAAACAATAGAGATTTCCAATCTTATTCTCAAATCAAACCACCGTATAAAACACCCTCAACAAAGGAAACACTTTTCCTTTCACGTAGGAATAGCCCTATCCAAAACATCAAAAGTCCCCCCAAAAACATAAGGTTGGTCTTTTTATAGACCAACCTCAAAACTAACATAGACCCAACAACCTTTCTTGCCAACAGGCTCCCACCTTACGTTTTATTATTAATTTTCCTTCTATAATAAACTTCCAAACTTGTCATTCTCATTTACATTCAGCCTAATAGACATTGTGTGTGATTTCTATCAGAAGGAGTGAAGAAGTGTTTACGTGTGAGAAGCCACACCAGTTTTGAATTGTTATTGCAAAAGTCTTGAGATAGTGCTTATGACCAAGAAAATCACTCCCAATGATGAATTGCATGCTGAATTGTTGGAAACGGTTATTTAAATGGTAGAACGGGCACAAATTCCATTTCCTTCCTTTGATGGCTCCGAGTTTCGGGATTGGAAAGCAAAGGCAGAACAATTCTTTGAATTGGAGGGAACCTTGAGGCCCAAAGAAGTCGTTTACTGTTGTTATCCATGGATGACAAGGCTTTTTGCTTGGCAAAGGCATTACATGCAAAACACCAATAATAAAGGAAAATCTTGGCAACAAATCCTTAAACATACTAAGAGCAAATTTGGTTCGGGTTCTATTGATGATCCTATCGTTGACCTCGCAAGATTGAAACAAGAAGGGACCTTGCTTGACTATCTTGAAAGGTATGACACATTGTTGGCTTTGGTAGCTATATCTAAAGATTTGTCATTGAGTTTCTTTCTCTCCGGATTAACAATTGAGTTAGAAAAATCAATAAGAGTTCGTAGTGCTACATCTGTTCAAGATACTATTCGAATTGCTCGATTACAAGATGAGGTACTTCAAGTAATGGCAAAGAAATTTTCACCAGGAAGATCAGCTAGCTTTGAATCCAGGGACAGATATGTCACATCATGGTCCGCTGCCTCTTCCAGCAATAGAAGTTATCCTATTAGCACTCTGAATCAGAATCAACTTCAGCGCCCTACAGCTTCAACTTCAATGTCAGAATCAAAAGGTTCAACTGAAACCTCTATCTCTAGAAAACAAATTAGTGAAAGGATTGCAAGGTTTATGTCGATCTTGTGGCGATAAGTGGGATAAAGATCATAAACAAAAGTGTAAAGTGTGGGGTAAATTGAATGCCGTTTTCAGTGCTCAATGGCAAAGGGCTGTCAAGTTAACATCTGAATTAGACGGTGAGCAGGAAAATGAAATCATCAAGCATAGTTTAAACTTAATTATGGATGCAGATGTTCATATCTCCCATACTGCCTTACAAGGTGTGGCTGGTGGTAATACCCTTCAAATAAAAGGCTGGATTAAGAAACAAGCTGTGCCATTTTTAATGGACACAGGAAGTACACACAATTTTATTAGTGCTAATCGGGTGAAGGCACTTGGGCTGAAATCTCATAGCTTAAGTAATTTCCGGGTGATGGTTGCATCTGATAAGGAATTAGTATAACTAGAAGTTGTCCTTTAGTTGAAGGGAAATTTAATGATCATGTTTTTCGAGTTGATTTCTTAGTGTTAGCTAGCAGCAGTTTTGGTGTCATCCTTGGAATGCAGTGGTTTAAACACTAGGAGAGATTTGCTGGAAATGTGGCCAATTGACAATAAAATTTGAAAATGATAGCAAATTGGTTTGCCTACGAGGAGAGCATCCTTCATCGGATGTGTGAGCTGACAGGGAAAATTAAACCAGCTAAATGTCGTGCCGTGTTGCTGGCACTTCAAGTCCCACTCTGCTACAGTGACTTAGTAGATGAAACTCTTCCCCACATATCTCCTAACCAACAATCTTAATTAAATCAATTATTGGAGAACTTTCAACAATTGTTCTAGGAGCGTACAACTTTACCTCAAAAAGGCGATATGATCATCAAATATCATTAGTCAATGGTAAACCATTCTGTTTAAACCATACCACATGCTCAAAAAGAAGAGATAGAAAGACAGGTTAAAGCACTGCTGGTTACTGGTTTTACCAGAGAAAGTCGTAGCTCTTATGCTTCTCCATTAGTGTTAGTGAAGAAAAAGGATGGTTCCTGAAGATGTTGCACTGATTTCAGAAAATTGAATGCTTTAACTATCAAAAACAGGTTCTCTATACCATTAATTAAGATTTATTGGATGAATTAAATGGTGCGAGCTATTTTTTCAAGCTGGATTTACGAAGCAGCTATAACCAAGTAAGAATGGCAGAGGCTGATATTCATTAAACAACCTTCAGAACTCATAGTGGACACTATGAATGGGTGGTCTTACCTATTGGTTTGAGCAATGCACCAGCCACATTCCAAAATTTGATGAATGATATATTCAGGGAACATCTAAGGAAGTTCATTTTGGTGTTTTTTTATGATATTTTTGTTTACACAAAAACATGGTCAAATCACTTTCAATGCTTGCATACTGCTCTCTAAATATTACAACACAACTTGGTTCTCAACTACAAAAAAAATGCAGCTTTGGCAAAATAAAAGTAGATTACTTGGGATTATTTGATTTCCTATAAAGGTGTGCAGCCAGACCCAGTTAAAATTTATGCCATTCAACATTGGCCAAGACCAAGAACAGTTAACGAACTGCGTGGCTTTTAGGCCTATCTGGCTATTATCATAGATTTATACACAATTTTGGGAAGCTTGATCAATCACCGACTCACTAACTGCAAAAAAGACAGATTTCAAATGGAATGAAGAGACTGAAACAGCATTTGCAAGGTTGAAGGAAGCTTTAAGATTAGCTCCTCCTGTATTGGCTTCGGCAGCCTTTGATCAACCTTTCACAATAGAAAAAGGTGCTTCAGGAGTGGGTATTTGTGTGTGCTCCTCCAAAAAGGCCTTCAAATAGCTTACATTGGCAAGGCTATGGGTCCAAAGTATCAATTATTTTCAGCTTATGAAAAGAAATGGCAGCATTATTTTCTTGGACACCACTTTATAATTAAGACTGATCAAAAAGCACTGAAACATCTATTGGAGCAACCTGCAACGACATTAATGCAGAACTGAGGACTGGAGAAATTGATGGGTTGGGACTTTAGCATTGAATATAAGAAGGGCAAAGACAATGCAGTGGCTGATACATTGTCAAGACAACAACAAGGAGATAGTTTGGCTGCAATTTCCCACGTCACCTTTCAGTTACTCATGGAGGCCAAAGATTCATGTAAAACAGATCCGAAATTACAGAAGATAGTAGATAAAGTAAGGTTACATAAAGGATCATACAAACATTACACCTTTGATGGAATAATTCTCCGCAAAAAAGGTAAAGTGGTAATTGGAGCAGATCCTAACATAAAACGAAGAATATTGCACCATTTCCATAACACAATGATGGGGGACCATTTGGGAGATGATCTTACTTGTAGAGATCAATTTTATTGGAAAGGTTTGCAGAAGGAGGTTAAAACATGGGTCCGGGAATGCATGATTTGTCAGAAAAAAACAAGCCGTTATTACAAATGCCTGCATGGTTACTACAACCACTCTATTCTGGATAGAACTTGGAAATCCATTTCAGTGGGTTTTGTTGTGGGTCTTCCAAAGTCTAATGGCATGACAATTATCTTCGTGGTATGTGACCGATTTATGAAGTATGCTCATTTCACACCATTAGTTCATCCTTTTGGAGCAGCTAAAGTGGGACAAGGTTTTTTCTTTTTTCTTTTTTTTCTTATACGGTTGTTAAATTGCATGGTGGGCCATCTAAGATAATCTCTGACATAGATAGCATTTTTATCAGTGCTTTTTGCACCGAGTTGATGAAGCAAACGGTTAAGTTGTTTTGGTCCACTGCCTTCCACCCTCAATTTGATGGCTGAAGCTTTAAACAAAGCCTTGGAGGGGTATTTACGTTGTGTCACTCACTGGGGACTTACCAAAGAAGTGGACTGAGCATCTTTCTTCAGCAGAATTGTGGTGTAATACTAAATTCCACACAGCAACCAAGATGTCACCATTTGAAGCCTTATATAGTTATCTTCCATCAATGCCAAATGTTGCTATGCAGGGAGATCCTTTGGTTGAAGCAGTTGCTTACACTCTGAAGACAAGAGAGCAGATTGCCAATATTTTGCAAGTTAATTTACATAAGGCTCAAAGAAGAATGAAAACGTATGCTGTTCTCAAACAGGTAGACGAGGAATTTCAATGTGGACACCTAGGCTATTTTAAGATACAACCTGATAAACAAATGACTTTGGCAAATACATAATTTCACAAGTTGGCTGCAAAGTATTATTGGCCTTTTAGAGTTTTGGAGAGAATTGGCAAGGTTATAAACTTGAGATGTCTGCTGGCACACGAATTCATGATGTTTTTAACGTTTCATAGCTGGAGCAACATCATGGTACTCACACTGTAGCCCAGGACCTTCCTGTATAGAACAATGAAGATGGGGAAATGCAGCCACAACTGTTGGCGGTTTTGGACAGAAGAATGAAGAAAAAGGGCAATCATGTTGAGGTGTTGATTCAATGGCAGAATAGAAATCCAGAAGATGCAGTTTGGCAGGAACTGCACACTTTGCAGCATCTATTTCCAGATTTTCGTTGGAGTTTTATAAGGCCTTGTGGACAAGTCCTTTTGATAGGAGGGGATAATTGTAATAACAAGTTTTAAAACAGAATTCAAAATTCTGTTGTTTTAGTCAATTCTGGTTTTGTGTTGGAAACCAGAATTATATATAGGTCTTGTTTTGTGTTTTTTAGAGAATAACGAAAACTTCTCTAGTTTTGTGTATCCTCTACAATGTTCTTTTTGAAGTTGTGGTGAGTGTACCGTGAACCAAATCAGAGTTGTCAGTGAGGCACCGTGTGTGGTTTCTATCAGGAGTGAAGAAGTGCTTATGTGTAAGAAGCCATACCAATTTTTGAATTGTTACAAAACAATAACTTAATTTGTTTTGTGACCTGAGAGATTTTAAACAAAGTTATGCTCCTAACAGTTGTTGTCGTCATGATAAATGAAAAGAAAAGTTCACCAGTATAGGATACATGTTATTGTTTTATATTACCTGTTAAAGTCAGTTTTCCCAATTATTGTACAAATTTAATCCCAAATGTTATCCAACTACCGGACTGATTATTAGCTTTCCTCATTTTTTTTAATATCTGTTTAGTAAAATGTAATTTCTTGATATCTTTCATTTTTCCCTCTAGAAATTTGTTGAGAGACAAATTATTGAATAACATCCTTGGTGCATGTGTCATGTCATCTATAGGTTGGAGATTTTGGCCTATCCAGAATAAAACGTAATACACTTGTTTCGGGTGGTGTTCGAGGAACCCTTCCATGGATGGCACCTGAATTACTGGACGGTAACAGTTGTAGGGTATCTGAGAAGGTTAGGAACTTCACTGTCTTTTCCATCTTGTTTACTTTAATTTTGACCAAGCATTGTCTTGGAAAATGTGATATTGAGTGCCTGTCTTTTTTTGTTTCCTGTAGGTTGATGTTTTCTCATTTGGCATTGCAATGTGGGAAATCTTGACTGGGGAAGAACCATATGCTAACATGCACTGTGGTGCTATCATAGGTAAGGTTTTGTTATATGTAACTAAGACCTATACTAGTAGTGGTCTTTTCTGTGATGGATGCGGAAATATTACAGGCAACTGTAGTGTATTTTGCAGTTTAGCCTCAATAATCATATTTCTTCTTGTAACCTGTCCCCCCCATCCCTCAAAAAGAATAAAAGATACAGTTTCTATTTGGTTGCCGTTCCACTCGTCTGTTTAGGGAAAAATTCAAGAGTAAACATTCTGATGCATTTGATGCTTAAAACTTGTTATGAAGCATCAATTTAGCCGAAGACCCTAAACTTTATCAAAATTGTCGTCGTGGTAAAGTGATATTAATATACATAGTATAGCTTTTATTGATACACATTTTACTTGTTTGTTTTATTATAATACAACTTATAGGCGTTGCATTGCTCTGTTTTTATAACTCAAGGAGACTCTCTGCTTGACATAAACAAGACCTTTATGTCCACGCTCCAATTTACCCCAGGAGGAGTATGTGCTTATAAAAGATCTTTTTTACTGTATTCAATTTCAAAGTCAGCAAGTAAATGGAATAGATAAATGAAGTGAAATCGGCCAGCCTTAATCTGAGTTTGTGGATCCCAAAAAGTGTTAGAATAGCAGTTATGCCTCTTGACGGGCATGAAATAGAATAGCAGTTTGTGCATAAAGAAGTAGAAAAGAATAAAGATGCATTTGATGTGTCTAGAAAGCTTAGCCAATAGAACCGTATCACATTCTTGTATAAGAGAAAGACATGCCATGCTGTTGAACTTGTTGGGAATTCCAAATCAACTAGAGATAAGACCAATTTAGAATATATAAGTGAGACAAATCTCACCTCACTAAGCTAGTTTCGATTTCCCCACACGTCGGTGTGATGGTGTGTGGGAGATTTCAGGTTGGCTAGAGATAAGATCAATTTAGAGTATATAAATAGGGATAAATCTCACCTTACTAAGCCAGTTTTGTGAGATTGAATTAAGCTTAAAAGTCTACTTCTTAAGAGAATTTGCATTAACTCCAAGTCATAATTTTATTGTTTGTTACATTTTTGGTAACTAGCCAGATTATTAATTTTACATGTGTATAATTGTAGTGCATGTTTATCTTACGTGTGATAACATTTTCCAAATCATGAATGAGGATAGCATACTGCATCATCCAAATTATGAATTTGAACAGAAATAAGGTTTGTTTGAATTCTAATGATGAGTTTGTTTACTACTAATTCTTTAATGAAGGAGGTATTGTCAATAATACGCTCAGGCCTCCTATTCCAAAACGATGTGATGCCGAGTGGAAAAAGCTGATGGAAGAGTGCTGGAGTCCTGATCCTGCAGCTAGACCAACCTTCACAGATATCAAAATTAGACTTCGCAACATGTCAGCTGTACTTCCTAAAAGGAGACATAACATTAGCAATCGATGAAGCTTCTTACACTTTTCCTTGTACATTAATGAATGCAAATACCAAAAAAGATGTCATGTTCTTGACATTGTTGTATAGAAAAGAAACAGTAGTGTAGAGGTATAATATAAGCTGAAAATGAGTAAAAGCCATTCATTTAAATGTTCACTGATCTACACTTGAAAATGAGCGTCTCACCATAGCAAGCATTTTTTGGATGAGTATCTCTTTGGATTCACTGTTGCATATGAATAAGAGGAATGTAAATATCCTATGCATAGTGTTGGAACACTAGTTTCATTCCATTGCTTGGATAGTGGAATAAAAATAAAGAAATAAAACAAAATAATCGAATTTGATTTTGAAAAGCTATCCAATAATGTAATCTAAATTGAATTTATACATATACTTATTTCTTAACATCCCTTCTAACTGGTCATCCTTTCATAAGCAAGAATTGATTTAGTCCCATGAGGCATACTTTTCTTTGTTGAAGTGTAATGATGAAAATAATTACACTTTTTTTCCCAGCAAAATTTCCTAAACAGGTCATGCAGATGCTGATAAAAAAAATACAGTATGTCTCATTCAGAATATATTGACCCTGTTATTGAAAATTTATCGGTATTTGGTTTTATTTACATAGTATGATTTATCATCCATGACCAGAATTCGATTTTTGAGAACTAAATTTTGGTTTCGTTTATTGTTCCTGATCTACCATAATTCAGTTTTCGGAATTTTGAATTTTAAACATATTTTTCTTTTAAAAAAACAAAAATTTGAAGGAAATTTTAAAATTAAAATTAAAAAAGATTTAATTAGTTACAAAAGCTAGTACTTTTCAAATTAGTTTATAACTGAACAGACAAAGCCAGTGATATATTAATTCATTTAATAGTTTTATCAAAAATAAATTCAATTAAAAATAATGATCATAATAATTAAAATTGTTGATATTTTGCAATAAATATTTTGAGTATTTAAATACGTTTATGAAGCTAATTGTCTAATATATGGATAATTTGTACTTGCTTGATAATATATTAAATCAACTTTAAAATGTTATTAGAGTTATTTTGATATGATTGTTAATAAAATGTTTTTTTTTTATTTTTTTAAGTACTACAATATTTTTAAAAATATAAATTTTTATAAATGAATTTTTTCGAGTTAAAAATAATTAGTGTTTTAAGTTATTTAATGGTGACAAAATTATTTGATATAAAATAAAAATATAATTTAGAAAAATTATTTAAATTAATATTGTATACGTGCATATGAAATTAAATTTTGAATAATATTATGAATTATGTTTTCGTCATTGAAAAAACATAAAATTAAATTTTGAAATTAATATTAAAAATAAAATTATTATTAATTAACATGATAAGAAGTTAGAAAAATTCAAAGAAGAAAATTAAAAAAAAATATTTTAAAATGTTTAAAATAGAAAAGAAAAACAATTAAAAATGACAAAGCAGCTTAAAATATCAAAGCTACTGCAAAACAATGTGGTCGTTTGTCTGAGATTCTCACATCAAACGTATGGTTTATGAAAACATACAATATGAAGATAAATACTGATATAAAGAGATTCAATCTCAGTAAATTATAAATATATCCATATAAAAAATATTGAAGAGTTCAAAACCAGAAAAAAATTCAATACCTAATAAATTTATATAAAAGATTTAACAGTTGAAAACTTTAAGTTGTAAGTTTCTAAAATAAATTTAATATTATTTAACTCTCTCGTTTTAACTCAATACAATAGTCAAAATCGTATTTATATTCCTAATCATTTAGGTGCGCCTTTTAAGTATAGGAACACAATTCTGAGTAGAACACTTATTCAAGTGGACAACCATACACTTAAAAGCATAAACACGCGGTCCAAGTACGGGGCATACAAATGGAGTTCACGCACACTTTTGTTTTCGGTGATAAGTGTAAATGTGTCACGTGTTAATTTAATAAAAAAAATTCTCTTCAAAACTATGTTTATTGATGTTGCTTATGAATGGAATGTGTTTTTTAGTGTTTGACTTTTAGTGTTTTACTTTTCACCATTCTTAGTCGTCCCAAAGATTATTGTCCCACGTGTTACGGAAAATTAAGGGTTAAGATTGGGTATGGGTTGATCAAATTACTATATTTATTCCATAAGAAATAAAACATTGTTTACGAAAATAGTTAATGATAAGACTCCTTAACCGTGCCACAAATTTTTGTTGCATAAGTTAGAAAAAAGCAAGGGTCAAAATTAGATTTGGACTAATTGACACACATGATTCGCCTTGTGAAAAACTATTCACTCTTTAGAGATCACTAGTCATTATTAGATTTCTAAATCATGCCACCATTGATCCACAAAATTCACTTTATATACAAGTATAACCATTCCTCCATCAATTTGATAAAGAAACTACTATAATAATTAAAAAAATATTACAACTTAGTATTGAACAATTCATTAATATATTTTATGGATAGCTGGTGTTGACTTTTGAAAAAAATAAAAAACAACTTGATTTCCAAAATTTTTGTAAATGGACAATAGGAATCTACGAACAATAAATATTATTTCAACAACTTGAGTACCGAACCCGTCTCCAAAAGTAAAAAAAGGTGAAGTTATCATTAAATATTTAATCAAATATTTAACTTGTCCATATAAGTTATGTTCTATCCACAGCTTGGCTATATAAGCTTGGAGATACTCTGATAAGCAATCTTGAGACTAGTTCTGAATTATTCTAATTCAACTTGATATACTGCAAAATCCTCGAATCAATTACTGATAAATTCGTTAAGTGATCGAGAATACACATCAACTTAAGCTCACTCATTATACTTAGCTCAAAGTTTGGAAACTTGTGTACTGTCATTGTGCGAGATATTCGGATCAGTTATATTTATGTCTGAGATTTGCGTATTGACTACTTCTAATAATTCCTAAATCTCGGCTTCCACCTACACAACTCAATAACCACCCATGCTTGTCACTTTGGACTCGGGTTTCTAAGCTTACAACAGTTCAACCCAAGGCTTATATATATCACTTGTTACAGGAAGCATTATTTACTTATCACTTAACTCACATACTCACTACTGACTCTCTTATACACCTCACTGATCACGTACTTACTTAATTGTCAGACTATCTTTTGCATGTGGACTTGTTAACCACTTTATCAGCAAGTATACTGATTTCACAAGTAATATAGACAATAAGTCAAGTATCGTATCCTCAGGGAACGAATTGTATAATTGAATATATATCATGACATTGTGAGTAAAAATAGTTAATAAAGATGGATTTGATTTTGTGTTGTAACGCTTAAAACTTAACAGCAACCAAATGTTAAAGTGACTGAAATAAAGATGATTAAAAGTCTTGGGATTAAATTATCACTCTCTCCTTCTCATACAATCATAATTAAGCAATCATGTCATCTCATTCAATTACCCCTCTGTGCAAATAAAAGCCTTTTCAACCTGATTCCTCTAGCATTGAAATTCATAAATTAAAATACCTAGATCTATTCCTAGTTACTAGATTAATTCAATCAGCATTAAGAACATTTGCAATGTACAGTCATTACATTTGCAATGAACGTATACATGCAATGAGTTAAACGTTTAGTTCCAATTTCAAATAATGATTTACAGTCAAAATGAGAAATCTAAGATATATAAATATTAAATGACACGTTAACAAAGGTATTTAAATTAAATGACATAAAAACAATATTAAGAGTGCATGTGAATTTGAGAATTTACATTCAATCCCAAGAAGAAGAGAATTAGCTACACATATTAGCCATGAAAATACAAAAGAAGAGGAAAAGAAAGATATTGGTCATGATGGCATTAGGAGAAATTTCCCACAAGTGAGAAATGATAAGTGATAGATCCCCTCTCCCATTGACCTAGCTCTCTTTTTATAATGTTTGCCCCTAGCAATAGGTCAATTTGGGCCGTTATCTCGTGATTCACTCTCCAACAGCTGCACTTGGAATTAAGGCTTCATAGAATCTTTAAGTGGATTTTAGCCCAGGCTATCTTCCTTGCTCAAGCGAAAAGTCACTTATGCCTCTTTTCCTTCAATTCTGCACCCGTTCTCTTTCTTCCTTCAATTTTAACCTAATTCTTCACAAAATCCGCTCTTTGAAACATAAAACCAATTAAATACGAAATAACTAACAAAATCTCAAATTTAAACAGAATCAATCAAATAAAATCTCAAATTAAAACAGAATTAATAACAAAATCACACCAAATTTTCCTAAATCAAACTTATAATTAACCGTTATGAGTGGACCTTTCACTAGACCTCAAAACTATTTCAACTTAAATCCTCAAATATACTCGAACTTGGATCAAGTCGGTTCGAACCTACCTTATTCAAACACTAGTTTAGATTTTGGGAAAAACTAAAGTTAAAAAAATATTTACTAGTTAAAATAAAACTTTACACTTTTTAATTAAATTCCTAATATATATATATATATATATATATATATATATATATATATATATATATATATATATACTTATAAAAACTATTTAGAACTAAGTTAATTACATGTTTAATGGGTAAGATCAGAAAAAATAACAAAAAAAAAAAAATGACAGAGAAGAATACACGCAATAACCTTGATTATAAACTCCAATTAATACACTCTTATGCATGTGAGCAATTGTTTGTCCTTGTATGCACATGTTTGTATATAAGCAAACACATGTAAATTATTTGTGATGATAATAATTAATATTTTTTAAACTATAATAAATAAATTTAAAAATCAATAACCTTCTAAAATTTTCATATATAAATTGAATTTAGATATTTTTTTCTAAATATATTGTTAATGAATTTATATCATAATTTAAAGTATTCACCGTAAACGTACGATAAATTTAAAATCCAAGAAACATTTACTGTGGAAAAAGTACTAGTTATACTAAAATATTTAATTAAACATTTTTTGTACCAATTAAAATAATTGTATAATTTTAAAAAAATTAAAGGATCAAATATTCTCACCAATGAGAAAATAATTGATAGGCAAGAAAATTCTTATTAGGTGAAAATATAGAAAAAAATTATATCTTATTCTGTTATAAAAAATTAAAATATTTAATGAAACATTTAGATAATATAGCCCAGTGCATTAACTAAAATATCTATTTATTAATATATAGAATAATCCATTTGAATATTCATCAATTACTTAATTTATACCCTTTAAATTCCTCCCACAATCAAGAACATTTGTGACCCCCTTTTTATATATTAGTTAATTTACCTCAAAAACAAAGAAAAAAAAAGTAAGAAGAAGATTGAACAGTTTGTGAAACAGCAGAGTTTTCAACTACCACTTTAGAAAGAAATATTGTGAATTTGTGACAGGGTTGGAAGTGATTTTGAGATCCGAGGTGGAGGGTTAGTTAATCCAATCAAACCAATGAGCTGGATCCACTCTTTCAGGAGTAACCTCAAAATATGATAATATTAAGATTGCAAAATGTCAAAATAATTACACAAACACCAACATTTTAATAATAATATTATTATTTTGACAACATTATTTTATGGAAAGTAATAAAATATGCCAGAAACTAAGCATCAGTTTGAAAAACAGAAAAAAAAAAAACTCTTTCAGAATCAGAGCCTCAATCATTTCCATTATTTATATGCTATATTATCTGCAGCCAAAAGAAATTCCATTACCCTTTTCTCTGTTTCTTCGTCTGAACTCTTAAACAACTCACTCTTGTGTTATTTTATTAACACTCTCATGATGATGTCAGTTTCAACCATGTGAAGCTGTTTGAGTCTCTGTTTGTTGCTGTCAACTGTTCTGGATCTTCGCAAACATGAATCTCAGCAGCGCCAAGGGATCAACTTCCAGTTCGTCTCTGAAAACCGGGGACGCCGTCTCCGACCAGTTTCCGGCGGGTCTCAGGGTGATGGTGGTGGATGATGATCCCACTTGCCTCAGGATACTTGAGAGGATGCTGCGTGCTTGTCTATATGAAGGTGCTTAATCACTTTCTTTCTCTCTTCTGGGTACAAAAAAAAATGCAATTTGCCTTTTTTTTTCAGTGTTTATGTGGATAGTACTTGTACTTGTCAATCACCTCCAACCCTGTCTTGTTATGGAGTTTTTGCTCCAAACATGTTGTCTGATACGGTATTTACTGTAAATTTGGATTCTTGCAGCCGCCCATCTTTTCAAGTTGATGCTTTTTTTGGTATGGTTAAAGAGCATGGCATGAAGTGATTGATGGTGTTTGTTTTCACCTTCTGATGACAGATTTGTTTGTTAATTGTTTTTTCAAACCTTTGGAATTGGTTCTAAAGTAAAGATGGAGTCTTGATGAGTATCTGTGTCTCTTTTTTTACTTTCCTGTTTTGAATTTTGATTTGTGATTTGTGATTTGATTCGGGTTGCTTGTTGGATTTATTTCATTTCAGTGACGAAATGCAAGCGAGCTGAGGTTGCATTGTCGCTTCTGAGAGAGAACAAAAACGGGTTTGATATTGTTTTGAGCGATGTACATATGCCAGATATGGATGGATTCAAGCTTTTGGAGCATATTGGGTTGGAGATGGACCTTCCGGTTATTAGTAAGCATCGTTTTGATTGGTTTGTGGGTACTGAGAGACACTGCATTGATATGTATGAACTAACAAACTGTGTGTGAATGATTTGTACAGTGATGTCAGCTGATGATGGAAAAAGTGTTGTGATGAAAGGGGTGACACATGGTGCCTGTGATTACCTGATTAAGCCTGTGCGAATTGAGGCTTTGAAGAACATATGGCAGCATGTGATTCGGAAGAGGAAGAATGGGTTGAAGGATGTGGAACAATCGGGTAGTGTGGAAGAAGGAGATCGGATTCTGAAGGGATGTGATGATGGAGATTTCTCATCTTCGGTGAATGAAGGGAGAGGGTCAAAGAAGAGGAGGGATGAGGAGGAGGAAGGAGATGAGAGGGATGATTCCTCCACGTTGAAGAAGCCAAGAGTGGTTTGGTCTGTTGAGCTTCATCAGCAGTTTATGGCTGCTGTTAATCAACTTGGAATTGATAGTATGTGTCCCTCAATCAGCTCCTTGCAAAAAATGTTCTGTTGCTTTTCCATGCTGTCTTATCTGACACACCAAACAATGCCTCCCACTACTTTTGATCTTTGGATTCTTTATGTCTAATCTTGAATTGGTTAAGAATCCTGAAAGCATCAAATCCACACATGTACTACTTGCATCTTCCATATCAGATTGCAATATTTTAGTGACTGTTCACAAATACGCAAATAAGTTTTCTAACTATATATCATGTTTTAGCCATATTCATACACATTAAAGATCCTAGAGTGGCCTTAGCTTTAGAAAATTGTTTTTTTCTCTAAATTAGTTTCATTTTCACCCCCCACAAATTCATGAATATCTAATATAAATGCCTCATCTGATGTTTTAATTTTAAATTTGTTATTCATATACAGAGGCAGTTCCTAAAAAGATTTTGGAGTTGATGAATGTTCCTGGGCTCACTAGAGAAAATGTTGCTAGCCACCTCCAGGTTTGATACTATTATGCTTCATACGACATATACTTTGGGAGAAATTCAGGAATTGATGTTAACCGTGCTTTAAACTTTTGTTGTGGTCATTTACGGTGTTAGTAGTAGTTGATTTAAAGGAGTTGTCTCTTTTTCCACCTGTTTTTTTGTGCAGAAATACCGTTTGTATCTTCGAAGACTGAGTGGAGTTTCACAGCAGCAGGGTAACTTGAACAACTCCTTCATCAACTCACAAGAAGCAACATTTGGGGCAACCTCAATCAATGGAATTGATCTTCAAACTCTTTCAGTTGCTGGTCAGCTTCCAGCACAAAGTCTAGCCAAGCTTCAAGCCGCAGCACTTGGCAGGACAACTGCTAAAGCTGGTGTGTCTGTGCCTCTATCTGATCAAAAGAATATTTTCAGTTTTGAGAACCCAAGATTAAGATTTGCAGAAGGGTCACTGCACCATTTAAGCAACAGTAAGCCAATAAACTTGCTTCATGGAATTCCTACCAACATGGAGCCAAAACAACTTGTCAATTTGCACCAATCTACCCAAACCCTTGGTAACTTGAACATGCGAGTCAATGCTCCTGCTTCCCAGAACAACCCCTTGTTGATGCAGATGACTCAGTCTCAACCAAGAGGTCAGATGCTAAGTGAAAATGCTGATTCTCATGTAGCCAGGTTTCAATCATCTTTGGTTCAGCCTACAGTACCAAATGGTATTTCTAATGGTGTTTTGGGAAATAGGATTGCTGGCACCAGCAACATAACTACTGCATATAATACAGTTCCACAAAACTCTTCATTGTTGAGTTTTCCCATGAACCAAACCAATGAAATGTCTGTTGGTAGTTTTCCTCTTAGAAGCACTCCAGGTATAACTAGTATCCCAACTAAAGGTATGTTTCATGAAGAAGGCACCTCAGGTATTAAAGGACCTGGTGGATTTGTTCCAAGTTATGATATGTTTAATGAACTCCACCATCAGAAGTCCCATGATTGGGGCTTAACAAACACAGGCATAACATATGATTCTTCTCAGCATGCAAATCCTTTACAAGGTAATGTTGATGTCTCACCATCAGTTTTAGTCCATCAGGGTTTTCCCTGTATGCAACAGTCTGTACCAACTAGAGATACCACTTCAATTGGAAAACCAATGTTCTCCACTGGGGAAGGCATACATCCAGGTCATCTCCAAAATGTTGGTCAACAACACCTCAATAACCTTGTTGACAATTCAGTAAGGGTTAAGGCTGAAACATTTCCTGATCCAAGCTCCCAGATTAACAACCTCTTCTCTGATCAGTATGGTCAGGAGGATCTTGTCACTGCATTTCTGAAACAGGTTGGTCCTTTCCTTCCTTCCTTTTCTGTATACATATCTTTTCACACAGTTTTCCTTCATAAATAAACTAATTTTTTTCTATTGTTTTTCTGGCAGCAAGAAGGTGTAGGACCATCTGATAATGAGTTAGACTTTGATGGATATTCCTTAGACAACATTCCGGTTTAGAACAGATCCTGCCAGATCTCTTTCTAATTGCAGACGCCAATGTAAATAGTTGGCGTTCCATATGAACCAAATCATTCTGCAATCAGTTAGTTTGTTTCTTAGTTTAAATTTTTCAACAAATAGAATTTAGTTGATGTAAAAAATTCAGGCATGATGGAGTAGTATGCTATTACGATTTAGTCTGGATGCTCAAGATCAGTTAAGTAATCCATCAAGACGAATAATAACAAACATTAAATGCACGTATGCAGAAGGCATATTTGCAAGTTTTTGGCTGCTTTTGATTGCAAAAGTCCTACCAAGCTTCCATTGTTGAAGTGTACATGAAGACATTGATTTAGGGCAGAACTGCAGAAGCAAGGTTTTGATACAACTGCAGACTCGTAGGAGCATTTTTAACTTTAATAACACCCTTATGAAATATTTTTTCCTCTGCTCCTTCTTTTCTTATTTTTGTTTTTCAAATTGATCAAAGGACTTCTGTAAGTATGTAAATATTCCATTTGGTTGCTCAAGACATTCAGTCTGCCCAATCTTTTGTGGTTGCTTCTTTACTTCGATAGTACTTGTTCAATTATGTTTATAGTTTTAGATTATGTCCAAAACTATGAATAATTCATAAATGTTAACTGCAGAAAAACAAAAATAACGAACTTTCCAAAGATCAGAAAAAGTATATCTCTATAGTCTAACACAATTCTACAATTAATACCCTGTAAATAATCGTGCCAAAACGAATATACAACAAATGATGCTTGATGATGTGACTACATAAACCCTGTTCCAGAACAACAACCAATCAAACAGTGACACTATTGCGACATGAAGATGTTCAACAACATCACTAAGAACATCATAGTAGCCAATGAAACCTCCGTTCTCCCAGCACTGCTTGGTAACACCGAAGGAAGAGAGCATTCCTCCCCATTGAAGAACACTTTAGTTGGAAACCCATCACCACCAACCACATTGATTCCAGGAGTCTGCTTCTTCGTAAACGAGATCACCGATTGCTGTTTCCCCGGCACCCTAGGATCTTTTCGAGGGTTAGATCCATCCGTTTCCGCCACAAGAAAATTCAACCCCTCTTTCCCTTGCATGAAGATCGTGTTCTCCACACTCTCCAAGACGCTTCCATTGAACGAGTACACTTCCTCAAACCCCTTCGCAGCTTTGTCCATTTCCACTGCAGCAAACCAGTCAGCAAAACTAGTCTCACCCCAGTTGAAAAGTGTCACCCTCGCGCTCCAACCTTTGCGGTAATCCGAAGCCACGTGCCAGTTTATGCTCACACCACAGTTATCACCACAAGGCATGGGATTAGGCACAGATAAACGGTTTATCTCAGCCCAAGAAACGGCCTTCTTAGTTCGGTTCTCAAAAGGGACAAGAAGTGCCTCCGGTGGAAGCAACATGGCTTGTGAAGTTGCGCTGCATGTTCTCTCCGGATTACTTGGACATCCACATGCACACGTGTTGCATGGGATAACCGATTCGTTGTAATAAGCTGAGAAGGAAACACAGCACTGGCGTGTTTCACGTTTTGTGTTTGTGATGTTGCACACCACTTGCCAACTTGCAATTGATGATTTGTTTGATGGAGAATGAGTAGGGTCGGGAGATTCACTTGGACTAACCCTAATGGGGTTGCCACATTCATAGTGAGGGTTAAGGGTACCCTTTATCTCCCAGTTACGAGGAGCTGTGAGCGTGGAGCGGTTAAGGTTGGGTGGCATTTTGAACACTTGCATTTGGAATCTTGAAGCTGACTTGCTGGGGTCCATTGTTGGTGGCAAGATGGTGCCATTCCTGCAGCAGAATGGGATTTTACCAAGCTCTGAATCATTGAACCTTGAGGGAGGAAGATCCACTATGGTTGGCCTTCTTTCACAGTTCAACACGTTGGCAAAGTCAAGTTCCTTGTAGAAGTTACCTTGAGAACCGAAAACACAGTCAGAGGAATCCACTTTCAATGGATATGCACCCTTTGTTGTGTAGATGAACTCATCGTTTTGCCAGTCCCAGCTTAGTCTCCAGTTGTCAAGACGGCCTAAAGAGTTGTGGTTTTGGATCGTAACCTCTGCCCAGTAATTCGAATCGTAGGTTCTTATGATGTCGTATGTGATACTAAGGTCACCCTTCTCACGAGGTAGAAACTCTTCCTCTGTGCTTATGTTTGTTTTGAAACTGGGATCCCTCGTGCAACAAACACGAGTTTCATTGCTCCCTGAAGATCAAATCAAACATTCAAACTATACATATCAACACTCACTTGTTTTTTTCCCTCTTCCAAAAAAGAAAAACAAAAAAAAGCTACCTTGACCAGAGGGTTGACCACACAAGAATCCATCGTTAGCCAAAGTTAACGACCGAGGCATCGGCACAGAAGGCGGCGCCACCCCAAGCAAGGTCCCCACCATCTCCACCTGAACCTGCATCTGGGTCAAATCGCCGGCGGTAGCCACCGCCGTCTTCAGATCCTTCACCGTCGACCCACTCAACAAGGTGCCGTTCCCAACCGCACCCGGAAGACTCTTACCGTCCGCGAGCACCGCGTTCGACGCCGACACCAACCACTCGCTGTGCTGAAACCCCACGAACACCTTCCAGGACTTCAGCTCCTCCAACCCGTTGTTCAGCACTGTCAGCGTCGACTCGAACCGGTACGGCTGCTCCGCCGCGTCGGAAACGTTCGGCGGCAGCCTCTCGCCGCCAGTGTAGACGTACGACACGAATATTCCATTGCAGGAAGCTGCGGTTTGCGACTGAGACATCGACGAAGCTGCCGAAAAGATGGCAACCGTCAAAAAGAAGAAGATGTTGACATGCATGGACATGGCTGAGAACTCTGAAGAAAGAGAGTGACAAGAAAAACGGTGTTTGGAGCAATGTTAGAACATCATGGTATGAATATACGAATATTAACGTTTAAGGTTTACGGTCTTTGAGTTGATTGATTCAAGGTTTATCAAAGTTTTGTTATATAGTTTTGGATTGCTAAAATGTGACAGCTTTTAGTTTTGTTTGTGTATGTTTGGATATAGACATGGTCAAGGACAAGGATTGTTTGGCCAAATGGCTTACTAAGTTGAAATGGTATGTGAGAGTAGGTTGCGATTTGGGTTTTTAATATTCATCACAATCATCAACAACCATTTGTTTACGAAAAATTCTTATTACAAGATTTATTAATAAATCAGAACAGAAGAAAGTTCATATAAATTACCATTTAACATATACTCCTAATCATGTAAGACTTTGTGTTCTTTTGCTGATTCTTAAAGGGTGACCAAGTGAAGGAGAAAAGGTATTTGTTGCGTGCCATTCATTCTGCGTTCACATTTCATGCCCAATGCACCAAACACACACTCTTTTCAATTACTAAAATGATATTTTTTACTATAATTAATTTAATTTTGATTGAACATAATGTTCTCTTTTTATATCTCAACCGCGTTTCTGTTGTGTATTTACAATGTTTACGGGGATGTAACATAGAAACATATTTTCCTCATGTATCAGTTTAAAATTTTTAGATAAAAGATGACGGCTTCTTCTTCCACCTCCATACTTTCTTTCTACCTCTCAATAAATTAATTATTATATCCTTAATAAAAAAAATTAAATAAATCATATATTCTTTAAATTTTTTATTTATTTTAGATTTTATAATTTAATATATAAAAGTTGTATATCAAATTATATAATTTAGTAAGAATATTTTCGATATCTTTTCAAAATATATGAAGATGCAGTGTCCAAAAGTAAAAGTTTTCCGTAAACTTAAAAAAAAGACGGTTTCTTTCTGCACTTCCATATTATCTTTTTATACTTCCATAATTTTAAATATTTTAAGTTTAGATATAAGTAAAAGAGATAAATATCATTGATATTAGAATATGAGTTACGGAATGTAGAATTCATAAGTGTTTTACATAATGAGTATGTCTAAAATGTGAAATTCATGAATTACAGAGTGTGTAATCCGTAATTAATTTGAAAATCATAAAAGTTTAATGTGAAATTCATTTTGTGTAATCCGTAATTAATTTAAAAATCATAAAAGTTTACAGATTATACAATTCGTAATAATAAAAGTATATAAAAAATATTGTAAATTATAGTATCTGTAAGTATATAATAATTACAGATTATAAAAAACTGGAATGACTTATGGATTCTACAAGTAAATGACTTACGGATTCTACAAGTAAATGGAATAAAAGATATGATTGGTTTAAAATATATTTTTAAAGGATAAAATTATATTTTAACGTGCAAGAAGATGCTACGGAGGTGCTGGAAGAAGACCTCCTTAAAGAAAAAGTATCTATTATATGCCCAGTTTCTTAGATATCGGTTGTTAGTTGGTTTTTTTTTTTTTGGTATGCACTTTTTTTTTTTTTGTAAACCTTCTAAATTCTAAATTTGGGTGAGTCTCATTTTTTCTTTCTTATGCAAAAATGGAAGGATTAATCTCTTTAAATCCCAGATCACTCAATATCATCACCAAATACCACTGCCATTAAAATGCATCAATAAATCTTGAAAATACTGGTTATAATAAACTACATATCACTAAAAGAAAGAAAATTCCTAATTTGCCTAAAGTAGCATGCTAAGAAGGGAAAAGTAAGTTTTGAATACATATTAGAACAAAAGTAAGTTTTGAATACATATTAGAACAAATGTTATAATAATCACATTTTCATCAAAACCAATTAATAATACAATTTTAGAAACAAGGTCAGTCATTAAATACTCTAAAAAACAAAAAGGTATTTATGAAAAAAAAAAAACTCTTTAAATTTTGAACAAAACTCCAACAACATTGCCTTTTATAACCCAACCTAATATTAGACTAAGTTTTTTGTTGTTCAAATGTTAACTTCAAGAGTAAACTCCTTCCTTTAATTTCAATATACAATGAAGATATATTTTTTTTCATATCTTTTCATTGAACTATATTGTGGCTAGTGTGTTAATATTTCATGAATTTGATGGTAATGGTAATTAAACTCCACGTTAAAGTACAGAAAATCTTGAAAATACTTAGTTTTTTCAAAGTTTTATTGTTTATTTTATTTAACTATTTCTATGTTTATTTTGATTTAATTTAAATTTTTAAAAAGATTTATTTTGGCCCTATTATCTTTTCAAATTGTAACAATGTTATCATTTATCTTAAATCCTTTAAAATAAACTTTTCTAAAATATTTTATAAAATTGAACTAAACATAAAAGTAGGAAACACAACTAAGCCTTAAATTAGTCATCAAAAGTATTTTCATCAGTTAATTAGTACCACATTTAGGATTTTAAGTATGGTTTATTCTTTAGTCTTTTGAAATTCTAATGCAACACTTCTTTTAAAATAATTTAAAAAAATTTCAATGAGGAGGACTCTTGATTTTGAAACCTATATATCTTGATCTCTTGCTGCATCACATTTAATTTAAGAATTTCAGAAAACTATGCAATACTTGAAATCATAAACTGCAGTTTGAAGGTATTAACTTGGCTCCATATTATTATTCTGCATTTTTAAAACGTGTAAAAGGTTACTAAATCTATCTATATTTAAGTTCTTGGACCAACCATGCATGAATGATACATTGTGATGTTATTGTTATGAATTTTCTGACATTGTCAGTATATTTATTATGGTTCACTTTCTTTATTGGGAGGTAATAAACTCTCCAAATCACTACTATATCATCTGCACATGCCAACTTGAATCCCCAGTGTGAACACTCTGATATGATTGACCCCATCTAAAAAAAAAAAAACAGGTTCGATTCACCCATCACTTTTTCACACACATATTAATCTGTATTCTATAAATATTTTCAAATTTGCATAACATATACATCATAATTTTAGTCTTTTTAAATATGGTGTTATTTAAGATTGATCCTCAATTTCATTCTATTTGTTGCTTCTAATCTTTGCTAATTTATTTTTTTACTTTAAATAATTAGAAATCATTTTATGTGAATCCAATGGATAATGTTTTGAGGCTCTATCGACCATTTGTTGAGGTTTATCCATTCATTTTTTAGTTGAACTACTTTAACAAATCACATCATAGGTAAATTATAAAATAATTTTTAGTTATAATTTAATAATGTGTTTAAAAATATATAGATGTACAATAACTAACAAATTTAGAAAATACTTACTAACAATAGTAAGTTGTTTTTTAGTTGCAATAGGAGGTTTGCAAGCTACATATGCTGTAAACAAATGCCATATGTGATATTTCCCTATTTTTGACCTTTATATTTTCATTTTATATAATTTATCTAGGTGTGATGTATGAAGCTGACCATATTTTCAATAAAAAATTCATAATCCAATTCATAAGTTTAAGATATAATTTTATAATGTCATATAATATTTAAGATCATATTCTTAAAATAATTATAAGTTATAAGAATAAAAATTATTAATTTTTTTATAATTAAAATATAGAATAAAAAACTATTAAATTATAAAACTTATAATATTGTTACATCAAAAAATATATAATAAGGTTTTGAAAATGATGTAACATAAAGACATTACATAAATTAAAATAATAATACTTATAGTAGGACATGAAAGATCACTAACGAATGTCACATGGGAAAAATACAAGAGGAACAAAATTATACTAAGGACCCACCCACGAATAATTTGGGAAAGGAACTTAATTGGGCTGGTTGGTTTATGAAGGACCCAATGGGGCCAGGCTCGTGGCCCATACAATTGTGTTTTTCCAAATTCATGTTACTTAAGCACTCATTAAGCTCATTTATTAACATAATTAAACGATGAAAAAACATTTTTTTTTTCGTTATTGCTATAAAGTATACAACTATTACATATTTGAGGTGGACATGATCCACATAACCTCACGCAATTACATGATCTTTCTCCTATACACAATGAAGATTAAATTATCAGACACCTATAATTATCTAAATGATTCTTGATGAAATTATAATCCAGAATTTTATTCAAGACCCAATGTCTTAAATTTTACCACATCATGATCTTTAACTATTATGATCTTGATGCATGCACAACATAGGCACTTATTATTGCATGTTTATATGTGGGGATACCATTGAAGTGACTAAAAAATTTGAGGGTTCGACATGGTTGGCAATCTTTGGTAGATGATCAATCACATGAAATACTGAAGCTTGAAAAGCAGAAACACGTACACATCATCATTATTATATATCAAAAAGGGTGGAAATTCCCTTGGACAAGAACAGCCATTGAAAAAGCATAAAAGCAACTGAAAGTTTGAAGAATGCATTGCTTGTCCATGCTGGCTAAGATTAAGGAATATATGAGTGTATTTCTTTGATTAAAAGAAAAGAAAAAAGGCGTCAATTGTGACAATGATAGAAAAAAATAAAGATACAAGTGAAAAGAAATATGTAATGTATCAATCTCAAATCATTGTAAAACATTACTATCTTATATAATACATTTGTTGATTCTTATAATGATTGAGCTAAAAATTACAGATAATTTTTTTATCAGAGACTGTGTAAATAGTATTATTTTTCAGCATTAACATTTCTTGATTTATCCTCAAAATAACACAATCTCCCTTCGATTATTATTAGATCAGAAGGGATTCTCAGGTATGAGTATTCTTTGTTTTATAAGTAATTTCATATCTCTACAAATACTAATCGCATTGTATTCTTTCTCGTGATGTTCCTATGTTGTTATATATTCTGAAGATGATTGTTAGTGAGTTATTTATATATCTTATGTTATTATACTCCCTTCTACCCCTAATCGTTTCACAAATATGAAACATTCAAGAACAAGCACAAACTAAAGGTAAACTATGCATATACATCAATAAAATTCAATAATAATAATAATAATAATAATAATTGTATTGCATGATTTATCAACATACAACAAAATATCTTAATAGCTTAACTGTATAACTAATTTATAATAAAATCGTAACACATTAACAAAATATAATAGACCAGGCTCAAACTCTCTAAACCTATTACAATACTTATAAATACGAATCTAATATCATACAAAAGATATTTACTTTAACCTAAATTATTTACACACTCCATCTTAAACTGACTTAAACATTGTGCAAATAATAATAATAATAATAATAATAATAATAATAATAATAATAATAATAATAATAATAATAGTAATAATATACATCTTATTAGACAATGTACATGTGTGTTGTTAATTTTCTTTGCCTTTGGGTGTATTATGACCCAACAATCATGTCATTATTTTTCAATAATGTTAAACCAGTACCCCATAAGCGGAATGAAAGGTTCATTTTGTGCAATTGGAATGAGATTCAGTCAAATTATGAGTGAATTATTTTCTCGGGACACAAATTGTGATATAAATAGCATTGAGATTTAAAAAATTTGACCACATTTTTCTCAGTGAACTCTGAATGTGGCATGTAAAAGTGTAGGTGCTAAGCAAGGAAAAAGAAGCATGATTGGGCAGATGAAAGAAAAAAAAAGGGTTAAAAGAGAAATGATTCTAGGGTGGTGGAGCCTGTGGGTGATGAGGATGGATGAATGAGTGTGAAACTTTATGGTTATTTATTTAAGGGTCACCAGCCTGGAAAGGAACCATGGACGGCCATTTGTGATGGAAAATTGGCTTTCTCATACCCTTTACGTTGACAAATGGTTCATGATTTTACCTCAACTTTGGGATTAGTGAATTTGGTGTAGCTTCATGAACAGTGCAATACACAAGACACATAGGCACAAAGAGACAGAAAGAAGCAATTTTTATAGCACAGATCTAAAGAAATAAACAATGAGATGAATCCAAAGCCAACCTCAATGCCTTCTTGCGTTTCCTTTACGTCTCCTCATTAGGACCATCTAACATTTTTTCTTACTATTTACCTTCAACTATTACATGCACATACCATATTTAACCTAATTTAACCTAACCTAACACAACGTAACAAACCATGTTACACACTATTAACTAAAAACATAAACCTAAATGGAACACAGCACTGAATATGGCAATGTGAAACAAAGAAGCAATGTATTAATTATGGAGAGTTAAATTAACCTCTTTTCTATTTCGTAACCGTGTTCAAAGTTCAAACATGGCTGCTTTCAGTTAAAGTAAAAACGTGTCGGTGTCCACCATTTTTTATGTCTGTCTTTTGATATTATTCCCTTTTCACTTTCTTTTTTTATTCTATTATTTTATTTATTTAAATACAAATCAGTAGAAAGGCTCAGCACAGTTGAAAAAGAAGAGTACACTGTTCCAACCACACCACAACACTACACCTCAAATAGCAACACAACACCCTTCCCTTCACTTTTCTTTCTTTCTTTCTTTCTCTCTACACACTTTCTTCTTTCCGCTCTCTCATCCCTTCTTCTCTAAGCAAAAAAAAAAAAAACCTCATTCCTCGGATCTTCAAAACATGGGAACCATGTGGTGCTGTTGTTTCATCATGTTTCTGTCTCTCACTGCGCTTTCAACCACAATGGCAGCAGATCAAAAGCTTCAAACTTCGACCAAGGATGACATCAAATGCACCCCCTGCGGCCAGGTTCCCTCACCGCCGCCACCCTCTCCGCCGCCGCCAGCTCCCACCACCACCTACTGCCCTCCCCCGCCGTCCCCTCCTCCAAGCTCCGGAGGCGGTGGCACTTACTATTACCCCTCACCGCCGCCACCCTCTCAATACATCTACTCCTCTCCGCCGCCGCCAGCATCATCCGCCGGCGGCGGGGGCGTGTATTACCCGCCGCCAAATAGGTACTACCCAACGCCGCCACCGCCGAACCCAATTGTCCCTTACTTTCCGTTTTACTATCACACCCCTCCGCCGCCGCCGTCCACGGCGGCTCCTCCTCCGGCGAAAAGCTTGTTGGTTTGTGCAACCTCGTTGTCACCTTTTGTTGTTGCGTTGCTTTGGTAGAAAGAAAGAAGATAAAGGAGAAAAAAGGAAAATTGTGGGAATAAGTGCAGAATTTAGAAGATCTTGGGAAAGTGGAAGTGAGGTGACTGCAAGGACAGTGCGCTTATTTCCCATTTTGCCCCTGGAGTAGCATGAACTTGTTTCAATTTCTATGGTATCACTTCTTATAATGTAATGTAGGTTCATCTGCAATTTTATTTGTAACTGTATTTAGCCTTTTGATTTGATTACCATGACAAAATTATAAATTGAAGAAGGTTCTATTAGTTTCCATTTATTTACTTTGTGATGGTTACTTTTTCGTTAATATAATATTATCTTTTTCAAATGTTTTTTTATCACAACTTTTAGTGGAATTGGTTTTTAATTAACAAGACACAATTAATTAGAATTTCATAATCGTTAATCTCATCCAATAGTTAGCATGACAGTTTACACTAATTAGAAGTTACAATTAAAGATACGACTATTTTTTGTTCACGGAACTTTTAAAGATATAATTTTATGAATAAATGTTATAAAAGTTAATAATTTTACTATGCAAGTCAGGCTATAATTAGATGATAATGTATTTTTTTACATTATCAGAATATTTTATTAAATGACAATAATTAAAACGTGGAAGTAGTATAAAAACAATTGATGAATAAATATATTATTCCTAACGTTATTATGGTAGGCAATGAAGAACTGGTGGTGATAAGGGATCATGTGCAAACAATATCCACTGTCTGGAAAAAAAATATAATATTAAACTAAAGAAGAGAACACATCATCAGCAACATTGTAACATTATTGGCAACTAGTGTCTTTGTTCTCTACTGTTTCACACACTTTTTCCTAACTCAAGTCACCGTTGAGATTTTACTAAGTTTTATCTTAGAAACCTCTTTTCACAAGCAACAATAATAAACTTAAGCGAGATGTAAGAAAGTAAATTCACAAATTTATTATTTTAAAATTTTGAGGAAGAGATGGTAACAAATCTTTTATACGAATTTTTTAGTTCATCACTCATTGTGTAATCTCTTCCTCACATTCATTCTTAAAGATCTAATTCGAGTATCTGAGTTGATAATACCAGGTGATTAATATTATATTTTGGTAGTTTGATTTATCTATATTGTTTTATTGTATTAGATAAAAAAAAAAAGGACACACATCACAATCTTTCAATTTGAAAAGTCTACAGTCAACGAAGTTTAATGTGATACATAAAATATATTATATACATTACAATAAATTACAATCTCTGTCTTCCAAGTTTTGCCCATATCTCTTAACATTTTTCAAACGGATTGTGCATTTAATTGTGAATGATGATGGCAATGACCAGGACTCTCACATTCAAGGAGGTTGCAGCGCAAAGAGAATAAGAAGTAGGGTGAGAAGGAAAGGTAATTTTTTTTTTCTTACATATCCTATGGAAGAACAAGGCCTACAAGGCTTGTAGTGACTTAGTTTTACTATTGAAAGCCCCACTTAACGGGTCAGGCTAAACACTGGTCCTAGTCTGGTTGACCTGTTTATTCAGTTTCCAAGTATAATACAAGTAAAGAAACCACTTTAGAAGTTATTTGTTTTAGTATCTTCAATATTAGAGCTATTTCACTTCCACTTTCTTGGGCATTTCACCCCTTTTCATGATGAGTTTTAAGCCATCTTATCATGAAAATTCACATGAGAAACTACACATGTTAGGGGTTAGATCCTTGTGGGGGAAGGATTGTGAATTTTAGTATTTGCCATTCTAGAATCCTCAACAACCAAATACATCTTAAATTGAACACTTGCTGAATATCCGCATTTTTCTTTAAAACTCAAATCAGAGCCCAAACAGTTGTCAAGAAATCTAACGGACTTCAAGCAAAAAAGACAGTTCACAAAAATAACAAATTGTTATAACAGACTTTGACAAATTGACTATACTCATACACATTCTTCCCATTGGGGGCATCCACATTGCAGCTTTCCTAATGAGAGTTCTTGTGCTTCAGGCAGCAATCTCGATTTAGGCTTCTTATTGACACTATGCAGTCCTGATGTGAATTGTGCGAGAGAAAATGCTTCAGAATAGCCCAAAGGGGAAATGCAAGCACAAAAATATGCTAATTCTTTCATTTGAATACAACCACGGTTTCTGAATACTGTATCCACTCAAATCAAATACTGACTCTGTATGAATAAATTACCAATACAACTAGACTCAATAAAAAAATAGGACTCAAAAGCCGCATTCGAGAGAACCCACCCACTGCCATATAATACAGTCCCTGCTACTGCAACATAGAACCTTCCAATAGTTATGCCCACAGCATATATATATATATATATTTAGCACAACATAAACTGCTAACAAGGTCATTATGCTGCTGTTGGACACGGTAGTTAAACTGACCCTCCCCAGCACCCCATTAACCACGGACACAAGACCAGACTTAAACCAGACACCATGAAGTGCATGGACCGAACTGACCGAACTCACCCCCTGCCCCCCCGACCCCAGCAACCCAACCCCACCCCACCCCAGACTCGACTCCAACAGTTACCCTAGCAACCCTGCTCCATCCAACCAGGTTCCTACAATTGTTCAAACCAATTTGGTTTAGAGCTATGAAATTTATATTAAAAAAAGAAAGGAAATTTCGACTGATGACCCTATAGAAAAAGGAGTACTGAGACAAAGCACATTTACCCACACAACAGTCTTCAACTAAAGTTGAATCCACCAGATGGGACTGGAAGCTCGTTTCCAAAATTAAAACCAGGTTGAGCACCATCGCCTGCAGGTAGTGTGTCATCATCGTCTTCCAACCAGTATGTTTCAAGAATTTTTACAGCCTTTTCATATATTTCATTGTTGTCATGACTCTGCAGGTTTTCGATTTTCTCCAATCCTTCTGCATCATCTATCATCTGAGCATACAAGTTGACATCTCCAGTGTTACCCAAGCTCTTCTCAGCTTCCCCAACCTTCAGAATGTTCTCAAGACCTTCCAAACAGACAGTGACAATTCTTGGGTCGGGGCAAACAAGCAGATCACAGAGAGGTTTGATGCAACCCTGGCTCACCAAATACCTTACAACCACATATGATAAGTCAATACATAATTTCCAATCATTACCAACTTGTCATTATGAAGTGGAATTAAAAAAATAAAAAATACAAAAGTTATACTTGATCTGCTCATGGGTACCACCAGATGTAGCGTTTGAGATTGCCCAAGCCGCTTCCTTTTTAATGTCAAACTCAGCATTTTGAAGAAGATTTACAAGTGGGGCAATCAGACCAGCTTCAATAACAGCCTACATCGCATATAAATTGTATAAAGTCCAAAATACCTATTGTAATGAAATAAGCCAACTAAAAATTTTATCCTTAATCCTCCACAAAGGCCAATAGAACATTCTCAAGGTCCCAAATAGAGTATAATGCTTATACTATAAATACCAATGTTCTGTTACTTAAAGTGATTTACCTGCAACATGTTTTCGTTCGTACTACAATTTTATAATGTAGAATATAGAAAACCTTATCAAAAGAGCAGTCGAACACATAAGCATGCTATTTTGGAATGCATAGGTTATGTATCGGAGATTTTATGTACTTTGACTAGTCAAATATTTTTTTTTTTCCCTTTGCCTGTGGTTCAATGACAATATATTTTATGAATGCAGTTGAATTGAAAGACTTCTATACCATCATTTGCACAACTTCATCTAGTCCTTTAATAATAAGATACTTCATTTGTTGTTCTAAAGAATTGCTTCTCTTACTTATGTTAATTATTTACTAATTATGCAGTCAGCCTTCACCTTTTGAGATTCAATTATTTCATGAAGATGACAGCTGAATCTCACAAAATCAGCACACTCAATCAGTACAAAGGCTTTCATTCTATCATTGATCACGCATTTCATATTTGTAACCAACTTTTTTATCTTTTTCTTGTGTAACGATAGGTCCTTTTTCTCTCAGGCTCATTTTATCCCATCCCATTATGTTTCCTCAGATAGTTTTACCGCATTTTCCTCACACTCACCTTTCTTCAATAAATAGACCACTCTTTCATTTATTTTCAGAGCAGCTGCTGCATTTGGAAGATATTATAATTATAAAAATATTTAATTCTTAAAATATGGATCAAAATAAATTCACGTACTATTTTAAATAATGGATCAAATAAATTAACAAACTATTTTATCCAATGGAATTCATCCTATCCATATATTTGCCATCCCTAATAGCACCACGAGTCCATGTTCAAGATCATCTAGCTTCCTATATTACGTATTACAGAGCCACAGCATCTGTAGCACTCAATAATGGTTGAAGAGATTTGAAACTTTAGGAGGTAAATATTTCCATTGAAAGATCCAAACTAATATGCATGGAGATAACAAACATCAAGCTAAAGAAAAGGATAAACAATAAAAAAAATATCAATAGCCTATTTGACTAAACGAAGGATTTACATCGAGCAAAAAATAATTGGGATATACTGGCTTACCTGTATCTGTTCTCTGTTTCCAGCTGTAATGTTCGATATGGTCCAGCAAGCTTCTTTCTTGATGCTTTTCTTATGATTATTTGTCAACAGGCTCAACAGGCATGGGAGAGCACCATGATTGATGATAGTCTGAAGAAAAGAGTTACACCAAAATCAGGAAACCCTCAGCAATGATGCATAGGGGAAGCAAAACCTATATTCATGGTGAGTGGTGGCGGTACCACAGTGGCAAGTCAAAGTGCTAAAAGCCAAAAGAGACATGCAAAACTGAATTCTTCAGTGGATAGTGGATAATGTATACAGTGAATATCATTGTATAAATTCTTCACTCTTCCCAACCTCTCACTCTATTCTCCCCAAAACCCTCAAAAGGATTGTATAGAACGACCAATTGTAACAGTCCACCCAAGTCAGCCAAAACAAATTCACCAACAAAGTTATGAAGAGTGCACACTTCCATTACACCCATATTATAGCGGCACCATATTATCTACTTAATCATCTTAGACTAGAAAAATTAACCTATCAAGAATTCTTGGTGAAGTTATTTTAATATTTAAATTTAAATTTTCAAGATTTCTGGGGCACATGAAGCCTGCAAAATTAACCTATCAACAATTTCGGGTCAAGTTACTTGAATATTTTAATTTTTCAAGATTAGTTGTGCAACACCAACTTCTATTACTTCACAAACCTTGAATAAGAATAAAATTCGGTACCAATTAATTATTGATGACAGTTTACAAGTCATTACCTGAGTCTGAATATCATCTCCGGTTACAATATTTCCCACTGTGCGAAGTGCGGGAATCAGCACTGAAGGGGATGGGTGCCTTTAAAACAAACACACAAGTTTAGTGCCAATACAATTAATTGAAACAATAGAGCAATGGTGGACCAGGTATACTAGATTTAGTACTCACATAAGGAGCTGCACCAGTCTGCCACATACACCAGCCTCAATAACAGCTTGGATTTTGTCATTTGTTCCATCAGAAAGATATGATAGCGCCCAGCATGCATCTGTTAAGACTTCTTCATCATTGGAAAATACCAATCGCTCAAGAGCTGGAAGTGCTGCCCTGACCTGTCCACAAAAAAATCTCATAGTTATAGGCCAACACAGGTTCTCTTACAGGTTTGATTTCAATTAAACAAAAAGACAATTACCTGCTCAAATGGAGGTTGTGGTTTGCCCCTGCAGAAGTTTGACAGGGTCCACGTTGCATTTCTTAACATTGAAAGTTTTGCATGCTCGTTCAACTGGGCCAACAGTGGGATTAACGCCCCATGGCCAAGAACAAGATCACGACACCTGGGGGAGTCACCAGCCACATTTCCTAACGCCCACACTGCCTGGAATTTTAGAGTTCTGTTATTCAGCAAGCTAGGTCAACATTCCAAGAAAGGAAAAGCCAGCAGTACCACACTCTCGTATCCACATACCTGCTCCCGAACATCATCACTGGGCGAACTAAGCAGCTTGACAAATATCGGAACTGCCCCATGATCAATCACCACCTTGGTATTCTCAGAAGTTCCAGATGCTATGTTCGTGAGAGCCCATGCAGCCTCAAACTAACCAAACAAACAAATTACACAAGAAATCAAATTCCATCCAAACTACACTACACCATACAAAAACATCCAATGCAGGGAATAAAACAAAACCTGAAGTTGAGGGAAATCCTCTCTAACAAGAAACTCCACAAATCGAGGCACAACTCCAGCTTGAATAACTTCCTCAATAGGAGGACTGCGCTCTACACAATAGAATAAGCCACACAAAACAAAACAAAGTTAACACACAGAACCAGCACCACAACAATTCAACAATAACATCAAACAAATCAAACAGCAATTACCAATCGAAAGCAGCTTCCGAAACTGCGTGGTCGCTTCCAACTGCTGGCCGTTATCATCTGACCACACTCCAGCAACCATCGCAGGAAGGCTTTCTAACTGCAGCCAACAAATACACAAAAGCAACTATCACAACCGTTTTCCCAACTAACCGACTAATCTCCAATCGCACTCACACAAATCAAATCACAACCACGCAATTTAAAGCACACGAATCTGAAATTTCCAGATCACAGTGGAATTCTAATTTCCTGCCATGCAATACCGATAACAGCAATACCTTCTTCTCGACAATGGAGGTTTGAAGAGGAGTGGGGAACTGTTGCTGAGCTTGAAGGCCTTCACGGCGCTTCTTCTGGAGGCTCTCTTCTCGCTTGCTCTTCCGGATCTCCACCATGTTATCCTCCCTCCTCCTACGACCCTCGTCCGCGTCCACCGCCACCTTGTAACGGTTGCGACGGACCTCCGTTCTAGCATTTGGCCTCAACGACATCTTCGCTGCAACAACAACAACCCTAACCCTAGCAACAATTAAAGATCGAAGGAATCGGAATTGAAAGTGAAGGAAAAACCCTAGGTTTTCGATTGAGAATTAGAGCGACATGGTTTCTCCAATATTCTCAGGAAATTTAAATAGCGGTGGGGTGTGTATAGAGTGGGGTCTGGGATTGCGTTGCGTGTAGTGGTGGTTGTGGTTCTGGATCTCGGATATGGGTATTCGGGTCGGATCCAGGCCCGTTTGTTCTCAATAATTAAAGGGTTTCAATGTTTTTTAATGGATGGTACCAATATCATGCGAACGGGTTATGGTTCGTGGGGATTGATGGGCCCTCACTTCAATCATATCTATTGTTTCATGAAAATTGGATGGGTATTCGAAGAATATCCAATTTCAACCATATATTTTTTTATTTTTTATGTTTAATAAAAACAAAAATTTAAATGTCTAATTTAGATGATATTTTTATATTTAATCAGTAAAAATACTTGTATTAATCCTGCTAGAACCAATGGCTGAACCTGCTAGAATCATGCTTTATTTAATTGTTGACTCGTAGACTACATGAGGTGGTTGACTCAATCTATTTTCTTTTATAAAAGAAATATATTAAAAGTAAATATTTTATTGTGCAAATAATAGAAGTTATTGACAGGAACTTATAGTATTTCATTAAGTGCATTTACATGTTTAAAAAAATTCTTAGTAATCACCTTCCGTTTTCAATCCATTTATATAAAAAATATTATTTATTTTGTTCAAATTTTTCTTGTATGCAGAATGATAAAACATACATGGTTTTATTTGAGTATGATAAAATATATATGGTTTTATTTGATTTTTTTTATGTGCTGCTGTTTCAAATTATGTCTCCTTCAAATTTATTTTTTCTTCAGTGTCATCTTGCATTCATGTTTAAGTTTATTTCATTCAAAATTTAATTTCTTTTTTTAACGTTACAACTTTGTAGTAATTTTCAAGACATTTTGAATTACTTCATATTTGAGTATTAAATTAACTTTTCTTATTTATTATCAATCACTTATATCTGTATATATATATATATATATATATATATATATATATATATATATATATATATATATATATCATAAAAGGTAAGAGTCACAAATTAATTCACTTGTATGTATTAATAGTAGTAATTATTATCACAACATTTAAAATTATTGAAATAGTTTCAAAGATATTTAATATTGTCAGATGTAGAAGAGTGCGTTAATTTTACCAAAAATCCATTTATTAATATATTTTCGAACAACCTGTTGCAACTACTAATTGAAGGAACTCTTTTAATCATTCATTAAGTCTTTTATTTCGATCTTCATTGTGATTGTTCATGAGGGATTCCAACAACTTGTCTTTAACACGTTACTTGTCTTTAACATGTTAACAAGGACAACTTAAAATTCTTCAAATAAGAACAAAATCTATTTGGCAAAATCTTTTTAGATTTTTACTTATCCAAACTCCTCTTACCAACTTGTATTTTTATGTCAAAAGGGTTATTCTATTCATGTATGATATCCTTATATTATCTTGCATTCCATTTTTCATTTTTATTTTCTATCACATTATTTATTTATTTTTCTAACTTTCTCTTTGTTCCATCCATATACCTTAATTTTGGAATATACCCAAAACTTACTTTGAATCCTGTGATTAAAATTTTAGATTTTTATCAGCCTTCCATAAATCTCCACACCAGTCATTCATTTATAAGGATTTTTTTTTTTTTGCTTTAAAGTTAAACAAATTAATTTAAATATAACTCATTTTAAACCCTCAATAAACATAATTACAAAACATATTATATTTATATAACACATTAGATGTTCTCTTTCTATTACTTTTTTCATCTCATTTATCTTAATTATATAATACTGTATTTTTCTACATGTCTCTCTCTTTTAAATGAAATATTATACAAATATTATTTTCTCTGTGTAATTCCCTTTGACATTGTTTCCAAGAATTCGCAAGAGACTTTTCTTTTGTGTGAAGATGGCATGCAATTCAGAGTTTTCACCAAAAGAATGAAAAAAAAAAAAAGTTTGTATTATAAGTAAAGAAGAGGAATTTAGATGTAGCCTTCTTTTCTGGTAAATTCATTAGATTCTTCGCCAAACAGAACATGCAATGGTTGAATCACAAATAGTGGATACCAGAAGAAATTTAACACCTTATTTCCACAAATGAAGAAAGTTAGTATCAACAAGTTAGCATAAAGAAGAAGGAAGTTATTAGCAAGGAACAAGTTAAAGGAAAACACGAAAAAGAAAAGAAATATGTGCATTAAACTTGTCTTGTTTACATAAAAAGTTTATGTTTGAAAATATAATTAATTATTTATTATATAATAAATTATATTAAAAATATAATTGGTTATGTTATAAATAGTTTATTATATTCTTTTTGAGATGTTATAAATGTTTCAACTTGGACAAGAGAAAAAAGAAAGTGAAAGAAGACAAGAAAAAAGGACAAATTCTAGCTAAAGTATTTATTTTAGTACTAAGTGGTTCGAGACATTTCTAGGGAGAGCTTATAGCATTTTTTTATACTTCTTTTAATCAAAATTAAAATTTCAGTTCAATAGTTAAGTAAATTATGAGATAATAATAAGTTTTGTTCTTGAATTACTCTGCAACTTTGACAGAAGTTATAGGTAGACCTAGTGAATCATATTCTGAAGTTATTTACACAATCAAATGAATTTCAACCCTTCAGTTGTGTGAAACTAAAACTCCTCATTCCACTTTCCCTGTGCCCTTTTTTCTGGATTCATGCAAAATCGTAACTTTTAACAAATGGAGTTGGAAACACAGATAGCAGAAGCTCATTGTGGTTCTCTCTGCTTGTGGTGTTCTCCCTAGAAACGGTTGACATATACTGTGGTTGGGGTGATCTTGGTGGAGAAGCATACAAGGCAGAGGCTTCTAGAACCTCTCTTCGAACACTTGCTACTTCCTCTACCATTTTCTGTGCACGTAGTGCTGTTAGGTATAAACCAGCAGCCAAGAAAACTGTGGTTAAAGCCAACACCCCTGCAGCAGAAAACAACCCTTCTCTGATGCTGTAGCAACCTGTTCTTGGCTTCGACCAATTCTTCAGATGGCCTGACTCTACACTCAGTGCTGCCAACAACAGAATCTCCGCAACTCCAAAACAAATCCTACAAAATACAACAAGTTCAATTCACATGTTTTTACTTCTGGTTTAGTTGATTGCTAAAAGATGAATATTTTTTGTATGGATTACTCATATATTAGTCTTATATTGTTACATACAATAAATTTGTTAACTTTAATTAGGAATTATGCTAAAAGTTATGTTTTTATCAGTACATAGTATAAAATGTGGACAGATGCTAAACTGTTAAGCATATGGTTATTAAACTCTTAAGACATGTAGTTATCCATTACTGTTAATTAGACAAAGGTATATTGAGAGTTGCTACTTTGTTGGTGGGAGGACCTATATTATTAGTTAACATGATTAACATATGGAGGAATTAATATGGAATTAGGTTTTTGATTAATTTAAATTAAGAATAGTTAGGTGGAAAGATAATGCTCACTTTCCTAATAATATAAGGCTGAAGTTTGTCTGCTAAAAGATGATAATATATGAAAATAAGATCTCAAATAATTGATCCATGATGGGCCATGCAATCACCCTATGTTTGTTCTTCTCTCTGGTGTCATCAAACCTCTCTCCTTCCCTCCTTTTCAGTTCTTAAGGTTTATGAAATTTAATGGCAAACAGAACAAAGAGCTATATTTTCTGTGATATTCAAGAACATGAGAACAAAAGGGTCTTTCTCTTACCAAGTTGTGACGAAGAAAAACGCAGCTTGCCATGTTAGGGACTTGGCAGAGGGAGAATCAGGGTCCCAGGTAAGCAAAGAAGGTGACGATTTACTCACTGCTATCAACATATAAGTGTGTTGCATGACCATAGCAAATGCAAGTCCAACAAAAGCAGAAGCAGCACATAGTAATGGCACTTTTCCACTGCCACTATAAGCACATTCTGATTTGGCTCCATTTTCTTTTCCACCTGTGTTTATCCATGACACCTACCAAATCACATCATATCATCCACCAGATTATGCATTAAACTTCATGAGAGGTTCATTCCCTTAGGGGACAATCCGTAGAATTGTAATTTTGCAAACATATCAAACTTGTACCTCAGAACGTGTGGCTTCTGCTATGAGACATAGGATGAAGCAGAAGAGGCCTATTAGGATTGTGAGAACCATAAGGAAGGCACCGGTTTTGCTACTCAAATCTGTTTTACTTCTGCTTGGTTCAAGGTCAGCATGTGTGATTGCCATTTCTCTGAGAGCTCAAGAAAAATGATCAAATGCAACAGAATGGGAAAAAGATGAAGTTTTTAAGTTTTGAAGTGAAGAATTGGGAAAAGGGCAGGAAAAAGTTTCAGAATTGCTTGGAGCAAAGGTTGCTTAAAGGCCAAAGATTCCCACTGTGTGTGGGATTTAATACCAAACAGTCCCACAAAGGCAATTGTTAATTAGCACCATAGGTTTGTGTTTGAAGTGTATTCATTGATGAAGACAAAGTTAGTGCTAATGAGTCATGACACATAAAAAATGTGTACATTATGGCCATTTCACCTCCAAACATAGTGCAAAGTACCTTTCAGTTAATTCAGTTTTTTTATTGCCTCAAATATTAGAAAGAAAATGTTATATAGTTCTTGCATAACATCTATAGAGACGTGGAGGGGTTGAACTTGAATTTACCTTTAAACCTATGGCAAAGAAAGACCACTTTAATATTTGCTTTAGAAAAATATTGAATACAACCTTCATTTAGTGTTACATGATTATTATATCCATTGGTGATGACAATCTTACTAAAAGGAAAGGTGAAGATAAAGTTGACCCTTATGATGAAGTGTCAAATGCTTGATGAACAAGTCTTTGTATGTGAGAAAGCCACAGAAAAAGAAAAGGAATCAGAAAGTGTTAATTTAATTAGAAAGGAATGAATTCTCTGCTTCTGACTTGGGGTAAAGCATTAAAGATGAACAGTTGTTATTCTTCACTAGAACTTGATATTCTTGGTTGAAACCTAAGTGCTGAGCATAACAACAAAGCTCCAAAAAGTGCTATTCTGAGGTGGAAATTGTAGTTGAGGCTGAGAGGGACAAAAATAGCCACCAAGAGACACCAAATAGGTCAATTCACAAATGGAATTCCGATGTCGGTGGTAACAGTGTTCCTCATGTTGGTTTGGTTTTTTTCAAATAGAAAAACAACACTTTTCATATTTTTTTAAAATTCTCCACAAGAATTAATTATGAAAATGCATTTCATAGTTATCCCAACATAACTGTAGTGGCCATTTCTTTGCCTTATCTTTAATGCCAAAATGCAATCTGTGTCACGACACTTTCTCTAAATATGACAAACAAATACCCCATGGTCAAATGGAGGGTAAAAAATGAAGAAGAACAATAGCATAAAAGGAAATGAATATTTTCTCAACCCAAAGAAAAAATAAATTGTTAATTGACATGATATATAAGTAAAACTATTATAGTATTATTTGATCTCAATTACTCCAAATAACATATGAATGTTATTTGTATGGATTCATTTTTGAATTTCAACGTTTCAAGAAACTGAACAAAGAGTGTGATATATTTTTAAAGATTCAAAGAGATCCTTCCCTTTTAAGCACTGATTAATCATTATAAAAATTTAATATTAGTTATTAAATTGTATAAGAAAATTAAGAATTGAAATAATCAATACGTATGAATTCAAAAGTTAGTGGAAGAAAATACTTAACACTAATATCTTATTGAGTAACTATTTTGAACTTTTTAGTGTGTGTAGCTTTGTGATAATTAATAGTTTACTTCAAAATGAATCATTTTTCACCACTAATAAAAAAAGTTACAAGTTTTAGCTTTTTCATCTCTCACTTTATGAAAATAGTTTGTAGCCGCAAAACATGTTCTCAACTTAGAGACAAACACAATCTTTTTCTAGACTAGCGTTTTAGGCATTTGACTACTCCACCCATTTGCATTCTGTTCTTAATTTAAACATAGATCATCAATTCTCACTTAATCTCATGTATATTTTCGTTCCATTCTCATAATAACAATAACAATATTATAATTATTATTATTGTTATTCCTTAATACTAATAATTCTTTTAACGAGACATTTTTAATTTATAAGAACTATTGTTTTTTATTTATCCTTATTAGTAGCAATGCATAATATAAGAATAGTATTATGTCCTTTTGCACATACACTAGACTATCTCAAATTAAATTTCAATTAACTAAGTTATATTTTTCTGTATTTAATGCTAAACTTAATTCTATTGTCGAAGACCACACACGAACAAAAGACTGAGAATATATATGCCTATTGTTAATGTTAGCATTTGTTACTCCATATTTTCAAGATAACTCACACGATAAATTTCAATAATTATACCTTGCAACAACTTGTCTTTACTTTTGTGAACCACATCCAACAGCTCTCTATTCATCCGCAAGCTACACTTTATTGTCTATCATATATTTATTTGATATGACATAATTCTACCACTTCTTTTTAGCCATTTATATTTAGAGTTTGCAAAATAAGTTTGATCACATTGAAAAAATAGAAGCTAAAAATAGCACTCTACAATTTAAATTAATTTAGCTAAGATCATCTTATAAGTTTTGAGCTAACTTATTTTTAAAAATAATTATTATAATATTTTTATTTAAATATATGCATTTGCATGTGTGTGTATATATATAGATATATTTCAAATTATTATATCTAAAAATTAAAATTAATTTTATTTATGTTACTTTGATTTAAAAAAAATTAATTTTCTAGTAAAATTGTTTTTATTTATTAAATTGGATCGAAATAGTCCTTTGGTCTAATATAGAATGGTGACAAACTGAATTTATTAGTTTGTTTATAATTTGAGACTCTTTCACTTAGTTTAATCAAACTTTTTCTAACTTAAAAATAGTAGGAATACACTATAGTGAAAAAACACTCAAACTCTTAGCTTAAAAATTTATTAACTAATGCAAATAATGATAAATTTATTAGCATATAGCTTTTGCAATTTGACACTTCATTCAAATGGGTACCATTTATGAGATGATTAGTCCTTTTATTCTTGCGACCCATGAAGTGGTCGATTAAAATAAAGGATCTTCACCAAAGCTGTAACCAAACAAGAAAAAGATCTTTGTGAGCATCTTTTGTATACTGTCTACACATAGGCTTGTTTCTTCAACGTCCAATAATTGAAAATAGTTTCTTGATGTAGAAGACAGCACACACTTGTTTTATTTATTCCAAGAGTGATGAACTTTTGCAAGTGATTCCTTGAGCACCCCATTAACCTTGCTGCCATCCAACACATATTCTCTTGCATGTGCTGCATTATAAGTGGAGACTCTCTCTTAAACCACCTTAAAATCTCACACCTAGGACCATGTTTTAATCACACTAAGCTTCTTCAATATCAACCATCTCAGTGTCCTAGCTACCCTTCTTGAACATATGGCTTCTGAGAAGGTCTCTTCTGATGCTGCCAAAGCAAACACTTCCCAAGAAAACCCTTCTACCAAATCCAACATGGGAAGAGAACTAGCATGGAGAGCTCTCTTGAGATCTCATCAACGTAAAAATGGGAGAAGAAAAGTTGCAAGTAACAGTGCTAAATCATTGCCAAGCAGGCTAAGTAAAGTTTCTCTGGGAGAAGATTCTTCTGCAGAATAAGTCATAGATAGGTAAGGAACTGCCCAAAATGCAAAATTCCATGTTGTAATAAGAGAGGAAGCATCTAGAATGCTAGCTTGTGATTCATAGCATGGAATGTAAATATACAAGTTCTAGATATGTCTAGCAATAATCAGGATTCATTTGCAGACAAATTCAGTGGCAGTGACTCTGATAGGTACAAATGATCAGGAATTTTTTGTAAAATAACTAATAATAAAGTACCCCATCTGATTCAAAAAAACAACGATTCTTTCTACACATGCACAAAAAGTACAAGCAAAAAGATTTATGTATTTAAGTACATCGAAATTTGCATGCTCATACAGTGGTGCAAGAAGCACCCAAACATTTGCTCATGTAAAATGAAGGAGGCAACATGTGCATCGCTGGAGCAGAGGAAAATATAAAAAATATGTATTACATGCATCTAAAATCAAACGTGAAATCTTTAGTTCACTTTTATCACGTAAAAGCTAAATTCGTACGTAAAATTATATATTTAAAAATGATTCGATAATATATAATTTATAGATCAAATAATTTTATTAAGATAGGCTTTAAAATGAAATTTAAATTTAAATCAATTTTATAAAATAGATTTACATTCACTTTTATAAATTATTGAAAGTCAGTATGACTAATTATTATTGAGCAATGAGATCTGCTGTGTCCATATTGGACAATCATTGGTGCAGAAAACTGTGTGTGCTTCCTTATAAGATCGACTACATCTCTAGCCCTTCTTTCCTTGAGCTTTCTTGCATTGATACAGTCATGGGTTGCAGGAAGAAAGTATGGAGGTACAAAAAGAAGGGGTGCAGGAAGAAAGTATGGAGCTACAAAAAAAAAGGTGTCCGGAAAGTGAATGAAATGAGCCCAACAAGAAGGCCTGGACCTCCTGGAGGTGCGGAAAGAAGGTGTCTGACAGTGAACGAAATGAGCCCAGCTATAAAAAGGGCTAATTTTTTCAAAAAATTATATGATTTTTTTTATAAATAGAGTGGAATGATCTTTTATTGTATGTTTTTTATTTTTAATAAAATTTTACACATGATTAAAAAAATCACTATATTGACTTATAGTTTTATTAATATGTTACATTTATATATTTATATCAAATGAATTTTCAATGTCGTGTAACGTATCGATATAATTTATCCATAAAATATATAGATTTATTTTTAATAAGATAATAAGTATAATTAAAAATTATTTTATAAATAATATATTAATAAAGGATAAAAATGTATGGAAACAAGTATTCAATTTCTATACATTAAAAAACATATGTAAACCTTAGGATAAATGACATTTATCAATAATAAGCTATATATAACGATAGACTTAGAATAATTGTATTGAGATGGTAAAATATAAAATTTAAATTACACATATAAAATTAATGTTTTAAAAATATATAGACAAATTAAATTGCATAATCACTTATTCATCATGAAATTACTTAAATTGGATAGAATTAAATCGAGATAGTTTAAAAATACAAAATCATTTCTTCTAAAGTTGATTTCTTTCCCAAGTTATGTGACGATAGAGAATGAGAGCAAATCTGTCTTCATCCCAATTATCATACTACATTATATGAAGGTATTTATGTATGTATATTTTTTGAGAAATAAAAATTAAACGATAAAGTATAACATACAAATAATAATCGAATAAAAAGTCTGATGCGTCCTTTTAGGATTTATTAAAACGATATTATTTATTTATATAATAAAATATATTTTTTTCAGTTAAATTATTTATCTATTTTTATATATTTTTAAATATTTTTGGAGTTTGGATTCATAAAATTTTTATGATGGATCTGGAAATTAAACATAATACAATGTGATGAATTAAAAATGTCGTTTTTTGATTTGGATAGTTTATAACAAAATGCAACAAATATTTCATTCCATAATTTAGAGCAAATACAAAATGAAATAAAGTATAACTTTTTATTTCGTATGTTACCCTTTATTTTAAAATGATTATGCAATACATACATGTCCTTTATTATTTTGTATGTGCAACGTTTCACAGTTAAATAATACAAATTTTAGATAAAATTAAAACAAGTTAAAAAAAAGTATTGTTAAAAAAGTATAATAATTTAAGAGGACCTTCCTCCAGTATATTAACAAGAAGTGTATAAAAAGGTAAAATTAAAAAATTTGGCTGAGAACATTTAGTTATAAACATTACTTTTTAAATTTTTTAATTTGGTCTCACCTTATTTCAATTTAAAAGTTACAAAAATAAAAATTAAATAATGCATGTATGTATTGAAACAAACAATATTATTCAATTTTAGAGTTTGAAGTTTTTTATTACAATTTTATTCATGATTGACATTTCCGTAGATAAAAAGGGAAGGACGTATATAAACTATTTTTGGCATTCAAGTCTTAATTAACCTGAGATTTTTTAGTGTACATCAATGATTAATATAATTTACCCTTTTAATAATATTTTGAAATAGTAAAAATGCAATCATGAACTCAAATATAATATTATTGCTTGATATGAAATATCTATCGATTTTCTTGAATAAATAATTCCCATAAAGAAATTTGATTTGTCCACTTGAGTGAGTCTGCTTCCAACCACTTTTTTTCATGCTACGAGCATCAAACTTTGAGACTTTATTTTAGGAACCAAATCTAGATCACTATACTAACGTCACTCTTTGATAGAACATTTGTTTATGTAAGGTGTATTTGGAAAATTTCCGTTAGCACTTTATGAGAAAATTTTATTTCGTAAAAAGAATTATTTTGTTATTTATATCTTTTTTCTCTTAAAAATAATTACTAAGAATATTTCCAAACATACCATCAGCATCAATTCTTTTACGAAATTGTCACCTTAATAACGCAAATGGTAAAATTTCCAAGATCTTATTCTTAATTTTAGAATTTCATCAACCATATGTAGGATAAAAAAACAAATAATATACTAACAAAATAATATATGAATTTAAAATACCAAAAAAATGTTCAACCCTAAAGAGTAATCGATTACGTGATTAATGAGAAAGGAATATTTATTTACCTTAGTATGTCCCATAATGGACATAGCGGTTAGGTCTATACTATTTTTTTTTTTTTTACATTAATCAAAATTAGGTGCTCCCAAAGTTCATAAACAATTAATCACATTATTATTAGACCCAAATATAATCAAATAGAACATAATATTAATCAATTTTTAACAAAACAAAAATTATAGAAATGTTATTAAAGGTTTTCGTCTCTTATATATCTAAAAAGGTTTTGGAATGAGATGAAATTGGAATCAGCATGAGCAACATAATATCTTTTCATGGATGTTTCATGGTACTTGAAAGCCGATCATTGAATTGGTTGATGAATAAGTTGGCCCCATTGTGTGTGTCATGTTCCCAACTTCTCTTCTTCATATGTTCTTGCATTTTCTGTTTATATGAAGTGGGGTGCTTTAATTTACACCACACAATGTTGTGCACTCCATATAGGGTATATGCCTCAGATATTTGTTTTATGCACACTGTTTGTAAGAAAATTTATTGTTACATAAATCTAAGGATGTAATTTTTATTTATTTTATATACTATACAATTATTTATATAACTTTTAAAATGTTTATTAAAAATACTAAACGTAATGTAGTGTAAAATCTTTAACTCTTTATACTATTTACATTCAACTTATAAAGTTATCTATTTGAAATAATATTTTATTTTAATGAAAGAAAGGTTTTAAAAAGTGGACAAGTAAATATAAATTCAAAATTTATAATGTTTAGGAGAAAAATTAAATGATAACGATGAGTGTTATCTTAGGGTCAATAAAAGATTAACGTAAAATCAATGATTAAAAGCAAATGATGGAAAAATAAAATGATATCTTGAAAGTAAACTACACTACTCTTAATTATGAAGGTTTTACAGTATAATTTGAAGTCTTACGTTTTGTGGGGACGAAGGAAAAAATAAGAAAAAAATATAGTTGAAACGGAGAAAATAAATATTGTTTAGAAGGAAAAAACGGATACCAGGATTTTATGTAGATGGAAATAACAAAGGAGAAATGAGTAAATTATATAAAAATATTTTAGTAATTTTTATTAAATAAAAAAAATTTAATTTCAATTTATAAACTGCTATCTTATTATACACATCTATAGTTTTATTTTATTAATTTAATGGACTCTTAAATATCCCCATAGCATTTTTTTAGTGTAATTTCATCCAAAACATCTCTTATTCCTTTGATTTATTTATTTATTACATATAAGAGAAATAATTTATTTTCTTCTAATCTCTCTATCCCTGTTTTTTTTTTCGATATGTGTAAATTAAAATGTTAGATGGTACGAAAATTTTGATTAACTATAATTGATGAAATCTTCTTAATTAATTTTTTATTCATAATATTTGAATTTGAGACAGTTTTCTAAATGAAGTCAATTTCAATGAGACACCAACCCAGTATTGGCAAAATATTTTTATATTATTCTACAATTTTCCTCATTAATTTATTAAAGAACCAAAAACATGCTATTTTTTTAGTTCGTCTCATTTCATAAATAAATAAAAAGTTACTTCTTGTAGTGCTTTATTGAAAAAAAAAAGGCATAAATTGTGACTAGACAAAACCGTGGCAACAAAGAGTATTTATATATTGTCTTATTGTTTTAAAATGTAATAAAACCACTTTTAATAGAATTAATTTTAAATTATTAAACATGTAATAATATACAGTTAAATTTAGTCTCAATTAAAAAAATTACTTAAAAATATGTACTATGACGCATAAAATTTCTTCTTATAAGTTATGCAATTGTATAATAATCATTAGTATTATTGCATTTAAAGTACTGTTTATTTTGATTGACACAGTATATTTTTATTTTTAGAAAGATGATTATATAAGTTAAAAAAAATTATATTATCCTTAATTTCAGTTTTTGATATATATATATATATATATATATATAGAAACTGGTCTAATCCAATGGTTTCTTGACACTCTTAATCTAGATCCGTACTTCAACTTACAGAAATCTTCAACCTAAAGATGATTTGAAACTGTCATTAGTCAAATTTCCCACTTCCATGGGACCATTTACTTTGCAACCTTAATTGAAACCACGAATATGTTACAGTGTAAAACCATCAACACAAGGTGGGTGAAGAGATCATGGTATTGGCTACCACCTTAAACAAGTATTTTGTTGCATTTTTTTGTTTTTTTTGAGGAATTTTATTTAAATAGTATATTGGAACAAGATTGAATAGTTAGTTTATTGTGGTAGTGCCGGAAAAAAAAAATAATACATAGAAATAGATCTATTTATTTTTATTACATATACCACTTTCTAAAACAATAGTCTTTTAAGATTTTGGATTATAGATGAAGGCAAAATAATTCTAACTTTTTTAACTATTTTTGTGTCCCTTTTTCAATATAAATTGTTTTCTGTTATTATTTTTAATTAAAGTAATATTATAGAAAATAATTTAGAAAAGCTTAAAGACTGCTGATTTTTAAAAAATAATAAAAAAATAAAATAAGGCTGTTATTTTAAGCACTGCATATAAAGTGTTTTAGAAGGTGTTGACCTAGTTCTCTCAAAAATAAAATGCATTTATTGCAATCTTATTGGGTGATGAAAAGGGAAGTCAATAGAAGATCTTATGTTTTTAAAGGTTGATTTTAATTTTTTTAAACTTATAATTCTGTAACTTGGGAGCATCTAGTTTTCATCATGCAGCCTGAGTATGAGTTCTATGCAAAAATGAAGGAAACATATGAAAAAGTGTTTTTAATTTTAGCAAATTCAAGGCCAATTCAAGAATTTAACTGTGAGCAGAGATTTAAGATCAAAGAGAATTTTCTTTATCACCTGTAGAAGACGTTAGTATAATAATGTTTAATGAGAGAGTTGATTTAGGCCTATTAGTTGAGTTCATTATCTTTAATAGTTTTAGATCATTTAGATTAATTAAAACTGTATATATATATATATATATATATATATATATATATATATATATATATATATATATATATATATATATATGTTTTTATACATGTTAAATTTAAATTACAAACACCTGTTATTATTATATTTTAAATTTATGTAATTATATTTATTTTTTTACTTTTGTTTGATATTGAAAATCAGGAAATATGTTTTTCTAAATTTTTTTTTGTAAGATCGTATTTATTTTGATTTGATTTTTATAATTTTTTAAAAATAATTACTTAATAAATATTTAAACGTATGGATACAAATACATATTATGTAACCAGAATTGAAACTGACTGCACGATTTTTTGGACACCTCTAAAGTATCTATGATTACCTACAATTGTGAATCCAAGGAAAAAAAAGTTATATCTTTCAAATTTGACAACCATGTGCGGATAAAATGAGAAAAAAAAAATTATCAGTAGAACGACAAATATTATTTCTGTAAATGGTTGCTTTTACACTTATCAAAATAGTATTTCTTTACGTAGTCAATTATATTGCGTCTTGCTATTCCTTTTTATATATAAGTTTTTGTTATTTTTCAGGATTCTTGAAGTTATATCTCTCTTTAAGAATTTGTAATGGGAGAGATAATACAAACACAAAAGACACTATTAGTGATAAACAAATGTTTCACTAAGGAAATGATTTAGAAGATTGAAAATGGAATTGTGATATAAGATGGTAGCTCATAAGCATATGGAGGAAGATGGGGGAGTTACGATGCAAGTAGCTATAGTGTTCAAAGTATTGGATAGATATTAATTCTTTAGAGGAAAATAATGTTTTTTTCTTTTTCCTATTGGTACAGGAACTCCACCTCTGTAAAGTGGTGGGGACATACATTATTTTCGAATGAAACTTGAATGAGGAAAATGTATTATAACCTAAAGATGACAACTTAGGTTAATTCGTCATTTTGCATTTGATCTTCAAATAAGTTGGGGGTAGAGTGACTCGCACAAAATTTGTGCATTAATACATTTGTTTTCTCTAGTATAAATGTGAATTCAAAGACTTAATTAAAATATATTGGAGATACTATATTAAATAAAGATAAAAAAAATTTAATAAAATATAAATAAGGTATATATTTACAAGCTGATTTTGTAAGATTAAGTTAGATTTAAAGTTCTACTTCTTAAGATACTAACCGAGAGTATCCTAATAAGATTGTTAGACTTATTGGGTCATTTATTATCGGACTATTCTTAAATATAATCACACACACAAGTTGGAGAGTATCAACATAAAGAGAGTGTTTTTGTAAATCTATCATCGACTAGATCACATAAGTCTTTTAATAATATATATAAGTAAGCACAAACCTTATTTTACAAGCCGATTTTATAAGGTTAAATTAATATTAAAATTCACTCTTATATTTTGTTTCGATATACTCAACAGTTCTATATCTTCTAAAAATTGAGGTTAATTTCAATTTAAGTACATATTCTTCTCTTAATCTTAAACTTGGAATATCTTTTGTAATTTTAATATGTTATGTAAACTTTGAATATCTTATAAAAATAAATATGTATTATAAATATAATAATAAGAAAACTTAAAGACTAATAATCTACTATTTATTGTAAAGAGATATTATAGAAAATTAAATAAATAATAAAAATAAAATAAAGTTTAAGTTTGTACTTATAAATATATATGATATTGATATAATATTAAATAAAAATATTTAGTTATATTCAGCCCACGAACAATAATATAACATTAAGTAGTTAATGTAAATTAGAGAACAGATAAGCGACATGAACAGTGAATTATGCATTAGGTTCTGGAGACTAATGTGCTTAGATGTTCTGCTTTCCACTTTTTTTTACTGCAAATGGTCAAGTTTCTTGAAAGAATAACATTCAACATGGGTTGAAAATGAAAAAAAAAAAAAAACTAATTTTTTTTTCTAGTGGGAAAAAAAAATGAAAATGGCATTTTATTTATTAGGTAGTACCATGTTGTTATTCATCATCTGTGGCCAAAATGTTTTGTCCCCCAGTGACCTCCCCTTGCCTTTTCTGGAGTGCAGATAATGCTTAACAGTTACTCATTTTTAACATGAATTTGTTGAATTGGGTGCAACAACGAAAAGAAAGAAAAGAAAGAAAGAGACTCACAAATACGATCTTTTGTCCTTAGTCACCACCTTTTTAGTTTTCAGCAGTTCGAACAATGGAGAACATTCACGCATTTTTATTATTTTTTTTATTAGTCATAAAAAAGTTAACTGAAAAAAATATATATATCTTTTTATAAAACAATATTTTCTTATATTTCACATTGGCGGACTCCATATAAATTCATTGAATTGGAATACAGTAGAAATAGAAAGAAAAACAAATATAAAAAGACATATTTTATTTAAATAATTTTTATTTGAGTTGATATTTTAAATGATCTTAATAATTTTTTTTCCATGAGAACCCTAATTATACCCAAAATTTACGTTGGCAATTGAGTCCCATCAATTGAGTAGCTTTATTATGTGATGATATATGAAGACACTTTCTGGTTGGGAGGAGTCGTCCCCCACATGAGGATCTAGTTTTGCTGCTTAGTGCTTTTATGGAGGTCCTCATTGCTCAAATAGCTTTATTTATTTATTTATTTTTATTTTTTTTTGTCGCTATTAGTGGAAACTGTAAATATTATCATGATCTAAAAGCACTGACAGCTTTTGAGAGATGATCCTATTCTACAAGTATGGGCACACTTTAAAGTAATAGCAAAATCAGCAATGCTATATGGTACCAACGTAGTTTCCAAATATAATATAAAATACAAAATTTTGTAATTATTTGATTTCAACTAATGAATTTTATGTATTTTTTGTTAACATACATAGTTTTAAGAATCATGATATGTGGATTCATAACTTTAAGATTCGTGATATGTAATATTTTTAAACTATAAAAAACGTTTCCTATACTAAACTCCTTTTTTACGTGTTGGATGGTACTTCAGAACGGCTTATTTTAGAAAGAAAATACCTTTAAAAAATACGAGATATGATATGCTGAGTATTAGCTTAAAGAACAAATAAAGTTTTTTTCTTTTTTTTACTGAGATGAACGATAATTAATGTGATAAGAGTTTTCATACCTATAAGGATTTGTATATATTAATATTTTATTATTATTAATGCTTTAAAGTCTTATAAAATATAATGATCACCTAGGTTGAAATTACGTTAAAGTTATAGAAAATAAGTTAAATAAAACTTAAAAAAAAAATTGGATATATATATATATATAGGACAAGCAAGCTTGTAATAAAAACCATAAAATACCGATTTACTTAATTTGAGTTATGTATAATTTTCTTTAAGAAGCTCTGATAGCTTACAGTATAATAAACAGATTACAACTAGCGTTTTTATTTTTACTTTTAATTTATACAAATAAAAAAAATAATTTTATCTATTTTTTCCATTAAGGAAACAAGTATTTTGTTATACCAAATTATTTTTTACTTTCACGAGTATTTTATATATGTTATGTTTGACTGATAAAAGGTAAATGTTTAAATGACTACAAACAAACTTACTTATGAGATAATTTTCATTAAAAAAACTAAATTATAATAAAAATTACATACATATTAAAATTCATATTATATATAGAATTTTACATACGGATCCATCTATATGTAAAATTAACATATTTTTACATATAAATTTTTATTTGTATGGAAAATAAATATTATATATAGATTTTTAGATACAAACTTATATAATATATCAAATTAATATTACATACAAATTTTTATATATAAATTTACATTTAAAATATTACATACAAATTCAATTCATACATAAATATGTATATGTATGTAATATAAATATTTACATTATTATTATTAATATTATTGTTATTATTATTAAAATTATTGTTATTATTAATATTATTAACAATATTATTATTAATAATATTTTTATATTACTAATATTACCAAATATTATTATTATTATTCATAGAAATTATAATTATAAGAATATTAATGATAAAAAAATTAATTTATAGTGACAAAGTTAGTTTTTTTATGTAAATTTGAAACTTAAGCTGGATTACCACCTGAAACATATTATCAATAATACTAATAAGATAAAAATCAAAGAAAATTTTTTTATTCTTCTTTGTGTACATCTAGCTTACTAAAAAAATAGTTGAAAATTTCAACATGATTTTTTAATATATATTTTTCTTGTTTGTTTAATAATGTCAAGTTGATTAATTATTTCTTTTCTTCCTCTTTTAGTGGATATGCCACATATTCACAAGCTTATTGAGATGAATGACATAAACACTATCATAATAGAGTGTTATTATCACACAACAACAGTAACGGCTTAAGACTTTAGAAAGTCTAAAACGAATTAAAAAATAAGATTTTTTCTAAATTAATAAAATACTTAAAATTACGATATTTTTATCTAAAGTTTCTTTTTTGAGTTTTTTGTAATGTAAAATTATCTATTAAATTATCATAATTAATTTCATTTAAAATATCTTTTTCGATAGACGATAAAACTAATCCGTTTAATATTTGTTGAGACATTGTTGATCTTAAATAAGATTTTATTAGTTTAAGTTTTGAAAAACTCCTTTCAGCTGAAGCAACTTAATTATTAACATTATTCTATATGTTATATATATATATATATATATATATATATATATATATTTATTTTTATTTTTATTTTTTTGAAAAATAATTTATTCTTTTTATATAATTAAGATTGTCAATTGATTTATCATTTTTCAATCTATAATCTCCTTTAAGATATTTAATTCTAAAAATAAATCTAAGTCATCAAAATCCAATTAATTATCATGTTGCAACTACTTTTCAATGTTTAAGCATTTTTCTTTCAAAAGGTACACAACTCAATAACTTTAATTTTTTAATACTAAATAAAAAAACTAAAAATATCTTCCTATATTTTAAATAGTTCAAATCTATTTTAGAGTGTGATAATTTCTTTATCTATAATATATAAAAAATAATCAATTCTAAATGACTCTTGAGGTGATTTCATAACTTCATTCTCAATAATTTCATCAAATTATTTTTTTTACAACTGGTTTTCAAATCTGTTTTCTCTATATGTTTCAAAAAATGAATGAGGACCTTTTAATTGTTCAATAGTCTCTCAATTTCGTATCAATATCCTTCCATTGACTTGGATCATATATTTTTTTTAATATTAGAATCATTTTGTCTTACAATTTTCTTGTTGTTATCCTGAATTTGAGAATCAGAATTATTATCATGAGTTTGAGAATCAAAATTATTATCTTGGTTGACTACTTTATTGTTGTCTTCATTTGTTATGTTCTTCATTTAAAGAAGACTCACTTGTATTTTCTAATTCATTTTTTTGTTTATTTTTATAAATTTATCCATAACCCTTTTTGTGATTCAACCAAAAGTTCAACTCTTTTTTTTTTAAGTTTTGAATAACCTGATCCAAATCTTTCAGTTGACATATTTATATATTTTTATATAAAATTAAAAATTATAATATATATATATATATCACACTGAATATAATTTATAAGTATATAAAATGAGACTAAGTTAAAAAGATAAAATTTGATTGTCAAGACAAAGAACTTGATCCTAATATCTTGTAGTTTCAAGTCTCTTACTATATTTCGATCATGTCCTTTGGTAAGTCTTTAAATATAATTTATAAATTCTAAATTCTCTTTATTGAATCTGCACAAACTATTTTAAGATTAATTAAACAATAATGAAAAAAAATTTAGATCAATTCATCAAGCTCATATTATTTTTACCTAATATTGATACACTCAAAATGAGCAAAAGTAAACACAAGTTATTCCTCAATTAATATAAAAAAATAGGTGCTGAAATTGGAAACAAATTGAAATAATATTATAGAAGAACAAAGAGATAGAAGAAGGAGAGAGATAAGTGAAGAAGGAAAAAGAGAAGTGGAAGAGTCAAATAATAAAATGACATACAAAAAAATAATGTGAATTTGTTAGAATATAGGAAAGAGATAAAAAATCATAAAATTTTGATACTAGCATTCTTTGACTGTTTAATTTTTTTAAATATTAATAATTTATTATAAGAAAGTTTTAAGAATATTATTCATTAAATAATATTTATAGTACCAATATAAATTTAAAGTCACTAAAAAATCTTTAAACTTAAAGTCAATTAAGATACTTTAAATTTTTAATTAAAATTTTTTTAATATAATTTTAAAATTAATATATATTTTTATTTTATAATAATATATGAATATTAAGTTTTTTTAGGTATTGAAATCTAAAGGTTGTGTTATTTGATTGGGCTTAAACCACCCATATATAACAATATCCTTTTTTTGAGAAAACTTATCAAAGGATAATTTTTCAAAGTTTAATATAAAAGTCATCTTTAATAAAACAAACCAATGAGTTAGAGATATTGAAAGGATATTTGAAGCTATTGAAATTCCTTAAATTGAAAGCTATCTTGTGCACGGTATATGTTCACAAAGGAAGCATAATTTTAATGGTTCGACATTAAAATGTCATGAAAAATAGAGAAGAAGTTGTATCTAGGAAAGTTTTAAAGAAAAAACTTATAGTCTATGTAATGAAGACAAAGCTTATACACTTATAGTAGAGAAACTTATTAGTAAGTATTTTACTAGATTTAAATACCTAATCATATTTTATACTCAAAGCCATTTTTTAAGGCTCGAAAGTGTACGAAGTTTGAGTATAACATGAAACATGAAATTAAAAAAGTTATAATTCATAAATATGATTAAATTAATTAATAAATTAGAATCTTATTATATTTATATAAGACTAAAGGATGTATTCGACTCATATTTATCTTAAGTGACAATGTTAAAAAAAAAAAAAAACAGAACATGTCACATTTTTTCCAACCTAATTAACTTAAAACAAAAAAGTCCACATTGGTGGTAAACAATAAAAAAGATTAGGCAAAAAAGAAAAAGAAAAATTGACTATGCTTAACTCTTAATACTTTCATTATTTCTTTAATAAAATAATAATAAGATAACGTCTTAAAAGTTTCCTTTAAACATATTTGTACATATTAAAAGTATTTATAATATATATTTGTACATATTTCGGACTTAATTTAAGAATTTTGGAATATTTAAGAATTGATAGGACAACCAATTAGAATTAGAAGCATACTGAAGTTTTCAGAAGAAAGTAAAGAGTGACTGAGAAATGATAACCTTTGAGAGGTGTCACATAACTTTTTAATTAATATAAATGTAGAAATAGTAATAAATATTTAAATATATTACGGATAGAAATATATTTTATATATGTTCTTTGATCATTAAAAAAACAAAATATATTATATGGTATGAATCTTGATACATTTTGATTGTCCAAATTTCGGTTTTGTGCCTGGGTGTAGATCGAATTAAGAACATATTAAAGTGCTGATTTGTGATGGAGATTGGCTTCGAATAATTATAATTTTAAGATAAATTCAAAGGAACATTTTCATTTTACTGTTTCTTATGATATATTTGTTTGTTCTAATGACTATTTTTCCTTGAAAAAATCACATTGAAAATTTGATAAATTAATTATAAATCATGAGTTTAGATATAAGTTTACTATTGAATATTTTACGTTTAAACTTGATTTTTTAAAACTTTATTGAACAAGTTTATAAATATTCAAACTAATATTCCATATTTCATAAGTTTGCATAATTTTTCATACTTGATTTTCAATATTTACAAAGTTTTGAGAATTATAGTTGTTATGTAATTATAGTGTTATCACTATTTTGAATCACATTTTGGACAAAATATCATATTTTCTTGGTTTTTAGGGTTCTTTTAAGAAAGTTATTATATAGAAATATACTTTTATCTTTTAACACTACAAACTTAAATTTCATTTTAGATATTTATTATATAAACATTCTGTATGGAATTATGTGATGTAGGAAATTTATATTAATTGTAGGTTAAGTTTGACTGCAAGTATGTCACCCACATAAAATGCATTAAGAATTCTCTTTAAGAAGTGGTTAGATCAAATCAAGAAGATAATACAACTTAATAACTAATTATCCTTTCAAGTAGATGTTTCACAAGATTATTTTCAGGCAGTTTGAAATTTTTATTTGATTACCAGCACTAGTACTTTCGAGTTTTTAGAAGTTTATTCTGAATTTCATATGCATTTTTGTCTATTTCTTTTAATGGTTCCAAACTAATTAAGATTTATTAAAGAAACTTACAGACAATATCATACTTTTGATAGGTTAAACCTTAAAAATTTAAGAGGTAAAAGGATACACTCAAACTAACAATTTCAACAACAGTAAAACTCAAATTTATTAAAGCTTAGTCTATTTTCACTCCTAATCCTCCATAACCAAATTTATACTAGTCAACACCATTTCAATTGAGTTCTCCATTGTTGAATTTCACACTAATCAAAATCTATCTCATCGAATCGTTAGTGTATAAAATCTAAAATTCTTAACTTTTTCTTCGAGTGATCTTTAAACTAAAAAAAAAAAAAAAAATTCAATGACTCGCTACACAATCTTTCAAGTACTCATTTTCTTATCTAAACATTAATAAAACAATATCAATCATCAACTATTAATAATCTGTTCTTTTCGGTGCCAGCATTTATTAAAGTTTAAGAAAGGAGAGATTGATCCATTTTAATGTCACAAAGAGCTTAGAAATTTACTTAAAATTGATGAAATATCAACATAAAACTAATTGAAAGGTTCTAAGACATAATTGGATAAACATTATCTAAGTACTTATAAAAAAATAAAATAAAATAATTATTTTCACAAACTAAAACTATAAATTATGGTGTCTTCCTTTCCTTTTAATATATATATATATATATATATATATATATATATATATATATATATATATATATATATATATATATATATTGACATTGATAAATTTGAAAATATTAGATTAATCAAGATCTCGAAATTCACATAATGATACATAATATAAGTTTTATATAAAAAAAAATAAAACTAAATTTGACATAAATTAATTTTTAGACATTTTTTCGCATTTTCTAAATTTTTATTTTAAGGCATGTATAAGCTAATTTAATTTAAAAAAAATTATATCCATGTTAATAGAACCTTCCCTTAGCAATCGTTTACATTGTATTATAACTTTTTTCACTGGTAGAGATAGCTTTATTTATAGGTTTTTATTTGCACATTACCAGAGAGAACTGACTTTTGATCAAATTATTATTAATCCAATAATAACTTGTCATCAAAATCAATTTTTAAGGTAACATAATAATTATTTCATTAAAAGATAAAACATGTACAGTTTTTTTTAACGGCGAAACATGTACATTTAAAATCAAGGGTATCTAATTAACAAAAAATATATATATAATTCTTTAAAATATAGAAATAAACCTAATAAGTTTTTACTAGTGTAAGGAGCAGGAGAAACTCATGCATACTATCTTGCCAACAAATAAATCATGACTCTCAAGTTCCTATGTAAATATAATTGTTTCAATGAGTATTATATTTTTAAGCCGAATAGATATTTATCTTTTAAATTTGGTACAACATTTTATCGTACTCAAATCCTAGTCAAATTAAATTTGTAAAATAAGGTATATAGTCAAAATTCATCTAATATAAAAGCAGTATATATTTCAATAAGTTGAGATGAAATTTTTTTAAAACCAATGCAACTTAAAGAAATTTGACAGTTTAATTCATGTTTTTTTTTTTTTTTTATATCATGCTAGCTAGCTTTCCCCGCTGATTTGATCTGTGGCACCACAGGCATCATAATTTGATAATTAGGTACTTAGGAGTCCATTTGTCTAACATGTTTTGCAACAGTGTGATGGGAAACCAAGTTTGAATTTATGTAGATTTCTCTTGATTCTTTCAGATTTCATATCAAACACCTAAATTTTCATTGGCTTTTCCCTTACTTTTTCTTTCTTTTTTATTCTTTCCAAAGTTGGCTTTTTAATTTCTTTACACAGAAAACCTACTTAAGGTTAAGATAGGCCAAAGACAACATGATCCATTGTTGAAGATAGAAGGGAGATCAGCTGAGAAAGAAAATTTTCATGATACATACACATACATATATATAAACTCTCTCTAATGTTATTTCAGTACGTTATAAATATTTTAATTCGAACAAGATTGTGTTCAATGTTTATGGTCTAAGATTACAAAATTGAATTTTATGAAAAATAATTTAGCTCCATTAATTGCATATAACAAAACTCTTCGAATGTTTGGCATGATATATATTAAAGACTTAATTTTAAACTACTAACTAAATTCAAATAATTTAGCATCAGATAAGACTGTTTATTTAGAAAATACAAAGTATTACCCATGGTGAAGTAGGTTTTCGGAAATATAGGGTTTGCGCACAGTTCGGTTTTCTCTTTTTGCAGTGTCACATCAAAACTTTATGCGCAAGACTTATAACAATGTTGAAATTTACAGAACTCAGTGAGAGTTAGTTTTGTCCCATCCACGGATCCTAAATATTTATGAACAAGTTTTGTACGATATATAAATTTAGTTTTATATATTCTTTTGTGATGAAATGAATTTGGTTTTTAAGGGTTTTAGTTTATTATGATAACTTCTCAGACTCAAATTAATGTAAAAAAACTAATAGCATACTGTTATCTATGACAAGTTTATTAACTTCTACACTAAAAATCTCAAAAATCATACTAATGACGAGTTTTCTGATTAAGTAACAGTATGAACTATTTGAGGACACAAACATTAATCTCGTACAATGTTTTTTCTGGTTTAACTATGATAAATAGGACTATTGTTGCTATATATGCAGATAGAAGGTGAGTGAAGCAATCCACTGAAGCATACGAAAGCAGTATGAGTGGTGTATCAGAAAACCCTATTCATGACAGTAATGAAGGTAAAGCTTCTTCTTCTTCTTCGTCACCCTCTTCATCAACAACACTGAAACTCTTCGGTTTTCCATTAACCCCATCAGGTTACAGCGAGATTCACGTGGCAGCAAGTAGCACTGTTTCTCCTCATTGCCCTTACAAGAGATTCAGGTGCCACTTCTGCTACCGTGAATTCGCCAATTCACAAGCTCTGGGTGGCCACCAAAACGCCCACAAGAGAGAACGCCAGAAAGCTGCTCTCTCACCCTTCGGTTACTTTCATCACCACCATCAACGGTTCACAGTACCTGGTCATTCCCCGATCGTGGTTCCGCACGGAGGATCAAGACCGTTGGTTGGTGCACGTGACGGGGGCCAACCACCGTGGCTCACGTGGGAGAGTGATGAGAGAGCTTATCTTCATCATCATCATAGGGTTGGGCTAGTGAGGCCAACGGGTGCAAGTGCAATTAGCATTAGCACAGTGAGGGAAGTACACAATATTATTAATGATGGTGATGGTGGTGTTGATCTTAACTTGAGTTTGGCTAACAATTCACCTTCCAAGTTTAGGGACAGGGAATTGGGCAAGTGTAGGAGAACTTGAATATGACCAAAACCATGCCCTTTTCTTCCCAGTACTATACTTTTGTGCTTATCCCTTTCACTACTAAATTACAAGGCAGGGATGGTTTTGGCTTGGCTCCCAACACCATAATTTATAGTACTTCTCTCTGTAGGTACACGCCTATGATGTTTTCATACTTTGTTCTTGTATATTATAGGGGAATAAAGGATATTTCATCTCAACCCTATACCAATTGCTCATGTAATTGAGGGGATTAGGTTATGTTATGTGTCGTATTATCTCTCTGCTTTTGTAAATAAATCACTATCAGGTGTCGCCTTCCAAACTTCCATTTGAGTTTATGATTTTTTTTATTTTTTTTGGTTAGAGAAAGAGAAAAATCTATGTATGCATGCATTTTGTTGATGGAACAATATTTGTGGTCCAGTTCTATAACAAGAGCTCCTTGAATTTTTTTTATTTTTTATTTATAAAGTTCATGTAATAGCATAAGAACAAAATAAGCACTTAGATGGATCTAAACCTCCACAAGTCGAGTCTATTTTTAAAGAAGTATTTGTATGAACAAGTATTTCTTAGTGGAAGGAGGTAAGGAGAGAAACCAAGTAAACATGACCTAAGAGATAATACCAATGTTAGCCAATCAAACCTATTAGCATATTTATTACCTTCTCTATAAATGTGAGAGATCCTAAAATTTATAAGATCTTAAAATTTATTCTTCTAATTAAACAACATTTCCATCAATTTGTAATGTCCTAAGGTACAACATTCTCATTCCAGAAAACCTTTATTGTTGGTCAGATTCTAGTCAAAATATACTGTGTTTTCTTATCGAATTAACTCGTGATCTATTGGTGTAAATCTCTTTAGTGACTTGGGTTGAACATGTTATTATATTCTCTTGTGTGATTCACTTGTGATTCATTGGTAAATATCTTCTAAGCAAGTAATATTACTTCCAATATAATTATTGATATCTTAATGGCTTGAGATCGAAACATTAATATTATTTCAGAATAAAAGGATGTATTTCAAATCATTCATCTTCATCTAACTTAACAAAATATCATTTAATGATAAAATCACCCTATAAAATCAAATTTTAATCAAAAAAATACCTTAAATACAATAAATATTATAACTTTCAAATTAAAATCCAATTTTGTGCCATTGTGAGGCTATTTGGGATCCACAATTAAATCTTTGAAACCCTTAAGGTCTAAGTTATAGTATGAAGAAATATAATAAGATATATATAATTTATTTCTTAATTTTTTTATATTTATTTTTTTTACATAACTTCATTTTTTATTATTTGTAAACAAAATTTAGCATGGTACGTATTTTTTAAAAAATATAGTTATTTTTGCTATATATGTAATATGTGTTTATTTATTACGAGTTAAACAAATTAAATGCCTTGGTATTTTTCTTGCTAAAATCAAAAAAATAGCATCCCACGTAAATAAGAATAAGAAAAATGGGATATATTTTCAATAATTTTGGGATAGTAAAGTTAAGTTGATTAGGCAAACATTTTTCCCAAATATAGGGTAATTTAAGGTGGCAGTATATGTCATATTCAAACAAAATCGAATAAAATGAATTTATCAAGTGTGGTGACAATAATTTTCTTAGAAAATAAGCAAAGTGATTTATTAATATACAATTCAGCAACTCTTGTGCTCAACATAATGTTCATTCAATTATATTATAGAATAGAGTGTTGATAAAAAATAAAAAATAAAAACAATAGAGTGTTTGAAACAAACAAACTCAGCCAACTCTTTCACCATGTAATAGCATTTTCACATTAGTCCCTCTCACTTTTCTTTTATTTCCCATATAATTTAAGCACTCCAATGGATTTAGTATCCATTTTTAACTCTTACAAAGTGTAATGATATAAATATAAGAGGCAAATTTTTCAAACTAGTGTAATTTTTTTTTTTTAAATTCTCAAAATGGTGTATTTTTTTTTAATTCTAGATGTGGGTAAATGATGTAGAGGTTGCAGGAATTAAAATAGTTACTGTACTGCACTATTTTAGGACGATTAATCTTCCCACAACTCGTCTCCTATTTTCTCACTTTGTATTAAATTGTGTACATAAAATTAATACAATTATTTATGCACTTTGAGGTAATATGTACATATTCTACATATTCTATTTTAAATTGGTTTGACAACCTATTTTAATATCTATTTTGCTTGAGGAATTATATCATTCATGTTTATTATTTTTTTTGAAAAAATTATAACAATGGTTATTTTTATAAAAGAAAAAGAATAGAAAGTAGTTTGGGAATTTTTATAAAATTACAGCAAAGGTTATTTTTATATAAAAAAAGAGAGTTTAAGTAGTTTTAACAAGAAAAAATATATAAATAAGTTTTAAAAACTAACCAGTTGAAATAATTTAAATTTTCACTATATAAAAGTCATATTTTTATTTAACTATCTTTCACGTACATTTTCTTCACAATAGATAATTTTTCTTCACAGCAGGTAATCATTATTCCATTCAAATTAACTTCACATTAATTTTAATTATTTAATGACAATTAATTTCAATCATTATATATTTAATAAAATTTCATTATGGAATAATTCTATTAATTTTATGTGCAAAACCCAATAGAATGTGAGAAACAGGAGAGGAACACTGGAAATATTAATCACCCTGGCCCCAGTACAATAACCATTATAATTAATCAATTAATTAGTTAATTAAAATCACTTTATTGTATAATTTCATTCAATCAACTAAGATTGTCTTTCACCTAATCTTAAAAATGGTATATGATTTATTCACAATGATATGGTGCAACCTCTACTTACTATCTATACCCATATCTAGAATTAAAAAAAAAAAAAAAGTGCACCACTTTGGAAATTTCACAAAAAAAATAAAATTATACTAGTTTAATAAATTTACCAAATAAGATGATATACAAAAATTACTCTTTATTAAGACCTTATGTATTTGGATATATGAATACAAAATTAATTAGCACACATGAGCACAGATGAGGTTATAAAAGTTAATGATGGTTTATTATGGTGCTGTCCGAAGTAGTGGTCAATAAATTGTGCGAACCTAATGACTTTAACATGGAATTGAAGGTCTCTTTTTCAATAAACTTGGAGTACTATCGAAGTTAATGGTTAAACAAAATGACAAGAAGAAAACACAGGAGAATAAACATAGGATACACTGTTTCCTCTACCTCTTCACATATAGGATTGTAGGTTTCACCTTCTACCATCAAATTCCACTGTGTCTGTCAAGATAATTGAAATATTATTTTTTTCTATTGTGGATTGAATAATACAGTATCTCTATGTTTTATTGGACCACTCTCACAAAGTTCAACCCAACACTCTTAGACTTTTCCTATTTACACCTTTCAATTGATTAAGCACACCAATTTCCTTTTTCTTTATATACTTTTATTATCAAACGAATTATTTTGCATAATATAATTGTTATGGTATGGCCAGTTAACCTTGCTTAGTCAGATTGCTCTTCTGTCCGTCACGCGCAATCCTGTATTTTGTTTTTTTCTTATCCTTTTTATTATAAAAGTAGTTCTGTAAATATTTTAAGATTCAAGTCAGTTAACGGTTTAAATATTAAAAAAAGTTTTGAATTAGAGTGACAATACATAATAATATGGTGAAACTCTTTTTTTATTTATAAGACATTTTAGTAAATGGATCAGAGACCATATTTTTGTAAATCTTTATTGTTTTCCTATCTAATATTAGTATAAATTGTCACGTATTTAATGTTAGTAATCTGTTATTATATATTATAAAAATATGACATTACTAACTGAGATAAATAATGTAAGGTCGATCGACTTATGTGAATATATATATATATATATATATATATATATATATATATATATATATATATATATATATATATATATAAAGTGATCGGTTGATATTTTGATAATACAATAATAAAATTTGTTTTCTGTATTCACATTTAAACTTTATAGTTTGGCTTTTTATTCTTAATTTTACGGCTCATATTCGTTGTTCCACAAATTTTAATTTTTCACATTGAGCATATTCATTGTTCTTTATATTGGTTACATGTATGTTCTCTCCATTGAATATAATGTTGTCCGTCAAGCTCAATGTCAACATGGTGTATTTTATATCAATGTAATGTTGTTTTTAATTTTATTTTTATCCTCGATACTTCAATAAATTTTACCATTTTCTTTAGTATTATAAATATGTATTAATTCTTAAAAAAATTAATTTCATTTAGTTGTATTTTTATAATTTTTTTCTCACTTTTAAATCTTAGAGATGGATCAACAAGTTACTACATTGTGTAGATCAAATTCTGTCTAATTCAACTCTAATTTACTAACCCAATTTTTTTCCTTTAGAATCACGAACTTCGTTTATAAAATAAAGAAGAAGCCTGTGAAAAAACGAAAAATAAAGAAGTCAAAATAGACGTTGAAACTGTTGAATTATTAATAAATGTGACAGAGGTACTTGATATAGTTATGATTGTAGTACCACTGCAATGTCAAGATTCATTTAAGAGAGAATGCCACTGGTGAAGGTATCCAAGAAATCTGAAAATGGAAACTTAAAAATGGCAATAAAAGCACTTTTTTTGTTGGTTAATATAGAAAAAAAAAATTATTCTAAAAAATAAGAAGAATAGTAGATCAACTTCATAAAACCTAAGGTCTTCTCTAATATAGAGATCTTAATTTTGGATATCTAATTGAGTTTCATCTATACACCTTACTTTTCCTTTTTCCAATCTAAGTATTTGTATAGGTGCTTATCTCTCTGACAGCATCTCTTGTTATTAAGCAAGTCTAGTAACAAAAATTAACATATTTACATTTTATCAATAATATACTTATTATGTTATAATTATTTTATTTATATAATAAATAAAGTATAAAAATTAAGATATTTATATACTATTATCTTGAAAAATTATTTTGTTATAATACAATATAAATAAATTAACTACATTAAATTTTATTTAAAATAATACAATATAACATTACGCATTTAGGATCACATCTACGTTACATAAATTAAAGAAAATTATATAATTGAAAAACAAATAATTTTGATGATTACCCTTAAAACGTTTGTTTTATACGTTTTACAATGTTCACTTAGAATAGATTAGTTTTAGAAGGAACTTAAATAAAACTTAAAATACTCTAGAAAAACTGTTTGAAATTTGTTGTGAATGGATTGATAGTTGAGATGATAGTGATAATTTTAGTTATAACTCTTTTGATTATTTAGTAGGTACTGATGATATACAGGATTTTTTATCTGATAAAACTCTTGATTATTTAGTAGATATACATGATTTCTTTATCTGATAAAACTCTTTTTTAGTTAGGGATAATAAAATAAATAGTTATTCAATATATTTAGATATTAAAAATAAAACTTTTGGAGGTTATAAACAATCATTCTTTTATAAGTGAACAAGAATTTTTTTTCTAGATATCTAGATTATTTAGAAGAAATGTCTACTAGTTTAAAATTTGTTTTTGGAATATTTGCGTGATATTGGTAAAAGAATAACTCACAAAGGTAACGAAAAAATTGTCTTATTGTAATGGTTTACTTGAGATGAGTTATATTTACTTTTCTTTTATTTATTTTTTTTTAAGATTTCTACTATAATATAAAAATTACATAAATATTTTTTCACTATCACTTCTAATTCTAACTTTAATGAATATAGAAAGTCACTATGATTATCCTCTTTATCTTTCTCTGACATAAAAAAAAACATATTTAAACATACATCTAATTTTTATGAGTATTTTATAGTTGTCAGATAAAAAAATATTATTTGACATTATAAAGATAACTTTATATAAGAATGTATTGAAAATAAACATTTCTACTTAACAAAAGTGAAAAGGTTATAAATAAAGTAAACTCTTTAATTTCGATTAAATAGTCTAAAGATTTAACAGTTTTAGGAAATAGTTGAACACAACACATTGTAGGATTCTAAGTGAGAGCATTAATTGGTTTTGCACTGTGAAACTTGTATTGATAAATATTTTGAAGATTTATTGTGTAGTGTCACAATTTTATTCAATTTGGTAGTCTTCTAGATGACAACATATACTTTATAATAGTCAACTTGTAACGTATAAAACGTATAAAATATTATTTATTTTTAACGTGTTTTCTTAAATTAACATAATCAAATTTAGCATATATTTCCATGAAATCTGACCAGCAGCGTTATAATCTTTATAGAGACTCAGTAAGTCAATTGCTACAAGTTTGTAAATGGTCTAACAAATTTAAAGATAAATTTACATCTTAGAAAGATATCCTTTATATGATATATTTTAAAACTTGATAGTTTGATAACCATATATTTTATTTCATGATTTTTTAATAATCTCAAACTAAAAGTTTTGTTGATTAAAAAATTAATTTTCTTTATTATGATTAAAACACAAGACTCGCATTATCTATAGGTGTGAATATGTATAAAATGTTTTTATAATGGTCTTATATAAGTACATCTAGATCAAACAATGATAACATTACCTAGAAAAAAATTCTTATATAAACATGATTATGATAAAAAATTCGATTTAAAACCACTAAAATGGCAATTGTTAAGACGTCATATTTGAAAAAATGTTTATAAAAATAATAAAAATTATATATTTTTCATCTATTATGATCATATTTATATAATGATGCATAATATCTCTTATTACTATATATGTTTTTCTAATAAAAAACGTCACATTTAATTTCAAACTAGGACTTGTGCTTATATAGAAGCATCCCAACTTTTTCAAATTAATGCATACTTCTAAGTGCACTATCAAACTTCTAGGTGTTTATCACCATTCATTACTACAATAGTTGTTTTGGATATTTTTCTTTCCATTGATTATTTAATTTATGTAAATAGATTGAGGTTTTTTTACACCAATTAAGTAACCATAATGTAAACAAGTTTTGTTACACCAATTGAACTTATATCTAATGTAAAATTATGGTAGGCAATTAAATATTCCGCCTTAAACCTTCCATTATTCTAATAGTCAAAAATTGGTTTTAATTTATAAAAATTTAAAACAGAAAATTTGTTTATTTTCACTAAACAAAGTAAGATTTTAGATATAATTATAGTTCCTCCTTACCTTTTTTGAATTCATGTCTTTATTATATCTGAAGTATTTTTTTTTAATTTGAATTAATATTAGTAAACAATCAAATATTTATTTATTAACTACAATCTCAATAATGTTTCATACTTAATTATAGAAATTTTCTAAAACAAATTAGATGTAGCAAGGAATGGGTATAGAAAAAGCAAAGATGTTCACCTTTTAAGGCCGTCACAAAAATGGAGACTTTGAGTAAATTAGCAACTTAGATATAAAACATCAAAAACAAAGCTTCTGTGAAAGAAAAATGGAGACTTGAAAGGAAAGGAATTTCATCTTTGGGGATGAGAGAAATAAATTCATTAACAATAAAATATCTTTAACAATACAATATTTAACATAGTAAATGGGAGAATCAATGTTGAAAAAAATACACAATTAGATTTTTGTACTTTATATAAATACTCTATCTTGGTATGCTTTTAATTAACTTAAAAAAAAGTTTATTTACACCGTTTAATTTTTTAACCTATATAGAAAAAAAAATTGAATTGATTAAAATTTTCTAAATCGATTTTAATATAGAAAATATTTAGTAATATACAATTTAAATATACAGATAAATAATGTATAAAACATTAATATATATATATATATATATATATATATATATATATATATATATACACGCTTAAAAATTATAGAAACCAACACATTGTTATATGTAAAATTATCAATGTATAGAGAAAATAAATGGTGAAACTTTGAAATGACATAACTTTTTATTAAGAGATCTAATTTGAACAAATGAAATATTTATTTTGAATTAAGTTTTTAATCTACATAAAAAAAATCTTACTTTATTTACAAATTTGACATTGTTTTATTTAATATGAGGGGTGTAAATTATGAGTTTATAATAAATCATAATTAAATGTAGTATAGGTGGTTATTTGGAAGGTTGAGTAAGAGTTAGTTATCTATGTTTGGTACTCTTCTGTTGTTCTTTGTTAGATGAGATTGGTTTTTGGTATTTGAAGTGATTTTACTACCAAGTTGGGATTAATATCTATAATTTAATAGTAAAGCATGTGAAAGGTTGAGAAGAGTGACAAAAAGTAGTAACAAAGGAAGAGATGGATTAGTAAAGGCAAAACATTTAAAAGGATTGTGAATGCAAACTTTGGAATAGTAAGTTTAAAACAAATGATATTTTTCTCACTTTGGTTAGTGTTTGGTGAAGAGTGGTCCAACATCATCACTGGTTTTTCTTTTAACCGTGAAACTTTTTTAACATTAGTTGAAAATTTTAATTTATGTTTTTTTGTCAATTAAATTTGTATGCATTCCATACAAATATATATATATATATATATATATATATATATATATATAAAATAAAACAAGTAATATTTTATATGTTTTATATAATAAAAATATATATTTTATATAAATTATATAATAAATTTAAATACAAATCTTATAAGAGTATTTTAAAATATACTTTTCTATATAAGATTTAATAAAAATATATTTATATAATTATAAAATAACACTTATCAAATCTTTTACTCACGTATAATTCACATTTATTATAGATTTACAAATAAAATAAATATCATATAAAAGTAAAAAATATTATAGAGAAATATATTTTAAAATATTTTTATAAATATATTAAATTTATATTTAAATTTATTATAAAAATTTTATGTGATAAATTTTTATTATATGAAAAACATGAAATGTTAAAAAAAAAATAGTAGAGTTTAAAATCCTTAAAGAACATAAAAACATAGTTTTTTCCTTTTAAAAAATAATTTGAAAATTTTGAGAGATACTGATTCTAAAGGAATGAAGAATGACATTGTTTTTTTTATTTATTTAAAATTTTAAAATATAACTTAAAACACAATTATCACTGTTAATCAAATTTAAGTCATCCCTTTTATAACCATAAAACAAGTCTTTACACTAAGAGCAATAATAATATTGTAAAACATTGAATATCATCTATCACTATTTTAAATATTTTCTAAAAAAATTATGTTACCTACATAGTTCTTAAAAACGGATGGACTCATTTAATTAAATATTTGTTTCTATTTGATTTGGTTTGGTTATGATGCAAAATCACATATGTTTAATTGTTATCAAATCAATAGAATTAGTGTCAACTTGGTAAATTAATGACTGAAAAAATTTGATAAATCATAATTTTAACTTTTTTAAAGAAAGGTAAAAAAACATAAATATATTGGTTATTTTCATTTGTATTCTATATATAAAATTGTTATTATTAATAAACATTATTCAAATTTTAATTTAAACTTAAGTCTTAATTTAGTTTTTAACATCTAATATTATATATTTTTAATATTATTTTATGTATTTTAATTATTAGAATAATTATTAATATCAAATCGAGTTCATTTTTAGTTTAACTATTAAATTTTCAAAAAAATTATTGACAAGTTGAAATGATCCAATTTTAAAACATCACTTATTTAATGTATAATTAAAAAAATGTGTTTGTATAAACCATGCCATATCATGTATTTTAATAATAAAATTTATTAAATAACATTTCAATAGAAATAATCTTTTTAACAACAATATTCAAAATGATTAGGTTGTAAAAAATAATCAACCCTAATTATAAAATGGTGCAATGAAATATTTTTATTTTTAAACTTTATTTCTTTTTTGTTTGCTTGATTGAATCAGACTAACCAAGGAAACAATTTGTATAAAACTCAAATAATTAATTAAATTGATATTTATTTCAAAAATATATTTTAAGTTACCTTAAGGCCGTTAATTTGTACTTTTGTCAAATAAAATTAAAACATATATTACGGAGGCACTATAAAGTATATACATAATTTTTGTTCGATAAAATTAGACTAACTAATTATGTTTAAATAATTAGCTACGTTTTTATTTAATCCAAAAACCTTTTGACTTAGCTTAAAAGTGCTAATTTATTTGTACTTCTCTCAAATAAACAAACGCATTATCAAAAGAATGTGTTAAAAACAAATTTGGTAACGATTGTGTAATTTTTTTTTTTCTGTAAATCTTCTAAATTGTGTTAATAATTGATAATTTTTTTAAAATTATAACACATTTAAAAAAAGTAAACAAATGATCATAAAATGGGAGTACTTCATAATTGAGTTTTTTTTTTTTTTCGTGATTGTGTTTTTCCATTTCTCATGTATGCAAATTATTTCTTTAACATTATGATTTAATTATATATATGTTTCTTTTATAAAATGATACGTATTCTAATATATATATATTTCTATCTTATATTATTATCATCATATTTTAATAAAATCAAATTTAAACTCAGATAAAAAAACTTATATTAAATATTCTGATAAAATAACGATCATAACCTTTTTTTTAATTTAATAACAAATCGACCTATTGTTTACAAATTAGAATGACATTTTTTTTTTCTTTTCCATTCTATAAATACTGTTGGTTGCAGTTAGGACAATGTTTGTTAAAATTAAACTCATTTTGATTCTTTCCATTATTAGTCCATCAAAGACATTATTATACAAGTTGACTTTTATGTCTGAGTTGGACTGAGAGTTCTGTGTCATAAAAAAACGGACCACAAACTAACTCATTGTTTTTTTTTTAAATCATTTTATTATATTTATTTTTTAATTCTTAATATATATATATATATATATATATATATATATATATATATTTGACAGTATATATAGATTTTTTTTTAATTTTAATTGATCAATTAACTTTAATTAAATAATTTTAGAGAATTATTTTTTTATTAAAATATATAAAAGTGCAAAGTGTCTCTTTCTTATTAATATATAAATAATATGTCAACAAATAAATTAACTTTATTTTTATCTTATATTATCATCATATCTTATTAAAATCAAATTTAAATTTAAATAAAAGATTATATTAAATTTTTAGATAAATAACATCTATAAATCTAAGTTAATCAATGACAAATATTCTAAAGTTATCTATAAATTAGGATTCCATTTTTTCCTTTTTTGATTTTGTAAGATTGTATTTAGGATTATATTTCTTTATATGCTAATATCCACTAACTCATCATTTTGCTCCTTTCAGTCCACTAAAAATAGATTGAAATGAGTTGTCTATTTATATTCAAGATTAAATAAGAGTTTTGAACCCTGTAGTTAAAGAATGGAAAAAAAATTAATTCATTGTTTTTTTTATGTAGTTTTATTACTTTATATATATATATATATTTAAGGTACATATAGATATTTTTTTATTTTTTAATTGATTAATTAATTTTAATAAAAGAATTTAGAAAATTATTGATTTTATATATTAAATTATTTTATCATAATCAGTAATTAAAATTTTATTTATTTATAATATATTAATAATTTAATATAATTTTTTATATATTTGTATCCTTTAAATAATATTTATTTTTTTAATTATTTTTTATTTAAAAAATCAATAGACTAGAGACAACTTTGAGAACATGTGAACCCACCCACCATTTTCTATATTTGAAGGACATATTCCGAGAAGAGAATGGTACACGTGTCATGTGACAATAGGTGAAACAATCGTTGAAAGCCACAAGTTTAGTGACGTTATCAAGCTCCCTTGGACCACCCTTTTCCCCGTTTGGAATTTGAAATCCCATCCCTCTCCAGAGAGACGTTATAAACTCTTCTCTTTTATATTTATTTATTTATAATAAAAAAAACGTATTTCAAAATATGCATTTTTTAAAAATTTTGCAAAGTTTAAAATTTACTACTTCATGCAATTGAAATTCTCTTCTCTGTCTCCATTTATTAGCTCTTCAAACTGTGTCTGTCTCTCTCTATTCTGTCACTCTCTCTCCCAATTCCCCAAATTTTTTCCGTTTGATTGAACTTCTATGTGATTACCCATTTCATTGCTTCAACTCTGTCTTTCACAGTGAAACAATAAAATGCTCTTGCGTTGGGTGCTTGCTTCTTCCATTTCACTCCACTCAAATGCTTAGCTGACCCAACTCGTTGTTTCAATGTAAGTATCCAAAGATTGCAGCTTTTCTTCATTTCTCTCAGTGGGTCCTTGTCGTTGGCTTTCTTCCTTCTGATTTGCGTTTGAATTTGGCCACTTTCTTTTCTCCTTGTTGGTACTCTTGTTGTTATCACGTGTGCTATTTTTAGTGTTTGGATTCAGTTTAAGTTTTTATCTTTTGAATGGGCTAAATTTGGTGTTTTTGGGTTTTCCATTCGGTGTTTGATGGAAACACGTTTATATCTGATTCATTTGGGTGAGAAGAGTAATGCCTGTGTGTAATCATAGTCTGTGTATGTCTCTGTTCATACTTTTGAATCCATCAATAGGACTGTATAGGATTGGACTTTTGTAAAATACTTAAGATCCAAACAACCTTTACTTTTTCGAACAATGGTCAATTATTAGGATAGGATTGCTATTTCCACATTAGATCCCGGCTCAAATTTCTGCTCTGGATCTTTAGAATTTTCTTCTTATTTAGTTGAACCAGGTTATCAATGTCTCTTTGCTATTGATTTGGACTTAATGTGATTACTTTCAAGTTTAGCAACACCAACAAAGTTATGATTCTATTTTGTCTAGATAAATTTGACTATTGATTGTCTGGTTGGTTCTCCAAGAGGAGATTTACATAAGCAAAGTATGAACTATGTAGTGGATTTTAGGTTTGGAGCACTATTATGTAATTGCTTTCTTCCAAAGGAGATCTAGAGATATAGAAAACCATACTATTGAAATCATGGTGATTGTATTTTGTTTGAAGTTTTGGTGATGATGTTCCTGTTAATATTCCCATATGTATATGCATTTTTTCCTCTAATATTTCACTGTTAGCTTCAGTAAATCGTTAATGCTTTTTATCATTTGACTAATGATGTTAATCTTTCGTGCCAATGTTTTCCTGATGTGAAGGTTTACTGTCTTTAACTGAGACAAATGACGTTTTGTGATCCATGTAGCTGGTCTCGTCTAGTGGGATGAGGCTTTGTTGTTGTGTATTGAAGGTGTACTGCATTCTGCTTTGAAAATGGGAGTTGAAAAAGAAGGGACGAAAAGTGGAGGAGGTTATGTTGGTGGGTTTTTCCAGTTGTTTGACTGGACGTCAAAGTCCCGTAAGAAATTATTTGCGGCCAAGTCGGAGTTACCAGGTAAATTTACTGTATTCGAGGAACATACTGGCTTTTTTACTTCTCTTGTCAATTTTTTTGAATCAGTTATACCAGAATTTGATGCGTCTAGTCATTTTGTGTTTTACTGTTGCTAATTTTTTTCTAAATCATTTGCAGAGACTTTAAAACGGGGAAGAAGAGTCGATTACAATGTGGCAATGCCAATGACACAGTCCTCCTATCTGGTATTATATGTCTTGCAAATTCATCTGTTCTTTTTATGTATATATTTATGTTATGAAATTTGTGGTTACTTTGTTTGATTCTCACAGGTTGATGAAGATGAAAATGGAATTGGGGCAAGTCTAAGAGGAAGTTGTGATCATAGTTATGCTTCCTCTGTTACAGATGATGAAACATGTGGTACAAGGGCTCCTAGTGTTGTTGCCAGGCTTATGGGATTAGATTCCTTGCCTTCTTCAAGTTTTTCTGATCCTTATGCTACCCCATATTTTGATACCCGGTCCCTTGAAGATGCTCAGTACTTCAAGAAAAGCTTTGGTCACCGGCATGACCATCAGACCCCATATTCTGGAAAGCTGGTTGAAAAGGTTGAGGGCTCATCTAGGAGCTTCATTGAGCCAAAGCCGCAAAAGGCCATTACCAGGCCAATTGAAAAGTTCCAAACAGAAGTTTTGCCCCCAAAATCAGCAAAATCAATTCCTGTTACACACCATAAACTCTTGTCCCCTATTAAGAGTCCCAGCTTTGTTCCGACTAATAATGCTGCATATATAATGGAGGCTGCGGCAAGAATTATTGAGCCTGGTTCCCAAGCTAGTACCAAGGCTAAGACACCTCTGGTAGTATCATCAACACCACTGAGAGTGAGAGAACTAAAAGATAAGGTGGAGGCTTCACAAAAAGGACCTCTATTTGGGCCACCCTCCATGACCTCTAGAACTCGAGATCTAAAAGAGAAAAGAGAACTTTCTCAAAGAGCAACCAGGCTTTCCGAATCATGTCAAAGATCTGTCGAGTCAAATGCCGCCAAGTATCTCAAAGGACAATCTTTGAACAGAAGCTGGAATGGATCTGTGGATGTATCCATCAAATCTCCTACACAAGAGGAAGAAGTTTCTTCTTTGAAGAATAATAAGGGGAAGTCCATTTCACTTGCAATCCAAGCAAAAGTGAATGTTCAAAAAAGGGAAGGTTTGAGTTTGACTGGTGGAAGAAGTATGACGGCCCAAAAAGAGCATCCTGACTTGAAATCCAACCAACCAATGAAGGCAAATGTGCACAAAAATTTGCACAAGAAATCTTCTCAGAATTCATCTGGTGCTCTCAGGCAGAATAATCTGAAACAGAATTATTCTACTGACAGAGACAAATTACCGTCAAAACCATTGGCGACCAATTCCCACAGTAGAAAAGTTCTGTCTGGGGATTCCTCTCACGGACGTCATAGAAGCTCCAGTAATAAATCCATTGCAAAATCTAAAGTTGGATCCAGAAAGTCAGCGATGGAGGTGACTGATAGTGAAAAGGAAGTTTTATACACCAGCACAAACAATTTTCCTAGGAAGAAAAGGTCTACAGACAAGGACTGGAATGATAGGGTTGTGGACAATTTGTTCATTGAAAAAACTCAGAAGCCTGCTAAGTCTAACCTAGTGAGTAATAAACAAAATTGTTGGGCTGAAGATGTAAAAAAGAAGGACATGGATGTAGTTTCATTCACATTCACCACGCCATTAACTAGGAGCAATCCAGGTTTTGAGATATCTGGACAAGCTGGCCAAAATACTAATGGTCTTTCCCTGGATCAACGCATTAAAAGGGTGTTGCTTGACCCAGACAATACAAGGTCCCCAATAGGATACAATTTGATTGGTGGTGGTGATGCCTTGGGTGTCCTTTTGGAACAGAAATTGAGGGAATTAACATGTATGGAAACAACTTGTCATGACTCTTCTAAAGTGAGGCAGCCTGCCATTACTGCTACTATATCAGATGAGCAAGGAGCCGGCTTGAATGTAGTTAACCTCAATCCAAGGTTGCAACAGAAAAAGGACCAAGATGTCCTATTTACAGACAAGTTAAGCAACAAGTATGATGCAGACATCTCCTTCAGGGGTCTTCCTGAATTATCATCGAAGCAGAACTCATGGGTATATGACAAATTACTTTTTAATTCTTATTGCTTTTCTTTTGTTGTGTTTGTGGTTCAAGCATGTTAATTAGGACAGCATAGGGCCACTTTGTTAAATGGCCAAATAAAAATAATAAGTTAGGCTTGTTTGTTTCACGTTGTAACCATCCTTATAAAAGAAACAAAAGATATAGATTCATTGCCTGTTTGCCAAGAAAATTATTTTTCGTAGGAAGTAAAGAATTACAGGTAAACATAGTTTTGATTTGTGTTAGTTCTTGTTACTCTTTGATGCTCATGTTACTTTTCTATACAATTGTTTTCTTTTCCAACTACAAATGGGCATTTACTTCGAAGTCAGTATACTTAAACAAATTACGTTGTAGCTGAGAACTGTGGTTATGTGCGAATAAAGTGAAATGACATTCAATTTCTTTGGCTATTTCATGGCTTAATGATACTTTGGTCTCCTTTGGTGCTTGCTTGCTTGAAATGAACGTCGATCTCTTATGGGTTTCTAATATTTATCTGTAGTTTTATGTTGCAGCTGGTTCTATGATATATAATCAGTACTTATAGCCAACTTAGAGAGAGTGATTAATCTTATGATGAACAACTAACTATTATAATGCAAAAATAAAATGTCATTAAGAATGACAATTCCAATTGTATTGAATAATCAGTATTAATCACCCACCCTTCTACTAACTGAAGAATATTCCTTGTGATTTCTGCATATATGAGTAGGTGATTAACTCAAGTTGTTTTCAGATTGATGAGATGGAACCACAGTTACTCTATTGCAGACACCCAAGTCCAATCTCTGTTCTCGAGCCTTCTTTTTCAGTTGAAAGCTGTGAATCATCATTGAGCACAGATGTTACAAGTACAGAAGGTAGTTTTAGGCTAAATATAGCATTCGATTACCTATTTTGAAATTAATTATTTCATGACTCAGGAATGCTAATACTATCAACTTTCAGGAAGCAAGTTGTGGTCATCTTTTCAAGCTCAAGAAGTTCATGGCTTGAATTTTTCAAGGAAGTTCTATGCTTGGGAAACTGATGCTGAGTTATCCGATTCAGCTTCTTCAACCTCAGCTGGGAACATGATGAAGCACACAAGTACTGTCACAAGGTTTGGTAGCTCAAGCACATGGGAGTTGGAGTATGTGAAAGAGATATTGTGTAATGTTGAGTTGATGTATATGGATTTTTCCCTTGGCCAAGCTAGTGAGGTTATAAACTCTCATCTATTCAAACAGTTGGAAGGCCGCAAGGGAGGGTTCAAGCGCGATGACGAGTCTAGGATAAGAAGGAAAGTTACATTTGATTGTGTGAGTGAATGTTTGGACTTGAGATGCAGGCGTTATGTGGGTGGAGGATTCAAAATGTGGAGCAAAGGGTTGGAAATGGTGAAAAGAAAAGAATGGTTGGCAGAAGATGTGTACAAGGAGATCTCATGTTGGAGAGGAATGGGAGACTCAATGGTGGATGAGCTTGTGGACAAGGACATGAGCAGCCAGTATGGAAGATGGCTAGATTACGAGGTTGATGCTTCTGAACTCGGATCAGAGGTTGTGGACCAAATATTCAATTCTTTGGTTGATGATGTTGTCACTGAAATCTTGCAATTGTAAACATCTTAATGATTGATTTTGAGGCTGTTTGATGATGAAATGTTGTTGCTTCATATTGATTCATTTATAGAAGTAGCATGCATTATCAAGTCTTTTAGTTGTTTGGATGATAAACTGCAGCATTTTTGTATGACATAGCACATAGTTTGATATATTATGACTTGCATGCAACAAGTTAAGGCTAACCTAAAATGGGTTTATATGGAAGCGAATTCTAATCCTTACAGACCCTAGCTTGGTTTTAGTTTACTTTTACTAAATTATAGAATTTAATGGTGAAAACAGAAAAAAAAAAACAAGTTTTCAAAAAGTAAGAATGAGTGTAAGCCTGTAAGTAAAATAATTTGTACTTAGATTGTTCTCATGTATGGAGATTAATATAAATGTTGAAAAACATACAATAATTTGTCTAATTTTCTGAAACATTAAAAATAATTAAATGCAATTACTGAACTTTAAAATTTATTCACCCTCCAGTTGTCAGATTTCTGATTGAATAACAAACAAAACCTCTCCTAAGCGCTAGCCACCAAGTTACCCAAACCTTACCTTGGTTGTACAAGCATATGAATTTCTAGGGACAAAAAGTTTCCAAATCTTTTGTTTTTGAATTTACGCTTTCAAATCAATTTTGCCTGAAAGGTGATGTAATATTTTTTAAAGTGAATAGTGGGAAACAGTGTTCAGTAATACTTCAGAATATTGTAGATAATTTGATATAAAAAGATATGATAGTAGTTGAAAAAATAACTATTATTTAACTAAAAATTGTTTACCTTTGCACTGGTGGGCATTTGGTCTAGTGGTATGATTCTCGCTTTGGGTGCGAGAGGTCCCGAGTTCGATTCTCGGAATGCCCCTTCAACGATAAGCTTTTGTCATGTTCGTTATTTTTTTTTATGCTAAAATGACCTAGTTTTTGTTTAATTTGCTCCAATACGAAATAGTTTCTATATTATCATTAATCTGTTCCACACACGTATACATACAACTCCATATGAGTATATTCCTAATATTTTCCCTTGTATAGGTTATTGTACTACATATCATATGAGTGATCAGTTACACATAAAACTGAGAAGCATAGATAATTGTTATGAACATAATATTATGTAAAATTTGGAGGTAACAGAGCACGTCCCATTAACATAACCGCAAGTCCCATTACAGCATGGCTAGTAGTAGCCTTTGGAGCAGCTTTGTTTTCTTCTTTCTGAACGTGCTCAGCCACATTAAAGTTTCCTATATCACCAAAAAAGATCACAGAAATTTAGAACTGAATTGCATGAACTTTTACAAACATAAAGATAACATGAAGTTGTTTTGATCAGCAATCATAGTATATATGTGCAATTAAAGCAAAAGGTGTACCTCTTTGAGGGCCATAGCTACATGCAGCTTCGATTGTGTCTCTGATGTCGTGTATGGTTGCTTTGTTGTAGAATATGAAGTTGCTGAAAACGTTATCGAGGCAATTGAGGACCAAGTTAGTCTCTGACAGACATGGTCCTTGGCAGAACATATCAGTTTTCTCTGAAGGCACGTTCAGGTCTCCTTTCTCGTTTAATCTGCATGAATCTTCACACCTGCTATAAATCTGAGACACCCCTCACCAAAATAACAAACTCTATCAGAAGAACTTGGAAAAAGACTAAGTTCTAACATGCATACACTCGTAAAGTGTCAATAATTTCACGGTTTTTAGTGTTATATATCATTCGAGTTTTAACTTTATAGTTTTGAATTTTTCCAATTTATTTGTCTTTTTTTTTCTCTGTATTACTAAACCCTTCCCCAAGTTTAAGGTTAAACTGAAAAGTTAAACTCTCAATTTGGTTCTGATAAGCTTATTAACTGCAACTTTAATAGTAATTATAATAACGTTTAGTTTGACCAAAATTTAAGGGGGTTTAACAATACAGAATAAAAAGGAATAAAGTAATTTTGTAAAATTTGTAAACACGAGAAGGACAGATTATAGATAATTTCGAATTGTTATATGTAAGGATTTCAATCAAACTCTATATAATAGATCTTCAAGTTTTTTTTTTTTTTTAGTTCACAAGGAAAAATTAATAATATATCCTAATTATACGTTAAGTAAATTATTTTAGACCACTAATTAATAAATTTTTTATGAGAAATTGCCTAATATATTATTTGAGGTGCTTTTCTTAATCATCTCTTTGCGATTGTTTAAAATTGATTAAACATAATAAAATTAGGAATGAAGTTCGTTGATTAAGAGCCTCTTCACAAAAATTTATAATTTATAATTAGTAAAAAAGGAATTTTTTTTTCATGAGAGTGTGCTACTTACATTTTTATTGTCACTATTCTAATAAAAACGATTTTCTCACCTCTTTGAAATAAAGGGGTGAAAGTTAATCCGTAAAAATAAGGAAAGAGGAAAAAAATGATTAAAAAAGGAGTATAAAAATTGAATTTTTAAAAATGCTTTCTTGAAAAGTTAACATAAAAATCAGTTTAGGCACTCACATATTTATCATTGAAACAAAGCAAGGCTTTTGCGAAAATTTGAGAAGGGTCACCACCAACCCCCCCACCGCCGGCTCCAAACCCACCACCACCACCAACTCCGGCTCCACCACCACCAATACCACCGCCAGCACCACCGAACCCACCACCACCAGCACCACCGATCCCACCACCACCAGTACCGATCCCACCGCCAGGACCGCCGAACCCACCACCGATCTCACCACCATTCTCTCCCTCCGAGCCGCCCTCATCATCATCATCGGCATATCCTATCAAATTATGGCTTAATACGTGAAACACACAAAAAAAAAAAAAAGTTGAAATCAAATAAAAAGAAGTTTCATCTAATCTTGTTAATGGCGTACCAAAGTTTTTACCAAATACACAAACGTAAAGAAGAACAAAAGTTAAAATCCAACGCTTGACACTGATTCCGAATGCCATCATCCACGTTTATTACGTTCAACCAAAATTTCACCTCAGAAAATAATTGAATTTGAGCACACTATATAGCAATGCAAAGTTACCACGTTTGCACATAACTACAAGAAACAGTTAATTAGTTGACAACATTACCAACCATTAAAACTCACTTTTTTCTTAATCAACTTTATTAATAAAGTGAAACTGTGCATCAGCATTCATTCCTTTATCTTGCATGTTTTTCTAATCAAACTTAACCTCCAACTGGATAAACGGCTCAGCATAATTAAGTAGACAACAAATAAACCTTGAGCCATGTTACACGTGTCGAAGAGAAGATATTTGAAGTGTGAAATGATATATTTTTAGATGATTTAACTATAATTACTGACACAATAAATTAAATAAATTCGAATTTTAAATTTAACTCAATCTCAAAAAAATATTTTTAAAATAAAATATACACTCATTTAATTGGGTGAGAGAAAAGTTTTAATTGGAGATGGAAACTAGTCAAAGAGTTTAATGGCAGTCACGATTAAAATTTATGGAAGACATGACTAAAAATATGAGGACAGGGTAGCAGTTGTATTGCAAGCCACCAACTTTTTCTCTTCTTATGTCCCATAAATCAAACCTAAAATTTGTTTTACTTGTGTTGTAATACTTTGCTTACAAGGTTAAGTAACATTTGTTGCTGTCAAAAACCAAATGCACCTGCTTATTTATTAACCGTAAGTTTTTCTTTTCAGTTTGACAATTACTTCTGCTAATTTTTTTGTTCCAAAACAATGTACCGTGAGTTTTTATTTAAGGAATTGATGTCAGTGACTCACTATGTATGGAGCAGATTCTCAAATAGCTTCCCACTTGAAAAAAATAAGTGCATGTGAATAACAAATAATAGTGAAATCGTGTGCTCTGAAGAAGCAGAAATTTGAAACCTTTTGTCTTTTATTTTTAAAAATATAAACGAATTTTGTTTTGAAGTGATTGTTGCAAGATACAAGAAAAAAAATAAAGGAGTCGAATTGTATCTTTAGAAAAATTGATAGATCTTTTGTGAATCGCATTAAATTAAAGATGACAAAGTAATTCATTTATTTATAACTTATCTAGTTTGTAACATGTAAATTCATCAATTACAAAATATAAAAGAAATGGATCGAATCAAATTCATCTTTTTAGGTTTGTAATTGATTAATGATTTTTTCAATAAATCCTCCTTCCTATAGTATCAATACTTAATGAATCAAAAATTAAACCAACTAAGTTTTCATAACTATTCTTCAAAAAGTTTACTTTCTTAAAAGTTTTCATTTTTTTAAATTTTTTTTTGTAATTTTAAAAGAATATAAAGCTAAATTTTAAAATTTTTTAATATTATTTTTGTGAACGAATTTGATATCACCAATAAAAAGTATGTATTTAAAAAGACACAAGACTACTAAAAAAAATTATGTCTTCTTATGAATGGATTAGAGATTCGTTAAAATATAGATTATAGAAGTAATGACATAAGACTACTATGTGTAAAGATGTGAAATTAGGAGTAGTTCTTTTAGTTATTTAAGTTTAAAGCTAATGTAATTAAGAAGCCTAGCTACTTAGTAACTAAATTATAGATCCTATGTAGAAAGGTTAGCTACGTAGAAAGGTAGACATTTCGAATTGTAATATTGAATTTTGTGTTGAAAAACTTGTCACATTGTATTTCTATTTATCTTCAAACTTACAAAGTCTTAAAACTTAACAAAGATTAACAAAAATAAAGAGACAACTTCAGCCTCAGTCTGATGTTAAATAACCGAGTTAGAAATGGTGTAATATTGGATTAGGTTTTTGTTGAATTTTTTTTTAATTGTTTCTATGTTTGTGAAAACAGGATTTGTTAATGAGATAATGTGTAAGGAAACTTTATAAATTATTTGTTGGACCATTAAGTTTAATTACTTAGATGATTAGGGTAATTTTATATCCATAATATAAATAGTCACTGTTAAATTCTAAGTTTGGTTTTTATATTTGATATTAATTCAAAAGAAATAAAATTTTTAATTTATCAATCATTTTATGATGTTGGTGTTATTCTTTATGTTTCTTTCATTTTTTATTTGTTTTCCCTATATCTTAAGTTCTTGTTGAACTGTATTTGATGTTAAAAATCACTTCTTTGTGGAGGTTGTAGGAAGATGAGAAAAAAGATAGCTTGAGTTAGTGAAGATATAAAGTATGCTAACCAAAGGGAAGTGGTAGAGTCTTATTGAAAAGTTAGATCTTTAATTTCAGCCATGTAGGAAAATGGATCCAAAGTGGATGCTTCTTGTTGGAAAAGGAGCAGTTTGGTACATATTTTACTGGGAGTGTTAGGGTTTGTGATGGACAATAACAGGTGGAATCCTTAAATTTCCTCTAACATGGTGAAGGGACCTATGAAGTATCAAACATGTGAGAAATGTAAATTCAAACTGGTTATGAGAGTTTGGAATGATATATATTTTTGATGGGTCCAAGTTTATAAGACTTTTGTGTAGCCCACATGGGTGATTGGTGTCATATAATGTTTAAGGATGAACAGAGATTGAGGAAGAGATTCCTTGTGTATGAAGGTGAGATATTTTTTGATGTGAGAAACTTATTGGCTTCAGTCTCTGTTTGCAGTGAAAATTCAGATGATTGATCAGTACGGAAATTGGACATCTCACATGCTCACAATCAAACTTCTTTCATAAATTCAAATCATGTACCAAACTTTTCAGGAAAGTTAGATGTGAGATTCTTAGAAAGATTAAAATACATAAATTGATTTTAGCTTGTAAAAGAAATTTGATGTTTTTTCTCTTCTTATAAATATTTATAGAAAAAAAAAATTATCCAAACAAGTCCTTACTCTAAGATCAGCTTATCTTTTCTTCAAATTCAAGCTAGTTATCATGTTTCTAACTGCCCCTTAATGAGTATTTCTCGAGAATTTTCCATATTAAGTTGTTGGCCTTTTCATGGAAAATTTTGATTGATAGATTGCCCAAAAGGATGAACATGTTGAAGAGAGGTCAAAATGAGATTTGCTAGACACTAGTGTTTGATCTTTGTGTTGACTCTTTCTTGTTTTTCCACTAGGTAGCTGTTATGCAAATGCAATAGTATTTATTTGATAAAAGGAAATTTAATTTATTATTTATCAGGCATGGACCTCATTGCAATTAAATATTAGTCTTAATTTTAGGTTAAAGTAGATGGACTTGGTCTTATATAGAATGAATTAGTCTTAAAATAAAAGGTTAAGATTGTAATCAAAATATGATTTAAGGAGTAAAATGACTTTGAATAATTAAGTTTAAGGATTTATTTAAACTTAGTATTATTGGCGGATAATTAAGTGAACAATTTTCTCCCAATGTAATGTTATGTTGAGATTTGATGCTGTTCTATCTCCAATTCCTAGTGCACTCAACAGATCGAAAGGAAGAAACAAAAGGGAATCGAAATGAAACTTTTATTGAACTTCTAAATAATAGAAAACATGAAGTAAATTGTAATATACATAGATCAGGAAGATCATTAGTTTTTGTAACACTGAAATTGACTGAGCAATCCTTGTTCCACTTATTAAATCTATTCTCCCTGCATTTCAATGGACTGAAAATTATTTAATACACATTCACCATGCAAATGCTGCAAAAAGTTATTGAAGTTGGAGCATTACATATCAGAGTTATTCACGAAATTATTTCAACCAGATGTGCATGCAGGTCGTCTTGGAGGGAGTTGCTGGTGTGGAGTTCTCTGTTAGAAAAAACAAAAAAAAAATTATGGACAAAAATTAGTTAATTAAAACTCCAAAACTTAATGATTAGTACTAAAACTCCAAAATATACTTGTAGTTTTGGTCGCAGTGTCTCCACTGCAGCTGTAGATTGTTGATTCACTCCAGCACCTTGCTGTTGAGATTAGAGACCAAAGAGTTATATTTATGGAAAATAAATGGTTTTGGTATACATTTGATTAATTACTTTAATTGTTTTGGAACATTATTAGAAGTGGTTTTTCAGTTTTAACATGTGAAATTCTAAAATACCTTGCATAATGCCCAGTCTGCTGAATCAAAGAAGGCTCTTTCATTATCCTTATAAACCCAAAAAGAAGTATAAAGTTTAATCAGAGACAACTGAGTAAGAAAGTAATTGAACTAATGATATGTTATATGAAAAAAATGCAGTTAATTTTTCTGGTATTGGCTTACTTTCGATATCAAAGGCTTCTTCTTTGGGACAAGTGAACCATACTTCCCCCCAGATGTTGTCTGATATTAAAAATTGTTAAATCAAACCCAAAGAAAGGAAAAGAAAAGAAAAAGGTAGAGAATGTGATATTATAAAATTGATAGTTGATGACCAACATGAAACACTGTAAAGGTAACAGATGTTATATTTTGAATCTTGGGCCATTTCTCACCCACCACCAAATAGAATTGTCTTCAACAAGAAAAATCATGATATCAGAAAAGGTATTCGTTGTACACCAGACAACGTTTGTGTAGTGGAAAATTATTTAGCCAAAGATGTTGTGCAATTTGACCCTTCTTTAATTTGAAACTTGAAAGCATAACAAAGTAATCCAACAAGTTAAAAATTACACCTTTGACAACCATTGTTCTGTTTTTTTCTTTACATTGATAAAAATATGCATTTGACCAATTCTAACACTAACCTAATTACAACCTAATATCATTAAAATCGAAAGAGTGTCTTGAGTTAAACTCAGTTCAGAAAGAAAATCCTTTCACGTGAGTGGGGAAAGAGAATAGAATATTCCACAAGTTCTGTTTTTTTTTTTTTTTTTCAATGATGGCCATGAGAAGGTCATGTTTGGGAGAAAACGAAGTTCACATGATTTGCTTGACAGCACAAAAGCCAGTTAGGCTTGTTTTGTTTTGCACAGTGAGATTTGTTGCATCACTTTTGGTAGGGACACCTTAAAACCTAGAACAGAGTAACCGACAATTTTGGAGCACCACCAAAATATCTTCTTCACCCTAAAATCTCTTAACTTAATTTCAAATCTGACTCTGAAATAACACAATATTCTCTGTCACGCGTAATAATTTGCTTGATATTACTGCAACCCAATGGAAAAATTAAAAAGAAAAAAACACTCAGTCAGGTACCCATTTGATACACGGCAGAAAAGTACAGGGTACAACCATGATGATGAAGAAGGAGTACATGGGTACAACGTGATGTACACCAAGGAAATAGACACGTGCAGTTATGTCACTGAATCAGAAATAGACAGTTGGATTTTCCCTCTGATTCTCCTCTAATTTTTGGTCTTATTTGCATTACGTGTGTTACCCCTGTTCCAGTTTTGCACATTCCACACACATACCATTCACATTATTCACCACCATGAAACCACGCAGCTTTTACCGTATTTCTAAGTCGTCTATGATAATATTATTCTGAAGAAGACCCTTTTGAAGAAAAATATATATAAAAAAGATGGGAATATGGGTTGGAGTTTGGTCATGTTACGTACCTCAGGGGCGGTGAAATAGTCTTCCTTGTCACACCCTGACATTTTTGTTTACCTATTCAACAAACCCAATTGGTGAGTAACAAACCAGAAACTAATATTCAAAGTTAGAGTACTATTCATCTACAAAATGCAACCTTCAATTTGTGTGAGAAGAGAAGAAGAAAAACAGAGGAAGAGAAAACAGAGAATAGAAACAGGGTAGTCTCTAATCGAGCAAGGAAGAACTAGTTGCAAGCAAATGTTTATGGGAATACTCAATTATATATATATAAAAAAAAGAAAATAGATGATGTTGATAATTACCTTGTGGTAAGAGGAAGGTAGAGATGCAAGGATGAGAAAGTGAGAGAAAGTGTTAGAGAGAAGAAAGCAGAGAGAAGAGGTAGAAGGGGTTTGAGTGAGAGGGTTAGATAAGAATATGCATCAATTTATACGAAGAGAGGCTAAGAAATAAGGCACCAAAACGAATAAAAGTAATAATAAATAATATAAAATAATAATAATAATAATAATAATAATAACAACGACTCAATTTTGGATCCTTTATGTCAAATATCCATTGGTATAAAAGGGTTTACGTGGAAGTTTTGTAGTGGCTAGTTGGCACATGTTTCATTTTGTTGGAGATTTATAATTTTTGTAAAGTGGGAGAAGACAAATAACTGAGACCAGATCCAATGAAATTATTGTTGGTTTTGGAAATGGTTTTGAAAATGGAAAAAATGTTGAAGAAGAAGAAGATGTTGTGATGTAGTTTGAGACGTTAGAATATCAGCATCGTTTGGTCCAGCTGATACCCCAAACGTACAATTTTCTCATGTGCCACTAATCCTCATTACCGACACTTTCTCACTTACCATTTCATTTCATCTTTAAATCCTTTCACTTTTCACTCAAAAACCCTAATAATATTCCAATGAACTACTATATCAGCACAGTGTCAGATCCTTAAGTACTAATCTTCAAAATTTAACGTTAATTTGACTTGGAAATAGTAAAGGGGATTTTCATGAATCAGCTTGAGAGTAAGGTTTCAGAGTTGACTCTCACATATTCAATATCAATTAATATATATAAGATATATTTTTTTTAATTTAACTTTTAAAATATAGTTATATGTTATTTTAAGGCTGTAGTTGATAAAATCAACTTATTAACTTATTTAGAATTTGTAAATTAATGAAAGTTTGAAAAAAATTGTTAATACTAGTTAGTAAATATAATATAAATAGACATATTTAATTTTAGTCTTATTATTTTTAATATTTGTTTTATTTTATAGGAACGTATCATTTTAAATTTGGGGACATTTTTTAAATTTTCGTTAAAGAATTGGAAAATCCTATAATTTTATATTATATATGTGACGGTCCTTTTTCTAGGCGAACGTCTTTTTTTTTTCACAAGTAAAATTGTAATTTAAAGGATTTGAAAGTGGAAGACCTGAAATAAAATTTTGAATAAACTAGTGACGATAAAGAATAGGACATAAAAGAAACTAACGTATTATAAACTATATAAGCTAGTACTTTTAATCAGAATTTAAGTAACTTATGAAAATAGAATAATTTGAATGTATCTGTTGTTTTTTTTTATTAAATTTACTATTTTTGTATTTAATCTTTAATATTTTTCTATTTTTAGGTAATTGTTACTTGACATTATTACCTTGCATGCATTCGTATAGTGGTATAAAGCATTCTGATTGTTATCATAAAAGTATTTAAAAACAACTAATATAAAATATTTTAAGAATCATTAAAAGAGTTATCATAATTGAGGCCAGGCGGAGAGCGAAAATAAGTTTAAAATAGTATAATCGTTATTAATATTTATCTAAGAAAAAAAAACTTTAAAAAGAAAATTATTAGTAAAAACAAATTTCAAAGCTGAAAGTCGATGTATGAGCACCCAAACATAATTCCTACAATACAACGTTACCTCCAGTTAAATAGGAAAAAATAAAAATTAGTAAGACTAATTAGAATGATAATTTATTATTTATTTAACATATTCATTTTGATAAGCCATTTTTAGATAATACTGTTTTTAGTGTCAGGAATAGTTCTTTGCTTTTGATATCTTTAAGTGTAATGAAAATATCAGAACTACGTAATCCTTTTATAGGAAATACTTGTATGTTAAAATTTGTTAATCATAGAATATTTTAATTTAATTTTAAAAACTTTTATAATATTCAAATTAAAAGAATATTTAAGGAGGTTATTGCTAATTTCTAATGACATTATTATTAGAAGTGTAATTAAGAGGGTTATCATTAATTTTTAATAATAGTTGTGATGATTAAATTAGAATTCAGACCTTTGCTATTGTGCTTTTCCGATTATAATAACAACTACATTTAAAGAGGGTGCTATCATTACCAAATTCTTATTCTGCCTCTTCCTTTAAAAAATTTAAATTAATTATCACTTTATTCTTTAAACTTTTATAATTAACAATATTTTACTTTTATTATTTTAAAGTATTCTATAATAATCAAATTAGAAGTGCATTAAAAGTTATTATGGTTAAGTTTATAATAATTTATGTAATAACCAGATTGAAAGTGCATTCAAAATATTGTTATTAATATTATTTTAATTAATCAGCATATATTATTATTGCTATTATTATTTTAAGATTAGAAAACCCTTATTTACATCACATATAATTAGATTAATTTGTTAATGTGATTAATGAGAACTATTGAATTGGTTTTGATATATATATATATATATTTTCATCAATTTATTATCATTAATAACTATTATGTACTACCAGTGGAAAAACAGAGACCTGTATGCATTTTGAACACATAAAATACTAAAAAGTAACAATTAGAACAAATGCTGTGTGTTATTACTGTCTGCTCATCTCATTTTGGTTTTGTTACAAACAGAAATCATTATACAAAAATGAATTGAAATTAAAGTAGAATATATAATAAAATACTACTTTTTCTTTTTATGCTATGTTTTTGCCACTTGCATATCTTTTAAGATAGCAAATTTTGTTATGAATGATTTTGAAAACAAATTAAATTTAAATTTTAAGTTATGATTAAATATAAAGAATGGTTTTTCTTTTTTATAGTTTATTTATAACTTTCTAAAATCGGTTGTCATTTTTTATTGATCATATAAATGATTACCGGAGATGATTAATTATGATCAATTAGAGTTTCTTTTATAATCAGTCGCTTTTTTAAAAATTACTTATCTAATATTTTTTAAGATTCATATGAATGTTTTAGTTTTTTTAAAATTATTAATATTATTATTGATACTATTACTTAATAACGATCTTATTACTATTAACTTCGTGAGTAGTAATATTATAATTATTATTTGAGTATAATTATTAATATTATTATTATTAATAACAAAATTAATAATAATAATAATATTATCCACGAATACAAATATGTGGATAACTATTTTATGAAAGATTCGTAAGTAATTATAAGTTATATTTTATTACTGGACACATTTGCGATAATCATAATTTCTGTTTTACTTACTAATAAATATTCGAAAATAATTTTATTTTATTGTCAGATACAACTTCTTAATAATTGGTGAGTAACATATTTATCAATTAATTATATTTGTATGTGTAAATTAAAAATCTCTGATAATGTGTTCAAAATGTTTTGTATATATTAAAATCTTATGAGAAGTTTTACATATTTTTTACTTTGAAGACAAATGTCTGGGATGAAGAGTTAATTAATTAAGCATGATTATACTTTTTAGTTGAATGATTTGGAAGGATGTGTTGCATTAAATTGATGTGAAAATTGACTTTGACTAAAAATTTAATAGTTATAATGGATTAACGTATAACTGATTTCCTTGGATTTGGAAGTTTGAAGTGGTCAAGAATTTTTTTTTTTCAAGTTACACGTTTAACTTTAGATTGTAGTGTTTTTTATGAAAGTGTTGAGTTAATAGGTTGCATTTTGATTGCATGACATAATTGTATTGTATTTTTTGTTTCAACTACAAATAATAGGTTTTATAACATATTAAAATGAGTAAAATTGGATAATTGAACAGTTGAATGGCAATCTTAGATTTTGAATTTTTATTTATTTATGTATTTTAACTCAATGATGGTTAATTTCGTTAAGTAAATCTCAACCTAATATCAATTTGAAGATTTAATCAATTAGATTTGTTCAATAAAAATTGTCTTTACTCGGTGAATCTCAATACCAGAATAAATAAATAATTTAAATATTTAAATCATCTAATAAGGCTAAAATTTGCTTAATTGACTTAAAATTCGCTCGACAAACTAGTCTAACTCTATTATATGAACCACAATTTCGTTATGTATTTTGCATCTACCTTTTTAAATATTCTATCTTGAGTATTAGTGAATTAAAAATATATTATGCATTATTATGTGTTGTTTATCTCACGTGATAGGAAATTAATTGAAAATTATATAATGTGCATAAATAATTAATTGAATAATATGTATGTATCAATATTTGGGAATGAGACTATTGAAATATTGAGATATGTGATATAAAGTTAGAAAAATCAAAAGAGATATCCAACTGTAATAATACATTGAAAATTATTATAGTTGAATAGGCAAATGTACTGTGTGGTGAAAAAAAAAAACAAATATTTTATAAGCATATGATTACGTATCTATTAGAACCTGAAGAAATAATAATCTTCTTAAAGACTGTGTACACATGTACGTGGCTTTAAGTTATATATATATATATATAATAATAATAATAATAATAATAAAAGACTATAAAACAATAAATGTCTAATTTTCTTACTACTATCTTACACAACTATTGCATATTCACACAACAAATTACACAAAAAGTAATACAATGTATTAATTAAAAATTATATTTCTAAAACAAATCCAAAATCTTACCTAATTTATTTTATATAATTTGTAATTATTCCACTGGATTATTCTTTATTTTACCAATCATAATTACTGAATAAAATATTTAGTTGGTTTGAATTTTTTCAACCATTATTACATTATAATATATATATATATATATA
>Ga0209700_100149_pt1 | contig 107695 bp, 79 predicted proteins | sample SiratroredBW_FD_187528 | JGI IMG/M metagenome (GOLD analysis project Ga0209700, IMG submission 187528) | Root nodule microbial communities of legume samples collected from California, USA - Siratro red BW (SPAdes) (version 2) | ecosystem: Host-associated > Plants > Roots > Nodule | place: USA...
AAGCAACCTTCCGCACCCATTCAAGTAAATTATCTCTGGTAGGAAATACCTAAATTTAACAAAATTTCAAAGTCACTATCCCAATTTATCCAATAAAAGCATTTAATATAAGTAAATTCATTTACCTCATTTGTTGAAAAATGTAACCCACATTCATGTTCTTAACCATAACATTACTTTGATGTGCTTCTTCCATATCTGATATCTTATCTACTTCTTCAGAAACTTTACTTAAATATTCTCCTTCCATGATAGACTGAAGAAAATATTTAAAATAATCACATTAAGAAATCAAACAAACATAAAAATTCAAGTCACTTCTGCTTTACGGTCTATAGAAACCGTAAAAGTAATAGACATTACGGTTTGTAGAAACCGTAAAGCATTTGCATTTTTTTACTGCTTACGGCTTCTACAAACCGTAGACAAAAAAATGTTCTACGGTTTCTACAAACCGTAATGTCTATTACTTTTACGATTTCTACAAACCGTAGAGTTCTCTTATACACCTATGCATTTACGGTTTGTACAAACCGTAAGCTCTTACGAATGTTAAAATAACTACAGTTTGTGTAATCCGTAAGAGGCATAAATCTTGATTTTAAACTTACGGCTTACAGAATTCGTAAATATTAAACTTCTACGGTTTCTACAATCCGTGAAAATCAGAAAAAATGAATAACAGATACCTCGACGAAGATGACAGTGGTTGTTTTTCAGCCACCCACAACCACCGACGGCCACCCAAAGTGCCTTCAACCCCCCACTCCAACACCGTAGGAACCTCCCACCACCACTGCAACACCTTCCACCGCTGTTCAGAAATGCACCGCACCCCTTCCATGGAAAACCTTCTTTTATAGCAGCAGGGATAATTTTGTAATTTACTCATGTCTATTATTGGAATTTTGAAAATTATAGAGGTGCAGGAAGATGATATGGAGGTGCAGAAAGCAATCTGAACTTTGAATTCTTCACATTTTGACACATATCTTAATGCTTAGACGGCTTCTTACTACACGTCTATGCTTTTCTTCTTGCACGTCCATAATTCAAAAAAATAGAAAAGTATCCTTCCAAAATTTATCTTTTGCATTATATAATCTGGAACATAAAATAAAAATTGTATTTGGAATTACATAATTTATTGTAATTTGAATTGTATAATATGAAATACATTTTAGATACGATTCAGAATATAACATTATATTTCAGATTGTATAATCTAAAATAAAAAAAAAATATTTAAGATTATATAATTCAGATACAACTTTTTGTTTTCTGTGATATGAAAAATTATATTCTAAATTATATCATTTGAAATACGAGAAAATGATTCAACTAAGAAGATAAAGAAAACAACAAAGATAAAATGGTATTTTTAGTTCTTCGATAGAGATGTAAAAAGAGAGTATGGAAGTGCAGGAAGAAGTCATCTACTGCTTATTTAAAAATTCTGAAGTTTAGACCAATTTATTCTTTACATGGTAGTCTAATAATACAATAAAAAAAATTGTATACGAAACATTTAGAATAATTTACAATAATACTAATAATGTCGAAAAAAATGTGTGGAAAATGTAGAATAATAGGTAATTATGATAATACTTGTAAAGTATCCAAAAAAAATTCAACTAAAATATGAAACGTTAAAACAAAGTTTACTTAACATTTTAATAAATTTTGAACTAGAAAGATTCGATGATGAATTCTCTGAATAAGAAAAGGAAGTAATTTAGAAATAGATCAATTAGAAGAATTTTCCAGTAGAGAGTCATCTATCTTGTTGTAGTAATTCTAAATCAATAAACATGTTAAACAAATATCCAACTATGATACTAATATCAATTATAGAATTATATATAGGTTAGAAGATTCTCCTTTAAAAGAGTAAATTTTGCAACAATTAAATAGCTTAATTGAAAGAGATGAAGAAACTTAAGAAAAAGTAAATGTTCGTAGATAGAGTAGTAGGTTGGTATAAAAAGAAATGTAGATGTGGGACTGACTTTAGGAACCAGGACTTGTCTCTTGGGTTTGGCTTGGAGCGCTCTTCTAAGTTAAATGTCTCTTTGAACTCGGTCTAAGGAGATACTTGCAAAAGTGCTCAAACGATCAAGTTAGTATGGATATGATTGAATAGTAGTATAGACAGATTTTCACTAATTGCTTAGATTATCACTTATTTCAAGGTTTAATGAAGTCATTCTCCAAGTTGCACATGGGACTCAATTTTGTAGGGGATGGTCCCAAAAAGACTTCCAAGACCAACTTATAGTAGTAGGATTATTGGTAGTCTAGTACACAAGCCCCCCAAGGCTTGAGCGACTCAAACGTTTTATAGGAAGTCATGAAAAGCCTTTAGGAATGACTTGGATCGAGAAGTCGGGGTGGAGTATTTCGCACATTAAATGCATGTCAGGACAGTCACGTCTTCTGAAATAAAAAATCGTTCAATTTTGACCATTGGTGGTGGTATGAATCAACGATGTGGATGGGAAAGCGTTTCAACTCTTGGTCTCCCTCTTTTCCACACCTATAAATAGCCTCATTTTCGAAGATGAGCCACCACACTTCATCTTACTACTCCAAGAAAACCTACTTGTTTTTCTCATCCTATTGAGCTTGATTAGGTATTTTCTTCTTCTTATTCTTGGTTAATATGTTAAGTAGCTTTGATTCAGAGGAGTTTTTAGGGTCGTCTAATGGAAGGTCAATGTTGAAGATAGTCGAGGCTATCCCATTGAGTTTAGAGGCAGGCTCTTTTGAAGTTACGTCTCTTTTCTCCAATGTTATTCTTATAATTGAGGCCAGTGAAAGTAGTGAATCAAGGATTCAAGAGGAGGAAAAAAAACCTCTCATTGAGCTTGGGGCATGAATGGATGGATTATAAAGTCCAAGAAAAGTTTTAGGTTTTTCGAACCCATGAGGACTTGGTAGAGTTTGGTAATGTCCCTAGTATTTTAGAGAGTTCTAATGATGATGAAATTGTGAATATTGACTTTTGTGAGGCAAATTAGAATGTATGTCATGGCCAAAAAGGCTTAGAGAAATATTTTTTCTATTTTTATACTTGTTTATTCACTAATTCTTGTGTCAAGCTTCCTCTTGACGAGATGACAATGGAGGTCCTCAAAATGCTCAATTTCACACCCATTTAACTTCACTCCAATAGTTGGGTGGTGTTGCAAGCATTTCGGTTGGTATGCAAAATGCTGAACTTGACCGCCAATGCCCAAAATTTTCTTTATTTTTACTATACTAGTCCTGGGAATAAGGTGACCTTGTTATCCCTATTCGGTCAGCCAAAAGTATGCTTTTTCTCGTGAAAAATGTATACCGAATTGCACAATCTGATATACATTTTTGTCTAATTTATACATACTTATTCCAATGAATATATTTGTCACGCTCCAACAACAACATCAATTGTTGCATTTCAGTTCTTGATCCTCTAAGTGGTCTCTTATATGTATATCACGTGTCATACAATTGCTTGATTGTCGTGCCATTGTCTTCATTGTTCTCTTTCAACATAAGCAATATGTTTGTTGGCTTCACTTGACTTTGTGTCATGTCAACAACTAAGGCATGTCCATCAAGTCTTAATCTACCAACACAAGGGTGACCAACCAATGTCTTAGCCAATTCATCATTATGTAACCCACATATAACTTTCAAAACCCATCCTTCTCCATTATTCATTGGTTTACCCCGCAATCTAAACGGACAATCACATTTCCTTGTGCCTGTAATAGTCACCTCTAATTGTTTTATATTTTCTATACTTTCCACTTCTTTCACACCCCAACAACACAAATGTCTTTCCGAATGTATAATATATATTATATATTTTGAAATGTACAACATAAAATATATTATTTTTTAAATATATTTTATAATTAATTTCAAACATAATTAATTTATTTTGTATTTTAAATACCAATAATTTATTTAATACAAAGGTTCTTTTTAATAGTAATAATATGGACATAAATTAATTAAACACAATAAATCGTAATAATATCTAATATATTAATAGTAATATATATATATATATATATATATATATATATATATATATATATATATATATATATATATATATATATATATATAAGGATAAGATACTTATGATGTAAGAGGAGGATGAACACTAAAGAATAAAAACACAAGAAGTATAATTAAAAGAAAAGAAGGAGAAGAATTAAATAAACACTTTGAATGACGAATGATAAGAAGGAAAATTAGCGTTTTGGAAGAACAAATTAAAAGAATAAATAGAACTCTTTAAGAAACTTGAGAAGATATAGAAAAGGAAGGAAAATAACTTTAAAGAAGCATCTTAACTTTTGAGAAGTGAATTGCTCCAATTAAATTGAACTACGAGGATTGTCACATGGATTGTTACATCATTTAACTAATTGCAACTTCTATCATTACATCCAAACTATCCTATGAACCTCTTTGAATCTTCAAAACCGCCAATTGTTCATTCATGTACCTTCCTAACTACTTCATACACTTCTAAGAGATTAGTTAGTTAATTTTGTTAATCTCTTTAACCTTTGGATGTCCATGAACAATTATAAATAGGACCCAACCTTTTGTACTAATCATGAAGTATAAAGTGAATGAAAGTACTTTCGAAAGGTTTTCTTGAAAGTTGAGTTTCTCCTTTCTCTTTTTGTTTGAGTTCTTATCTTGAGAAACATTTTCAAGTGGTGACTCCTCTAGCATTCATCCATGGAATTCATTTCATAGGTGGTCTCCCTTTCATCTTCTTTCTCATTCCAGTTTATTTATTTATTTATTTCATTTTACATTAATAGTTTCTTGTTCTCTTGTTTTTCTACACTGCAACACCGTATACTAACCAATGACTTCCATTGTTGCGCCCACTTCATCATTTTCATTGTTGGGTTTTGTTTTTCATTTTCCAAGAGGTTGATCTAGATCCTAAACACTTCCAAGGAGTCACACCATTTTTGTACAATATAATTGCTAAATTTAAAATACAAAACCTAAGTAAATTAGAAAACTTTTTAAGAATTAGAACTATGTCCATGTTGTCTATCTCATTAACACATGGATATTTTGTGTAAATGGCCCCCTCATCTGTGACGTCAGTTAACTATAATGCACTATTGGTTTCGTCTCATGTTGGAGTACCTTTTACACATGTCCACAATGGATTCTACATTGCAGAATGCCAACGATCCACCTAAATATACCCTACGTTCATCAAAATTATATTAGACCATTGACTAAGAGGATATAAATAGATGAAGCCTCATGGAACAAAAGTCTACAATTGAATAATAGAGTACTAGGATTTTCTTCCTTCTTCTTAGTCTTTTAGATATTGTATAAGTGTAGTTTCTTTTGTAATTGTTGTAAGTTTTTGTAAAGGCATATGTGGGCTTCCTTTAGGCTTCAATTGCTTTGATTTGGGCTTGAAAAATTAGCCAAAAAATCCTAGAAGTCGTGCTCAAATTCGGCCAAACACAAAAGCAAAAGAGTGTGAAGAGTAGAAGCCCCTTATCACCTAAAATAGGTTACTTTTAGACCATTTTTATAAAGGCTTTGTTTGGCACGTAGGGTCTCCAAATTTTCTCACTTTGTAGTTGTATTTTGCCTTGCTTTTAAGTCTCACATTCCCCATGATATGAAGAGAAATTGGCTTATACATCTACAAATAAGATCCCTTATCCTTTTGTTCACTCACATTTTTCTCAAATGAGAATTGAATTGGTTAAACACTTTCTTCTTGTTCTCTTGGGTTATAAATGGGAGTAATTTTCTCCTCATTCTCTCCAAGGAACCTTCCTCAGAAGATGAAAATTTGGACTTCTTCAGAAGCTTTGAAAGTTTAAGAGTTTTTTCTTCCGCTGCTTGGAGAGAAGGGTGTTTTTCCATCAATATCCCTTATTTCCATCTGTAGGAAGTCTTCATATATTATATTTGATCCATCATGAACTTAACACTATTCCTATATTTAATTTAAAATAAGTCTAAATTGTTCAAACTATGTTTATTATTTACTTATAACAACATAACATAACCTCTTAACTATTTTGTCTACACAAAACAAACATCCCCCAACTGGTCATACATGTGGGTGAGAGCGACAACTTTCCATATGTGGCCACTACAATCCTCTAATTGTTAAATAATAGCAAGTATGACACGTTAACATATGTCACACTTTTATCAACAAATATTGTGCATCTAACTAAATGTAACAAATAAATGTGAGTTGCATATTCCCATCGGTGATGGATAACCCACTCCTTATACACCTTGTGTAGCCAATTCAATTGGTCATGAGTACCACGGAATTGCCTCAACTCTGTCACATGTCACAATGTCACTCACATTTTTCTTAAATGAGAATTGAATTGGTTAAACTCTTTCTTCTTGTTTTCTTGGGTCATAAATGAGAGTAATTTTATCCTTATTCTCTCCAAGGAACCTTCCTTAGGGGAGGAAAATTTGGACTTCTTCTAAAGCTTGGAAAGTTTAAGAGTTTTTTCTTTCGTTGCTTGGGGGGAAGGGTGTTTTTCCATCAATATCCCTTATTTTCATCCATAGGAAGTTTTCATATATTCATATTTGATCCATCATGAACTTAACATTATTCTTATATTTAATTGAAAATAAGTATAAGTTGTTCAAACTATGTGTATTATTTACTCATAACAACATAACATAACCTTCTAATTGTTTTGTCTACACAAAACAAACATCCCCCAACTAGTCATACATGTGGGTGAGAGCGACAACTTTCCATGTGTGGCCACCACACATCCTCTAATTGTTAAATAACAATAAGTATGACATGTTAACAGATGTCACTTTTAGCAACAAATATTGTGCATCCAACTAGATGTAACAAATAAATGTGAGTTGTATATTCCCATCTATGATGGATAACCCATTCCTTATACACCTTGTGTAGCCAATTCAATTGGTCATGAGTACCACGACATTGCCTCAACTCTGCCACAATGTCCCAGAGCTCCACCCAAAGGAGCTCAACCAACAATAATGATGATGATGTCAAATTCAGCGTCGTCACATACAAACAAAATTGTCTCACAATTGGGGGATGCAACAATGTTGACACATCATTCATAGTAAAGCTCATCTGACTAACAAGGAGGTAGAAACTGTTAGTGATGTCACCTCTCAATAAAGGTTGATATGAGATATTTACCTGTGATTTTATAGCTAATGTTGCACAATAACCTAGTGTTAAGCATCGTGACCTCAATTTTGGGATGAACGATCCTAGACTTACTTAACTTGCATTTGTCTGAGGCCAACTTCAATTTCCCTCTATCCTCGCCCTCCTACAGTTTATAAGCCACATGGTCACCTACTCATCGTGTTTTGTAGTAGTTGGTATCAACACATCGACATTAATGACAGTGTCGATCTTTATCTAGTTTTTGCTTACAATGATGATCCACCTCTGGTCCTAACCATATCTCTGTCAACAATAAGAGATGATACAATCAATAATATTTTTTAAATGATAAATACATTTCAGATTGAATATTATGGAATGTGTTTTCAAATTTAAAAATATATTATGGAATACACAATTCAAAATCTATTTATATTATGGATTACACATCCCAAAGTGTATTTTTGATTCAAAAACCAAAGCAACCACAAAACCAACGAGGAACAAAAAGCCCGATAAATATTTACCTCTTAAATAGACAAAATGGTCAATAAAATTTCGAAGAGACTAAAAAACAAGAGAAGAAGATTGTAAGGGGGCGCTAGAGAGGAGGTGCAACACAATTAGAAGAGGAAGAGGTAAGGGAAAAGAAAATGTAGGTTTGAATGCAGACATTAATAAAGGGTACTTTCGTATTTTCAGTATCATTTGTGGTGTGGTTAAAATAAAGGGGGGTGCAGAATACACAATCCCAAAAATCATTATGATTATCCAATGGGAAATTTTAAAACATCATGGGCTTCCAAGATGAATTCTTCCTCCACCTCCATGATCTCGTCCTGCACCTCCATAGAATTTCAAATTCCAAAAATACCTTTATTGAAATAACGAAAAAGGGCATATTTTACCTGAATGAAGTCATCCGATTTAGAAAATTTTTGAAAATATAAACCGAATAGGGTGGTGTCCGATTTATAAATTACAAACCGAATGAGAAATTAGGGGGTGGAATTCGGTTTGTAATTTGTAAACTGGACATCACCCCGTCCGATTTACATTTTTATAAAAATTGTAAATCAGAAGGTCATTGGGTGGACATCATCCAGTTTGCAATTTTGTAAACCGGATATAGATCATCTGATTTACAAAATATCAAATGCATCCCATCTGTTTTATAAAATCGATGAGTGTCTTAAAACAATGTATCAGAGTTTGGCTGGCCAGGAAATGATGAAAGGGGATAATTTTTATTCTACATGGTCTCATTATCTTTCAATATTGAAGGAGTTGTATCAAATTTCTAAGCTTTATGATGGTGCTGAAGAAAAGCTTTGGAGTGTTTTGAGGTGACATAGAAATGTCCTGTGTTTCTTGATTGTTAGATATGCAAAGAGAACTGATGAGCATCATTGGATTTTGGAGCATAGCACGTGTTGAGCCTGAATCTCTACATGTTGGCTTATTTATGTCATCGAATGCTTCCATGCATAAAAAAATCTTTAAATTTCACATTGAGGGGATCCAGGGAGGGTAAATGTATGCTTGTAGCCTTTACACCTACAAGGGAATGGGGTGTTTTTGGGATTTGAATCGTGATCTCTGAGTTATGAATCATCAACCTTACTGCTATGAGAGGATGGATGTTGTTGAAAAAACCATTTTACATATGAAAATGAAATTTGATAATGTTCATTTTAAACTATTCAACCATTTTGGGAGTGTTTTAGGGCCATATTGTTTTTTCAGAATTTATCTAATGCTCCATGGGTCATTGGTATAAATAAAACTTATAAACTACATCATGAAATTGTGCGAACAAGTGAGCATGGATTAAAAGTTGAGATGATGATTGTAGAGAATCTAGTTGTTTTATGTAAGGAAGGTCTACATAGAAGTCATTTATCTTTTACGAAGATTGATGGAATGGTACTAAAGTAAAGAATGATACGTAGAAGCTTGCATTTGACCGGATAACACCCCATCCAATTTATAAAATTTTTCAAAATGTTAACTGGATGAGGTGCCATTCGGTTTACATTTCCAAATCAATTGTAAACCGGATGACATATAATCTGATTAACATTTTAAAAAAATTTATAAACCGGATGGGGTGTCATTCGGTTTACATTCTATTTGAAAATGTAAACTGGATGGTACCTTATTCAGTTTACATAATTTTTCAAAACATAAACTGTATAAGGTGCCATTCGATTTACATTTTCAAAATAAAATGTAAACCAAATGGTAGTTATTCGGTTTATAAAATATTAACTTTACTCAGGAGTAAAAGGAAGGTACTGTTGACTTTTGTAATTTTATACCAAAGGTATTATAAATTTTTTATATGCAATATGGAGGTGTAGGACGAAAATATGGAAGTGGAAGAAGAATTGATCGGCTTTAAAACATAATCAGAACCTACATACCTATATACTTTCTGATGAATTCTTCCTCTACTTCCATATCCTCTTCTTGCACGTCCATACTCCATGTAAAATTACTACTATACCCTTAAATTAAAAATACAAAGGAAAAAATACCCTTCACCCCCTTCAACCCCTTCATCTCCTTCGTTCAATGCATGTTCATATGTGGAAATCGAATGACACTTCATCTGGTTTACAAATTGAGAAAAAAGATTGTAAACCAAATGAGATATCATCCGATTTACATTTTTTATTTTCTTTAAGAAGTAAATTGGATCGCACTGCATCCTGTTTACATTTCCACAAATGTACAATTCATTCTAAATTGTTCTGATTCTTCCAATCCGGTTTACAAATCTAAAGCATGTTTTTTCGATCATTGCAGGTAGTAGACAGTGGTTGTAGAATTAGGTTCATATTTGATTTTAGAATCACTCATTTATTAATCTGCGTTGTGTGATGAATGAGAAGATGGGAAACAAATTGAGAGAGATTTTCGACGATGTTCTTAAGGTTATTTCTCACAAATTTGAAAAGCTTCTCAAATGAAGAGCTTCTCGAACACTACGCTCGTCTCCTTCTCATCCAACGGTCTCATCTTTCTCTTTCTTCCCTCCTTCTAGGGTTTTACAAAAAAATTAAGATTTTTAGTTTTATTTTCGAAACAGATAAGAGTTCAAAAGATAAAAATACCATATCCTTTTTAGTCATTTTCTCATAGAGTAATTTGGAAAATTAGAATTTTATAGAGGTGCAGGACGACTATACGGAGGTGGAGGAAAATTGGTCATACTTTCTTCGAAAGCCTTCGTAGTCAAAGCAAAAGTATCAATTTATTCTTTTATTTTCTTTATCTTTTCAGCATACTTCTTTATTTTTTTTATTTCAGATTTATATTTTGGATTTTATAATTTAAAATACAATTATTTGTATTTTAGATTCAGAATACAAATTTTAAAAGGATTTTTCTGGATGATTCTAGGATTGTGTGGTTGCAGGAAGAAAAAATATGAGTAACCATCTCTTATTACTCGAAAAACTCGGACAAACAAAATTTTTCTCACTACTCAGATCTTGCTAGCATTTTTGAACATCCTAAATCCTCTCTACATTTATTAATATCCTAATTCCATCTTAATAATAATAATAATAATACAATAATAATAATAATAATAATAATAAAAACAATTACAATAATAATAAAAAAGAGAAAAAAATAATAGGAAAAGAAAAAATTAAACAGAGATGAGATCGTTTTGAGGGTATTTTCTCAGCTCTCAGAAGCTCACACCCACCAAACTCCGCCCACAGCTTGAAAGAGATTATGAGTTCCTCTGCAACAGACAATAACCCAGGTAAGCTATCTTGCTTCTCTAATTTATCTCCGTTTTTGTGATAATCATAATTACCATTGCTTGAAATTTAAGTTTAAATATTTGTCTATAGTTTCGTATTCAGTTGAGTTGCGTGTCAATTCTTAAACCAGGACAAAAACCAGAGAATGTGTACGAATTTCAGTGTAAAATTCATGTTTACGAAGCTTTGTGGTTAATGTTCCTTAAATTTTTCAAAACCTTGACTTGGTACTCTTGGGTCTGCAGGATCCGTAAAAAGAGTTGCTGTTATTGGTGCCGGGGTAAGGTGAGGTTACTTCTTGATGTTATCAATTCAGTTCTTCTTATATATTTTTCAGAAATGCCAGTGATGCATTTTTTTTTAATGTACTGCTTATAATTATATGAAATTCACCTTAAAATAAGAGTGTGTTGAAAAGACTGTGTCCAAAAGTGTATTTAAAAGTGTGTTGCTAGAATTTGTCGCTGTTTGTATTTTTTTTTCTCTATATATTGTCTGGTTGCTGCTGAATGCTGATGCTTGAATTTATTTATTTTAATGTAGTCTGATTGGAAGTGTGGATTGTTATTGTTGGCTCGGCTGGATTTAAACATACATTGCCTTTCATGTGCTGGGAAAACTTAGAATGCCATCAACAATGTTTTTATGTTGAATTGAAGCGTGTTTAAGGAAATTAATTTTAATGGAATAATGAAATGATGTTATTTCAGGTTGTTTCATTGTTGCTATATGGCTGAAATATGACTATTGACTGTATTTTATGGTCTATTGTATTTGACGATGGCATGGGGTGCCTGCATCGTCCATTACAAACTTTTCAATCATTGGTGTATCTGACATTTTAAATATTCATGACGATTAAGTCTAGCTAACTTTTGTATGGTGGTATCAAGTGGGCTTGCCGCTGCTTACAAACTGAAATCAAATGGTTTGGATGTCACCGTATTTGAAGCTGAAGGAAGAGCTGGAGGGAGGTTGAGAAGTGTTTCTCGGGATGGTCTAATTTGGGATGAGGGAGCCAATACAATGGTAAGTTTATCATCGATTATTCATGTGCTATTTTAAAGTGATCTTCACATTAGAGGAGGAGGATTTGTAATTTAGTCTTAGGTGAATTTCTAACCGCCCTACTGATGTTTTTTCTATTTTCAACGTTGTGGCAAGAATATCATTTTATTACACAACCTACTTGAGGTTTGGTAATAGTGAAAAATAAATTCTGTAAGTTTTAACATACCAAAAGTGAGTTGACCCAGTTTGCAAGTTACTCATCTATATGTATTGAAAGTTTGCCTAGAATAACTGTAACATAGATGTTTTTTATTCAATTTTGTTTTTATATTTGGTTGTTTAGATTTGTTTAGTTGTTGAAGATCTGATTATAATTTAAGGATATTTATTCCTAGAAATATAGGATACTATCATGTGCAGTTTATGTACGTTACTTTCCAGCTATATTAAATGAGCAAATCAATAAAAACATAAATCATTCTCTCAAATTATATTTTACGTGTTCTTCTTTTAATTGATTGAGTGTTATTTCAACATGTTCCTAAGGCACTTTCTTCTCACATGAACTTTGAGAAGTTAAGAGTAACCAAATTTAATGTTTCCAATATAACAAACTTTTGCGGTGTTATGTGTTACAAATAAACTGCATATATAAAAGTTGAAAATGACTTAAATATCATGGGCTTATTTGTAAATTTCCCTTTATTCAATATATGCATATAGCAAAAGTTCTTATTGTTGATGTCGAGTTTTGTTCATCTGGTACAGACTGAAAGTGAAATTGAGGTTAAAGGTCTGATTGATGCTCTTGGACTTCAAGAAAAGCAGCAATATGTAAGGATTTTTAGCTTATTAAATGGAATGTCTAAGAATATATTTTCCCGATTTTGTAAAGCAACTTTCTTTCGTTTAGCTTTCACTGTTGATCTCTTTATAATATTCTTGAGCCGCCAGGGCTTTAGTTTGTTGAAATGTAATCTCCATTTTATTGTTTTACTTGGAAGTTTAAGAGTATTGGTGATAGGTCTATTCACAGTTTAAATATTTGTTATAGTTGTGAATAAGATTGAGATTTTGTTTTACTGTTACAGCCAATATCCCAGCATAAGCGCTATATTGTGAAAAACGGGGCACCAATGCTGGTATATACTATAACTTTTTTCGTTTTCTAAAATGTTATTTTGCTTTTCTATTTCAAATTATTTGAACATTTTGAATGGGTTTTCATGTTTTGCAGCTCTATTTGTCTCATAATAAATATAGAATGTGGTAACTTTTTATATCAGGTACCCACAAATCCTGCTGCACTACTGAAGAGTAAACTACTTTCTGCACAATCAAAGGTTTCTTTCTCTCATATCCAAGGATCTTCCAGCTTCTTGAGATTTCAAATTTTTTCATTATCATTGAATGCTTTTCTATTTCATTAATGATACTTACAACTGCTTACTCTCACAATCATGGATTTATACTGTTAGAGATATGAATTAATTATGCTAGAGATATTTACATTAAATAGGGAGATATGATATGATTTGACAGGAAATATCTTACCAATTATTTCCTATTATTAGATATTGATTTTGTTCCTTATTGTTGTATCTCTTCTTCATTATGAATAGAATAAGAATACTCGTGTACCCAACACATGAAATTCGTTATATTCCTTCTCGGTTTCTTTCTTCTCAATATCCTCTCGACCTTTTTTGTCACTAATTCTCTTAACATGAAATCAAAACCTAGCGTGAAGGCAACTCTCTTAGAGAGAAGATAAAAGCTGAATAGAGAGATATTTATTATGTTTGCCCTAGCAAATTACGAAGGAAGCATTTATAGTAGTTACTTTTGCCAAAACATACAGGCCAAAGACAAAAACAGAATAACCGAAAAAGGAATGCTGTTCCCATTGAGTTTGCCTTTGAGAAACACAGATCTGGTTGGAAAAGGAGACTTTGTTATCAAATCTCCGCATTGATCCAAGGCTGGAATATGATAAATCTAAAATTGTTTGGACAAAGCTTTGCCTCAGACAAAGAAGACATCAAGTTCTATGTGTTTAGTTCTACTGTGAAAAACATGAAGTAGAAAAAAGTTGTAAGCAATGACCACTTTCAGTTTGATTATCACAGAGTAAGATAGAAGTAGAAAAGGGAACATGAACTTCCTGCAAAAGAGACTGAATCCAGGTTAATTCAGCTGAGGTCTGAGCAATAATGTAGTTGAATTAGGACCTAGAGAAATAGGAGATCTAGAGTTGGATCTGCGATCATCACTATCGGAGATCCAATCAGCATCACACAAAGCTATGATAGATAATGTCTTCCTATAACAATCAACTTTATGAGAAGACTCTAAGGCATACATGACTACACATAAAGTTTACATCTACATAATTGCAAACAAAAGGAGTATAACAGGAAAGTGTCAGCACAAAGTCAAACATCATTGTTGGAAAATTCTAACACAAAGGACAGTGCTAAAACGTTGGTCACAACGAATCTTTTTGTGATGGCTATAAACAGAAGTTGGCCATGCCCTTTAAAGATTGACGATGATGTAAGAGAAACGACGTGCATACACTTACAAATTCTTTAATTCTTTCAAAGCCTCTGGGTTCTTAGATATAAAGTCTTCTAGAGGACTCTGTGAAAGAGAGTTCTTGATAGTAAATCCTTCATGTGTGTGAAGTTATCTCTTAGAATATGGAGTGCTTGTATTTCATATTCGCTCGTTTGAGTGTGAATCTTGTAGAAAACATTCTTTTTGTTGTATAGCTTGGAAAGACTTTGTATAATTTGCCTGGAGAGACCTTGTATGTTTGTGATTAAAATAAAGGGGAGTTTAGCGGATAGGCTAAAGACGCTTTGTGTATTCTTGTAAGCCAGAAGCGGCAACGAAAATACATGTAAACATGGTTCAGTAGAACCCTTGGCCTTTGGAGAATTGAACATAACCCAAGGGTTAAAGTAGTATAAAAAAGCAAAGTGTTCACTCTCTTTCTGCTACTTCTACCTTGACTCTCTTGGCCATCATTAAACATTTTAGAAAGTTTTTATGAACTTATTTATAAAACTATTAGATGACCCCTATAAGCTTCTAATAGGCCTTATTGTAAAAATATTCTAAGGTAGTTTTAAAGCTCTATTCAAATCCCCCACTTCTAAAGCTAATGTTCTTTTTTCGGAGACCATGAGTGAGGTTCTTTTTTCGGAGACCATGAGTGAGGCTTCCATTAAGGTACGTTAGAATTCTCTTGAGTGCCATCCGATCAGTAACATGAGGATCTGCCATGAATTGGCAAATTTTGTTAACTACAAAACTAATTTCAGGTCTGGTAAGAGTAGCATACTACAAAGCACCAGCTGCAGATCTATTGGGTGTAGTGTCTTGAAATAAATAATTTTTTTTTTTTTATGCAATTTGTAGGAAGAAGCCATAGGAGAAGAAATAGTGTGAGCTTCAGCCATGTTGGTTCTGTGGAGAAGATCTATAATGTACTTTCTCTGATTCATGAGAAGGGATTTGTTAAAACTGCTTGATCTCAATTCCCAAGAAATAGTCCCATTGTTGAAGCCGTTTGAGAGAGAATGAGAATGTAGAATTAATTTAATGTAATCTGTTAGATGAATGAACGAGTTGGATCTTGGATACTTGATAAACCTTTACAGGTTATCCTACTATAAAGAAAGGACTAAATAAAAGGACAAACATAGTTTGTTATTGTTAGTTGGAATTTTTGTTTCTGTTATAAGCTCTTAAAGAAGTGTATACCTTTATATAGTGCCCTGGTGACACCAGGTAGAGGGTTTAGAAATTTTGATTGTGTAAATTGGACGTTCCAGTGTATAAAAGGAGAGGGCTCGTTTTGGGGATAAACTTTTTTACCTTGTTCTTTTGTATTGTTTGGTTCTTGGAGAAATAAAGAGGTATTTCAGTGTACTTTTTCTGAGGATAAGCAGGAGCCTTGGTTTTCAGGCAATACTTTGGCTATTTAAGAGTCCTAGCAAATTGGTGTGGCCTTCCGGATCGTTTTCAGCTTAGAAAACTGAGTTGGAACTTTGGAAAAATAGTGGGCAAGATGAAGACAAATCTGAAGTATACAAAGAATTTCCCTTTATAGTTGAATGACAAGAAGGCTTATTCCATTGTTGGTGATAATTCAGTAAACAAGAATGGGAGGGAGAGAAAGAAGAACAAATCAGAAAATTGAAGAAAGAAGAAAGGATGGACAGAAGTTCTTGGATCAAGAAAATGGAATTACCCACTTTTGAAGGAAAAGACCCATTGGGATTGTTGGCAAGTGCTGAAAATGTTTTTGAGGTACAAGAAGTAAAGCCTTCTAAGAAACTAAAGCTTGCTTTTATTTAGCATGGAGGGAAATGTAGTGCATTGTTTCTAGTGTTGGAGACAAACATTCAAGCATCCATGTTGGAAAGATTTTATTGAGGCATTGATGAGAAGATTTGGAGAACGGGTTGTGGAAATATATGAAAGGTTAGCTTCCATATGACAAACTAAGGGAGTAGAGGAGTATGTGCATGAATGTGAAATACTGGTTGGCTTAGCAAACCAAATTCAGAGGACCAGAGTCTAGTCTTTTTTTTAGCAGGGTTGTGAAAAGATATTAGAAGTTTGGTGAGACCACACAACCCGGGTACAGCCATGGAAATTGCTTGTGATGTGGAAGAAGTCGTGAAATAAATGTGTAGCGTGGGAGAACTGCAATATTAGAGCAGGGTTGATGAATGTTTCAACCAACCCTAGAGCCACTATGGAAGAAATTAAGAGCTCAAGGGTTGGTTTACATGGATGTAATTGGGATTCTTTTCTAGAAGGAAAAGGAGAGTGCTCCTTTTGAGGTTAATTTTGTTTACCTTGATTTGTTTTGCTGTAAGTGTTGTGAAGGAATACAAAGTCTTTCTGTTACTCTATGTTTTTAGTGGAGTAGGTGTTGTGTGGTAGGATTTCATTTTCTTGCTTCCTAACACAATCACTATGTTCTTTGAGCATTTTTTTCTTTCTAACAGCTATCGTGTTCTATGAGTATTTTTGCTTTCCAGCACTGGCTTGTCCTGTTGTCACTTTTTCTTTCCAGCTGTTCTGGGTCCTCTAAGCATTTTTGCTTTCTAGTAGCTGCTATGTTCTATGATCATTTTTGTTTTTCGACAACTACCATGTCTTTTGAGAATTTTGGCATTCTAGTAGTTGTTGTGTCCTTTGATCAATTTTACTTTCATGTATCGTGTTTACTAAGTCTCTCAAGGTGTCTAGTGTTGATGACATTTGTAACAAGCTTATCTTATATGGTACATATGCTCCGGCTTGAGGATGTTAGAAATAGGGGTTTATTATGTTAGACATATGATTTGATTATATTAAATAGAGAGATAACATATGATTTGATAGGGAAATACCTTACCGAATATTTTCCATAGTTAGATATTGATTTTATTCCTTATTGTTGTATCTCTTATTCATTATAAATAAAAATACTCATGTTTGTACCCAACATATGAAATTCATTATATTCCTTCGTTTCTTTCTTCTCAGCAGGTATGAGAGGGGAGTTATCGTCCTTGACCTATTTTGTCATTAATTTTTTTTTTGTTTTCTACTTCTGGTTCCCTTTTGTGTTAGAGTGGGATATGTGAACCGCCCAATCTCCAAGATCTTACTAATTAAAATGGGATATTACGAGATTTCTTATCCCATTGTGGTGAATCATTTTCTGGTGACACCTATTTGTTGTGGGGGAGAAAAGGCCTACAAGGCAACAGCGTACCTTTTTGTGCAAGAGTTAACTTGTATAAGTTATTGCTAAAATACTGAACAATTAATCCTCTGAGGAACTTCTGACCTTGCTGTTTTGCATATCCTATTAATTAAGAGGTTGTTCACTGTGATTTGCACAAATTTGTATGAATTTTTTTATTCGTGTCAAGGTTTCTACTAGTTTTTCTACTAAGAATATCGAACATGGGAATTACTGGAACTATTTGTATTTTAAAAATGTACTAGTCTTGGTTGTACTATTTGTATGCTAAAAAATATTTGTCCTTGAAATAGATCTTCTACTAAGAATATCAAACATGGGAATCTGGCATTAGATGTACTCAACGAGGTTGATGGCCGAACTCTGAACCTAGAGAAAAAGTGTATAGGAAATAATTTGGATTAATTTAACCATAAGGGAAAATGAGAGATTTTTTTTTTTTCTTAAGTTGTTTGTTCCTTATCTTTTTCCATTTTTCTGGTACTGTTAGTGGTATTCATTACCCCTTCTAAATGTAGCTAAGTAAACGTACTCATTCATCCAGGTTCAAGAGGATAACTTGTCCTGTTAACTTTCTAAATTTGCAGATCCAGGTCATTTTCGAACCATTTTTGTGGAAAAGAAGTGTGCCCTGTGATGAAAATTCCGAGGAAAGGTTCAATAAACCTTAATTGATGGCATCCAAGTTCAACAAAACCTTACTCTGTTATATTTTATGATATCATCATAGAAGTAATATCTTTATCTTTTGCTCTGCTTTCTCTCTTGCAGTGTTAGAAGGTTCTTTCAACGTCATTTTGGGAAAGAGGTATAAGCCACACTGCAATAGCTATCACTCATTGGCTGTTTTTCTGCTTGTGACTAACATGATATATACTAGCAATGTACAGTTCATCATCAAGCATTAAAACTTGAAAAAGGTTAAAATGAATGAGATAAGATTTTACTGAATTAATTTTTGAAACAGACATCAACCTTTATATAAAGATAACTCTAACCCTAAAGTAATGATTACAAAGAGATCTCTAGAATCTTCTAACAGCACACTTGTAATCAATAATATCCTACTATAACTTATCAACCTTGTGAGATCACGAAGTTGTTTAGTGGGAGGAGCTTTCGTAATTAAATCTACTAAGGAAACCCAAATGGGACATAAGAAGCAGTGATAATCTAGTTTTTCTTTAATAAAGTGTCTATCTATATATGCTTGGTCCAATCATGCTGAACTGGATTGTGTGCTATGCTAATAGCTGATTAATTATGACAATAAAGAGTCCGAGACACTTTACATGTCACTTTAAGATCGTTCAAAATAATTCTCATCCATAACAATTCACACACCCCATTTACCTTAGCTTGGAATTCAGCATATGCGCTAGACCTTGCAACAACATTTTGTTCTTACTTGTCCAAATCACCAAATTTCTAACCAAGAACATTCAATATCCTAAGGTGGATCTCCTATATATGACAGACCCTGCATAGTCTACATCAATATACCTGATAAGATTATAGTCACATGGTTTTGAAAGAAACTAGGTTCCCTCCTAATATAGTATAGAGGCTACCCTAGGTTGAATTCCCAAAGGTGCATCTCATAAAGTTCCATTGTTAATATTCTCGTTAGACAAATTAAGAGTGAGCGATTTAAATGAAAGAAATCGAAAATAGAAAACAATAACAATAAACGAAACAGAAAAATAGAGCATGAGAAAAAGGAAAGATTGAAATCGAAAATGATTGAAATTGACTGGAATTTATGGGCAGAACTGAACGAAAACTTTGAGGAAAGGAATTCAAAACTAATGGCAATCAAAAACTGGAATTAAAATTGCAAAAAAACGAAATTAAAGTAACGAACACAAAAACAGAGTATGCGTTCGAGGGTTAAAACGAAGCTACACAAAATGATTAAAGTAATGCGAACATGTAAAGCGAATTAAAACTATTATTGGAATTTAAAACAAGTGAAATGTGAATGAATTCCTATAGTGAAAAGACTAAGTGCAACTATCAAACCGTGTAATGGACAAGTGTCTGCTAGACTGTCTAATAGTTGTACCAGTTTTAGCTTGTAATAAAAATATTAACGGGTAGAATGTAAAGGCAGAAATGTAAATGACATGGAAACGTAAAGGTGCAAAAAGTGTAAATGACAAGAAATGTAAAAGTATAGAAACTTAAATTGCAGAAATTTAAATGACAAGGAATTTAAAGTGCATAAACGTAAAGGAATTGCAGTAAAGAGAAGAAAATCTCATTCAAGAAAAGCGTAACAGAAAACAGAAACTACGGTGAGGTCATCTTCAACCTTGAATGCAAGAAACACAAATTTGGATTACTTGTTTAATGAAGAAAACACAGAACCAATCGGTTTTTATATTCAAAGAAAACCATTATCAATTGAAAACAACATTCTAAAATGATTTCAAAGAAGAAAATGACTTGAACAAAGCATTGTTTACCAATTCTTATCCTTCAATGCTTCTTCAACTGATATAGGGACTCTAAATCAATGACAGAGATGAAACTTTGGTGCTGCATAGAAAGGTGTTTAGTAGACACAATGAGAAATAGGATACCTGGTACAAGATCGAGTTCCTTTTCTCAAAGCAATGAGCAAGTCATCATTATTATTCAAGGAATTTTGTCTGAAGAATGAACACTTACACCTTTGGAGTTGTTCTTGGATTAGGTTGCATTGCTATTGTCTCCTCTAATATTGTATACGTAAGAAACTCTTTATATGACTAAATTTTGGAGCTGAACTAACTCGGGAACAAATTTGCCCTTGTTAAGGGTAGCTTTAGAGACATTTATACTAGATGTCCAGGAAAAGTATCATGAGTACCAAAAGTAGTATCAATATGAGACGGTTCATGTATGACAGGATAAAAGGTGACTTGAGATTCAAAAGAGTCCGCTTCTATAGAACTCTCTAGATGGTAGTGAAAAAGGCAATGACAGAGCCGATGGCTATGAAACCAAGCATGGTGCACTTTAGGCAACCCCAATAATAAAAGGAATCGGGTGCACTTAAGGCAACCCTAAAAAAGGAATCGTAGCTAAGACGACAATGAAGAAATGTGGAAGCACAACCCCCAAGATCCGTAACTCTGATACCAACTTGAGAAAGATTAAATTGAATGATAGAAGATTTTATTAAATTAATTTTTGAAACATTACATCAACCTTTATATATAGAGAACTCTAACCTTAAAGGAACAATTACAAAGAGATCTCTAGAATCTTCTTGTAATTAACTATAATATCCTATTCTAGCTTATCAACTATATTTCTCACTAATTAACACCACACTAACAGTTACTTTGATTTTTTTTAAATTTGTTCAACTTGGTCCCTCTTTATCAAAATGTTCATTGAGGTCCTCTAGTTGCCCAAATATATGTAATATAGTCCTTGTTGTCTATCTTCTCCACCCATTACTTTCTTATAAAACTAGGTTAATGTTGGTGGTAAGAAAATCAGACAAAAAGACCCACTTTGAATTGGAGGATCATATTAAACATTTAAACACTAGTGATCAAGTTGAACAAATCAAAAGAAAGAGGGACGAAAAGAGTAATTTAATATTTATTGTTTGGATTGGAGGGTTATATGCTTTATTCTAACAAAACTATTTGAAGGTTGTGGACTATCTAATTGACCCTTTTGTTGGAGGCACTAGCGCAACAGATCCTGAATCACTCTCTGTGAGTTATTTCTCATAAATGAATTTATTTTTATATCATTTCGTATTTCATGCCTTCAAGTTTGAATTTTGGTACGAATAGAAAAGGTTCAGTTTTGATTTTATGTAGATTGGATAGTCATATAGAATAGTTAACTTTGCTTTTTGAAATCATAGTTACTTCTCTAACGACCTTTTGTTTTTCTATTATATGGGATAGTAAAATTAGTAGTTCATGACATCTTAGTCTTTTCCTGACTACAAAAACTGCATTAGTAGGTGTGGTACTTGTGGTATATATGTACGTGTGTATGTGTGTGTGTATATATATATAGCTCTAACAAATTGTGTTGTGTTTTATAGACATTTTTCATTTTTCTTTCTTTCCATTTTATTTTTAAAGAATGATTATGATAACAACCTTGGGAGAATCACAACACAAAAGGTAGTTATTGTAGTTACAGAGTCGAAGGCCTTATAAACCCTAAATTAGAATCTCCTCTTGCTGGTATTAGGCCTTTGACTAGCCTCCTTTTCTATTACAAAAAACTGGGAATGTAACCAAGAAATTACAGACTTAAAAGAACGGTAAGTAGCCTAGCGCTCCAAGGCCAACCATCTTCAATCCTATACCAAATTCTTGTTTCACATTACCTATCTTCCCCTATATTTTTTACCTTGTTCCCTTATTCCTTCCCATTGCTTTCCTACCCATCTGCCACTTGTACAAAGTCGTTTTTGCCCAACTCGGCTTTCTGTTTGCTATTCAAATCATGCTTGACGTATTGGGTTTAACACTATGACCTAGTCAGAGGATATGGGGCTTTCTGTTTGCTATCCAAATCATGCTTTATGTATTGGATTTAACACTATGACCTAGTAAGAGGATATGGGTGTATAGGCTGCTCTAACAAAGAGAGAAAGAGAAATCATACTGTGGGTCCTAGTGGCAACCACACACATGAACTATATAATAGCACGTGCTATTGGTGTTGGGGCAAATACCCTGGTCATACCAAAATTTTAGATTGTTTTTATCATGCTAATTCTAACCAGTTTTGAAGTGAGGTAAATTCCCCCTGTAATCTTTTACTAGATCAGACAGGGTCAACATATACTTTTAGTTCTAAATTTTTTCTTTAAATTACCTGTTTTAATCTATTTTCAACAGATGCGCCATTTTTTCCCGGAGCTGTGGAATTTGGAGAAGAGGTATTGCTTGTAACTTTCTTTTAGCACTCTTAGATTATTTTGGCTGATGGTTTCTGTTATAATTGTTGTAGATAACATTATTTGGATAAAAATATTCTCAATAGTTTCATAGTAATTAAAAAAATATCTTCAAAATCTTTCAATTCATTTCAACATATTTTTATTTTCTTATTTTAAAGGATTTGTTTATTACAAATGGAGATGATGAGAATCTCATTGGTGTGATTGATATTAATAAAATAATTCTTTATATCCTTAAATAGTTCAAGTATAATTATAGAAATAAAGAACATATCCTATATAATCAAGAATATCTAGAATATATATGTATTATTGGAACATTTTTATTTATTTCCTTTATCATCTCTTTATTATTATAGGATATCAAATCTCCTCTATTTATTGTATTAATTTTTTTTTTCAATAAAAATAAAGCCTCCATGCTAAATTTTTATTACATGGATGAGAATTACTCTAAATGATCTTAAAGTGATAGATGAAGAGTCAATGACTCTTTACTCTAATAATAAATCAACTATTCAATCCAATTTAGCATGATGGGACCAACGTGACTTTATTAAAGAGAAAAACTGGATAATGGCTTTATAACTACTTCCTATGTCCCATCTAGGTTTCACTTAACAAATCTATTTACGAAAGGTCTTCCCCATTGAATGATTTAATGATCTCACTTGCAAGTTGGGAATGATATATCCATTAACTAGCTTGAGAGGGAGTGTTAGTAGGATATTAAGTTTCCTCCAATAAGCTATTAGAAGTTGTTAGAAGCTATCAGAAGATTCTAGAGATTTTTTTGTAATCAATACTTTATGGTTTAAATTATTTATATATAGAAGCTGATGTATTCTTTCAAATTAAGCAAATGAATTAAATCTTCTCTCATTCAGATTAATGATTTTTAAGTTGATGTATAATCTCAGGGGGAGATTAGCGTGTAGGCTGTAGAGTATAATTGGATAGTTAGGAGTGATTTTATATACTTGGTGTGAGTCAAAAGTAACAATGATAATACTTGTAATCTTTATTGATTAATGGAACTCTTTGTAGTTTGTAAAGAAAAACTGGATGCAGCCCATTAAGTTTGGGATGATCCAATGTAAAAATTGGGTATCATTGTTATTTATTACACGTTGCATTTGCTATTGGCCATCTCATTAAAGCTTTGTGAAAACCTTGTGAATTGTTTTATTAACCAATAGATGACCTCCTTAACACTGTTTGGTAGGTTGTTTTGTGAAAAGTTTTCAATATTTTTAAACTCTTGCTTGTTAGTGGTTGTTCATTAGTAAAATATGATATAATGGTAACGTTGATTGCTATAAAACTTGATTGGTTGTCAAAAGATACGCATAAATTTGTGGTTAAGATTATATTGACACCTTGTCTTTTATTGCCAAATTGTTAAGATTTCAACTAATCTTTTATAATTCTCAAGGTTTGAAAGAGGCCCCCTACAAGGTAGGAGTTTCGAATTAGGATCTGTGAATGTGTCAACAGATTTTGAATTCATTAATCTGATTTCTTCTAAAATTCCAATGTATATTTCTTTTGAGAAATAACAATATCATTGTTGGATTGTGCTAGCTCAATCTTTAAGAAATATCTGAGTTTGTCGAGATTTTTGGTTTGAAAGTGATGACAAATATGTTGTTTTATATGAAAGACATCATGGTGATCACTGTCTTTAAATGTCATCAATATATACTACTAGATAGATCCACCCAGTAATTGAGTGATAATAAAAAACTAAATGATCTGTCTCATTGCGAGTCATATCAAACTGTTGAACAATACTAAATTTTTCAAACCAAATCCTAGGATATTGCTTGAGACCATATAGAGATTTGTGAAGATGGCATACCAATTTAGAAGGCTCCCCCAGGCAACAAAACCTAGAGGTTGCTTCATATATATTTCGTCCTACAAATTTCCATTATGAAAAACATTTTTGACATTCAATTGATAAAGACACCATCTTTGAAGAGCTGCTATGACTATGAATAAGCGAACAAAAGTCATTTTTGTCACTGGAGAAAACGTATGACCATAGTCTAAACGAAAATTTGTATACAGCCTTTAGCTACAGGATGAGGTATGAAATTATCAATAATACCATGAGGACCAACTTTAATAGTAAAAACTCGTCTGCAACCAACAACAAATTTCCTAGAAGGTAAATAAACAAGTTCCCATGTTTCACTGCTCTAAAGAACACTTATTTTATCAAGCATTACCTGACCCCAACCAGAATGGGCTAACCTACAGATTATGGAATGGACACATAAGAAATAAATGAAAGGCAAATATAAAAGGGTTGAGATAATCTATGATAGCTTAAAGCAGTATAATATGGAGAAAGATTACGAGTAGAAACGTATACCTTTATGAATGATAATGAGAAGATCATGTTCAACTATTGGAGCTGGAGGGGATGGAAGAGTTTGCACGTTTGTGTTAAAGATAAATAGAAGACTCAATGAATGTGACATCTGTAGAAATGCAATAGCGGTTAAGAGAATGTGAGAAACATTTATGTCCTTTTTGAGATCTAGTAAACTCTAAGAGATACATTTGTATGACCAAACAGATAATTTATCATGACTAGGACAAAAATTGTGAACAAATCATGTAGACCCAAAAATTTTAAGGAGTAAGGAATGGAGAGGTTCATGAGGAAATAAATAGAATGAAAAATTTTATTTTGTAAAACTAAAGATGACCACACAATTAATTGGATAAAATGCATTAAGAATAACATCACTCCAAAGTCGTTGAGGTACCTCACCATAAATTTAAAGAATGCGAGTAGTTTCAACAAGATGTCTTTTCTTATGCTCAACCATCCCATTTTGTTGAGATGAGATGTATACGCACGTGAGGTTTGGTAAATAATGTTTTCGAATTTCATAGAAGTGTTAAATGAATGAGAAAGACTCTCATGAGCATTATCGTTACGTAAGGTTTGAATTAAAATTCCAAATTGATTTTTAATTTCATTGGAAAAGGATTTAAATATAGAAAACAACTCAGAACGATTTTACATTAAAAATAACCACTAGAATAATCATCAATAATATTAAAAAAATACTGAAATCCTAAATTAGACTTAACATGACTTGGTTTCCAAATGTCAAAGTGAACTAAGATAAAAGGTAATAAAGACCATAAGACTTATGTTCGATGCCAATTATTTGTTCCAAACACCAGTTTTAGAACCAAACAGAATCTTTGAAAAAAGAAATAACACAATCAAGAGAACGAGTGAGGCCTCTAATAGATTATAAGTTAACATCATCAATAGATAAAGAAGAAATGATATGAATAGTATCAACACTATGGGATGAGAACTTAGAGTCATTAGTTATTGTAATGGAAGATAAATAACTGGAGGTAGAGATAGAAGAGAAAAAAATTTTTTTTACCAGTAATGTGAACTGTGATACCTGAGTCTAGAACCCAAGGACCAAGAGAATGGAGTGGGTGAGACCAGCAAAAGGTATACTTGTACATGCAACAAAAGCAGTAGAATTATAATTTTGGCGATCCTCATACCATTTAAGAAATTCATTAAAAATAGTAGGGTGGCCTGAGGTATCAGATGAAGTAGGGTCCATAGGTTACACAAAAGCAGTTTGGACAACTATGTTTAGTAGAGCAGCCATGTAAGGCATAACACTTGTCAATTTTGTAGTGAAGCTTGTGATGGACGAGCTCCTAGGTGCCTTAGCTTCTTGCGCAAGCTTCAATGGAAGTTGAGCATGATGAAACCTTGAAACACTAAATAGAAGAAGTGGATGAAACTCCTCATGATGCGGAAGCCATGGAAATGCAAGGAAGGAAGTGAGCAAGGAGGTTGATGGTGAAGTAGACGATGAAAGCCTTGAAGGAGGTTGGGCCAACCTTCAAGAGAGAGCTTCTAGCTTCTAGGAGAAGAAACTCAATGTGAAACTTGAAGCAATATGCTGAAAATTTGGCAGCATTCCATTACTCAAATCAAGTCTACATTAGAGGTTCCTAAACCTCTTATTTATAGAAGAAAGGATGAGCTACTTAGCTTCCCATGCAAGCTATCTAGGTAGGGTATGGGAGAAGCTAGGTCTAGAAACCCTAGCTTATAAGACAAGCTTCTAACCCTAGCTTATAAGACAAGCTTCTACCCCTAGTTTCTATGACAAGCTTCCCAAACCTAGCTTGCACTCTAAGGCTCTTACAAGGTGGTGACAAGTGGCACAAGGAGAGAGCTCCTTGTGCTACTTGGACTCCTTGATCAAGTCCAACATTATTTATGGACCTCAAGGCTTAAACTTATACTACATGGCTCAAAAATACAAGGTCCAAAGTATTCTCTCATCTCTACGAAACACAAGTATTCTCTCCTCTACAAGTAATACCGTCTCGATTTGTTTTTGAGACGAAGAACTCTCAAACAATAAAATATACACTCTCAAAAAGAGAATAATAAAAGTTCACTGGGTATAACCTTACAAGCTGAAATAATTTAAACTCTGAACTCAAAATATTTTTCTACTCTCGATACTTATTTTTCTTTAGTATTTCTGGTTGTGCTCCTGTGAATCTTGTTTATAGATGTTGAAATTGACATGTGCATTTTGAATCTGTTTTCTGTAGTATTTTGATACTTGAATTCTAATTTTCAATCTTTTAAATTTAAAACAAAAGAATAAACATGTAGATTTTTGTTTTGAACAATTATATATTCAATTTCTTTTGTTTCAAATTAATTAAAACTGAAACTCTAAACGTTGATTCCTATCTTTATGAAAACTCAAACTCTATCTTTTCTAAAATCAAATTTTATCTTTATCTAAATCAAATTCTCTCTCTATCAAGAATCAAATTCTATTTTTATTAAATTTTATCTTTATCAAAAATAAAATTCTATCTTTGTCAAATTCTAACTCTATCAAAAATCAAATTTTATCTTTACCAAGAATCAAATTTTATCCTTATCAAAAAATTAAATTCTATCTTTATTAAAAATCAAATTTTACTTTTATCAAAAATCAAATTTTATCTATCAATTAAAATTTGACTTTAAGTTTATTTCTAAATTTTAAAAATTCATTTTCTCATAAATAACCATTTTAACTAAAAACTGATACGTGTTATTTTGAGATGTGTCACTTTGACTTTGATGGTCTAATTTGACTTTGATATTCTAAACCTATACACATTATTTAATTTTTTCTGCAAACATTATTAAAATTGATAATTAAAACATAAATTTGATTTTGTTATTATCATAACATAACATCAAAAACCATGTAATGAATGAGATCATTTAATGCATAAAACCAATGAGACCATTCAATGACTCAACACATGCATCTTGTGTGAGGGACTAGATATTTGTGGTTGTCCAATAGGGGCCTGATAGTGAGTGACATGATAGGCCAATCAAACCTCACTAGGACTTCAAGTCTAACTAAATTTTACAAAACCGATTTTGTAATATGAAGATTACCCTCATTTGTATATTATATATTGGTCTTATCTTTATTCGATGTGGGATCTCCAATACTTATCAAAATCATTAAGATGCTGTCGAGAATTCCTAAAATATATTAAAAAGGTTCGTGACAAAGGCCTCATTATGAGGATAAGGGAAATACTCTAATTATTAGATATTTCGACACTAACTGGACAAGGCCACCAAGCTAAACACTGTACTTCAAGATACTATGTTCTTATTAATAATTGTGGAAAAGTAAAAAACAAAATATTATAGCAAGATTATTGTAGAAGTAAAATATAGGGCAATGTCATTAGTCACTTGAAAACTCACGGCTAAAACAACTTAAAGAGCCTAAAATTGAAGAAAGCTCTCAAATGCACCTTTTATGTGACAACAAACTACCACAATACATTGCATCTAATCCTCTTTATTCTAAGTAGACCAAACATGTTGAGCTGAATTGTCATTTTGTAAGAAAAAAACTGGAGTCTAGAGACATCACGGGTAGATTTGTCAACTCTACTAATCAATTGACTAATATATTCACTGAGTTCTTATAGGACCAAAGATCAATTATATGTGCACCAAGTTAGACACATACAACTTATATGCTCCAGACTGAGAAGGATTATTATAATTAGAAACTTTTTATTTATTTTTGTATCATATATTTATTGTTAAAGATATCAAATCTTCTCTATATATTGCATTGATTTATTTTTCTCAACATAAATAAAATATTCATTCTGTTTCAGAAACACACGTTTTCACTTCAATGTCTCTCCCTTTATAGTTTAACAGTTTGTATTATTTTTAAATCATAATTTCAATCCGGTTGATGATATATTTTTAATATGCAGTATAGAGGTCCATTTACTGCTCTCTGTTTGCAAATTAATTAGTGTATGCTCTCTTAAAGAATACAACTTGTAGTTATGATAATTTATTATAGATGTCAAAATTTGTCTAACTATTTCCCATTGCATGCTGATGAACATTGCACATCTATGTCAAAATTGACTTTACTTCAACGTTGCTATTTCAAGTAGATATCATTCCTTCTCTGTGTTGTAAAATTAAATTAACACTTGGGCTTATAGTCTTCAGGAGACCGTACCTTTACTATTAGGTACAAGTACAACATTTAGTCTAGTGGTAACAATTGGATTCAAAAGTTGTTTCTTAGGAAGTGAACTTTAAGTATAGTTCAACTTTACATAACTTACTTGTAAGGTAAGATTTGTACTTATTTATATACTATATTTTAGCTATACTTCTAATTGATGTAAGATCTTTAATATTGTTGAAACAGAAACAATTGAGCATTCTGCTTTTTTTAAGTAAACTTTGGGTGTAGGAGTTGTGGGGCAGTCTCCTTAGAAATGTAAGGTATAATTTTTTTATAGTTGTTCATGGTGGATATTCTATATTTTCAGGTTTGGTTCCGTTATTGCTGGGGCATTGCAATCTAAGTTATTTGCCAGAAGGGAAAGAACTGGAGAAAATAAGACTGCACTAGAAAAAAACAAACACAAGCGTGGTTCATTTTCTTTCCAGGGTGGGATGCAGGTACTGAATTGTTGTGCAAATATATCTCGTCTTAGAAAACCCTGTGCTGTGCTTCATCAGATACATTGACCATATGTATAATCTATGAATCTCCTTGGCGATGGTCTTTCATCTCAATTATATGATGTTATCCAGCACAGACACTAACAGATACACTGTGCAAAGAGCTTGGGCAAGAGAACCTGAAATTAAATTCAAAGGTTTTGACATTAGCTTATGGTCACGATGAAAGTTCCTCGTCACAAAAGTGGTCTATTACTTGTGTTTCTAACCAAAGCACACAAGATGTCGATGCAGTAATCATGACGGTTAGTGTGGTTGTCTTCCTTTATCCCGTTCCATTCTTTCTCTAGATCTTTAGCTGTGGCCACTGAAAGTTTTGCATGAATTGAGTATATGGCTAAAATTGAACCAAAGTAAGGCAAAGATTGGCTAATATGTGAGCTGGTGTTCATGTTAAGGAGAGCTTGAATTTCAGATAAAAAGTAGGATAAACTAAATAAAAGAACGTTTAGTAAGAGAAGGCATTATCATTTCAATTGCTATTCTTCTGTCGACAGATAAAAAAGTGCCCTTTTTGTCTTCTTGCCAGAATGCCATGAAAAGGCTGAACCAAATAAACATTTTTTTTCGATGCAGTCTTAAAGTTATTGTAATTAATTAGTTATTAAGTGGTATTCTATATATCTGAATGCATCTTTTTTTTGGCACACTAATTGCTGTAGACCGATGCTAAAATAAATTATAAATATTATTTAAGGGAACTCTAACTTAGAATATGTTACAATTGTGCTAGAATCTCTGTTGATAGAAAGCAAGGTCATAGATTTATTCTTACAAATCTGCTATTTGGAATCTACTAATTTGCATCGGTCTTTACTAATTTTAAATAGCATTATTTTATTCAAAAGAAGATATTTTTTGCAACATTTATTTTGCTTTTCTAAAAGTGTGATATGATTCTTTTGTTGGGTTAGTTTCTGAAGTTTTATTTGGAAGCTTACACTTTTTTTCAGCGAAACATATATCACGATATTGTTACTACTACTGATGACTTCAATATCTGATGATTTTTTTGTGTGATAACAATATAGGCTCCTCTATGTAATGTCAAGGATATCGAGATTACAAAAAGGAGAATTCCCTTTCCACTTAATTTTCTTCCCGAGGTATTTACCATTTCAACTTGACTTGGAGTTTGATTATTTACTTCAAAATTTATTTGCTTGCAAATATAAGGTCCCATGCTACGCCCGAAGTGCACCATTAAATAGAATGTGAAAGGGCTTGTTAAACAAAGCTATAGCCATTTAGGGGACATCCAATAAATAAACCGAAGTAATTAGTTTTACATTCTATTAGTTTTTGTTTTTAAAACAGCATCTCACAAACCCTGTTGTAGATAAGCTACGTGCCAATCTCAGTCATGATTACTACCTTCAGAAAGGAGAATGTAAAGAGACCTTTGGAGGGTTTTGGAGTTCTTGTTCCTTCTAAAGAGAGACAAAATGGTTTAAAAACACTTGGTAATGTTTCCATGTGTCTATGGTTCAACATATTCAAAATTAGGTTATAACTATTTTTTTTTTGTGTAACTGCTAAATTATCTTGCTCAACAGGTACACTTTTTTCCTCTATGATGTTTCCAGATCGTGCACCTAGTGATTTTTATCTCTATACTACTTTCGTTGGCGGAACCCAAAACAGGGAACTGGCTCAAGCTTCAACGTACTTTTACTGTAGTTGTAATCATATATTTTACAGAACCAGAACCATGAGTATATTGTCGTAATACATGTCCAAAACCATATATAATCTCCTGTTGACTTGTCTTTTTTCTTTTTTATATCTTTTTCATTGAAGTTTGCTTGTTTACTGTAGTGATGTACTTCAGAAAATTGTTACTTCTGACCTGAGAAAGTTGTTGGGAGCAGAGGGGGAACCAACATTTGTTAAGTATGTCTTCATTTTATTTTCATTACTTTTCATTTATATTTTATTTTATCCTTGTAAGTTCTAAATTATGCGCAATGACAGTCATTTTTACTGGAGTAAAGGCTTTCCTTTGTATGGATGTAACTATGGGTCAGTTCTTGATGCAATTGATAAGATGGAAAAAGATCTTCCTGGATTTTTCTTTGCAGGTAACTTATTGGGTCTTTTTCTTTTAAAATTCCACTTGAAGTCAGGTGAAGCCATTGTTCATTCGTGTTAAGTTGTAAATGCTAATGTTAAGTGCCAACCTCTTTTAAATTTTATGTATTCATGTAGAGATTATGCGGAATAGGTTAACAACATGCACATAGCATTAATTGGTAATTGGAAGTTATTTTGAAAAACTAAAGTATTTTCGTAAGTTCTTGGAAGCACTTACTCTAGATCTTGTGTCATAACATTAGGCAAATAAACTGCAATGAGCTCTGTCAAATGCACCCTAAATTCTTATGCTAATAATGATGAACTTCTTAGGTAACCACAAAGGAGGACTTTCAGTTGGCAAAGCAATTGCCTCAGGTTGCCAAGCAGCTGATCTTGTGATATCCTACCTTAACTCTGCTTCAGACAACAGTGCCTGACAAATGATATACAGTGGATATGGGAGCTGGAAGGTTATGCTTTCAATTTACCAAATTTGTTTAATTAGCTTCTTTCAGCATTTGTAAACAATGTAATAATTATTACCTGTTGCACAATGCTACAGTCCCCATTTTAAAATGCAGATATTATAGCAGCATAATCTGTCTTTTGACATATAATTGTACAAACTGAACTTCCAGATGATCATAGATATATTCTTTCGATCCAAGATGTATTTAAAGCTTCTCTTACTCGAGATTATTTGGTTATCTAAAATATTTGAAATTGCCCTTGTCCACTTGTGACAGAAAAAGATGAAAAATATAATACATACATTCCAATGTGTGTGTATATATATATATATATATATATATATATATATATATATATATATATATATATATGTTTGTTTGTTTCATGTTCATGCAAATTTATTCTTGAGAAAATAAATCTAAGAAAACAAGGAGTATTCTAATTCTTCGCATGAGGAAATTAAATCGTTTGGCTTGCTCATATTCTGTTTTTGTAAGAAGCTGAAAATGAAGAAATTGTAGTTTTCAACAGTGTCAAAGAAAATAAAAACAAAGACAAATAAAAATGCACTGGTTTATAATCAGAATCATTATAACTTTGATATGCTTATTTGAATCTTCTTTGAAGTGGTTTAATAAATTCTATAATTCTTCAATTATTTTATTGTTGGACTAGTTAGCTCTGGATGCCGGGGTTTAATAGAGCTTGTAAATTCTTTTTGAGAGCAAATTAGATTAGAAACTCTAGCGTAAATAAAGCAAGTAGCACAACAAGAATTTTATTGAGTTATGTTCAATTCTCCTTTTAAGTAACATAATTTAAGAGGTTGTAGTAATTAAATAAAATTAATTAATGAGACACCAAATATAGATTAGGATGGGTACTCAAATCTTTCAAAATTAAAAACAAGTATACAAATTATTCCAGGTGATATAATTATAGCTTCAATTGTATGTTTTAATGTGCTTCTTATTGAAAGATTTCATGTTTGAACGTGAATTAGAGTTGATGTAGTGGAAGTATTTAAGACTGTAGTTGCTTGAAGTGTTGGAGATAAAAATTGGAAGTGTTGCTTGAAGTATTGAGTCAACACGCCTAGAAAGGAGTAAGAGTAAGTCTAAAAAAGAGACTTTTCTAAGAAAAGATTTCGAACTAGAATGAAGAGGCAAAAATTGACTAACATTTCATTATTTATTTAAATCTAAACTTTTAATAAGAGTCACATATTTATAGGCTAAAAGATGACTTGTCTAGCAAGCTTCTACAAAACTTTTCAATAGGAGCGTGATAAGTGGCAAGCCATGAGTGCAGCGGATCATCTCCATTAGGAGAGTGCCATGTGTTAATGATGGCTTGTAGTCCAAGCTTCATATCCTCTCCAACAAGATGGGGACAAGTGTCACAAGAAGCTTGGAAGGCAAGCTTCCATGTGACATCTACTTGTCTCACATGTGGTGCCTTATTTTTTAAGCTTGTTTAACACCTTCTTGGAGTTTTTGCAAGCCTAAAAAAGTGGACGTCCTATGTAACTTTGCCACAAGGACTAAGTCCAAAATACAAGGTCCAAGATTAACATTATACAATTTTTACTAGTAGAAGTCTTCTAATCTTGAAGCTTCAAAGTCTCTAGAGTGGTCTTCTCCAATTTTGAACTTGGGCCCAAAAGTTTGTTTGGAGGCCCAAACAAGCCCAATTAGGCCCAAACTCTTGATAAGCTTTTGACCAAGGTTCTAACTCAATGACCTCTAGCTTCTGGTCAAGACAGGATTGCATCATACCTTCCCTCTTGAATAATATACGTCTTCAAATCTTGCTTGAAATGTGATGACGGTAGGCTTTTTTATTTGATTTATTTTTAGTTCCCTTTAGGATCAAAGATCATCCTGCAGAAACAATCAAATATTAAAATAGATAACGTTTGTACAAAAAAATTTAAAGAGAAAAATATAAGAAAAGACCTTTCTTCCAAGGTCAATACACCCTTTACGTGATAAATAGACACATTGGAAACAAGGAGTATCTTTATTTTCATTTTTCTATTTTTTTGCCTTATGTAGTGCCCTAATATTCTCATCTTGTTGTTTTATTTCAAACAATTCTTCACAAGATTTTTTTATGAGAAAGGAGTTTATGTCTTTAAATGGTTCATCTCCAAATAAAATTTTTTCTTTAATTAACTCCTTACAAGGGTTGTCTATGGAAGAGTTTATGTTAATGTCCAATTCGGTTTTAGACAAAGTTTTTACTTCATTCAGCTCCTCACATGGTTTATAGACAAAATTTATCAATACTTGATTCAACTCTAGACAAAGATTTTTTCTTTCTCTCTTTTTTTTATTCTCTCTCTCTTTTTCCTCTTCCTTTTTCCTTTTTTCTTTCTCTTCTTTTTCTATCTTTTCTTTCTCTTCTATTTTTGTCTTCTTTTTCTTTTTCTTTTTCTTTTCTTTCTTTCTTCACTTTCTCTTCTTTATTATGATAAGTTTACAATTTTTTTTCCAAATTCTTTTTCTCTTCTTATAAAATCCTTTTCTCTATTAATAAATTTGTTTCCATTTTCTACAAGCTCTTTTATTTCTCTTATATATTTTTATTTGCTTTACTTTTCCCTATCCATGTCCCATGTTTTTTTAAACCTAGATATAGAATTAGAGGAGTATCCCTCTCTCTTAAATTCATGATTAGGTTGTGAAGGGATATAATATTGAGCATATTAACCTTCATACAAAGTTGAACTAGTTCATTTAAATCATTATAGGGTAATAACTTAACTTTATTCCTAATATCTAGGTCAAAACCATTAAAAAACCTATCTATTATTTTCCTAGGTTCTTCTTTAATCCTCACCCTCATAATGAGTAACTCTGTTTTTTGTCTATACTCGTCCACACTCATGCTCCATTGTTTGAGTGTGTGGAGTTTATTTATCAATTTCCTATAACAATAGAAGGGCACATGTCTTTCTCTTATGATAACCCTAAGTTCATTCCAATACCAAATTTTAGGTTCATGATGGGGTACTAAGGTTGTGAACTAACGCTTGAGACATAACACGAATGGATCATAAAATAAAAATGATGCAATTATAAATTTTTTTGACCAAATAATATGAAGCAAGACTCAATCAAAAATAAAAAGCAACACAATTTACTCTTCGAACTATACAGGGCAAATAGTCTTTCCTGGAGTTGTCAAAGGACGCACTAGGGAGTTGTTGAAGCATAGTGACTTTAGCTCATTTTCTAAAAGATCATTTATGTGACATATGCTTTTATGAATCTTATTAGTAGACAAAGGGAGCAAGCATTCTCTACGTCATAGAATAAGCATGAATAGATTTATGTGAAATACAATGTTAGCTTAGGAATATGTGTATATCGTCTAAGCACAACAATACTTGTTAAAAGTAAAAGAGACTACAACATATTAAATTGCCTATCAGACAAAACACTTTGTGTCTTCATGATTTGTTGTGAAGGAAAATCTTTTGTCATACAAACTGATAATTTTTTATGCTTTGTTATTTAACAACACTTAATCAACATATGGGTCGTTGGATTTTTCTCTAATAATTTCTTTTTTGGAGAAGTAAGATATTCACCTATAAAAGAATCTAATGGTTGAACATTCTTCTTTTGTGTCCTCTTTTCTTCCTTTGGGCTTGCACAACTATGAATATTTTTGGTTTATCCAAACTATAGTGAAGTTGAGGATTCAAAATCATTTTCATCGAGATGAGGAGGTAACAAACTTTTTTGGACATGAGCATTAAATGCTTCATGTCCCATTGATGAGTGAATGAATGAATAACAATAAAATGAGCAAGAGTAGTAGGCACCATTATTGATGAAGGAAGTTGCACTAGTGTGAAAAGCCAAATAATAGAAGAGAAATTTCAACTACATGTAAAGTTACAATGGTTAAATGAAGAGTGTGATATACATGTGAACAAACAAAAATTTTACTATTTTTTTCCATTGGTAAGTATTATGATAATTTTTTATGTAATTTTATGTCCATGGAAGCTAGTCATTTATTGTTAGAAAGATCATAATATAATTGACAAGCCATGCATCACAATGTTGCTAATACTCTTATCTTAAGAAGGGACATAAGAAACAAAAACTATTATTTCCTCAAGAATGGAATAAAGATTATTAAGAAATAGACTTTAAGTCTAACTTAACCCTACAAAATCGACTTGTAAAGTGGAGTTTACACCCACTTATACACTATAATTTGTCTTTATCTCTAGTAGATGTGCTCTTCAACACACCAATGACTAGACATCTCAATTGTGGGACTAGGGGGAAACCTCATAGTGGGTTACATAAGACCCAACAAACTTGACTAGGATAGGCTCTTAATGCTATGATACCATCTTAAGAAGTGGACGGTAAGACTAACTCAACCCTATAAAATAGGTTTTATCTTTAAATGATGTAGGCTCTTCAATAAGGATCAAATCACAATGAAAGTACTTAGCGAAAAGAAAGGAATAAGGTGGAACAAAGAAAGGATATGATGGAAGAAAATTCTTTCAAAGGCATGTGCTAGCTCGATTCTTCTTCTCTTTTGAATTTTCCAAGAATTATAAATGTATGGAAGATGAAATTTGGTGCAGAAGCATGTAGGTATAGTGGACAAGTCGCGGTTTATGGAATTAAGATGAAAATATGGTTGGATTTTCCTTAAGTGAGGTTAGGCCAACACCTAAAAGGTAGTCTAGAAAAGTGTCTTGTGTAAGACTCGTCTAGAATGAACCTTGACAAGTTGAGAAATGTTGAACACAATTTGAGCAGCAATTCAATATATTCATCAAAGTTATTTTTACATATAGAGAGCATCTCTTTATAGGAAACAAATACGACTAACCTTAAGTTGTCTCTTAAAAAAACTATCAAATAGGAGCATGACAAGTGGCAAGTCATGAGTGGAGATGATCCTCTCCATTGAGAGCATGACATGTGGCAAGGTTAGCTTACAGCCCAAGCTTCAAATCCTCTCCAATAAGAGGAGGACAAGTGGCAAAAGAGACTTGGAAGGCTAGCTCCCATGTGGTGCCTACATAAATTATATTTGGCACCTTCTTGGAGTCTTTACAAGCCTCAAAAGTAAACGTTCTATGTAGCTTTGATACAAGGCCCAAGGCCCAAAATCGTATTCTACTAGACTTAAGACAAATTCTTCCTGCACCCTAATAGCTTCTTCCTGCACCCTAATAAAAATTTTAAATCCCACCTTTGCCCTTTACGAAATTACCTAAATATCCTTTCTTTAATAAAAAGGTTTCTTCTCCTCGTCCACGACCATAACGCACAGTGCTTGCTACAATATATTTTTCTCTCAAATTCATCTTTTAGAGTATCGTTTTTGAAGATTTGAAGTGTGATTGAACGGTAGAACAGATTTTCCAACGATTGTGAAGTGTTTATCAGTGGCAAAGAATGACGGGGAGGTAAGATTTTTTGTTTTGGTGTATTTTTTAAATTTGTCGTAGGGCACCCGGATGAACCCCATTCGGTTGTCATTTTTTTAATTCTGAGAACCGGACAGGGTAGTCATCCGGTTTATATAATGACAACCGGATGCAGTGTGGAGGGGGTGTCATCCAGTGTACAGGCTGTGAACTGGACACCCCTTTATCCGGTTGTCAAAGTGAAACTACATTTGACAACTGGATAGGTACAGTTAGTGATCATCCGGTTGTCAAATGTAATTTCACTTTGACAACCGGACGAAGGGGTGTCCGGTTAACAGTTTGTACACCGGATGACACCCCCTCCACACTGCATCTGGTTGTCTATTTTATATGTTTTGTTAACCGGATGGCATGGCGTCCGGATCACATTTTGGTTTTTTTAGTGAGTGGTTGGAATGCTGTGTTACAGGTATGGATGGTCTCTGTATGTATTCCGAGGAAATAAACAAGGAGTCTACTATAAATGAAGAAGATGAAAGTAGTTCCTTGGTTCGGAAAGAGGATTGCTATCTTGAATTCACAACTGATCAGGTAAAATGATTTATTTTTGTTTATGTTTATAAATTGTAAATTAATTACATAGGAATGTGATATATTGTGTAGGTGTTTGGTACTCGAGATGAATTACTTGAATGGGTTCGCAAGGTTGCATTTGGACTTGGCTTCGTTGTTGTCATACTTAGATCAGACAAAGCAACTGGAGCACAAGGTAGGAGGACCTATGTCTTGTTGGGATGTGAGAGAAGTGGAAAATATAGAAAGTACAGAACAGATTTAGATGTGAGTATAACGGGTACAAGGAAGTATGACTGTCCGTTTAGATTGTGGGCAAAACCATTAAAAGGTAGAGATGGTTGGGTTTTGAAAGTCGTATGTGGGTTGCATAACCATGATTTGGCTAATACATTGGTTGGTCACCCTTATGCTAGTAGGTTACGGCCCGATGAACACGCTTTAGTTGTTGACATGACGAAGAGTCGAGTCAAACCAAAGAATATATTGCTTACACTTAAAGAGATTAATGAAGACAATGTGACGACACTGAAATAGTTGTATAATACCATATATATACATACAAGAGATTGGTTAAAGGATCAAGAACTGAAATGCAGCAGTTGATGATGTTGTTGGAGCGTGACAAGTATATTCATTGGCATAGGTGTCACGAGTCGTCTAGAGTTGTAAGTGATATCTTTTGGACTCATCCAGATTCTTTGAAGTTGTTAAACGCATTTAGCAATGTGTTACTGATGGATAGCACCTACAAGACAAATAAGTACATACTTCCACTGCTTGAAATTGTAGGTGTTACATCCACAGGCTTAACTTTCTCAGCTGGCTTTGTTTTGATGTCTACTAAACGTTAAAACAATTTCACTTGGGCTTTGCAAAAATTAAGAGGGTTGTTTTTGAGAGGAGATATGTACCCTACAGTTATTATTAGTGATAGGGACCTGGCTCTGATGAATGCTATTGAAGTTGTGTTTCCAGAAGCAACTAACTTGTTGTGCAGGTTCCACATAAATAAGAATGTAAAGGCCAAGAGAAGCATCTCCTAGCTTGTCATACATATGTGCTAGAGCAGCTGCTCCCCATGCATAACTATCACACAGAGCAAGGTCCCAAAATAGTGACAGATAAGAAATGGAGACAGATGTTGCACTTTTATCAAGAAAGATTGTGCAACCAATTAAGTGCAACAAATAAACCCTTGCAGCAAACTCCTAGTTTTCATTTTCACAACATGTGGCGTAGTGATCTCTCAACCAACTGAGGAGCACAGCATTGCCACGGCCATCACACAAAGCGACATTTGCAGGACCATGAGGAACCCCTAATAGTTCCAACATAACATCACGCTCCACTGTTGTCTAACCTATCAAACATCGGAAATTGCCCCATAATAGGTAGGTGGAGTAGGCTAGACATGTCATCCAAAGTGATCGTCATCTCACCAAATGGCATATGAAATGTATTCGTGTCCCGATGCCACCTCTCAATAAATCAGCATAAGAGGCCCTTGTCTGCTACCTCACAACACATGTTGCATAGAGGCAACAATCCGCTATTCACAATCAGTGAAAACACCTCAGCACGAGGAAGACCAAAGCTGTTAACCTTTCTTCCATGAGAGACCAATTTTAGGACTCCGCGATCCTAAACAAAACACAACACCAATTAAACACATATTAAACACAAAATAACCACAACAAGTTATAAAATAATCTTACCTCACCCTCCCACAATCTCAATGCAACATGGTGATTATAACTGACTAGAAGAGAAACATTAGATGATCCTCCAGGAAAACCTCCAGCGTCACCACCACCAATACGAGGAGCGACACCACCAACATCAGGAGCATTACCACCAACAACAGGAGCACTGGATGAAGCTCCCCGATCCCCTCTACGAACCGATGCGGTAGGCCTTCTCCGGCCCTCATGCTGGGAACTAGCTCCTCTGGTCCTAGCCATATCTGTCAAAGTTGTAAAGGCAACTTAGAAAAAAAATTTGAAAAAATCACAACCGGATGGAATACCCATCCGGTTCACACTGCCAACATCATGAGAACCTGATGAGCAGGCCATTCGGTTCTCATTAAAAAATCAAATTGACAACCGGATCGTACCCTCATCCGGGTGTCAAATTTTTTTCAAATGAGAACCGGATGGCCTGCTCATCCAGTTATCATTTGAAAAAAATTTGACACCCGGATGAGCAAGCCATCCAGTTGTCAATTTGATTTCGTAATGTGAACCGGATGACACCCTCATCCGGTTGTCAAATCTTTAAAAATTGACAACCGGATGAGGGCACCATCCAGTTCTCATTACGAAATCAAATTGACAACCAGATGAAGCGCATCCGGTTCTCATGCCCGAAATTGGAGAATTTCTCCGTTCGCCGTCGACAATGCCCCAAATCTCAAATTAACTACTTTAATCAGTAATTGAACTTACTAATTGCTAATAAATGGCATAAATTACTTACTTGAACAATTAATGGAAGATTTAGAACAATGGAAGAATCGGGACGACGAAGATGTTAACCGGATGCTGAAAAATCTGAACCGGATGAGGAGCAGAGCAGCGTAAATTCGTTCGTCATGGCTGATACAGAAGGCACAGGTTGAACGACACTGCTTGAACGACACTTGTGGTGGCACCAAATGGTCTTCCGGGGCGGGATGGAGTTAGGTTTTACAATGAGGGAATGTGACCCGGATAGAGATATTAGGGTGTATTAGGATGGAGGGTAGTTTCGTCTTATCAATTTCATTAGTTGAGGGCAAAGATGGAATTTAAAACTTTTATTAGGGTGCAAGAAGCTATTAGGGTGTAGGAAGAACCCGTCTAGACTCAAAATACAAGGTCCAACACCTATTTTGCTTGGCTCAAAATACAAGGCTCAAAATAAATTTTACATTACTTTATATAATTTTTACAAATCCAGGTCTTGTATTTTATGATGCTCCAAATATTTTAGAATGATCTTTTTCAAAGTTGGAACTTGGGTCTAAAAATTTATTTAGAGGCCCAAACAAGCTCAATTAGGCTCAAACTTCTAATAAGCTCCTGATCAAGACTCTGACTTTATGACATCTTTATTCTTATCTTCATAGATGGTCTTCCATCAGGATGGTTTATTTTAAATAAGGAAAGTTCCAGCTTACCAAAGAAGGTTTTAACAATAACACAATGCATAAACTTGCAAGTTCTTAACATTTTTGAATTAACTTCCATCATTTTTTTCCTTTTCCTTTAGATATAAATATTTATACGAGTAATGTTGGAATGGAGATTGAACTACCACAAGAGAGACTAAAGTACGTCATGAAGTTCTTAATCTCTCCATTACACAATTAATGTATGGAATGAAAGAGTTTCAAACAAAATATATTATTCAAACAATAATATAATTTTATCACTTGAATATTCCTTATTTCACATACTTGAAAAATAGTGTTACTTAATGGATTCTAAATTAATTCAAATTGAATTTCATAATGACACATTCCTAATCATAACTTTTGAACATCATCTTATGCATTATTCAAAATCAACTTTTTGACAAAATAAAAAGCAAAGTCACCTTTTAGACTTCTACACTTGGCATTTGAACGCACATTTCATACATATACATGATATCCTAAATAATTTAGCTACGATTAGCAATGATTTTGACCTTAGAGGATGCCTAATCGTTTCTTATTCTTGTTCTTCTTCGTTTCTAAAAATATGCAATGTAAATTTGTGGTCAAATTGTCTTCAAGATGGGAGAAAGATGAGGACATTATACGTAATGAAATATTGCATGGGCACTGAGGATGTGGAGTGTGGTAGGATGTTAGGATCCAATCCAGGAATATGGGATTCTTGAGTGAGGTTTATAAAGCTTTGGGGTCTCAAACTACAATAGCTAGCTTTTGAGAAATGGTTCTACCACGATTCATATGATTGACGAAAGTGAATTGTTTTCATAATACATGCTGAAGTTTATAAAATCTTGTCGTTTGACTTTTTAACGAGGTTAATGTAACATTTTGAGTTTCAAAAGGTTGTGATATGTTCAATTATATAAGCTAATAACCCTAAAATCATGTTTCAAACAATTATTATCTTAAGAAAGATGTCATTGTGGATCACATTTAGTTTACACTCTCCATACTAAGTCTGAGGGTATACACTGACATGCTTAGAAATTTAAAACAGTCAAATCAAACCGAATCCTACCAACCGAACTAAAACCAAACTAAACTGAAGTAGTCGAACCAAACTAAATAGAACAAAGGGATTTGGGTTTGGGGTTTAGGATGTCAAGTGTTGGTGTTGGTGTCGAGTGTCTATGTCAGGCGTTAGTGTCGATTGTATGGTTTAGGGCTTTGGACTTGGGGCTTGGTTTAAGGTTTTATGTTAGGGTTTAGGGTTTAGGGTTTAGAGTTTACGGTTAAGGGCTTAGGGTTCACGATTCAGGGTTTAGGGTTTAGGTTTATGGTTTAGGGTTTCAGGATTAGGTTTAGGATTTAGGGTTTATGAATTAGGGGTTAGGGGTTAGGCTTTAGGGTTTTGGGCCAGAGACTTGGGGCTTGGGGTTTCAGGTTTCGGGTTTATGGTTTAGGATATATAGAATTTAGTAGGGATTGGTTTGGTTTGGTTCGGCTTTGTTCGGTTTGGTTCGGTATTAGTTCGGTTCAATTCGGTGGTCTAGTCCGATGCAGTTCATTTCAATTCAGTCTGGTGTGGTTCGGTCAGGTTCGATTTAGTCTGGTCTCGTCTGGTCAAAGTTTTGTGTAGTCCAGTCCTTTTCGGTTCAGTCTGGTCCTTTTTTGTTGTCCAGTTCATTCTGGTCTGGTTCGGTTCAGTCCGGTTCAACTCGGTCTGACTAGGTTTGGTTCAGTCTGGTCTGGTCCAGTTTTGTCTAGTCCGGTTAGGAAAGTCCGATGTGGTTCAGTCTGGTCTGGTGCAGTTCGGTCTTGTTCATTCTGGTTTGATTTGGTTAGGTTTGATCCGGTCCGGTACGGTGTTGTCCATTCTAGTTCTGTTCGTTTGGTTTAGTCCAGTTTGGTCCGGTTCGATCCAGGTGGGTTTGCTGTTGTCCGTCTGGTCCGGTTCAGTTGGGTTCAATCCGGCTTGGTTTGGTTCAGTCCGTCGGGTTCGGTCCGATTCAGTCTAGTCCATCGGTCTGGTCCGATTTAGTTCGGTTTGGTCCGGTTAGGTCCCTTCCGATTTGGCTCGACTCGATTCGATATGGTTCGGTTCGGTTCAGCCCAATTCAATCTGGTTCAGTCCAGTTTTGTCCAACTCGTTCTGGTCCGGTTCGGTCTTGTCCGGTTGTCTTTGACCTCTAATTCTAAGTGATGTGAGACTATTAAGTAATGGAAGATATCTCTTATTCAAGAGTTAAGGAAACGAAAGTATATTTAAATTACTTTTCACCTCTAATTCTAAGCGATGTAGGACTATTGGGTAAAAGAAGAAATCTCTTATTCATAGACTTAGGAAATGAAATTATATTTAAATTGCATTTGACCTCTAATTCTAAGCAATGTGGGACTATTGGGTAAAGGAAGAAATCCCTTATTCAAGAGCTAAGAAAATATAAGTATATTTAAATTGCTTTTGACCTCTAATTCTAAGCAATGGTTATTAAGTAAATGGAAGAAATCCCTCAAAGACTAGGAAAATGAAAATATATTCAAATTACCTTTGACATCTAATTCTAAGTGATGTGACACTATTGGGTAAAAGAAAAAAAATCTTTTATTCGTAGTGTCAATACTCAAATTCATTCTAACAAAAAAAATTAAAACCGGGCACAAATCAAATTTAAAAAAAAATTATTTTTTTCAACTTTTCCATTACTTAAATCTTGTCACAATGTCATTAGTTTTTTTCTTTTTCCTTTTAAAAGAAATCTCTTTTTTTATTCAACATTTTCATTACTTAAACTCTTGTTTATTTTTTTTATTCTATATTCCGACATTTTTTTTATTATTTATTTTTCTTTTTTTAGTTTGGTTATTATTTTTTTATTTGATTTTTAATCTCTGCACATTTTTTTATATTTTTTTATTATTTTTTTGTTTTTATTTTTTATTTCGACAATCTAAATTAAACAAATATTTTTTTTTTCTTCTTCTTCTTATCATTATTTTATTTGTTATACTAACTATGTTAAAATCGATTTTTTATTTAAAACCTTTTTTTATTTTTTATTTAAATTTTTTATTTGATTTGAGTTCATTTTTAATTTTATTTTCCCAAACGAAATATATTTTTAATTTTATTTGAAACAAATCATACCAAACCAAACTCGACCGATCGAACCTAGTCGAACCAAATCAAACCATACCCAACCAAACTAAACTGAACAAAACCAAACTAGACCTAACCAAACAAAACCCAACCGAACCCGACCAAACCAAACCAAACTACACCAAGTTGAACCATATCAAACCAAACTAAACCAAACCAAACAAAAGCGAACCAAACCCAACTAAACAAAACTGAATCAAACTGATGCCAACTGAACAAAACCAATTCGAATCAAGGCCAACAAACCAAACTATACCCAACGGAACCGAACCAAAGTTTTTACAAGAAATATTAAAAGATATTTTCAATATCTTTTCTAATTTTTCTTGCATTCCTCTTCCTACATTCCTCTTCCGACATAGTTTATGAAGTATTTTATAAGCTCCTCTTGATTTTTTTATTTTTTCTTGAATTCTTATAATAACTTCATCTTTACGATATAGGTTCTTTTTCAATTGGAATCGCATTAGAATCGGTAAGAATTAAAAGAGTAAATGGAAGTTGGAAAACGTAAAGAATCACCATTCTTGTTTAGAAAGATATCTCGTCACCTTTAGCTATAACAATGCATATACAGTTCAAGTGAGGGAAAAAGAAACACTAAATCCTATAAACTTCATTACGTTCAAGTATAAAAAAAGCTGAGTTATGAGGAACTATCAATAAGGCCCAGTCTTTAAAAACCATTTGGAAAACTAGTCCCCTATGCTACAAGAAAGACTTTTGGCTTTGTCAACAGCTTCAACATAGTAATACAGTCTCCAGAGTGAAGCATTATCCTACAGAAAATCAACAGGGTAAGCGCCTTATAATGCTGATCAAGTCTGTAACTATAAAACATAATATGCAGATAAGATAACACTAATTAATTTTACATTATATACACCCTATTAGAGTACTACCTCTGTTTGCAAATCAACAAATATTTCATCACAACTTTGTTCTTCTGCTGGCCTATTTCGACGAAGTAACTCCACTACACGATCAAGATTTCTTGCTGGTAGCTTCTGAATTAAATTCTGTAGCTGTTGTTTCTCAGCAAGGGTCATGGACCTGTAAATAGGAGTCAATATACAGTTGTGTAAGAATGTCTGATGCATACTAACATCAAAGGAGAAAAGGATTAACAGAGTAGGCAGAAGGTTTTAGAGGTCCCTTGAATCACCAAATCATGCCTAATTTTGTAATGAAGAGAAAAAAAAAAGATCGAGTACAACAAAAATGAAAAAAAAAAAAAACTGACTAGAGACATAAATGTCGTATTCTTTCGGGGCATTTTTCATCAAGTAATTCAAACTTAATAATTCAACTCCAGAATTGTGAATTTGACAGTATTAGAAATTCCATCTGATTGTGACTCAATTTGTTGTAAACCATGTTTCTATAGATTCATTAAGATGGGAAATGTGAGAGACTCCCTATAAATAATTGAAATGGGTAAGATCATGTACATACGCGGGGGAAACCCCTGCCCATGTCATTGCTCATTCTTATAGTCCTCACCACGGTAGGTTAGGTCTTAGGGCAAACAAATGTGTTGAAGAGGTACAAGTTTTTCATTTTCAAAGTTAGTCTAACATTGATCGCCACGGATGTCACTTTTCACGAAACCAAGTCAATCTTTGTCAGTTCCTACTTCAGGGCGAGAGAATTCTAAAAGAAGAAGACGAGTCTAATATAGTATTTTTCCTCTTTGTTGTATCATTCTGGCATGCCCAAGGATGGTAATGTAATAGATGAAGAGGAAAAGCCCATAATTAATTTGAAGAAAATTCTTTGGACAAAAAATATCTAATGAGGTTTAGCCCCACAACATGAGTCTGGGTGGCCCTTCTGAGTTTCTGTGAAACAGGGAGTTAGTTAATACAGTTTGGATACCGATTAGTTGGCTAGGGTGTTCATGAGCTAAATAAATGGAAGGATGTAATGATATTTTGTCAAAAGGAGAAATCCTTGGGGAAAGCGAAACCCTTGGGATAGATCTCTCATATCCATTTTTTCTTTCAACCTATTCAATAAAAATCTTTCTTTACTCCTGATTTCAGTACTTGGTTCATAAGAACTCCTAAAGGGAACACTGAGATGGTAAACGTTAGTGATGATATTGCCCAAGGAAAGAGAAAAAGGGTTTTCGTGTTAAATATCTTATTTCTTAGTACGCCTGCAATAACCCTCCTTTTGATACAACAAAGGTATCAATGTCAGCCCAGGAAACTATGACAAATGACCCGGGCAGCATGTGGGCGAAGGTTGGTCAGCCATTGTGCCAATTGGAGATGTGGCTGCTGTGGAAGAAAAGTCGCGTGCGCGTGCATAGATGGCATATAATGGCATTTGGACGGTTGGATAGATTGGTGCAGTGCATTTCCAACCCTATGTTCATTGGAGAAAATGGTGGTAGAAGGAATGTCACCTGAGAACTTGCCAAAGGCAACACTGGAACAGTGAAAACGAACCTGGGAGAAGTTTGCAAAGAAAAACATAAAATAAAATCTCCGAAGACAATGGGTCTACCGAGCCAACACTACTTTGAAAAAGACTCTAGATACCATGTTAAACTCTAGGGAAGAGAAAAAGATTGAGTTGAAAGTATGTTTAAGAGAATACGAATGCTTTATTTATATTGAGAATCGATACAATAGAGGAGATTTGATATCCTTTAATGCAAGGATATGATATAGGAATAAATAAAACCATTTCTAGTAATAAATATATAATCATTTCTAACAACAATTATAACAGTTATTACCTTTTACAGTTTCATACCACTAACATAAAACAATATATTCAGCCATTTAAGTTATTTCTTTAAAGAGACACATTCAAAATTTCAAAATCCTAATAGTCAGTATGACATCTACGATTTTATGTTTTATGAACACGATCATAGTTGGAGATTTCAAACCAACACTGGATTTTGCTGAAAAGAGATGAAATAAAATCCACCAATGGCATAAAATCTATTGTCTTGTTATATTAGTGCCAATTGATCTAATCTGTATATCAAAATACATAAACCAATAATTATGCAACAAGCAGTTATTATTCCGCTAAATATCCATATAAAAGCATTACAAAATACCTGCACTTGAACATTATAGTATCCAGAAGCAACTCAAGTTTTTCTTCCATATACCCTAGCTAAGAATAAACATTAAACGCCAATTAGATAAACATATTATATAATGTAAAACAAATGCTTCCGTATCATAGTTTTAAGGAATAGAATCAAACATTAGTTACTATGATATTGATACTCATGCAAGACATTAAGGCGTTGTTTGGTAAATGGGTTCCTTTATGTTTCTCATAAATCTTCGGTTAAAGTGTGTTAAATTCCTATTTTTGGTGTGACAATTTTAAAAATTATTTACAAGAATCCAGCATTAGTTGGAATTCTTTTTATATTAAGCTTCTTACTAAAACTTCCTCGTGAGAGAGGGTGGAAATCCAAGATTTCAACAAAAGGAATTTTTTTTATAAATGTCTCATTCCTGAGAATATTTTAGACATATCAAACATATTTATCACATTCCCAAGAAACATAATTCTCAGAATATATAATTTCTAGGAAATATGATTCTGCAAATATATATTTTGTAAGAAACATGATTCCTAGGAATGCAAAAATACCAAACACCACTTAAAGATGATGATAGCAACTTTGGAAACACAAGTTGGAGAAAAATTACTGTTTTAGAGAGTTCATTGGAATATTTCTTCACCATCTCCGCGACCTCCACGCTATCATGCTCTAGTAGGAACTGAACATCATCACTAATCTAAAAATTTAGAAAGAAATTGGAAGAAAACATGAACGTTAGTTCCCATTTTTAAGCATATTGTTGTCCATGTAACATTGCATATTAAGAATACAAGCAGATTTCTAAGTATGTCATTAAATTACAGTGTATACCCTCAGACTTAGTATGGAGAGTGTAAACTAAACGTGATCCACAAATGACATCTTTCGTAAGATAATAATTGTTTTGAACATGATTTTAGGGTTATTAGCTTATATAACTGAACATATCACAACCTTTTGAAACTCAAAATGTTGCCTTAACCTCGTTAAAAAGTCAAACGGCAAGAGTTTATAAACTTCAGCATATGTATATGAAAACAATTCACTTTCGGCAACCATATGAACCGTGGCAGAACCACTTCTCAAAAGCTAGCTATTGCAGTTGGAGACCCCAAAGCTTTATAAACCTCACACAAGAATCCCATACTCCTGGATTGGATCCTAACATCCTACCACACTCCACATCCTCAATGCCCATGCAGGTTGCCTTTACACCAGCCCTTATAATAGAATCTCAAGCAAACGCCACAATGCCAAGATAACCACTTGTTTAGCTTGTTTACAACTAAGATGCGGATGAAAGGCTGACACCAATTGGTATGAAACTCGGGAGGAACACACCACAAAAGCTAACTACTGTAGTTGGAGAGTCAAAACCTTGTAAACGCCACACTAGAATCCCATACTTCCATTTTGGGACTCATGTCCTATACTTTGCAATTGGATCCTAACATTCAACCAAGTACAATAGTGATCGCATAAGCCAATCGTCCCTATTCTATTTGATGTACTCCTTTTGTTGTTTGTTTAAATTCTCAATTGTTATGACCATGTATTTAAAGCTCCTTTCTTCAATAGAAACATTGATGCAAGCTTCTATGTAATTTACATGCACAAAAGAAGTGATGATGAGATTCATACTTGTTGACTTTATTTGTTTCATTTGAATATATTTTTGATGTTTGAGCCTTATCATTTGATCATCAAAGTAAGGTTAATGCATAAAAATGTATGAAGCAAAGTGAATTTCGGTATGAAATGTATTACTCTCGAAAATCCATCACCAAATGATTTACATCACTAATTTTGTTGGCAGTTTCCCTCACTGTTGATTTCCTTAGCTAATTTAGTTTCCATTTTCTATCAATAATTGTTTCATTTTCGTAGTGTGTTTGTTCATGAACTCTAGGATAATCTTGATCCAAGAATGTTGACTTTATTTTGTGTTATATGTTGAAAGCATGAAATACATGATGATATTCATTGATTTAGATTATCTCTAGTATTGTCTTGGTTTTAGTTTCTCTTCCTTATTTTGAACTCTTCTATGTTATAGAGGAAGAAAGTAATTCTTCTATCACCATTGAAGGAGTTGCTTCCAACACAAGTTTTAATTGAATATTAGTTTGAGCTTACTTGTGCTTTGATTGATTGGTTTGAAACATTAGAATTAAGTATTCAAATCTTATCTTAAATCATAACTTATATTTCATAATAAAGAGACAAAAGACCTAAAGCCTATGACCAAAAGCTGACATGAAGATTGGGCCTCCACCAACCTTCACTAGGCCCAAAATCACCTTTGAAGAGGTCAACTCTAGTGTATAATAAAATGTATAGAGTAGTAATAAACAGGCTTGTAAATTGGGAATTGTAGACTAGGCACTCATGCTTGTATTTAGGCTTTGTAGTGTTGGATGGTAAATTAGGATTAGAGTAGTCTAGCCAAGGTTTCAATTGGGCTTACTTGATCCACTCTTTGTGCCACCTTCGTAGGAGCACAAGGGGAATTTCAAATTTGAATTCTCCCTCTTTGTTCCCACCCTTAGTACCATTCATATAAATACGAGGCCCAACTTTTTGCATTTTGAACTTTTGAATGAGTAGAATAATTGATGGCAACCCGTCCAGCCACAACATTCACAAAATGAAGAGGTTGAAGATCTAGAGCCAAGGGACATTAGAATTAAGTATTCAATTTTTTGTGGATTAGAAGCCTTTTGCCTCTAACCAGTCTTTTGAGTCCAAGAGAACCTTTGAGGAGATCAACTCTACAGGACCCAGAGCATAGAGCAAAAGGCCTCTAATCCACAAAAAAAAGAAACAACTAAAGTTATCTCCAAGAGAACACATTAAGACTGATCTTCAACTAACTTCAACAAAGAGAAGTCTTATCATCAAGGGTCGGGCTTTAGTTTGTACATTTGCATAAAGTAGATTAGGATTTTATGGGCCAAGTAGTATAGAATAATTGAATCTTGTATTTGACCCAAGTAGAATAGGGTTTTGGGTCTTGAGTAGATTAAGGTTAGAGTAGTCTATCTAGGGTTACCCTAGTGCTTCCTCATGCCTAATGTAAACCCTAAGACGCCCAAAGTCAAGGGAGAGGCACATGGAATGTGTGACCTTCACACATTAGGCAAGAGCATGAGTGGCCACATGGAACTCTCTCGTTCCATACGCCAATTTTAGGGATCTTTTAATTCAAATTTTCCCATACATCTCTTCTCCAAGTAGAAGTCCATTATAGCTATAAATAGTAGTGCTTGGTTTTTGTAAATTTCAACATTGAATGAATATTGAATTGCTGCTAAATTTGAACCTTTACTTTTTCTTTGTAGTTTAGTCTCCTTTCTAATACTCTAGTCTAGACTTCTAGTTAAGTTGGTCTACCCTCTCACTAGACCTTACCTCTTTCAACTTCAAAAAGCCAAACCATTCTTTATCTTCATCCAAGCTTCCACAAGTCCAATGAAGAAACTAAAAACAACATGAAGAAGGAGTTACTCTATCAGTTATGATGCTAAAATAGCACCTCACTTGTTCTTGAGTCTCCTTAGGATAGTCTCTCTTCTCACGACTACTCTAAGCCTTTTTGCTTGAGAGCTGGCCTCACTTTGTCTTAGAAAACCTCTCCACTACTTCCATGCTTGAGATACATAACTTCTCTTTCCAAGCTTCCACATACATCCACTCCTTCCTCCATCAATTAAGTTGAAGGAGCAAGAAGAAACTCCACTTTAATTGCACTTAAAACTTTATTGATGGAGGAAGGAGTGGATGCATATAAAAGCTTGGAAGAGAGGAATTATGTGTCTCGAGTATAAAAGTGGTGGAGAGGTTTCCAAAGAGAGAGGTGAGGTCAACTCTCAAGAAAGAAGGTTACGAGTAGTCATGAGGAGATTATCTTATGAAGACTCAAGAACAAGTAAGGTGTCTTTTTAGCATCATAACTCTACTCCAAAAGTTCAAAAATGAAAAGAGTGAGTCTCCTCTTTATAAGAGTGGTGAATGTCTAAGGAAAAGGAAAAAGAGGTGAGATTCAAATTTATTGAGAATTCCCCATGTGCTCCTAAAAGGTGGCACAAGTTGAACGATTCAGGGTGAGACATAATCATGCATATAGTGGGAATTAAAGTGGACTTTCTTCTTGCTCTTGCAACCTTATTGATGGAGGAAGGCATGGATATATGCGAAAGCTTGGAAGAGAGGAGTTATGTGTGTGGAGTGTTGAAGGAGTGCAAAGGTTTCTTAAGAGAGGTGAGGCCAACTCTCAAGAAAGAAGGTATGGACTAGTCGAGAGAAGAGAGATTGTCTTAAGGAAAATCAAAAGTAAGGTGCCATGTTAGCATCATAACTCTACTATTAAAAAGTTCAAAATACAAAATGTGTAGCCTCCTATTTATAGGAGTGGAAGATATCCAAGGGAGAGGAAAAAGAAGGGATAATTCAAATTTAAATTTCCCTCCTAAATGGTGGCAAGAAGTATGAATCAAGTAAACTTGTCCACTCATACTTTTCACATTAGAGTAAGTATGCACCCCTTTCAGATAGTGGATGTCCTACGGTTTCTATTAGGTTAAAGTGAGCTCAATTTAAACCCTAACTAGACTACTTTAACCCAAATCTAACATTGTACACTACAAGACCGAAATACAAGCTCGAATACCTAGTCCACTTGGCCAAATACAAGGTCATGGTCTACTTGTCACATACTACTTGACCCAATTTACAAGTCTGTTTATTGCTACTTTGTACATTTTATTACATAGTAGAGTTGACCTCTTCAAAGATGATCTTGGACCCAAGAAGGGTGGGGGAACCCCAATCAAGCCCAATTCTCTTTATTCTGAGTACAATGGTTGGATGGTTTTCCATCACAAAGGCAACACTAATTAGTGTTACTTGCTAGTGAATATTAAAGACTAGTAAGTGGGAATTAATGTGAAAATCAAAAAGGTCTTATTATGGCTATTTAGAGTGACGCGTAATTTAACTTATAAAAGGATCTACTTGTAATTCAATTGAAGTTACATACAAATGCTCAAAGAAAATTAAGTTTTCTTTTTGTGAATACTTTAAAATGTTCTGAGTTATAAAAACTTAAATTTTAACCTTATCAAAATAAACTTCTGACAATCAATCCTATGACTTATCACTCACTTACTTATCTTTATTAAATGTGACTTTAATATCTTTCCCGATACTTAATCTCATAATAATCCTCCCCTTCCATCTTTTCATCAATTGGTATCGAATCTTTAATTTTTAATATACAATGCATATTTTTATTTTTGTTCAATATTTTTATTTAAATTTTTTTTGGATCTAGAGCAAGTACTAGTCAATGCATATGATGCATATGGATGATTTTGTTTCACAAATTAGGAGGGAGTTAAAAGAAAATTTTAAGAGAGAAAGAAAACAAGAAAGTTTGCAAGTATTGGAAAAGATATATAGTAATCGTAATTCACTCTATTCAAATCGATAATAAAGATATTGACCTTAGGAGCTTTGTTTTTGCTGCGTATGCTACTGCCATCCTTGAAAATAGTGGTGGACAAAATGTCCCACACTAACATTCATGTCAACGTGTGTAGTGTTGTAAATGGCATGTTATTAGGATAATAAATATACTCAATATTTTCAAAGTAATTAGGAAAAAAATACCTTTAGAATCTTTCTATTTATTTCATCTTTTAAAGGTGTTGGTTATTAAAATAAAGATCATGAAAATATAATTGGTTTGATTGATATCAAGGCTCTTGGTCTTGGATGGAAGCTCTATTTACGCTGCCTTGTTAACTGTCCTCCTCACCATTGTTTGCCATTGTTGTTGAGGTTAATGGTGGAGTAGAAAGGTGCATCCCATCGCCACCACTGCAAATAAAGTCATCCGAATCTCTTGAACAATAAGGGATGGCATCTCATTTGACTATGATTTAGTTCCATTGCCAAACAAGTCATTCTTGTTATGAATCGAAGAGATAAGGGTTGAATCTTTATTATCTCGTTGTTTTGTGTTTTTCAATGTTTGGTATGAAAGTTTTCAAAGAGGAAATTGATAATTTGAAAACAATGATTGAATCAATAACTAATCTAATCCTTTGGATTATATACTCTACCCATGAAAGATAAGAAAGGTAATCATACATTCAATACTATAGACTCGGATGTTTGGATTCTTGATTTAGGAGCAACTTATCACATGACTCATTTTCCTAAGTTCTTCAATTCGTATGTCAAAATGACTAAAGAATAACTCATTAGTGATGCAAATGGTGATAGTGTAGCCATATGCAGATCCCAATTAGAATCATTTGTTGTCCCTTATCTCTATACAAAAGTTTACAAAAGATTTGAATTGTTCAATAACTTTTTTCTCTTCTTATTATGTGTTTAAGGACTATCATTGAAATTTAAGGACCAAAACAAAACAAAGGTCCTTAAGTCAACAAGCAACATTACAAACATGGACAAATTCTCAAATATAGCTCCATCATAAAATGCTTAAACATCTTTCTTTCAACCTTATAAAATCTATGTTCCCTCATTTGTTCACTATCGAGTCTATTGAATCATTCAAATGTGATATTTGTTAACTATTAAAGCATCATTGTGCATCTTATCCAATATCTAATAAAAAGTGTAATTTTCAATTTGACTTGATTCGCTCTGATGTTTGAAAACCTATTTTAAGATTTATTTCTTGATCAAAATAGTTCGTTACTTTTATTGATGATTGTACTCGTGTAATGTGGACTTCTTGAAAGTAAAGGTTCTTTAATTTTTTTAAATTTTTTCCATCTTGCCCAAATCCTTGACGGGGTCAATCACAAGTGGTCATGATCCGAAAAAATACTCAATTAGTCAAAAATGGCTTGAGCAAAGAATACTTAGTTAAGTCAAGACTGACTTGTGTCAAGAATACTTAATTAAGCCAAAAATGACTTGTGTCAAAATACACAAGGAGTTAAACAAGAATGACTACGTACTCAAAGAATACTCAATGTACTTAGCATTAGTTTGCTTAATTGAACTTGATTAGTTGGTCAAGAACTAGATGTAATTTATTACGATAGATGAACTAGTATAAATTATAATGAATTTTGTCTCTTCCTTACCTTCTTTATATTGCATTTTATCATCATTTGTACTAACCCAAGAAGTAAACTTAGTTCATGAGTGCATACTAAAAATGCTTTTTACTAAAGTGTTTTTCAAACCAACCAAATATTTGTTCAAAATCTTCCTTAACCATTATCACCTATCAACACAAGACCCAAATATCTAGTGATGATGATTCAACAGGCCCATTACCCTCTAGAAAGGTACTCGTTCTACCATTAGTTCACATCTAATTTATAATTTTCTTAGTTATCACGGTTAGTCTTCTTTCTATTGTTCTATTATATCATTTGGATTTTTTAATACTATTCCCAAAAATGTGAATGAAGCACTTGATCATCTTGGATGACGACAAGCCATGATTGCAAAAATGCAAGCTCTTCAACAGAATAGCACATGGGAGTCGATTCCTCTTCCACCAGGAAAAAGACAATTGGATTTTGACGGGTTTATGCCATTAAATTTGGCCACATGCTTGGTTTGGAAAAATTAGCCACATTGTTCAAATCTCTGAGTTAAAACAAAGTGAAGCACACAATTCAATTTTTTATTGTTGTTCCTCCTCCGGCAAATGTATCTACTTAATAGTGTATATTGATTATATAGTCATTACAAAAAATGAAGTTAGTCAAATATCTTAGTTAAAGGAACACTTGTATAAACACTTTCAAACCAAGGATCTTGGAAGCCTCAAATATTTCTTGGATATTGAAATAGCTCAAAAGGTGTTGTAATCTCAAAGGAAATATGTTCTATCCTAAAAGAGACAAGTATGATAGTATTTAATGACATATCAAGGTGAATCTTTCTCTAATCTGACAAGATATATAAGATTGGTTGGAAAACTTATTTATCTTACTTTTACTAGACTTCATCTGTCTTTTAAAATTAGTATTGTTAGTCGGTTCACGCAAGCTCCTTGTATTGACCATTGAAATGTTGTTATCTGTATTATAATATACCTTAAAGAGACTCTAATACAAGGTCATCTATACGAAGATAAAGGGAACATCCAAATCTTTGGGTATTGTTATGTTGGCTAGGCTGACAATCGCACTACTACATGATATTGTGTTTTCCTTCGAGGAAATGTTATTTCTTGATCAGCTATTGAAGCTGAATATAGAACAATGACATCTCTTACTCGTGAATTTACAATGGGTATAACCATTCCTTCAATAACTTAACTTACTTGAGATTTGACAAATTGAGATGTATTGTAATAACCAAGTTACTCTTCACATCGCTTCCAATCCAATGTTCCATGAGATGACTAAACACATAGAAATTGATCGTCACTTTGTTCGAAAAATGTTGTTGTCTAAAAAAATTTGTACTAAACTTATAGGGTCCAATGACCAACTTGCATATGTATTAACAAAATTCTTGGACCCTCAAATTGATATTTATTTGTTCCAAACTTGGAATATACAATTTATATACTCCAACTTGAGAAGGAGCGTTACAATAAGTATTAAACAAAGGTAGGAAGTAGTTGTATTGGAAAACAACTATATGTTGTACCTATGAATTGTACCTATGAGTTGTACCTAGGACTGTAGTTTTGATCTTTGCTCTTCCTTGAAATTGTATCAAAATTTTGTCAATATAATTGTGAGAACATATGAGAGGAGTGATCAAGCTCTCTCAAATATAGTCTCTTTTATTTATCTCAATGATCAATTGTTGTGTCCATGATACTATTTTTTATAAAGTTTCTTCAAGAAAACCAACTGAGAAGCACCTTTTTTAAAAAGACATTTTCTTAAGCCTGCATTTCTTTAATGAATTATCCTAGGTCAAATCAACATCTAAAGTATCCTATCAAACACAACAATCATAGTTTGATTTTTTGATAGTTTTACACATGAAGTCCTCGCCTTAACTTCATTATCAAGCAACTTTTGAAAATATTTTTAAAGTTCATTAAAACCATAATTCAACCCTCCCTTTTCGTTTCTTGTGATTTTTCCTATTTTTCACAATAACATAACTACAATTTAAAACCATAGGTACCACATCAACTACTATATGAAGGTACTTGTTTAAATTATTGACCTCAACAACCCATGCATAGTCCATAACCAAATCCAAAACACAGGTGAATTCACCATCTTGTCTTCTACATTCATTGACATATTTCCTTAGAAATATCAACCTAAATAGGTTAAATGGTGAAACTTAGTGGTCAATTCCCAACACAAATCTGTCACCTTTTTTGATATTACAACAATTGAGGCCTTTTGGAAAAGCACAAAGGAAATGAAAGAGGAGGAATCCCCATCGATGGCAAGCACAAATATCTATCCAACTAAGATTTTATGATTTTGAGGGGGAAAGAATAGAAAAGACCATATCAAATCCAATCTTTGCTAAAAATTATACCTTGGTACTGAATTGGGGATTGACATTAGAAGTTTGTCGAGCTGAAGATGAAGATGAAGACACCTTTAGCTTTTTACTAGGACCTTGCACTACATCATCAGATGCAATCACTGTATCATTCAAGGAGTCTGGTCTACATTTCATCTTGGATTGCAAATAATACGCCGTAAAAACAGGCTCCACCACCTGCTTTTCATTTAGATAGTCAGTCGCATGTCCAATACCATAAATTTTCTCAAGATAGCAAAGCACGTACCAATTCAAGCAGGTAAACCACAATGCATAAATTTTGAAATGGAAGCCATGAGAATAAATTGAAGAGAAATAATCAAATATTCACAGTTTAGAATTTCCCAAATTAAATCCTTCATCAATATCATGTAGTCATTTGGGATATGGAAGTGACGGGAATCAAGGGAAGGGGAATAGGTAGCCTTGAGATGATGATTGACCTTTAAAAGCACTATTAATGGGAATATCATATCATCAAGATTGTTTGAAATGTACAAAAGTCAAGCCCGTGAGTTCTATTTTACTTAGAGGAAGTAGTTACAGCATTGTGTCATCGTCAGCACCCACATCCAGTATTAAAAGGAACAGTGTCAAGATGCTCAACGTACCTCGTCAACTTCAGATGTAAGAGAAATGACACTCTGTCTGAGCAGGGATTTTAATCTGTCCTTTCTAAAGTCCGAAAGCCCAACTCCAACACAATTACTATATAGTGGACCAGAATTATCATCCTGATTGACTAAACTCTTTTTTCTTCCCTCTTCATATTTACTTTTAGGTAACTCAGGGGTTTTGTCAGAAACAGGAAATACATCCTCATCTTGTGACAATAGATTTGCAATTTCAGAAGAGTAATACCCAAAGTAATCAGGTCCTACTCTTTCATATTTTTCAGATGCAGTGAAACTTGAGTCAATTGACATGAGAGAAAATGGTGAAGCACAGCAAGTGTCCACTACATTAACAACAAAAAAGTTTCAAATCAATAAAAAAGAAATAGATAATAGCCAAAGACATGAAAACACTCCTCCAATAATAAATATGTATAACGTAACATCAAAAGCTAACTTAAGAGATAAAAAATGAAATATTTATTGGAGAAAAAAAAAAACTAAAGTGTACAACATTACAAGAATTCTTTCACAATAAAATAAAAATATTAAGTATTAAAATTTAAATCTCATCTTGTATCGATTAAAAATTAAAAATAAAATAATTGAATAATATATAAAAAAAAAAAAACATACCTTAAAAGTTTTGTTTTGACAATAAAAAGATCAGTATCTAAATATAAATTTAAATCTCGAATAAAAATAAAAACAAATATTACTAAACTTATCGTCTTAAAAATTTTGGATTGAAATTAATATAATTTTCCTATAATTCATAATAAAAGACCTATTAATATTCTTATATATAATAAGATTTCTTCTTATACCCAGATAACCCTGTGATAGAACCAGAGTGCTTGAAACGAAAGACCAATAAAAGTTATCTCAAGTGGCCTTGTATCAAACATCAGCAACAACCTTATGCATGACCAAGCACTCAACTTTTTTTCTCTGCAAATATAGTATGCACGAGCACTGTACCGAGCCATAGCATCTCCTCGAATCCCTTTTCTCTCCAACGATGGGTGCGGTAGTATATGGGTTGTAACTTTGACAGAATGGTTACAGTAAAGGGAAACTTAATTAAAGAAAAATTACCTCTCAAGCTTTTCGTTGCCTTCAGGATGATAGAAAAAAGAGAAAACAGAAAAACTCCTTCGCCTTCCTCCCTTCTGTCTGTTCCCGCTTTTTTAGACTAGGCTCCTCTCCTTCCTTTTTTCTTCTTTTTAGTGCGGGTACTCCCTATTTTCAATCTCTCAATTCCTAGGTTAAAAAGAATTTTTCCCCTCTCAATTTACATACGTTACAAAAATCTTTCCGTGTTTTGATGTAAAATCTTTCCGTCTTTTGATGCATAAACGGAAAGATTGTGAGGAGATAAAAGTCATAAATCAAAAAACTAAAAAATTATTTAATTATGAAATAAAAGAAAATATTTATTTAGTATAGATGTATCATGATTTAAACATGAATCTAATAAAATAATAATAAAAATAAAATATTAATAATAAATTTATAAAATAATAATAATAAGATAATTAAAAGTAAAATATTAATATAAAATAATAAAATTATAAATAATAATAAAACTAAAATTAGATTAATAATTAAAATAAATTTATAAAAAATAATAATTTTATTTTTATTTTAAAATAAATTAATTATATTTAATTTTAAATTAATTTAAATTATAGTTTTATTTATTAAAAAATTATTCTATCAATCATATACATCACATCATTCATAAAATTTTCATTTAAATCTTACTATTTATTTTTTTAATCTAAACAATCAAACTTTCCACACACTTTTATATCAAACTCACTCTCTCAAATCTACTCCATGATCTAAACAAACTTTTACACTGTGTTTGGATTTAACAGTTTGTTTATAATGATTTAAGTGGAAATGTGAGAAAAAAATAAAAGAGGATGTACCTTAATCAGTTATATATATATTCATAACTAACTATACCTATATTTTGTACCTTTAATCCACTAAGAAGTATAAATAATCGATTATATGATTATTTTACACTCATAATCGGTTAGGTTCATTTGATAATCGATTATAATTTATTTCTCTACTCATAATCGATTATGTTGTTTTGCATAATAAATTATATATATTTTTTTAATATATTAATAATATAATGAATTTAAGGTTTGTTTTTTAGTGTTCTATAATTTTTTTTTTGTTTCCTCTGTTCTCAATGTTAGTTGAGTGTTGTTCTTTTTTCTCTAGTATTATGGTTGAGTGTTATTTTTGTTTCTCTAATTCTCTTATTGATAGAGTGTTGTTTTGAATTTTCTAGTTCTTAGTGTTCTTGGTTGAGTGAAAGACGTAGTAAAAATTTTAATAACGTAGGTTGAATTGGTCAAGTAAATAAGTTTCTTGTATATACCGTATTGTAGAAGGTTGTTTTATTTTAATTTTTGTTTATTTAAGATTATTGTGTATGTGGGTTGATATTTTTATAAAAGATATACAAATGATATTATATGTATTTAGATTTAATTAGAGTATTTGACTTTTAACAGGTGAGATTTATTATAATTAAAAATGATGTTTCGATTATTCATAATAATGTATTTATTTAAATTTAAAAATTTAAATTAGGTAATTATTTATCTTTATTTATGACAAATAATGGTTTCATTTTTACTGTATATTAGAATTAATTAGGATTTGAATTACTTTAGTAATTATAAATACATTTTATCATTGTAATTAATTTTGAATTATGAATAAGTTAAAAAATAGTAATATATATAATTTAATTGAACTAAAAATATTTAAGAATTTAGAAAAAATCTTTATTTAGTTAAATAATTTTTTATATGAATAAATTTAATTTTGTATTAAATTTTATTTAAGTTTGTTATAATTTTAGATTATTATATAGGAGTATGTTTTTATAAGGTATTTAGGAGTTATAATTTTTTTTATATGAATGGAAATTAATTTTGTATTAAATATTATTTAAGTTTGTTATTGATTTAAGTTAATATATAGATTGTTTTACCATGTGTGATTAATTTTTTTATAGGATATTTAGTAATTATAAGTACGTAATTAATTTTGAATAAGAATAATTTAAGAAATAGTTGTTTGTATAATTTAATTCAATTAAAAATATTTAAGAACTTAGAAACATGTGAATAATATTTTATATAATAAATTTAGTTTTGTATTAAATATTATTTAAATTTATTATAGATTTAGGTTATTATATAAATTTTTTATAATATTTATGTGTGAGTATATTTTTTATTGAATTTTTAAGAATTATAAATGCTTTTTTTATTATAATTAATTTTGAATTAAAAATATTTAGTTGAATAAATTTTTATTGAAATGGATTTAATTTTGTATTAAATTTTATTTAAGTTTAGGTTATTATATAGGTTTTTTCATAATATTTATGTGAGATTATTTTTTTCTGTTGGGTGTCCGGAGTTATAATAAATTTATACATGAATGAATTTAATTTTGTATTAAATATTCTTTATGTTTGTTATAGGTTTAGGCTATTATATAGATTTTTTTACAATATTTACGTGTTGCAGTATTTCTTATATAAGGTAAATAGTAATTATAAGACTTAATTTTGAATAATTTAAAAAATAATTGTGTATAATTTAATTGAATTAAAAATATTTAGAAACTTAAAAACAATCTTAATTTAGTTGTACGAATTATTATTTATAATTCAAAAAATTGTTGTATGTATAATTTAATTAAATTAAAAATATTTAAGAATTAAGAAATAGTTTTTATTTAATTCAATAATTTTTATTCATATGAATTTAATTTTGTATTAGATTTTATTTAAGTTTGTTATAAGTTTAAGTAATTATATAGGTTTTTTTATAATATTTATGTGTGTGAGTATTTTTTATATCTACAGGGTATGAGGAGTTATAATAATTTTTTATGAAGGAATTTAATTTATTTTAAATATTATTTAAGTGTGTTATAAGTTTAGGTTATTATATAGGTTTATGACAATATTGATGTGACATTATTTCTTCTAAAAGATAATTAGTAATTATAAGTGCATTTTGTCATTGTAATTAATTTTGAATATTTTAAAAATTTGTTGTATATATAATTTAATTGAATTAAAAATATTAAAGAATCAGAAACAATCTTTATTTAGTACAATAATATTTTATACAAATGAATATTATTTAAGTTTGTTATAGGTTTGGGTTATTATGTAGGTTTTTTTACCATTAGATGTGTGAGTATTTCTTGTATAGGGTATTTATGAGTTATAATTATATTTATAACATGTTGTATCATGTTGTAATTAATGAAAATGATTTATTATGATTTTTTATGTGAAAAGAAATTTTTGATAAGACAAGAATAAGGAGTAGTATGTGTTTTTGAAAGAGGCAGACATGGGTATCAATGATGGTGTGGACACAAAAATTATTTCACACCTAGAAGAACAATTAAAATTTCAAACCGAAGTGGCTGCTATGATGATTCTTACCGTCGTAGCGTGGGCAGTGAATGCATTCAATCTTTCAAATGGAAGGAGAAACAGTCTGACAGAGTTAGTATCCCCAAAAAGAGTGTCGTCGGTAGGAGTTAATGTCATACTTGGTCTATACCGAGCGATGTCGCGACATTATTCGAATGGGTCCAGAAGCATTCATTTATTTGTGTTAGCGATTAAGGGAAACTGGGTATGTCATTTCAATTAATAGTGGAGGAACAAGTGGCAAAATTTCTTCACATCATTGGATATAATGTGAAGAACTAAACTATTTCATTTTTTTATCGGTTTGGTGAAACAGTTTCCTGTCATTTTCATAATGTATTGAACACAATATTGATGTTAGAGGAAGAATTCCTAAAGCAACCTTTTGGAAGCGAGGTTCAACCTTATATCTTTAACAACAACAGATTTTGCCTATACTTTAAGGTATCAATATATTATGAATATATCATTATATAACTTTAATCGGTTGTTAAATTAAATCTTATAGTTCATATTAGGATTGCTTAGGGGCTATAGATGGTACTCATGTAAGTGTTAAAGTCCCTCGATCATATGCTTCTCGTTTCTGTGGAAGAAAAGATTGGACAACACAGAATGTTTTCGCGGCTTGTGATTTTGACATGAAATTCACATATGTTCTAGCTGGGTGGGAAGGAACAACATCTGATTTGAGGATTTTGAAGGATGCACTTATACGAGAGGATCTGTTGGTAATACCTGAAGGTGAGTTAGAGGTCATTTGGCCAACTGTGTGTAAAGTACTAAGTTAATTATTGCTTGTAACGAGTACAATTTCAATCATTATAGGAAATACTACCTCGACAAAGCTAGTTTTATGTTAAAGTCGCAGATCATGACCCCATATCGTGGTGTTAGATACCATTTAAAATAGTACTCTAGAAGAGGTCCACAAAATGCACGAGAGTTGTTTAATCATCGTCATTCATCGCTTCGAGATGTAATTGAAAGAATGTTTGGCGTGTTGAAGAAACATTTCCCAATTATAGGCAGTGGAATGGAACCGCATTACTCGTTGGATACAATGACAAAAATAATTCTAGCATGTTGTATTCTTCACAACTTTCTTCGTGGAGTGGACAATGATCAGGTGATACTTGATGAAGTTGATCAGGAGTTGATGGAACAAGATGTCGAACCATCTATGTACCACTCTCGGGAGGATGATTATAGGTTAGGTTCACAAATTAGAGACCATATAAGTAATGAAATGTGGATGCATTATTAAAACAATTAAGATGTTGTAACAATTTGTATTCGTAATGATAAATTTTCTTTCTTTAGGAATTAATCATGACTTCATGATTCCGTAATCCAATATTTATGTGTTGCATTATGGTTGGATAAATTTCCTTTGAAACACGTACATTATGGATCATGGAAAAGACATTGCTTCTGAGTCTTCTACCAGTATCCGTCATTTCACAAAGTGGACCACAAATATGGACTTTCGCCTTTTGTCTGCTATGATAGACAAGGCATGTCTGGGCAATTAGGTGGGTGGAAGTTGGACCACCCAAGCTTATAATAACATTGTCACAGCTCTCCGCATGTTAGGATGGGTAGGAATAACAAAAAATAATGTCAAGAATAAACAAAAGACTTTGAAAGACATATGGCGCGACGTCCACGATCTCTTTAGTGGAGTTAGTGGATTTGCCTGGAACGAATCCACAAAAGTATTTGATGCCGATGATGAAGTTTGGGTTGACCTAATTAAGGTAAACATGATACCTTTAACAATTTACGCTGTCAATCCTCAATTGACATTTAAGTTGAAGTAATGTACCACAAAATGTTTATTCTAGGTAAAGCCTAAGGTATCTAAGTGGAGGGTTAAACCTATCAGGCACTATGACCTGATGGAGGAACTACGTGCAGTTGATCGAGCCACTGGCCAAGGAGTTGGCACTGCTCGTCAAGTTAGGCGACGTATTGAATCACAATCTTTTAACATGGACTTGAACGAAGACCATATGGAATACGTGCCAGAGCCACCCACATTTCACCAGGGGACTGAGGAAGCTTTTCCATCACCACCACTGGTGGATTCTTACAGTCCAACTCCCACTCATTCGACACCATCTGCACCTTCTGCAGAAAACTCATTATCATGGCGATCGAAAAGAAAAGCCCCTGTGATGGACTTGATGGATGCTCAATTTCAGACGTTGACGACTAACCTAAAAGAAGTCACTAAAGCCATCAACATCAACAATTCAAATATAAAAGAATTTTCGAATTGCACTTGAACACAATGTAATATTTCGTGAACATGTGCACAACATGCGTTGTAACTCATTATACCAGTACATTGAAAGTGATATATGGGACATGTTAGTTCAACTTAACATACCTGATGATGCAATTATGGAACAATGTTACGAATACTTGTGTAGTAACGTGACTTTGGGAAAGGGTCTGTTTGGCATGCCCCCAAATCATCGTCTGACAAAGTTAATGAGTATTATAACCGGTGGCTCCTTTTGATTGATGTTGAATGTTCTGTTTTAATTGTAATATGAAAAATTTATATGACATTGTAATTTCTAATCTTCTTTGTGTTGAACATTATCATTTGTAATGTTATTAAGTACTAAATGTTATGTATTTACATTTCATAATGATTTAGTTTGTTACTCGCATTGTTTCATATGTACACAAAATTACTTAAATTTGTTTTATCTAAAAAGTTTAATGTTTTACTTGTATAACTATGACTACATCTTCTGGAAGTAAATGACACAGAGTTGTCAAGACACGTGGAGGGAAATCCTGACTTCATGATGATGTTGCTCCTGGTTCTGAGATGGGTGGCGTTGAGGACATGCTAAGCCAGACACGGTTTTTTAGTGAATGAGACCAAATGATTCAATATGCGACTCAGTTATATGAGAAGAAAATTCAGCCACCAAAAGTGATGAATTTGCCTTAGTTTAGAAAGAAGGGTCTCAATTTCAAAATCATCTCTTATTTCAGCATTTGCAAACATTTGTCATGCTCCAACATGCTTACTATGATGACTTGATGAAGGTTTTCTATTCAAACCTCAAGATGACAACAAATGGTAACCTTTAGAGTGAGGTTAGTAACAAAAAATTAACTATTGCACCTTCTGATTGGATGCCTTTGGCACACCTCCAGTACAAAGGTTTGAGAGTCTCATATCCAAACAACTTTGAGCACTTTAACTATGACTGTGAATTAACATTGAATTTAATGCTTAGACCTGAGTTCCAGGGTCAGGGTCTCAGGAATGTAGGCAACTTTACTGTTGATGATAGACTACTCCATTACGCCTATGTCCATATATTAAGACTGCAGTCAACAAACTTTGCTCAATTGTTGCAAGAAGAGATTTTTATGTTATGAGCCATCAAAAATAATATATTAATTAATTGACCTAATTAGATTATGCAACACATGCTCAAATGCAAGGATAATAATATGACTCTTCCGTACACCATGCTCATTTCATGCATTTTCAATGTCTTCAGCATCAACTTCTCTTGTGAAACATGTGTGTACCTGGGTTGGACAAATTACTTTGGCAAAAAAACATTGCACAAAATAAATATCTTTCGTGTTAATGGTATTTAGCAATATAGGATGGTTGATGATGATGACAACGAAGATGGTGAAGAGCCACCACAAGCAGACGACCATGTTCAACAAGATGCACCCCAAGGACCCAGTCCCCCTAGTCCCCCACCATGGTCAGATGTTTGGTTTTCAAGAGGTGCAAGAAGGATTAAATAGCTTGATGATTCACATCGATCAAAGATTGGATAATTTGAATATGCACATGGATACCAGGTTGGATCATTTGTAAACACATATGGACACCATATTGGATCATTTGAAAACCCATATGGACACTACACTTAATCATTTCCAAATGCATGTGGACAGGTGATTTGAGGGAGTGAAATAGAGAATGAACAATGTGCAGAACCAAATGACTTTCACAATAACATGTTATGATATTTTTATGAATGTGTCCATTTAATATTACATGTATTATCAGTACTAAAAAATTGCGGAATAGTGGCCGAAATTAGTGACTGAAAAATTTGGTCACTATTAGTGACCGAATTAATGATTGAAAAATTCAGTCACTATCAGTGACCAAATCAGTGGCCAAAAAATTTGGTCACACATTCAATCACCTATTCGATCATAAATTCAGTCACTAATTTCATCACACACTGAACATGATATCTGGTCGATTGGCAGTAAGATAAAGCAGTGAACCAAATCCTCTGAATTTAGTCTGATCCACACTGGCTCCTTTCTCATCTGAATCCAAATAACAGTTAGTTTCCATAGGTGTTACACTTTCTTTACAACTTTCCATATTAAACTTTTTCAGCAACTCCTTGCAGTACTTGGTTTGACTTAGAAAAGTCCCATGATTCAGTTGCTTGATCTGCAATCCAAGGAAGTAGTTGAGCTTGCCCATCATGGACATTTCAAACTCTCCCTGCATAACTACAACAAACTGCTTGCACAAATTTTGATTAGTGGATCCAAAGATAATATTATCTACATAGACTTGAACTAGAATAATATCAGAACATGCTTTCTTAATAAACAGAGTCTTATCTGTTTTGCCTCTCTCATATGAATGAGATAGCAAGAAACTGCTCAACCTTTCATACCACTGTCTAGGTGCTTGCTTCAAGCCATATAGTGCTTTCTTTAGCTTGAAGACATGATTGGAATGCTTGTGATCTTCAAAACCCTGAGGTTGACTAACATACACCTCTTCATCTATGTAGCCATTAAGAAATGCACTTTTGACGTCCATTTGGTGCAATTTGAATCTGTTCATGCTTGCGTAGGCTAGCAGCAATCTCACGGCCTTAAGTCTTGCCACTGGTGCATAGGTTTCTCCATAATCAATTCCTTCTTCCTGATTACAACCCTTTGCAACCAATCTAGCTTTGTTTCTCACGATAACACCATGTTCATCTAACTTGTTCTTGAACATCCACTTGGTGCCAATGACATTCATCCCACTGGTTATTGGAATAAGTGTCCAGACCTCATTCCTGGCAAATTGGTTCAGTTCTTCGTGCATAGCAGTTATCCAACTGCTGTCTTCCAGTGCGTCAGCTATAGTCTTTGGTTCAGTTTGTGAAACAAAAGCCATATGTTCACAAAATTGATTCAATGTACTTCTGGTTGAAACTCCTTTCTACACCTGTCTAATTACATTATCCAATGACAAATTCCTATGAACTCTCCACTCCTTAGGCAATCCTGAACTGATCTTGTCAGTAACAACTTCTTGTTCAGCAGATTGATCTTCTGGTTCTGTTGACTGAATTTCTAGTAACACATTAGTTTCTTCAGTCTTATTTCCCAGTTCAGTTCCAGCTTGTTGAATAATTGGAATTTCATCATCTACACATGTCTTAGATCTTTCCTACATAACTTGGTTAGTTTCATCAAAATTCACATGTACAGATTCTTCTACCAGCATAGTCCTCTTGTTATAGACACGATAAGCATGACCATGTTGTGAGTAACCCAGAAAAATACCTTTATCAGACTTGAAATCAAACTTACCCAGGTTATCCTTACCATTATTAAGTATGAAACACTTACAACCAAAAACCTTTAGGTGAGACAAATTCGGTTTTCTTCCTCTGAACAGTTCATATGGAGCTTGCTTCAGTATGGGCCTGATCAGCACTCTATTTATGACATAGCACGCTGTGCTGACAACATCTGCCCAGAAGTATTTGGGTAGTCCAGTCTTGTTCAACATCGTTCTAGCCAGTTCCTCCAAGGATCTGTTTTTCCTTTCTACAACTCCATTCTGTTGTGGAGTTCTTGGTGCTGAGAAGTTGTGCTTGATTCCCAACTTACTGCAGAATTTGTCAAACTTCTCATTCTGGAATTCTCTGCCATGATCTGATTTGATAGACACTATGCTGTTGTTTTTCTCATTCTATACAACTTTGGCAAAATTCTTAAGCACATGGTAAGTCTCATCTTTGGTGGCAATGAAAAATGTCCAAGTGAACCTAGAATAGTCATCAACAATAACAAGACCATAGTAGTTCCCTCCTAGGCTCATAGTTCTAGAGGGACCGAATAAATCCATGTGCAGCAGCTCAAGTGGTCTAGTTGTTGAAACAACATTAATCGGTTGAAAAGAGCTTTTAGTTTGCTTACCCATTCGGCATACTTCACACAGTTTGTTCCTCTCAAACTTAAGCTTAGGAAGACCAATTACAAGATCTTTTGATGCAATCCTATTTAAATGATGCATGTGTATATGTGCAAGTCTCCTATGCCACAACCAAGATTCATCATCTCGGGTTAGCAAACAATTCATGCTAGATGTTATGCAAGGCACATTAAGCATGTAAATGTTACTCACTCTTTTACCTACAAGAACCGTTTCAGCAGATTTTGAATCTGTTATGAGACATTGAGCAAGCTCAAATGTGATCTTGTACCCCTTATCACATAGTTGACTGATACTTAGCAAGCTGTGCTTTAATCCTTCCACTAAGAGTACATCTTCGATGATTACTCTGTCATTTCCTCCAATATCACCAACTCCAAGTATCTTGCCTCGGTTATTGTCACCATATGTCACGTATCCTGCAGATTTCCATTTTATATTAACCAACTGAGTTGAGTCTCTTGTCATATGCTTTGAGCATCCACTGTCCAGATACCACATCAGCTTATTGGAGCAGACATGCAAAACAGATTAGAGTTGAGGCATTGGTACCCTGTTAAATTTGGGTTCATCTTTGTTAGTGATGCTTTTAGGCATCCACCTAACTAAACCTTTTGGCACTAGAAATCTTCTAAACTTACAGTCCTTGACAGAATGACCTCTTTTCATGCAATAGAAGCAGGTAATAGGCTGTGAAAACTGTTTAGTATTGGTTTCAAAAAAGCTACTGTACTTTTTCTGTTTCCGTGGGAAATTGGGTTGAAGTCCAATTCCAACCTTTTCGAAAACACAGTTCTGAGAGCCCAGAATGGCATTCAGATTGGTTGTTCTCAAAGTCAACTTTGAAGCAGTAGTAATTAGGTAGTTTACCTTCTTTTGAAGAACTTCACAGTTTTGACAGTTTGCTGGTTTGCTGGAGTCTAAGTTACTGGAAGTTTTGTAGTGTTCAAGGTCAGTTTTCAGTCTTAAAACTTCACCTTCCAGTTCCTTAACTCTGGCTTCCAACCATTTGTTCATACCTTTCAGTCTATTGTTGGAACGAGCCAACTTGTTTGCTTCCTCATGCGTCTCTTGAAACTTATTCAGCAGTGAATTGTAATTTGTACTGTTCAAGGAAGTGCTGGAATCTTCACTACTAACCTCAGAATTCTTTCCAGTCATGAAACACAGATTTGGTTCAATGTCTTCCTGTGAAGAGCTGCTGGATGAAGATGCATTGTCTTCCCATGCAATGTATGCCTTTCTTCCTTTTCTAGCTTTGTAATTCTTCTTTTCAATGCTCTTCTCTTTGTTAGCCAGATTTGGACAGTCTGCATTCATATGTCCCTATTTGCCATAGCCATAACAGGTTAGCTTATTTGATTTTGAATCAGGTTTTCTAGTATACCTTTTAGATTGCTGATTCTTTACCCTGCTCTTTAGCTTGATGAATTTCTGGAATTTCTTTGTCAGCAGACAGAGGTCTTCAGAATCACTATCTTCTTCTGAGCTTTCCTCATTGGTTTCAATCTCAACAACTTTTGATTTCAGTGCAAGGCTTCTGGATTTCTTTTCAGTAGATTCCATTTCCTTCAGCCTCGTCATCTCCAGTTCATGCTCTCTCAGTTTGCTAAACAATGCAGCTGTTGTGAGAGTTGTCAAATCTCTGGTTTCTGAAATTGTTGTCACCTTAGGCTGCCAACTTCTATCCAATCATTTGAGAATCTTGATGTTCAGCTCCTCTTTATGAAACTGCTTTCCCAGTCCGATCAGGTGATTAACTATATGAGTGAATTGTTTCTGCACATCAACAATTGATCCTCCTGGTTGCATCCTAAATAACTCGTACTCCTGAATCAGTGCACGTTTCCTTGCCCGTTTCACATCATTCGTGCCTTCATGAGTGACTTCCAGCATATCCCACATCTCTTTTGCAGAAATGCATTGAGACACCTTGAAAAACTATCCAAATTCAAGGCAGAAGTTATAATGTTCTTGGCAATACAATCATACTGCAAACGCTTATTCTCTATATCAGACAGCTCATCAAAAGATTTCACAACAGACACACCATCAACAACATGCATAGGTACGTACGGTCCATTTACTATTGCATTCCAAATGCCTTTGTCAATAGACTCAATAAAGATCTGGGTTCTGACTTTCCAGAATTGGTAATTCACACCAGAAAATATTGAATGTCTATTTATTGAAGCCCCCTCAGCAAAAGGTAAATGATTTTCAGCCATAGATCGAAAACTTGACTAGGATACAAGTCCTAGCTTTGATGCCAATTGTAAGAAACTGTTTTGGATGAAATACAAGAGAGGGAGGGAGGGTGAATTGGATTTCAAAATCTTTTTCAAAACTATTTGACCTTTCAAGAAAATGCAAGTCAGTTTGATAAACTGGATCTTTATTGACTTTACTAAGCAGTGCAGTAGAATGAATCAGTAAACAGAACTCAATCAAGTCTCAGTACAATGCAGCAAACCAAACAGATTTATCAGAATTCAAATGTAACTGCGGAAGCGATTTAGTTTACTACACTGAAATAGACAAAAGTTAACTGCATAGAATGAACTGGTCAAATTAAATTCAGTTAGCAGTTTGAATTATTATGAACCAATAAAAAATAAAATTCTTTTTATAAAAGAAACAATTATTAAAAGATGTTTAAGTCTTAAACCAAATAGAGTCTAGTTATTGATTCTGAAAACAGTTTATACAGTGAACCAATCAATTAAATCAGTGATCAAGAAAGAGAAAGAAGATTCAAGAACACAAAGATTTTTATATTGGTTCACCCAACAAACGAGCTACGTCCAGTCCCTCACACATAGTAAGGATTTCACTAAAAATGATCAACTAATCAAGTTTACAACACTTGCCCACAACAAGAATACACTACACTCTGCAGCCAACCACTGCTGAACCTACAGCAGACCAAGAAACCACACAGAGTCCACTGTGTGTTTCAAGAACTCCCATGCTGAAACCCACAACAAGTCACAGTTATACAGAATCCACTGTATAACCCAGAAACGTCTCACTGCACCCTGCAGTAGACCACTGCTGAACCCACAACAAAACAAGAAACCACACAGAAACCCACTGTATGTTTCAAGAACACCCTTGCTGAAACCTACAACAAGTCACAGTTATACAGAACCCACTGTATAACCAAGAAACGCCTCGCACTGCTCCTGGCAGTAGGCGAACCACTAGTATAGTCTCACTATACCAAGAATTACACCCCCGTAATTCAAGAACTTAGTAGCAGTTTGAATACAGTTGAAAGATTTACACAGAAATCAACTAACAACAACAACTCTATACAACAGATCAGAAAGTAAGAAGAAACAGGTATAGAGTGCTTAGGCTGAGGTCGGATCAATGATGTAGAAATTTGCAGTCAGTTTCCAAAGCTCTAACAGAATGCAGAAAATCAGTTCTTGATGAATTTTTTGAAAACTTCAAATGATCTTGATCTAAAAAAGGTGGTAGTGTTTTCTCTCAAATCAAATCAGTGTAGTATGTTTGAAAATTCTCTGTGTTGTTCTCTTTTGAAAACGCACCAGTTATTTATAAACAGTTGTATTGATAGTTGTCAAACTTTAGTCGAGTGATTTGTCATTCAGTCGACTATATTTTTAAAGACAGTTAAAACGGTTTATCAAAATTTGAAATCTGTTTTTAATGATTTTTAAAAGCTTGCTAAAACCAATTTTCTCAGTGGAGCTTATCAATGATCAACACATTCATCATCACAGATTTAACCTCAATCTAGACACACCAACACCACCTAAAGCCTAGACCCAAAACACCAAACTCCATGCAAACTCCATGCATCTTCACTTGACAGCACTAGGTCTTGACTTGGTCAACATGACTGGTTTCTTCAACTTAACTCAGCAGCTTTAGTTGTAGTTGGTTTGGCTTCATCAAATCAATACAGCAACTCCTGGTGCTAACAATTGTAATTTGAAGATGTTCTCTACTTACATTTATTTCTAGATTTATTCCCCATTACTCATTTGTTGTTCTATGGTTTCAACCCTATTTTTCCTTCTCATTTTACCTACCTTCACCTTGGCCCCATTACATTTCTTAAAAAGTCCTCTTAATTCTTTGTGTGCATGTTATTCAATTATGTGGATATTAGAGTTTTGTTAAGCTTACAGTAGTGATTGCTTGCATTAGTGCTGAGTGTATATATAGACCTAAAACACTTGAGAGTTGGAGAGTTACTTTTATCATTCTTGATTCATCCATTTAATTTAATTTACTTTCTTGTTTACTGAGATACATATTTTTCCATTCACACTTTTCTTGATTCCTTAATTTTTGAAAGGTTGTATTTTCCTAACTCTTGTACATTTCTTGAGTCTACTGTTGATTTGCTATAAATCTTCTTTTGTGTTTATTTTCCTTTCTTTTGATCACTAGTGTTTTCCCCATGAGTGCAAGAGGATAAGCGTGGGGTATTTGATGAGTATATTTTTATTCCCACTTAGAGTGTTTAACCTTGATTTTCTTAGACTATAATTGGGAATAAATCCATTGTTTTAAATAAGATTTACTCAATCAGGATTATTTGGGCCTTACTTCAGATTATTAGTTAAACTTGGATTTTAAGCATATTCTTTTACTTTTCTTGTTTATAATCATTTGCATATATTCTATGGGCTCCAAATCTAATAAAATCTTTTGCAAAGATATTATTCAGATTTTCTACAAAGATGATCCTCTATAATTCTTACTTGATTTAGAGCAAATCGCCTTTAAATATTTTGTAATATCTTTTGCAGCAAATTCAATTATTATGAGCTATTATCTAGAACAAAATTTGGAAATCAAATATCTGAAAGAAATTGAGATGCAAAATCTACATATTTACTTAAAAGAAAATATTTACAAAATTAATTTTTGGCACATGAGGAAACATATGATAATTGTAAGGACAATATCTGAAACTTAAATCTGAGTTTGTTGAAGAGAAGGAGATTTTAAATAGAGGTTGGAGAAGGCATGAAGGACACACTGCTGCATAGCATAAACTCTAGTTAAATTTTCTTTTATATTTTAGCATGATCATGGAAGCCTAAACTCCTTTGGGTTGATTCTTTTGTGATTTCACAATGAATTCTAAGGTTTCTGTTTAATAAAGTTTTGTTTTTTACATTCTCTGTAACATTTGTTCTACATTATTGGTCTTTTTGAATTCTATATTTTTGGAAAAGTATTTGTTTTTGAACACTTGTTGAGAATTCAATTGTTTTTCCTTTAATTTGAGTTATTGGTTAATTCGCTTAGTCTTAATCAATTTCTTGTACGCTTAGTGAAGAGGTAAAACATATACATCTCATTGAGTATATGCTTGGAGACGAGGTGAGATATTGAATATATCAGTAGACACTTGTTTTGCTAATAAAATTCTCTTGAATTTGATTGGCGCTTGTTTGATTGAGTTCAACTATATGAAGGGAATTGAAGGATAATAATCTTAAGAAAACCAAGGAAAAATTTGTTGTGAAAGAACTTGAGAGTCAACCTATTCTCTTTATTATTGCTAATTCATCTATTTTTAATTTTCTGAACAACAATCCTCAAAACCCCCTTATTTTCTTTATTGATATTACTAAATTTCCTTGTTGTAGATAAATAGTGAACATTGATTTACTGAATTTATTATTCGATTCGTTGCGAGACGACTTGGGGTTAACTTTCCCCTATCTATATTATCATCTCTTTGGTGTTAAAGGGTCAAACACTACGTTAAGCAAACACTTACTCTGCTTATTAACTCTATTGTTATAAATGTGATATATTCTTTTTTGTTATATGTCATTTACAATATAATAATTAATGTACATATTCAGCTTACAACTTTCATGGAATACTATGACCATTGCACTACTTTTTGTTAATATTATTTTCATTTAATCTTTTTCTTTTTTATCTTTTTTTCTTGATATTCATATAATGGTTCATCTATATAAACAAAAGTTCATACTACGAGAAACGATTTTGGTTGTTAAATTGTTGCTCTTCCAATTATCCTCTTACAAGATATACTCATTTTACATGATTGATAGTGTATCTATGAAACAAAAATTATTGAAATAATATAAGTGTAGAGTGTATATTACTAAAATCAAGACAAATTTATGATATACATTTTATCATCTATTCCAATCATACCACAAATATCTTCCTTATTTTTTAAGTTATGAAATCATGTTACTCTTTCTTAAAGAGAAAACTATTAAAAATATATATGAACTTAGTTCTCAATATATTAGATTGTTAAGAAAGAATTTTAGAAAGAAAAAACAAAATGATAGTGATTCAAGATACTTTATCTATATATTTTACTATAATTGTTTTTATTCATTACATTATATATGAATGTTGATATCAAAATATTTGTTTCTTATATCAAACTTTTGTTTAATTCATTACAAATTCAAGACAAAATATTCCTCTCAATATTTTGACGTTGTAAATATTTTTTAATCTGCTTATTAAATCTATTGTTATAAATGTGATTTAGAGAAATTTTTGCGTGCTTGTTTGATCGAATAGATCTTACAAAAATATTAACTATTCTCATTTTCTTTTTTCTTCTCAATAAACTCGTAAAAAATTAATATTTATATATCATTTTTCATTTCCTCCCCCTTTTGTTTTCTTCTATTTCATTCTGTGAAACAAACAAACACAGGGTAAAAGAAAAAAATCGAGCTTTGATTTTAAAGTAGTACATTTTTAATATAATGTCACTAATCCGTCTGTCAAGTAAAGAGATACCATCCATGTTGGCACTAAGATTTAACAGAGTATTTTCCTGTTGGCGGGTCAAGAATTTAAAGCAGTTATTATGTAATTCTTGCGGGTTAATTTCATACTGTATTAGAAAGAGCAAGGCATCAGATCTTTCCGTTCTCGTTTCTACCTTGGAATTGTGGCATAAAATATTCCGAACTGAGTTGCAAGGGAAAATTGGAACAAAGCAAGGAAGCATACCATACCAATGGCCTTCAACACGTTTTCTACTTACCACCATGGTTAGACTATGGTTGTTTCTCTTTGAGTGAACATTGACGCCTAATCAGAGGCAAAATTAACTCCAAGACGTTACAAAGATGCCAAAGATCTAAATCTACTTCATCTACTTACCCCGTTTACTTGCAGCATAGTTTGGGGATCTACTTATCATCATATGTTTCGTCTACATTATTCTTTGTCTATTTTACACATTTAAAATAGTACATATATACTTTACACCTTAACATAGTACATACTCTTGTAGGACAATTCCCTGATGTACATTACACTTATTTCCTTAATCAATAACTTCATACAATTCAGAGTCACGATCAGCTTTCCTTCATTGTCTAAAACACTCAAAAAGTTTAGATTGTTGTCTTGTCACTGCAGAGGTTATCATATACTAAAGTGAAGAGGTAGGGACAGCGGACAAGGCACAAAAGAAGCTTAAGGCCTTCTAGCTTCCTTCCTCGATCTTAGCGTCTCAAGAACTTAATTATGGGGAAAGAAAGGAAGTTGATTCCGGCGGGGTTATTCCTTTGATGTATTATATGTAGGCCTATCACATTGCTCTTGAAACGCAAGTACCCAAGTCTTATTATCTCTTCTTCGCCTCAAAGCTAGAGTTCTTCATCTGCATTTTTGTTTTGTATAGCCACAATGAATAGCATTGGCAAGTTGGGTGCTATGCAACAACTGATAAAAGGTGGAAGAACAATGCCTGCAGCCGCAATATCTGATGACAGTATTTTGGTGAAGAAAATATTGTCAGAGCATAACCCTGAGGGGATTGAATATGATGTCAGGCCCCTTCTCCATATAGTTGAGGATGTTCTAATACGTTCCACCTTGAGTTCTGAAGGTGCTACCACGGTATGATGCTAATAAATTAAAAAGTTGATTATCTAAAATCAGCTGTCTTGTTTCCTGACAACTTTCTGCTCCCTCAACCAAAAAAAAAGTTCAACTATGTTTTTAGCCATTAAATATTGGAGTGAATTCAATTTTGGTTCCTCAAATTAAGAAAAGATATCATTTCAGTCTCTCGTTGTTTAGGGACTAAAATGTATTTTTCAAATTTGAGAGAACAAAACTAAATTTATCACATGTTTTAGGGACTAAAAACCTAATTAAACCATTGAGAAAAAGGCATGCATGTCATTAATGCTTGATTTTAATTAATGTGGTTTTGTCTAAGATTTTCCTATTTTCTGATTAACCTGTGCTATATTTCAGAGTGCCCTTGCACGTGTTGATCATGTGGAAGACAGAAGCTATCCTGCTGGCCAAACAAACATGCTAGAGGCTCTATCTGCTAAGATTGATAGAATTTCCTGTGAGGTGATAGAAAAATATCCAAAACTTTATCTGCAATCACTGAAAAAATTAACATCGCTATCACAAGAGTTTGAGCTACTAACTGATATTCTGTTCTTAATTTCTAAAACGGATATGTAATTTGATTGCAGTAAACACTCGAAACCTTATTTTCCTCATGATTGGCTCATGCCTGTCATACAAATTTAGTAAAACATGGTTTTACTCTCTAAAATTTAAATTTGAAAGACTAAAAACAGTTCTACAAAACTCATTTTACTCCCTCAAATTTAATGTTTAGGACTAAAATCATAATTTTTCAATTTTAAGAGACCAAAATAACTTCCTGTAAATTTGGGGGAACCAAAGTAAAAATCGCCTATATTTAAGAGACTGACATATTGAAGTCTTTCCATCAATGGAACAAATTAACAATATCAACACCAATATGACATTTCAGATTTCCTACAAGACTCTCGGTGGAGTAGATGCACACTCCACAACAGTTGCAATATTTGACATGCTTACAATCTTCAAGTGGGATGTGAAAATAGTGCTGGCCTTGGCTGCTTTTGCTCTAACATATGGTGAATTTTGGCTGCTGGCCCAAATTCATGATAAAAATCAGCTTGCCAAATCAATGGCAATTCTGAAGCAACTACCTAGTATCATGGAGCATGCCAGCTCACTGAAACCACGGTTTGATACCCTTAATGATCTAGTTAGCATCATAGTTGAGGTGACCAAGTGTGTCATAGAGTTCCATGATCTGCCATCTCAATATCTTACGCAAGACATATCAGCCTACACCACTGCTTCCAACTACATCCCAGTTGCTTCCTACTGGACCATCAGAAGTATTGTGGCTTGTGCAGCTCAGATTACCAGTCTCACTACCCTTGGCTATGAGTATGTTTTCCAATCATTTTCAAGTTTTTAATGCTTGTTAGAACATCCATGGTTAGCATTTTGAATTCTCTTTATAAATGAATTCACCAAAGCTCTTGAAAAATATATGTATGAAGAAGTTTCATCTCCCACACCGTCTTAGCTACCAATGAAAGGGTTTTGTTTAATATCAAAAACACTGTTTCAGGATATTCACATCCACCGATGCTTGGGAGCTATCTACTTTGATTTTCAAGCTCAAAAACATAATTGACCATCTCAGGCAGCTGCTAAATAGTTGCCACGAACATATTGGTAGGCCGCTTATAATTCTAGTCCCTATCTATCCGTAGAGAAGACTGAGATATCGATAGGGAGTGTAAGCCATTTGGCTTATTTTGTACTTTCATTTTTAATTACAGAAATGTTACATTGCTTTTACTTTATTTCCTACTTTTAAAATTTTGTATAGGAAATAGTGAAAAACCAGAAAACGATAAAAGTTGCTTTTTACTGTTTTCTGAGTAAAATTTTAGACATACGAAACAAAGTAAAAGCAGTGCAACATCATTGTAATTAATAATTAAAAAAAAAGAAAATCTTAAACCAATTAACCCCTTAGCTAGCCGACTAATTTAATATCATCATTCAATGTAGGGAAAAAGATGGATGCTGAAGCTTACCATATGCTGCGAGATTTGTTTTCAAAACCCCACACTGATAACATGAAGGTTCTCAAAGCTCTGATTTATGCACAGGATGATATTCTACCTCTATATGATGGTGTTACCAAGAAAAGGGTTTGATTTTCTAACACAGTAACTACCTAAAGTGTGCATTAGTATTATGATAAGTTTTGTTGGTGATGCTAATATTTGTATACTTAATGGAAACAAACAGGTTAGCCTTGAGCCATTGAGAAGGAAGAATGTGCTGCTTCTATTTTCTGGCATGGAGATCTCGGCCGATGAGCTTCTGATTCTTGAACAGATCTACAACGAATCAAAAGCTCATGCACCAAGAATGGAGAGTAGATATGAGTTGGTTTGGATCCCAATTGTGGATCCAAACTCTGAGCGGATAGAACTAAAGAAAAAGCAGTTTGAGAGCCTTCAAGAAAACATGCCATGGTACTCAGTGTATCATCCGTCTTTGATAGGCAAGCCAGTCATCTGGTTCATCCAGAGCGAATGGAAATACAAGAATAAGCCAATTCTTGTGGTTTTGGACCCACAAGGGAGAGTTTCTTGCCCCAATGCTATTCACATGATGTGGATTTGGGGAAGTGCTGCCTATCCTTTCACAAGTTCTAGAGAAGAAGCTCTATGGAAGGAAGAGACCTGGAGACTTGAATTGCTAGTAGATGGTATTGATCAAGAAATTTTGAACTGGGTAAGCATATATTCTTACAATCAAACACTTTTCTCCTCCTTTTTAAATGTTATCAGGCTAAGGCTTTTTTACCTTATACATAATTCAGCCCATTCCATAGGAATGCCATGAAAAGCTTAACACCACAGCTCCAATCCAAAAGCATAATGCTGCTATCTCAATGATTAAAATAGTATACAGGACTAAATGAGCCAACTAAGTTTTAACTGGGAAAATGCCAATTATGGCCACTAATTCACGTGGAGCAATGAAATGTTACTATGTGTAGTAACAGCACACTGCAGTCTCTGTAGTAGCAACATTAACAATCCCAACATGGGTTGATAAATGTTTTCATCCGTCAGTCATGTTTAAACTTGGGACTTTTCACACTATCTTGCAAGGATGAATATTAGCAATGAACTTGCTCTCTTCTTTAAAACAATTTATTGTTAACTAAATTTATGTATGTCAGCTACCTGAAATGAGTATAGTAATGTAGAATGTATTACTAACCTTGGGAAAAAAAAAAAAAAATGCCAATTTCTTATTGCACAGATTAAGGATGGAAAATACATTTTCTTGTTTGGGGGGGATGATCCTGAATGGGTAAGAAGATTTGTGAAGGAAGCCCGCAGGGTTGCACTGGCTACACAAATACCCTTAGAGATGGTATACGTTGGGAAAAGCGACAAAAGGGAGCAAGTGCAGAAAATCATCGACACAATAATTCGTGATAAGCTCAACACTCAATACTGGTCCGAGCAGAGCATGATATGGTTCTTCTGGACCCGTCTTCAGAGTATGCTCTTCTCCAAGCTTCAACTCAGGAATACCGATGACGACGACCATGTGATGCAGGAAATCAAGAAACTTCTGAGTTATGACAAACAGGGTGGATGGATTGTTCTGGCAAGAGGGTCTCACATTGTGGTGAATGGGCATGCCACAACCGGGTTCCAAACCTTGGTGGAGTATGATGCCGTGTGGAAGGATCATGCTGACAGGGAAGGGTTTGAGCCAGCTTTTAAGAATCACTATGACAAGGTTCATTCGGTTGTTAGTCCTTGCTGCAGATTTGAATTCTCTCATGCAATGGGGAGAATTCCAGAGAGGCTCACGTGCCCTGAGTGTCGCCGCAACATGCACGTGCTCACCACCTTCCAGTGCTGCCACGATGAAAAAATTGATGAGGACTTTTATGTCAGCACTGTTACTCCTCCCACCAATTGATCAATCATTGTTCACTCACTATTGCTGCCTGTGTTTCTCTGAAATTTCAAGCACAGCGCTATGTGTTTTCTATGTGTTTGTCCCTTTTTTTTTTTATCACAGATTAACGTAATAAAGTGAGTGGTGAGGTTTGGTCTCCCAACTGAGTCATGAGTAAATTATTATTGCGTGTCAGAAGTTTGTTCTTATTGTACCAATTGCATTAAGAGAAGAGTATGCATAAATTAAGTACTTTGGATTTTCAATAAAGTTACAATTTTATTAACTTCTCATAAGACAATCTCGATCAAGATTTTGTTTTAAGAATATGTTTAGGATAAAAAATCTTCTCAATATCTCTATAATAATTAGAGAAAAAATATTTGCATGATTTTCTTACTTATTTTAATATATATTTTTTTAAATTTTAATTATTATTAAAAATGTTTTAATTATTATAATAAACTAATTCTCCGATCCAAATTTACATTTTTTTTAAGAAAATCTCCACTGTTAATGGTTCACCCTTTAACTACAGCCCTGTCTGGAAGTACACTTTGACAAAATCTTTTGTCTCAAACCAAATATTTTTTCCGAACAAGTTTTAAACATTTATTGTAGTCTAGAATGGGCATGACTCCCAAGGCCACCAGGCTAGGGATCCAACCTATGCCAATTGACATAGTAACCATTCAACCCTACGAATGAGCCGTAAGGCATTGGGGCTTGCAATCTACCTTAGGTCACCCAAGTACCTACCGACCTTAGACCTGTGCTCGCCCAACCAAGTGTGTCCCGACATATTTATATCTTCACTTCACAGAATTAGCTTACAAAATTTGTAGTTCGCATTAGATTTTCAACAATTATAATCCAACCTTATAATGTTTAATAAGTCAATAATGATTCCTACACAATAATGATTCCTACATAGTTTGTTAATGTACCCAAACCTAAACTAATGAGAGCAAGATAAATATTGAGCACATGGGTTCCACCTTATGGAACTAATTTCATTCAAATGACAAATTAGGTGTTGTGTGGTGGATGTTGTATGAAAGTTTCATAGGTCCCTCGAATGCTACAGGAGAGGTATTAAAACTAGAATCGTGATCAGATGATAAAAAATTTTTAAAAATAAAAGTTACCATCATGGTTTATTAGAGAAAATTATATAAAAAAAAAAAATCTTGAAACTAGATCTGAGTTTGAGAGTATGTTACGTGTAGAACAAGTGTTAACACATTATAATATTGATCCTAAGATTGTTATCTTTGATTAAATATGAAAAAAATATAGTTTTTATAATGTGTATTTTTTTTTCCAAAAATGAAAAAAATATAGTTTTTATAATGTGTATTTTTTTTCCAAAAATGAAAAAAATACTTGAAAAATTTGACAAATAAAATATTTATAAAATTTTTTATTTAGGCCAAACAATAATTAACATTGTTCTTACGTATTTTTATTTATAATGAAAAATTCGAGGTTACATAATTCTAAATGTAAAAATTGTTTATTTGTGTATTGATATTTTTTAATTTTTTAATTTTAAAATTTTTGAATTTTTATATTTTTAAGATTTTGTTTTTTATGATTTACATTGATTAGAGTATAAGAAAGTGCGAATGACTATGCTTAATACTTTTACGAATTGAATAATAAATGAAGGTGGTGTAAACTATTTATCTATACTGTAAATTGTTAGATTGGGTTTTGTATAGAGGACTAGTGTGAGTTGGGCTTTATGTGGGTGCTAGTGTGAGATGGGCTTTATGTGGGTGCTAGTCTGATGAGCTTTGTGCAAGTGCCAGTGTGATCTTGGCTTTGTGTAGGTCCTAGTGTTATAGTTGGGCTTTGTGCAGGGTTCAGTTGTTAGCCTATTTTACTGGTAATTGTAAGTGTATCAGTCACAAATGTAGCAATATTGTTCTTTCCCAAAGGATTTGTGCAATATACTATAATAGTTAAATTATATTAAAGTAGATTCAAGAATAATTCCATGATTTAGTTTGATATATAGAAAAAAAAATAATTTTTAATATTTTTATCAACACTTGAATTGAAGAAAAGGATTGACTATGAATAATATGATATTGTCAGAATTAGACTTCAACAATTTTCACTCTCATGAATAAAAACGTTTACTTATTGTCCAAACAATAATCAACCCACTAATATATCCAAACCCTAATTCCTTAGATGAATGAGCCTAAGTTTATATATTAATAGTCAATTTCTTGAATAATTATATCAATAAAACTTACAATCGCCACAAGGGTCTTAAGACAACAAAAGAATCATGCTTCATTCTTAGACACAAGCTTTCTTTTGATATTTTAATTCAGTTCCTGATTATAGAAGATATTTCTCAATATCCAAAGAATTAAAGATCAACCCACAAATCAACACGACTGTCAATAACTACATAATTAAAATACTAATATATTAAAAGGAAAGGCATAATATATTTTAGGAACCCATCATAATCCCCAGATCCAGTATTGGAATGAACTTAGGGCTACCCTAAGAAGAAGACATGTGCCATCCTATTATCATAAGGATTTGATGGATAAACTTCGTACACTCCAACAAAGGATCATGAATGTGTAAGAATAGGTAAAAAATGGAGTTACTCTTGATGGTGGTGTGGATTAAAGAAGAACCTAGGAAAATATAGATGGGTTCGAAAGTGGTCTTAACCCAGAGATCAGGGATAGAGTTGAGCTACTACCCTATAATGATCTCAATGACACCAATTTTAGCTGCCAAATAAAATGGTTGCTAATTGTTACTCGAATAACCACCAAATTAGGTTTTGGTTGCTAAATAACTACAAAATAAAAATAATGATTAAATTTAGTGACCAAATAAGTCAAGATAATTGGTATCTAACATTAGCTACCAAGGTTTTAGCCACTTATACTATTAGATTCTAAATTAGTCTCTAATTAAGTTGGTGACTAGTTATATCATTTTAGAGACCAATAAGTTGGTTTTTTAAATCCATTTTTCTTGTAGTGATAGAACAACAATATGCTTAATATTATACCCTTTCACAACCTAATCATGAATTTAAGAGGGAGGGATACTCCTCCAATTCCATATCTAGGTTTAAGGAACCATGAGACAGGGATAGGAAAAATAAAGAAAACATGAAAAATATATAAGAGAAATAAAAGAGCTTGCAAAATAGAGAAACACATTTATTGATGATGAAAAAGGGTTTATAATAAGAGAAAAAGAATTTAGGGAAAAATTGCAAGTTCTTATAATACAGAACGAAGAGAAAGCGAAGAAAGAAAAAGGAGAGAAAGAAGAGAAAGAGAAGGGAAAAAGAAGAGAGAAATAAAAGAAAAAAAGAGGAAGAAAGAATAGAAAAAGAGAGAAAGGAAAAGTCTTTGTCTAAAGTTGAATCAGACATTGAGAAAATTTTCTATTCCATGGATAATGTGAGGAGTTAGATGAAGTAAATTTTTTTGTAGCTAAAGTAGACATTGACATAAACTCCTCCATGGACCACCCATGTAAGGAGTTGATTAAGGAAAAATCTCTATTTGGAGTTGATTAAGAAAAAACCTTGGGAAGAATTGTTTGAAACAAAACAACAAATTGAAAAGATTATGTCACTTCATGAGGTAGAAAAACAGAGAAATAAAATAAAAAGTACTCCTTGTCTCTAATGTGCTTATCTACAAAGTAAGGGATATATCGGCCTCGAAAGAAAGATCTTTTCTAATTATACTTTTATTCTTAAACAAAAGGAAGGAGAGCCAGAGTTAGTTCCTGAAAGGGAACATATTAAAAGAGTTTGTATCCTTATTAACTTTTCTTCGCAAAAAAGTAGAAATTTTAATTATTCAATTGAAATTTTTTTGAAAACTCACTTTGATGAGTAATTGCATTACATAAAGGAGTGGCAACAAAGTGAACAAAAATATACCCTTCAAGGTTCAAATAATTTTTTTTTCAAAAACAAAAATAAAGGACATTCTTTCTTCAATCTTCTTTTTCTAATAACATTCACTAAAATTCTATTTTCTATTTTGTCCATATGGATATTTGATCCTGGTGGAAAACAATGAAGTAAACACATGAAGTCTGCAATCGTTATACATCATCCCATATTTGAGGTCAGATATTTCTCAAGTGGGAGGGCCTGATAGAGTGATAGAGTTAATTTATATGATATTTTTTGACTATTTTTCTATGGCAAAATCAGCTCTCTCTAAGGTTAAAATCTCCTTAATTTTCAATTTTAGGTAGTTTTGGTTAATAAATGATTGTGAGAGTTAGAAAATGGATTTGATTGCTAATTCTTATTATTTTTCCTAAAAATGAACAGGAAAGCATTGGATTAAGAGAAAAAAATTTGAAGCCATGGAGATGAGTGATTAAAAAGCAATTTGATTTAACACAACTCAAGACCAACACATAAAACCTGAGGCTGACTTAAGAAAACTTGAGAGCAATTTAGTGGAAATGCGTCCGACGCAGAAAATTTGAGCCTGACACCAGTTGGCCCTGAAAGTATAGAACAATAATAGAATTCAATTTTGCTTGGCACCACTACATCAAAGTCAGGCATGAGCATAAAATTTTACACTATATTTAATATTTGATTTGCATTACGTTTAGATATCTTAAGCTAGAGACTAGATCAGGACCGTATCAGGAGTTTAGGCCTAATTAGGCCTATAATAAGGCATCCAGGATCAAGTTTGAATGAATATTGAAGTGGTTGAGGACTGGCGAACTCCTATCATTGGAGCCTTGAAAGCTTTGGCACAAGAAGAAATCATATCAGATAAAGCACTTGCCAAGAAGGTCGTTTGTTGCATCCTCATTAGAGAAGACTTGTATAAGAGGGGATTCATTACTCCTCTTCTGAAGTGCATAGGTAAAGAACAGGCTGAGTACGTGATGAACAAACTTCATAATGGTGTATGTGGAATGTGTTGTGACCATAGAACTTTGGCCGCCAGGTCATCCGAGCTGAGTACTATTGGTCGACTGTCCGTCAAGATTGCGCCAAATATGTGAAAAAAATGCAAGAGCTGTCCGAAAAACGACCCTTTGATTCACAATCCGCCGACCGACCTCCAAGCGATCAGCGCTCCATGGCCTTTTGCCAAGTGGGGGGAATGGACATTGTTGGACCTATCCCACCAGCAACCGGCAAGAGGAGGTTTTTGATTGTGGTAGTTGAATACTTCACCAAGTGTATAGAGGCTGAACCCCTTGCAAAAATTATGGCCGCTAATGTGTAGACCTTTATGTGGAAGATTATATGGAGGTTTGGCATCCCCCACATGATCATAACGGACAACGAACGACAATTTTTCGACCAAAAACTGGAAGCCTTCTTGGCCGAGTTGGGAATCAAACACATTACCAGTTCTGTCGAGCACCCACAGACGAATGATCAAGCCGAGGCGGCAAATAAGGTAATCCTATCCCAGCTGAAGAGGAGATTGGGGGTGGCCAAAGGAACATGGGTTGACGAGCTCCTGGAAGTATTGTGGGCGTACAGGTGTACTCTGCAAACATCCATAGGAGAATCCCCATACAACCTAACATATGGGAGGCCACCACACGAAAACGGTTAAAGGATCTAGTACTCAATGACGAATGCATGAAAACTGAGTTTGATCTCTTAGAGGAACTTAGAGAAAAGGCCAAAATAAAAGAGGAGGCTTGTAAACAAAGAGTCTCTTGAAGATACAATGCTAAGGTCAGCTCGAGAAGCTTTCAGAAGGGAGGCCCTGTTTGGAGAATGACAGGTAATGATCGAAAAGATGCTGCTGACGGCAGTTTTGCACCCAATTGGGAAGGCCCGTATAGGGTAAATCAAAACCTAGAGAACAGAGCAGTTAGACTGGAACATTTAAATGGAGAGCAGCTTCCCAACACCTGGAATGCCGACCATCTCAAATTTTATTTCAGTTAAATTCTATGTAACTCAGTGTACTCTTTCCTACCTATGACATTTTTCCCTAAGGAGGGTTTTTGCCAAGGAGGTTTTAAAGAGGCACTATAAATAATAAAGAGTTGCAATTATCATTATTGAGTCTTTGGCTATCTCACACCTTTTGAGCACACCTCACGAAACCGACCGTAAGGTGTATAATCACAGCTTTCTGGCAAGAAAGCCACACTTTATGGAACCGACCATAAGGTGTATAATCATAGCTTTCAGCCTAGAAAGCCACACTTTACGGAACCGACTGTAAGGAGCATAATCAGCTTTCAACCTAGAAAGCCACACTTTACGGAACCGACCGTAAGGTGTATAATCACAACTTTCAACCTAGAAAGCCACACTTTACAGAACCGACCGTAAGATGTATAATCACATCTTTCAGCCTAGAAAGCCACACTTTACGAAATAGACTGTAAGGTGTATAATCACAGCTTTCAGCCTAGAAAGCCACACCTTACGAAACTGGCCGTAAGATGTATAATCATAGCTTTTAACCTAGAAAGCAACACCCCACGAAACCGATCGTAAGTTGTATAAACCAAGCCACGCCTTGCCGAACTGGCCATAAGGTGTGAAGTGTGATCGCTTGACTTTTAACTACAAGTGCTACACGCGACCAACCGCGAAGGGTATAAACAATTAAACATCACAATATGTTCTATCTAATACTCAAGAAACTTAACTAAGCTAGAGGTACGTTCACACTAACAATGTACATAGCTAACCGACAACGTAGGAAAATCAAGAAATTGGCAAAGTGCCCGGCAATCAATGTAATTCATCATAAACTGTTCATATACAAATCAAGGCTGACCGAGGTACAACCACCAAACCTATCCTATGTCCGAATACAAGCCATCAAATAGAGCCTAAACAACCAAAATCATATACAAGTAAAAAAAGAAAAGCTAAGTCCTAATCAGAAATAACTACAAGTGGGGCCGACATGTCTCCCCCTGCTTTGGGTGCCCTGTTGTATGCCTTAGCCTCCTCCTCCTCATCCTTATCCGGAATGTCCATCACCGAAGTAAACTCACCTTGATAGATGTCCTTGCGGTTGTCGAACTTACCCTCATCAAAGAAGGCGAACTGCCTCAAAGCACGGTTGAACCCAAAGTCATGCTGTTTGCTCATAAAACCTTGGAGTTTGTAGAGGTCCTTCTCAGCCTTTAGTAGAAGCGACCGCGCCTCTTCCAAGTCCAGGGAGAACTTCATCATCTTTTGCCCCAAGTCAACAATGTCTCCGCTGAGGACATCCACTCGATGGGTGATCGCCTTCTCTTTCTCTTCAGAGGCCCAACAATGCTCTTGAAGGGAGTTATTCTCGGCTCTCAGATTCTCCACCATCTTTTTTAATTCTGAGACTTCCCCCTTGGCAGCCTCATTCCCCAACTGTAAATCTTTATTCCGACTTTCCAAATCCATGTTAGCATCTAGACCGAACTTTAGGGAGGAGGTGGCCTCTGCCAACTCACTCTTCAATTTCTCGACGACTGCCGTGTCTTCCTTTAGCAGTTCTTCCACCACTACTCGTCTTAACAAGATGATGGAGAAGCTCCTAGGTGCTCTAGCTTCTTGCGCAAGCTCCAATGGAGGTAGTGCTTGTAGAAGCCTTGTTGCACCGAATAAATGGCATGAAAGGAGCTTCTTGTAGTGCGAAAGCAAAGTGTGATGGAAGAAGAACCGTGGAGGAAGCAAACGTATGGAAGAAGTGTGGTGGTTATGGTGAAGTAGGTTGTGAAAGCTTGAAGGAGGTTGGGCCAACCTTCAAGAGAGAGAGTTCCTAGCTTCTAAGAGAAGAAACTCAAAGAGAAACTTGGGCAATGTGTTGAAATTTGGACAACATATCATTACTCTCAATCAAGTCTACAAATGAGGTTCCTAAACCTCTTATTTATAGAAGAAGAAAAAGCTAGTAGCTTCTCTAGCAAGCTAAAGTAGTGTGTAGAAGAAGCTAGGGTTAGAAACCCTAACTTGCCTTGCAAGCTACATAAGTAGAGTGTAGGAGAAGCTAGGGTTAGAAACCCTAGCTTGCACCACACGCTATGGTTAGGATAACCTAGCTTGTGGAGCAAGCTTCTCCCAAACCCTAGCGCCTCATTCTCTTCCAATGAGAAGGCATCACATGGCATAACTTCTAGATGCTTCTAAAAAAAACCTAACCTAAGTGCCTTTACAAATCCTAAGGTACCTAGGGTTTAATTTTACAAAGGAGAAATATGTTCTACAATATTTTTACAAAGGAAAATTTTCTACAACATTTTTATAATTTTCCACTAAAGCTTAGAGTTGTCAGCATCTTGATGTCTGTTGTGCCTTTGACTCCTCCTGAGCCTCAATGTGTTTGGTCATGGATCTAATGATTAGACCTTGTTTGGGCCTTCGTCCATCATCCCCTCCCTCTTAAAAGGCATCTGTCCTCAGATCCACAACGTTCTTATGGACATTCATTATTGTTAACTTCCTCCAGGATCAAACACCTTCCTATCACAACAATCACTAGTAAGATCAATGAAATATTTAGCATAGAAGAAGAGAAGAGTTTTTCCCGGATTACCGTATGCTGTATTTATGACAGGACAGTCATGTTGATTCCTAAAAATATTTTTATGTGTTTTTTTATGTTTCCATTTTTCTTCCTTGTGAAGTTGTTTAAATTCAAAAATTTTCTTATCCATTGTTAACAACTTTGCACAAGAGTGATCTACCATAGACTGTAAAGTCATATTCACAGAAAATTGGAAAAGAAAATAACTGGACAAAAATTGTCTTCCAAGGTGAATGTATATTTGATCAAAGGTAGGACAAAGGTACATGATCCTCAGAACACTATTATTTTTATGTTTTTCGTTCCCTCTTTTTATGGATTTTTATTTCATTTGGGCTTCATCTTCCAACACCTGGGTAGGAGTCAAAGGATGAAGTACAAACTTTTAATGTTTATGAGTGAAGGTAATTTTGTTGGTGAGGCCATCATGGATAGTTTTCTTGTCAAATTGCCATGGCCTTCCCAATAAAACATGACAAGCCTCCATAGGAACTACATCACATAAAACATCATCAACATAGTTTCCTACTGATAGCTTGACTTTCACTTGATTTTTAACATTTATATCCCCCCATCATTTATCCAATGTAATTTATAAGGTCGAGGGTGGGGTATCATTTTCAATTTTAATTTTTCAACCAACCTATCACTGCAACAATTATAACACGAACCACTGTCAATGATGAGAGAACATACATTTTCAGAAATTTTACATCGAGTGTGAGAAATGTTCTCTCTCTGTGACTCGGTTTGTAGAATAGGTTGATTGGTGAAGGTTCTCCTAATCATCAATAATTTTCCCTCATGATTATAAACATCCTCACGCCCCTCACATTCAGACCCCTCACTAGTGCTCTCTTTATATTTCTCTTCCCCACTACTATATACATCTTGGGCTTTCATTAAGATGGTCCTCATGGAAGGACACTAAGATTTAACATGTCCACAACCCAAACATTTAAAACATTTAATTTCACTAGTGCGATTGGAGGTGGCATGCTTTTCTTTTCTTTTCAGATTTTCTTGGCCTATAACCTTGGAAGGGTTTTCTATTGGTTTTTCTCTTATCAATTTTCCCTCCCTCTCAGAATCTTGCTTGGGATATGAGTTAGAATAAGAACTTCTACTTGGTCCTTTTCTCAAAATTTGTTGTTCAACTTTTGTACAGATTTGAACCAAGTCATGAAAATCCCTATAAGGGAGAAGTTCTACTCTATCTCTTATCTCTAGACTCAATCCACTTAAGAATCTAGCCACAGTTACATTTTCTTCTTCCCTAATTCCCGCCCTCATCATGTACAACTCCATTTTCTGCCTATATTCTTCAATACTCATGTTCTTTTGATTAAGTCTATGGAGTTTATCCATGAGTTCTCTATGATAGTAGGAGGGAATATGTCTTCTTCTAAGTGCACTTTTAAGATCATTCCAATACACTATGGTTGGTTCATGGTGAAGACGTCTATCCTTTACTAAGGCAGTCCACCAATGCAATGCATGTCCTTGAAAACTAAGAGTAACTAGTGGAACTTTCTTTTCTTCACTCACTTCATAACACTCAAACAATTGTTCCACCTTCATTTCCCAATCTAAAAATGTATCTATGTCATTCGTTCCATGGAAATTGGGAAGATCTACTCTAATCTCCTTGGATTTTCTATCTCTTTTATGGTGGTGATAAGGGACAGGTTGGTAGTGTTTAATTGCTCTTAAGCTATCCCTCTCTGGTCTTTCATCCTTACTACTAGAATATTTTTTTGATGAACTAGCTTTGGATTTATACTTGTGATCCTTCTTCGTTAAGGTCTTAATTTCTTCCGCCATAATAGCAAATTGTACATCAGTGTTGATTTTCATAACCCGAAGTTCTTCCAATATTTTCTGAAAATCTGATGTATTGTCTTGCGACTCACTGCTACTAAGGTGGAAAGAATGTTTAGACATCTTAAATTTTGTGAAGAAGTGTTCTCAAGATAAGACAAACTAGTCTAGCACACTAGGGGGTCTCCCAGGAAAGTGAGGTGCGTCACTTGGACAACTTAAGTACCAAGACTTTCCTTAGCCAGAGCCTTGCCCAATGTACCTTCCCAATTGTTCTTACAATGAGATCACTAAGTCACAAATGAAGGTGACTCAAAGAAAACAAAACTAGTCGGTTTGCAAAATTAAAAGAAATTAATGGAATAAAACCAATGCTAGGAAAACTTAAACTAGCCGAGACCTATGGTGAAGTTCTTGGGCACCAAGGACCTTAGAAACACTCCACCGTCTACACGTAATGCTTACACTAGCCGAATCCTATGGTGAAGTTCTTTGGCACTAAGGACCTTAGAAACACTTCACTGTCTACACGTTTGAATTATTCCACTAATGATAAGGAGTTTTGCAATTACAACTCAATTGAATACAATGAAAGATTGTTGCTGAAAATTTTAAAATCTCCTATACTATGCCCTCCTTGTATTGTTTCTTTGTCTCACTCTTTGCTTTTGGTGTGTTTGTTCAAGAAGCTTTTTTGCACATAACCTTCATTCTCATTGTGTATCATTCTCCAATAGTGCTTGGGAGCTTCACTCTTGATGTATTGGCCAATTCAACTCAAGTGCTTCACCAAAGTACTATTTCACCATGAGGTCACAAATATAAAGCAAGAAAAGCTAATTTGAATTGCACACTCAAAAGGATTATAACAATTGACAAACTCAAAGAATGAAAATAAAATTGACAAGCAAGAAATTAAGGCTTTAGAAAGAAGTTTGACACTCAAAAAGATGATCTAAGAATGGCTCTAGAGTAGATTAACAAAATAGCAAACAAAAACTAGAATTTCCAGTTCTGACAGCAGCTCTTGTGTGATTTATAACTTTCTCTAAAGTTCTTTTTTCGTCTTGAAATTTTGACCACAATTCCAAAAGATCAGAAGGATAATCCACACAAAATTTCAGAAATTTAGAACCAGTACTGCCTTCACAATAAATCCAGAACAGAGACTTATTTTCAGCTACAGTTTCAGTAATCTTCTGGCAGCAGTATATGTAAAATTTATCACGATCCGAAGTATTGGAATTAGGTCCCAAAATTTTTATCATGCACTCACAACTCAATAATGAACGACCACACAAAATTGCAGCTGAATCTGAACACTGAATCATTCCAGATAAATCAAAAATAGAGTGCATTCTTTAAGTCCAGTGCACAGTTCTGCTGTCAAACGTTGAATTTCTGACAACACAAATTCAAAAATTTATTGTATCTAAACTATAGCGAATTAAGGCTTCAAATTTTAACCACATACTAATAAGATCGCAAGCTATGGTCACTCCAAATTTGAGCAATTAAAGATTACTGGTTCGGTTGCAGTAATTCAAACACAAACGTTTTTACACTATCATCACTTGTTAACCAGCAGTGAGCATTCGGCTTTTACAATTTATCATTTTTTATACAGAATGAATTAGAATGCGCCTTTTTCACAGTATCTTTGACACATTCAAAAGTAGCCTCACACAAAATTTCAATTGTAAATACACAATATTTTGTTCTCAGTAATTTCGCAAAGTCCAGTGACCTTAATCAACAAATAACAGTGCAGGAAGATGAAACCTATGGATTCCAACGAAATTTAGAACAAACTACAAGACATATAAGAATGATATGACTCAAGGAAACTCACTAATGATCTCATAGTGAATTATAGGAACTCAAGATTGCAAAATAAAAAGGCACACAAAGCACATTATGACACAACAGTAAACACATTCTGTTTACAAATTTAGCAAATGCAAACTGCTCAAACCTATTCTACAAGCATAAACCTAAGGATTTGATGATAATATGAAATCATACATGACTTGACATATACTATGGATCATAAAACAAAAGCTAGGACACAATTGAACACTTTGAACCGATTAAAATCAACAAAGACTCAACAAAACAAAAGATAGCTTGCGACATACACAAGAACACCTAGAATAATGTATTTTTGGAAGGTTCAAGAAGATTGATGCTATTTGAACCGTTTAAACTCAAGAACACAACAATTAATCGGTACAAAACAATCAAAACATGTAAAAACAGTGGTATACTACACGGAAAAGCCAAAACAAAATGAAAAGGATCAAGAACTTAGCTCTTGAAGAGCAAAGCTCATGATACCAAATGATGGATAAGCTCCTAGGTGATCTAGCTTCTTGCGCAAGCTCCAATGAAGGTAGTGCTTGTAGAAGCCTTGTTGCACCGAATAAATGGCATGAAAGGAGCTTCTTGTAGTGCGGAAGCAAAGTGTGATGGAAGAAGAACCGTGGAGGAAGTAAACGTATGGAAGAAGTGTGGTGGTTATGGTGAAGTAGGTTGTGAAAGCTTGAAGGAGGTTGGGCCAACCTTCAAGAGAGAGAGTTCCTAGCTTATAAGAGAAGAAACTCAAAGAGAAACTTGGGCAATGTGCTGAAATTTGGACAGTATATCATTACTCTCAATCAAGTCTACAATGGAGGTTCCTAGACCTCTTATTTATAGAAAAGTAAAAAGCTAGTAGCTTCTCTAGCAAGCTAAAGTAATGCGTAGAAGAAGCTAGGGTTACAAACCCTAACTTGCCTTGTAAGCTACATAAGTAGAGTGTAAGAGAAGCTAGGGTTAGAAACCCTAGCTTGCACCACACACTAGGGTTAGGATAACCTAGCTTGTGGGGCAAGCTTCTCCCAAACCCTAGCGCCTCATTCTCTTCCAATGAGAAGGCGCGGCATGGCATAGCTTCTAGATGCTTCTAAAAAAAACTAACCTAAGTGCCTTTACAAATCCTAAGGTACCTAGGGTTTATTTTTACAAAGGAGAAATATGTTCTACAATATTTTTACCAAGGAAAATTTTCTACAACATTTTTATAATTTTCCATTAAAGCTTAGAGTTGTCAGCATCTTGATGTCTGTTGTGCCTTTGACTCCTCCTGAGCTTCAATGTGTTTGGTCATGGATCTAATGATTAGACCTTGCTTGGGCCTTCGTCCATCACAAGAGGTCGTAGGCATTTATCTATAGGAGTGCACTCCTCAGTTCTCTGCGAGAGGAAGAAGCGAACTGCTTCTTCTCATATTCATTCAGCTCCAGAATGACACGGTCGACCACTATTGTCTTCTTATTCAAAAAGGTGAAGGTAGACTCCATCTCCTGCTCGTCGGCGTCTCCTTCAAATGCTTAGGCCACCGTTGGGTGGATGACTTGTCTGAGGTGCGCTTAGATTTGTTGTTATCTTTCTTCTCTTCCTGAGGCTCAGAGGCAGGGACGATAGACGACCGAGGAGGGGAAGGTATGACTACAGAGATCGGTTCAACCCTTCCGGGCACAACTTCTTCTTGAACAACCTTCCCCTTATCGGTCGGTATCGCTTGGAGGCCCCTCTTGTTGCCCTCACCTTCTGGCATCGTAGCCAGCATGCTCTAAAATTATTAATTCTATAATTTTGTTAATTATAGAATTAATTCAAATTTTGAATAAAATAAATCTGATAAAGGAAGTTAAGGATATTAGAGAGTCTGTTTCAGGATCTTTTAGTAATAATCGATTATTCTCCTTAAATACAAAGAATTCTAATTAATCAAATTAATTTCTCAATTCTTCATAGCACCGAGAAAATTAAAAGTATGAAAAATAAATAATTTGTATGATTAGAAGGGATTTAGAAATTACAATTAAGAGGGAGATTATACTTTACAATTCATATACCCTACATCAGCCCTACAAGCGAAAAAAAAAAATATACACACGCGGCAAAATATACAAATGAACGAAAAAATATACACATAGATACACGAAAAAAGACAGGGATACAAAATTACAGTGGTTGAAAAAGATTATTGTACATTTAATTCATTAAAGGCAAAGAAAAAAAAAAGATAGAGTCCAAAGTTCTTTTTTATTTATTTACATTTTTTTGTCTTTAATTGTACCATTATTGTTATCATTTTGGAAAAAAATAACATTTGGTAAAACCACACTCATTTTACTTATTTGATTAAAGGCACTGTCTTAGGACGGGTGTTGTGGGCAGTGCTAATATCATCCCCACACCTAACCAACTCCCGAATCCATATCTGGTTCGCAAATATTTCTTTTTTCGGGTTTTTCGTAGTTTTCCATAATAAACTATGGTGGCGACTCTATCTCTAATTTAATAATATTTTTTTATTAATAATAATATTTTCATTTGATCGCCGTCCTCCCTGCCACGATCCCGATCGTTACAGATGACGATTCCATTAGGGACTTTTTGAGAGTCAGGCCGATTTTATTAAGTGATAAAAAAATTGTGTGGTTTTCTAATGTTTGTCTTTTCTTTTTATTTTTATTATTTATTTATCTTTTGAAAATAATGTTTGACTTTTTTGGATTGTTTATATTTTGTATATAATATTTGCTTTTTCTTATTTCTAGGATTGTTTACATATATTATGTTTATTCATTTTTTTATTATTATTGTTTATTTTTTGTATATGATTGCATTTTTTATTCTTATTGTGAAATATTGAACACTAGGGTAGACGACATGCAATCAATTGTTCTTTCTATTGCTGTCATTTTGTGGTTTCTAGAATTGACTGAGCTATCTGTTCAATTGATTAGTTTCAGTTCTTGACTCTAGGTTGAGTGTTTGCAATTAACTGTTCTTACTGCTCAATGAATTAATTTCTTGAAACTTGCATTCTTTAAGTAGTTTTAATCAATTGGCATTTCTATTTCAAGTTATTGAATTTGGATTGTTTTGCTCTTTGAGTGACTTTCAATTAAATGTTTTTGTTATTCAATTGAAGATTTTTGAGTTGTGTTGTACTGTGTTCTTCATTCAACTAATTACTTCCGCATTTTAATGTGTTCATTTTTGCTGTTTGTTGTTCTGTGAGCGTTTTTCAATAAATTATTTATGCATTTCAATTAATTGTTTTTTTACTGTGTAGTTCAAAATCAAACTTTTGATTATTTTGATGAAGAGCTTTCATTTTACACTTTATTCGCATTGAAATTGATAGGTTTTCTATGCTACACCTTGAGTCACTGGTCTTGGAGATTCTTGAAAACTCTCATTTTGCTTAAAACGTTTTTCTAGCTTTCTAAATTCAAAAATTTTGTAATATTCAATTTACCCCCTCTTGAACTCAGCCTAAAAGTATTTTCATTTTTGACCAGGGAGGAGATATTAAGGCAGTTGTGTGGTGGCAAATGTCGTAAAATAGGGATACTACGACGATTTCCTGATGCAACCGCCATAGTATCCCTATATTACGACAGTTGCCACCACGCAACCGCTTTAATATCTCCATTCTAAAGGTGATATACTACGACGGTTTTGACCTTAACCGCCGTAGTATGTGCTCTTTTTTAAAAAAAAAAAATGCAGCAACTATTCGTTGCTGCACAAATGTACATTTACCTATAATCCACAGATTCCCAGACAGATTACATAATAAAACTTTACATTATACAAAGCATGCAAGAAATTAATTTACATATACAAGTCCCAAAAGTATACATTATACAAATCTTACATTCTGTTACACTACTCACTATCTGTATTTACTTCTCATTGAAATGAAGTATGTTGCCCATTCTTTTTGAATTTGTTCTATGGATTTATGGTCCAGTGTCACTGGATCTGAAAAAAGCTAAAATAGGAAGATAGTGTTATTAATCATCATCATATGAAACATGGAAATCATTGTATGTAATTTGATCACTTTCATACCTGGTCTCAAGAGTCAGTGATATCTACACGGACTATATGGGCTTCACCCAATGCATCACGTAGTATCCACATTCCCAATTTCCTTGTTGCTTGTTGCACTATAATTTCATCAAAGTTAAATCATTAAACAAGTCCAAAATAAATTTAATAGGTTTAATTAAGAATTAAATGCGTTAGGAAATATCCAAAGTAGGCTTTGGGATGTTGATGTAGATCTTCCGCCAAGTACATTACAAACATTAATTGCACTAAAATAGAAAATGATTAGTAACTTCCATATTATACAAACAAAAGTGATGTATTATTTGTTAATTAAATCATACCCTTGTACTACTATTTTCATATATGCACTTGGCTTCTGATGTAATGAACAAAACCAAACCACAAAGTTATCTGCGGGACAAATAACCATCAGTTGCCAATGGATCCTGAAATAGTCAATCCATTACTCATGTTCTCTAAATTACTTAAGATCAAAATATAAAGAAGTGTAACTTACGAATGAATAACAGGGGCAAAGTAAATCCTCTTTCTGGATCCTTAAATCCATCTCTATATATAAGTCTGGCGGTCTATTTTTGTATTTCTAGACTTTTGTATACTTTGTGGCTCAAAGAATCAATAAATATCAAAATTCATATAACATATAAAATTGAATAGCCTAAACAAATAAATAAACATTAATTATTTGTATTATGGAAGTGTTACAATGTTCTCCCATATTCCTTCATTGTGATTTGTCCGTGTAGCATGTACTTCATCAACATCATTTTCCTCATTCATTGGAGGTAATTGTCTAAGGAATGACAGATTTTCAGCATATTGCACTATTGAGTAATCATGGTTATCGACATCATGTTCATTTCTCCCTTGGATGACAACTGACCACCTTTTATTAGAAGGATCTTTAACATAAAAAACTTGTTTCGCATGGTAAGCCATGATGAAAGGATCTTACTTAGAGCCTATCTTCGTGATATCTTCCTGTGTTACTATCAACCCATTTAGACTTAAATACTGAAACTATATTTGACATAGTCAACTTCTTAGATTTCTTCAATTACTCCAAAGTAACTTATTGTAGCCATCACAAGATTGTTATCTTTTGAACTAGCAAAGTGCATTAACTCTGCCTCAAGGGTAACACCGCTATTCTACATTGTACTTTTCTGATCCTCGGTATTTGTGTGAAAAGAGGACTTATTAATATCATATCCAGACCATGTTATGACATCTCTTTAAACCATTTCAAAAACTCATCAACATCACAATCCTTTTCACCAATTTTCTCTTTAAACCATTTCAAAAATGTCTTGTTATGTTCATTCAACAATCACCTCTCATTTGCACATGGGTTCATTGACTTCAACAACATTTTGTGTTCATCTAAGTAAGGAAGAACATCATCAGTATTGTTCAAAATATACAAGTGTTCTTGGAGTACTTGTTGTTGATCTTTTCAAACTACCCTCACACCTTATGTGCCTTTTCCCTTCATACCGAGACCTTGGGACGACTATAACATCTACTTCTGACATATAAGTGGTACAAAACTCTATTACTTCTTCAACAATATATCTATAAACAATAGATGCTTCAGATCGATATGGATTCTTCACATACCCTTTGAATATCTTCATACATCGCTCAATTGGGTACATCTATCATAAAAGTAAAAGACCACATAGTTTAATTTCTCTCACTATATGAACAATTAAATGGACCATGATATCAAAAAAAGAAGAAGGAAAATACATCTCTAGTTGACACAAATAATGATAGCTTTGTTAGCACCGAGGTTGCTAAGTGATTTGATGAAGTCATCATTATGATGAAACCTACATGGATCAAAACTTGCAAAGTAGGATTACCTGAAGCCATCATAGAGCTTGGTGGGAGTTTTGGTCTAGAAGTTAGATTGGGTGTGTGTGAGTGTAGCTTTGATTAAAAACCATGTTGCATGATATTCACTTCAGATGAGCTCAAAGATTCATAATGATTAAAAAGAATAATAAAAGTGGATAAATGATTTTGAAAAACCATTTTGAGATCAAAACTATTAAACTATTTTTATCCAAACTCAACTTGCTGGATTTTTTTTTTGTTAGAGAAAAACAATCGATTGAATGATTAAAACAATCGATTGAATTTTTGTCTATTATAAGCCGGTTTTCTATATAAGGGTGACACACGATTTGGAACTTACGAAAAACATTTGAGCAATCAATTTTGTGATTTTCCAAGAGAGAAAAAGCACCCTTACAGTGAGAACAAGGTTTGACATTAATTTTCAATTAATAAGACATCAAGAATTTGAATCTTGGAGCTTGGTCTTAAGTGGGTTTCGTGTAAACTAGTTTTGCACCAAAGCTAAGTCTTTTACAGTGTTCTTCATTCTTTTGTGATCTTTAGTGTGTAAAAGTACTGGTGTTTTGTTACTAAATTACTATCATTTGTATTGAGAAGTACTTGGTTACATTTTACAGTGGGTTTAGTAATTTGTAACTATGGTTTTGTACCCATATAGCATAGTGTGTGTTAGTGGGTTGGTGCAGTAGTTTTCTGCATTGTTTTCACAACTGTTGTGGGGTGTAGTAGGTTGTGTTGCGGGGTGCAATGTAGACTTGCGGGGTTGTGTGTTGTTGTGTGGAGTGTTGTCTTGCGGGGAGCAAGAACCTTTGAATTGTATTGAATTGTCTTGTACTTCACATAGATTATTCTCACTTTACTTAAACTCTATTCATTGACACCAAGGATGAAACATATCATGCTTTTAAGAGACTTGCCAAAGTTATCCAAAATGAGACGAATTGTGGTATTTCTGCCATTAAATCAGATCATGGGTGAGAGTTCCAGAATGAGAAGTTTGATAAACTTTGTGGCAAATTCGGAATCAAGCACAACTTTTCAGCACCAAGGACTCCAGAACAGAATAGAGTAATAATAGAGAGGAAGAATAGGTCTACGGAGGAACTAGTAAGGACTCTCTTTAATGAAACAAATTTGTCAAAATAATTTTGGGCGAGTGCAATGAGTACAACTTGATATGTTCTTGTTAGCATCAGTGGGTTACTGTGATGATTTGATGAAGCCAACCAAGTGAAGAAGTTCAAGACCTTATGATCATATGTGGAATGCATGAAGATTGAAGAATTTGGTCTAGAACTTAGGAGTGTGTGTTGTGGGGTAAGTTTGAGTTCAAATCAGTGATGCATGCAATCTTAATCAATGATAAGTTCCACAAGTATTTTTGTAATTAACAAAAGTTTTGAGAAATCATTAAAATCAAAACTTGCGTTTTAAACAACTGTTTTAACTAACTGGAGAAAAACAGTCGACTATTTGAAAAATCAATCGATTGAATTTTAAATGACAGTTGTCTATAAATAGCTGGCGCGATTTTTTGAAAAAATACAAGACACGGGATTGAAAATCATTCTAAACATTTTTCTAAGCAAGAACATTTGAATTTTCAAAGAGAGCAAAAGCGCCTTCAAGTCTAGTGATCAAGGTCAATCAACGTTTTCATCAAGAACTGTTTTCTTGAACTGCTACTGGAGCTTTGATTTGACTGAGATAGTTTCTTCACTGATTTGATCATCAGACTAAGCCTTCTATACCCTTTCTTTATTACATTTGTAATCTGCTGTATATAAGTGCTTGTGTTGCTTGAACTGTGATAATTCTTTCACTGTATTGAAGGTTATTCTGTTGTGAGTTACCTAGGTTGGTAATTCTGTTTTGTACAGTGGGTTCTGTAAAAGTTGTAACTTGCTGAGGGGATCAACAAGGGGTTTTCTGGTTTATACAGTGGAGTTTGTATAGTTCCAAGTTCTGCTGTAGGTTTTAGTAGAGTGTGTACTGCGGGGAGTAGGGTTTACTTGCGGGGAGCAAGTTGTTTTCTGTAAACTGATCTTGTTTGATCATTTTATAGTGGAACTCCTTACAGTTGTGTAAGGGATTAGACGTAGCCTTTTGGAAGGTGAACCAGTATAAATCTGCTGAATCTCTCTTGCTCTCCCTTTATTGTTCTTGTTAAATCTTGCTGTGTTTCTTGAATTTTCAGAATCAATTGAATCTTGCTAATTGAATAACTTCATCAACTTTCTGAAAGCATTTTTAGTAACAACTGAAAAAATATATTTTGTTTTAACACAGTCTACTCTGAACTGTTTTGAATATGTTAATAACCAGTATATCAGTTTTCTATAATTCTGCAGTTTCGCAATTTATTGAGTTTGCTGTTTATCAGTTTGTTTTTCCAGAAAACTCAATATTTCATAGCTATTGATTAAAGACTGTTTTCATACACTTAACATAGTTTGTATTGTTTAACAAAAAGCTCTTTAATCAGTAAATCGTTATAAACCTGAAGTTGATCTAATTCTTTGATTTCTTGATTCAATTTTTCAAGAACTGCTTTTACAGTACACTGTGTTTTCAAGAACTGTTTTCTGGTTATAATTTACTGTATCTGGTTGATTGATATTGAGCTGAAATTGTTTTTGAACCTTTGTCGTTTGCTTTACATATCATCTGGAGTAGTTTTCATAAAAATTATTCATTCTCCAAGCAGTTTGTGAAAAGTTTTCAAGTGTTCAATTCACCCCCCCTCTTGAACTTGGCCAAAACATATTTTACAATTCTCAATAACGTGCTCATAAGACCAATATTAAAGAAGATCCCCTATGAGTTGCTTAAAGGTAGAAAGCCCAATATTTATCATTTAAAGATTTTTAGATGTAAATGTTTTATTTTGAACAATGGGAAAGATTACCTAGGCAAATTCGACTCAAAAGTGGATGAGGGCATTTACCTTGGCTATTCATTGCATGGTCATGTATATAGAGCATATAATAGGAGAACCATGCTAGTAGAGGAATCCATGCATATTGCATCTGATGAAACTAACCAGAACATGCAGGAAAGTACTAATATAGGTGTAGATGATAAGGTTCCTACTAGACAACAAGTTGATACTCAACTACAGAATAAACCAGAGAAAGTTAGTCAACTATTAGAAAATCAATCAATTAAACCAAGAATTCAATCGATTGAATCTGAAGCTGGTGTAGAGACAATCAATTATGAACTGCCTAGAGAGTGAAGAGTGCCTAGGAATCTTTCTTTGGACAATGTCATTGGTCAAGTTTATAAAATAAGGTTTGGACCGAGTTCAAGAGGGTGGGTGAATTGAACTTTCAAAATCTTTTCGCAAATCTGATTTGTTCTTAAATAGAGAATGAAAATTCTTAATTCAATCAATCAACTCGTGTAAAGCAGAAATTATTAAAGATAAACCCAGAAAATAGTTTACAGTATAGAAATGTGTTAATCCAGATTCAAGATGATTAAACACAATCCAGTAGATTAGAAATACCCCAGAAACACAGTTGATTCAATTCTATGTGAACAGATTCAGTGAACAGTTTATTAATCGAAAGCAAGCAGATAGTAAAAAGATCAAGAAGAGAGAAGAAGAAATCAAGAACGCAAAGATTTTTATCCTGGTTCATCCTTCCTCAAGGGCTACGTCCAGTCCTTTGCAAACTAGCAAAGATTTCCACTAAAAGATCACAAGATCAGTTTACAACCCTTACTCCCAGCAAGTTACAAACTGCTCCCAGCAGTAAACCCACACCTCACTGAACCCCTCAGCTAGTGTGTAACCAGTGTAGAAACCCACTGCACCACAACACTTGCAGTCCGCAAGCAACACTGCTCCTCGCAGCACTCACCCTCTACTGAACCCCTCAGCAGATGTGAGACCAGTGCAGAAACCCACTGCACTAACTCAATTACAAACCAAGTAATTGAAAACAACAAACAGATTACAGAACAACAAGATCAGAAATTGATCACACAGTACTTCTACACATAACAAATTATAAAGAATGAAAATCAGGTGTAGAAGACTTAGCTTTGGTCCAGAACCAAAGTCGCAAGAACCTCACTCAAGGATGCTTAAAGATTCACGTTCTTTGAGGTTTCTTGTTTTGAAAAGCTTTGTCAAAGGATGATCGTACAAAAGGGACGCTATATCTCACTTAGAAAATCTCAAGGAATGCTTTTTGAAAATCTTAGATATCTGAAAATGATAGTGCTCATTCCTTTAAATACCCAAATCAGTTTTAAAAATAGCTTAGCTGTCACAGTTCAATTAATTGAACAAACCATTCAATCGATTGAATTGACCGTTAGTTGACCCAGTCAAAGATTCCAGTAGTAACAAAAATAACTGTCACATTCAATCGATTGTTTTAGAAATTCAATTGATTGAAAAACCTTTTCCAGCAAAAATCGGTTTGGCCTATTTTTCTTAAAACCAATTTTAATAAAAATATTTGTGAATCTCTTAGCACCTCAGGAATGATGAACCATGCCACTAATGATTAAGGACTAATCCAATCACCAACACACAAACCTAACTAAGGACCAAGACCGAAACACCTAACCATCTTCATGTTGGCACAAAGTCTTCACTTGAACAATTCTGGTCCAGGTTGGTTCCAACAAATTCTTCATGATTAAGAAAAACATCAACAAATTGGAAATATAACTGAGCTGCAGGTGCTGGCACATACCCAACAAATATTCAATCAACCCAAGCTTAGTACTATACTAAGCAGATCTGAACTAAAGCAAACCAAACTAAAAGACAGACTGAAACAGATGACAAACAACAAACTATAAAACAACAGGACAGACACACGAAACACACACAATTAATTCTCCCCCATTGAGTTCATCAAATGGAGGGGAACAACATCAAACATGTAGTGTGCACACTAATCATCTGACCCATAGAACATTTGCCCCAGCTTGCCTTGAATGTCATCAACACGCTCTTCTAGGTTTTGGAAATGGGTTTCACAATACTCATGATGAGACCTTTGATTGGTTTCAATGTTGTTTAGTTGATTGATCATCAGTTGCTCAAAGCTGGAGTAAGACTGTTCTCCAGTTCCCAGATCTTCTCTAGTAAACATCTCAGCAGCTGCACTTGTTCCAGCACCATCCATCTCATCCTCTTCAGCACTGGCCTTGCAAATCCACTAATTTTCATTGACCTTCTTCAGCCCGATTTTGTTCAATGTGGCCATAGTGATCTCACTGTGAACTTTGACTTCTTCACTCAGCTCATTCTCCACATCAATATCATTGTACTCAATGAAGCTAGAGATCAGCATCGCATAGGGAATTTTAAACTCAAGCTTCTTCCTAATGCGGACTAGCTGCTCCTTAATAACACTTACCCAATTTACCTTTATCTTGTTGACCAGGTAGTACATCAGGATCAGGTCATCTTCAGTAAGCACAACATGATTAAATCCTCTAGGTGTTAGTATCCAGATGACAATATAGCACAGCAGTCTAGGAATAATAGAAAGCCCTCCCACTGAATAGCTCCTCATGGAACTATTTGGGTTCCTTAGACAAGCCTTGAAGAACTAGACCTTGTCAAATCCACCCAGATCTGCCACATTTGCCCTGCTCACAATTGTTCCAGCATCCCTTAAGCCAGCCACCGAGAGCCAAACTTCATCCGTGATAGCCATGTCCACCCCTTTTACTTGTGAATAAATGACACCATCATCTATCCACATATTGGTAAGGAATACCTTCACCAAGTCCGGAGAGATATTCCCGGACAGCTTGACAAAGCGTTCAAGCCTTTGAAACTTGAGGATATCCACCACTTGATTCAGATTTTCATTTTTAAGGAACTCCATCCTTAGCAATTTTGGGTTGACAAAAGTTTTCTGGCTAAACTCCCTGTGATACTCGTTGATGCTCTCCATGTTGCCATCGAACCATCAAGTAAGGAAGCCAAATTCATTGTTGTCATTGGAATCATGTTGTTCAACTTGTTTCACCACGACTTTCTTTGTTCTCTTTCTAGATGCTGAGAAGGAGACCATGGTTTGGTTGAAGACAAGGGCAGAGTGCTCAATGGGTTTGAGAGATTTAGTGTTCACACAATGAGTAGTGTAATGTATGTGCAAGTGAATGCAGGACCTATTCCAATTTAAAGAAACTCTAATGCACAAACAAACAAAACACTGAACACTGCAGAACATAACAAATGCATGCACAGATTCTGTTGCAGAGAAACAAACTGACTGTACTTATCTTCAGACAATATTCTGAACTACTTTTTGACCAGTTGACCATGAATTAATCTGTGACACATGGCACTGTGAAGATTTTTCTCTTTAAGCATGCTCATCCCACATGCAGGTGTGTCACATGTTGCTGAACATTGACAAGTTGTGTCCCTTGACCAGAAGCAGGTTAAATCTTGTCCTTATTCTCCAGTTGTAAAGATTCCAATACAGTGCTGATTCAGTTGACTGCAGTTGATCAGTTCTGAATTGATTCTTGATCCTTTTCATGTACTTATTCTTCACTGCGCAACATCTCCACTGTCCAGATATCATTGCCTTCCCAAGAAGCATCTCTTCTGGTGCAGTAATACACACAGATTTTGTCTGTACATCAATCAAACAGCTACAGTAGTTTATTGATTCTCAATTAACTGAGACACATTCCAGTCAGTAAACTACTTCCAGAATTAATTCACATTTTTGAAATCAATAATGCCCAACTCATTTTTGAGAAAATTAAATCTTTCTTTATTTAAGGGCTTTGTGAATAAATCTGGAAGTTGATTTTCCGAATCAACAAATTGAATTTCGCAATCACCATTCATAATGTGATCCCTTATAAAGTGGTGTCGAATTTCAATATGTTTGGTTCTAGAGTACTGAACTGAATTTTCAGTCAAGTTAATTGCGCTTGTGTTATCACAAAGTAATGGAATTTTAGAAAGATTAAGTCCAAAATCACTTAGCTGATGTTTTAACCAGATGGTTTGAGCACAACAACTTCCAGCAGCTATGTATTCTGCTTCAGCTGTAGACAATGCAACACAGGCTTGCTTCTTGCTGTGCCAAGATATCAAACCGGATCCTAGCAAGTGACATGTTTAACTAGTGCTCTTCCTATCCACTTTGCAACTTGCAAAGTCAGAATCAGAATATCCAACAAGATTTAAAGTTACCTCACTTAGATACCATAGACCAACTTCAGTGGTTCCTTTGAGATACTTTAAAATTCTTTTGGTTGCCACATAGTGTGATTCCTTTGGTTTAGCTTGAAATCTGGCGCATAAACACACACTGAACATGATGTCTGGTCTACTTGCTGTCAAATACAAAACTGATCCAATCAATTGTCTGAACTTAGTCTGATCCACATCAACTTCAATTTCATCAGCATCTAAATAGCATCCAGTGGCTATTGGAGTGGAAGCTTCTTTGCAGTTTTCCATATTGAATTTCTTTAATAATTCCCTGCAATACTTTGCTTGACAAAGAAATATGCCATGTTTAACTTGTTTGACCTACAAGCTTAGAAAGAAATTGAGCTCCCCCATCATGGACATCTCAAATTCTCCATGCGTAGTACCAACAAACTGCTCACATAAACTTTCATTAGTTGAACCAAAAATAATGTCATCAACATAAACTTGAACAAGTATTATATCATTGCTTGAATTCTTAATAAACAAGGTCTTATCTGTTTTCCCTCTCTCATAGCCTTGGGAAAGCAAGAAGTTACTCAACCTCTCATACCACTGTCAAGGTGCTTGCTTTAACCCATACAAGGCCTTCTTGAGCTTGAAAACGTAATCTGGATTGTTGTGATCTTCAAATCCAGGGGGTTGGCTCACATAGACCTCTTCATCAATGAACCTGTTCGAGAAAGCACTTTTGACATCCATTTGATGTAATCTGAACCCCTTCAAGCAAGCATATGCTAGTAGCAATCTTACTGCTTCCAATCTAGCTATTGGCGCATAGGTTTCACCAAAATCGATGCCTTTTTCCTGGTTATATCTTTTTGCCACAAGCCGCGCCTTGTTCCTCACAATGACACCTTGTTCATCTATCTTGTTCTTGAAAACCCACTTGGTTCCAATCATATCCATCACCTTTGATCTAGGAACAAGTGTCCAGACCTCATTTCTTGCAAACTGGTTCAGTTCCTCGTGCATGACATTTATCTAGTTGCTATCTTCAAGAGCTTCACCCACTGACTTGGGTTCAACTTGTGACACAAAGGCCATATGTTCACAAAAATGATTCATGGATCTTCTAGTGGTTACACCCTTCTGTACCTGACCAATGATATTATCTGGTGATAGATTCCTAGGAACCATCCATTCTCTAGGTAGTTCAGTACTAGTTGTTGCTGCTCCAGTGCCAGATTCAATCGGTTGATCTTGTGGTTCAATCGATTGAGCTTCATCCGATTGATTGTCTTTTTCAGATTTACCCAATTGATCTGTGACAATCTTCTGATTCACTGGTTCATCATCATCTGCAGTAATCTTAATGCTTTTCTGCACTTTGTGGTCAGTTTCATCAAATGCAACATGCATGGATTCTTCTACAACCATGATTCTCCTATTATACACTCTATATGCATGATTGTGCAGTGAGTAACCAAGAAAGGTACCCTCATCTGCTTTTGGATCAAATTTACCCAAGTTGTTTTTCCTATTGTTTAAAATAAAACATTTACATCCAAAAACTTTTAAATGAGAAATGTTAGGCTTTCTACCTTTAAATAGCTCATAGGGGGTCTTCTTCAAGATTGGCCGAATGAGTACTTTATTCAGTACATAGCATGCTGTACTAATTGCATCAACCCAGAGGTATTTAGGCAAATCTGTTGCATTCAGCAGCGTCCTGGCTAGCTCCTCCAATGATCTATTCTTCCTCTCCACCACTCCATTCTGCTATGGAGTTCTCGGAGCAGAAAAGTTGTGCTTGATTCCTTGCTTCTCACAAAATTTTTCAAATCTTTCATTTTGAAATTCGCCCCCATGATCTGATTTAATGGTAGAAATCCTACATCCTTTCTCATTTTGAATCACTTTGGCAAATTTCTTAAAAGCAAGATAAGCATTATCTTTTGTGGCAATGAATAATGTCCATGTAAACCGTG
>Ga0209700_100150_pt1 | contig 107597 bp, 60 predicted proteins | sample SiratroredBW_FD_187528 | JGI IMG/M metagenome (GOLD analysis project Ga0209700, IMG submission 187528) | Root nodule microbial communities of legume samples collected from California, USA - Siratro red BW (SPAdes) (version 2) | ecosystem: Host-associated > Plants > Roots > Nodule | place: USA...
TTTAAAAGAAAGACTTTGAATTACTGAAACTGGTTCTGAATAGCAGTTGACCAGTTTACTGGGTTTCTTAATTCTTACTAATTCAGTGTGCTTAACTGAACTGCTTCCGCTTTTACTATAATCAATTCTGTATAAAGAAATAAAATACTGATATATTTGTTTGGAGTATTGAATTGTATTATTACTAAACTGGGTTCTGAATTGACTCTTGATTCTGCTTACTGTTTCATGCAACTGTTCTGATTCAGTAAATTCAAATAAAGATCCAGTCTGTGAAACAGAATTGCATTTTACTGAAAAATATCAAATTGTTTCAAAAAGTTTTGAAATCCAATTCACCCCCCTCTTGTATTTCAGCCAAAACAGTTTCCAACAACTCTCTTTACTCAAAGCAGGTTGAAGTCTAGCAACCAACCATAATTTCTCACCTATTATATATTGTCAAATGTTTGCGTTTCTCAAACCTTAGAGTGTCAAAGTTCATGGATAATTGATTTTGGTGCTTCTGATCACATTTTCTGATAATACTTCCTTATTTTCTTCTATTTCTCATCCAAATTCCTAATTTTATCACTTTAGTCAATGGTTTCAAAGTTACTTCTCAAGGAGTTGGTCAAATCTCCATTTTCCCCTTCTTGAACCAAAAATATGTTTTTATTGTCCCTAATTGTCCTTTTAACTTAATTTCCTTAAGTCAATTCATAACCTTTGATGCAAATTCTTTTTGTTATGCAATAATGTGGTACAAAATTGATTGATTGGTGAAGGACATGAATTTAGAGGACTCTACTATCTTAGTACTAGACCGTCAATATTTTGTTTAACGTCCCCATGTCCTAAGCTTTTGCATGGTTACTTAGGTTATCCACATTTAGCAAAACTAAAAAGGACTATTCTTGAACTTAGCAAGCTCCATTGAGTCATATAAATTTGTGAAACATGTTTGGTTTTATTTTCTGAAAGGAACTAAAAACAAAATGCAACTCTATCTTTTCTATAGTTCATTTTGATATTTAGGATCGAAGTTATGTCACGTATTTCATTATCTTGTCACTTTTATTAATGAATATTCTCATTGTACCTTTATTTATTGATAGGTAGGTATTAACTTTTTAATATCTTTGAGTCTTTCCTTAATGAAATTAGAAACAAATTTGGCCAAGTGATCAAGATCTTAATGAGTGATAATGCCAAATAATATTTTTCTTCTGATTTTTCTACTCTATTAAATTCACATGGTATTTTACATCAATCTACATGTCCTCATACACATTAACAAAACTGTTATAGTAAAGAGAAAAAATAGTATTCAATTGAAACTGCTCGGACTTTATTGATTGGTGTCAATATACTTGTCTATCATTGGGGTGATGTCATTCTTATTGCTTATTATCTTATTAATAGAATGTAGTCTTCTTGTTTGAACAATAAAGTTTCATATTCCATTGTGTTTTCAAATGAAGCTTCTTTTTCCATTGCTCTTGGAACCTTTGGTTGTGTGTTTTGTACATAATATGTCTCTAGGTTTGGACAAACTTTTAGCCTAGCTAATAAATGTATCTTCTTAGGATATTTTCATCTTAAAAAAGGTTATCAATGTTATTCTTCTGACACTAAAAAAATATTAAGTAGTGTCACATTTTGTCTAAAGAAACTCATTTATTCTCTTCCTCTACACAAGATGTTAACTTTGTCCAACATGTCTTGTATGTGCCTTTAGTTGAGCTCTTTATATATCCAACTTCGAACATTGATCTAACTTATACTAATAATCTAAATTCCTCTCATTAGCTCAATTCACTTATGACATCACTCAAGACTCAAATGACTAGTCCAATGTCATATGACAAGTCTTTTTAATCAAATCCTTCACCATCATCATTCTAAACTACGACTTCTGATAATGTGAATTCTAATTGGTCTATTCTCATTTGCAAATCTATTCAATCTGCATACAACCCTCATCATATAAAGAGCATATGGGCTATTTGTGTAAGTGTATCAACATTTTGTTATTATACTATTTATTTAATGAGTTAAAATTGAATACTTTATATTAATTTAATTTTTATATATTTATTTAAATAAAATAAGATGTGTATTATTATTTTTTATATTTGATATGTAATTTATGATTTGAATAAAAATAATGTGGAAAAATCTTATAAATTAAAGAAAAATAAATTTATTAATATTTGTAATGTTATAGTTATATAATAGGAAAGTTTATAAATTTTCATCAAAATAAAAAAGTAAAATTATAATAAGTATATGTAAAAAGAGTAGTTATAAAATATTTTAATTTTTATTTAATTTTTTATTATAACTATATAATAAAAATACTTTCAATTTTTATGGACAACTTTTTAATGATAAAAAAAATAGTTAATGAATATAAAGATAAAAAGTTTAAAAAAATACTAAAAAACAGTTAAAAAATTTATCCATCATATTAATTATTATACATAAGTTATAAATAAGTTAATTGATATAAAATGTTATAAATAAAGTTACAAATATGTAAAAGTAAAGTAATTGATATAAAGTAGAATTGTCATCACATAATAAAATTATAACTTATGTATAACAATTAATACGATGGATAAAATTTTGTATGATGTATAACAATTAAATGGATGACAATTGTTATCATATTAATTGTTATGCGTAAGTTATGGATAACAGTTACAACTTACAAATAAAATTTTATAAAAAAAAATTAATAATAGGAATATGAAATATGTAAAAAAAATCTCTATATATATTATTATAAATAAAAAATAATTAATATGATTAAAAGTAATATCATATTCGTCACAAAAAGTTGAATCTTTTATATAAAGGTTTAAATATACACTTACTCTAATCAATATTTTTTCATAATCTTGATTATAATTGTTTCATTGAAATGCTCTTATTCTATTGAGTATGAGAGGAGAAACACTACTATAGTAACACATGTATTAGCCAGATAATCTATTGATTTTTCCCATAATTGTATTATTCACATTATTGATACGGAAAATATCTCATTGTGTTTATTAAAAAAATAGATGGATAGATTTAAATTATGTAAATATTCTAAGATAAAATTACCCCATTAGAAGTTATTAAATAATAGTGTATAAAACGATCCCTCTGTATAATTTAGATTGATTATGACAACTTGAATGAGTTGATACTATATTGAAATCTTGGCCCTTAAATGGAAGTGTTTCCAACAATTATTCTTACTCTGCGTAATGAAAATAAATTCTGCTTCTTTCTGATGAGTAAAAATATAGATTATTGTAGTTGAAGTTTCTTATTTTAATGAAAAGGCTCTCATTGAGCTACTGATTTTCCTTTGACACAGAGAAAAAGTTAGCCACAACACACACGGCACCCTAATTACCTTGATGATTCATGAGTGATGACTAATTAAGGTGCATTTTAAAAGAAGCCCCAATTGGGTGAAGAAAAAGATGGAACACGTCCTTTGGAAGAAAGCAAAGGTTTTTGTTTGTGTGTGTGTTGTGAGTGAGAGATTATGTGTGTGTGGGGAAACACTAGGAGTAGCCTGAAGGACTGGGTCTACCAAACCCTAACTAAACGGCATTTACTCTTCATCCCACACAATACTTCATTCTCAAACATAGGGTAGTTAACTTCACTATCCTATTCATTCCCTCTACAACTTCAACCAAGATCCAAATCTACATTCAATTATTTTATAATTAGAATTTAAAATGTTTCAACTTGAAATTAGTTAAGTAATATTATTAACACTATAATATATAAAACAATATATAAGAAATCTAGGTTCCTTTTAGGTTACAAATAACAAATAACAAATAACAACCACTTTACAAAACTTACCGTGGCCATTTTCCCTCTATGCCCAGAAGGTAACAGATGCATTATGGAATAGAATCGAAACAGAACAATTAAATAGAGGAAAATAACAGGCATTGTGTGTTTTATTGGGTTTATTAAGGTCGTTGTCCCAAATAATCGTGGCATTACCCAGTGGTTGCCTAAGGAAAAGACAGGTAGGTACTGCGAGTTACGTGTCACACATTGTTTGATGGTTATGTTGGGCTGTTCAATTTTACATCACAGTCAAGTGATATTAACCATCAGTTCTTTCTACTGTCACCGTTTTTTAAAGAACAAAAACAACAAAAGCTTATTCGTTACAACAACAAACACGCCTCACCGGTTTTCTTTCGTTGACTTGGACAAGCAAGCAACCCTGCAAAACCACTCCCAATTTCCACAATTGCCCTTTCCTATTTTTCCTTTAACTGAAAAACATTACCCTATAAAGTTTTAAATTCAATATTTAAATACCCAATCCCAAATTTCATTCTTTCTCATTTCTCTTTTTGTACAATCTCCAAGGGTATTTAAGGAAATTAAAATAAAGATAGCAAAATGAAGGTAGAAAACATAAAAAATCTCTTATTTACAAAAAAAAATCTAAAAAAACAAATAAAGCAAGTAAAAAAAAACCATAATTAACTTTTTATTTTTCTATTATATCTATTGATTTGTCCCACTCCATGTTATACACTCTTCGTTGGTGGAGCAACACTTTGTAATCTGCACCTACTCCTTTTATACACAGAGGTTAAACTAAACACAAGTGTGTTTGGTGTGTTCTGTTTTTGTGCTCTGTTTTTTTTATGGAGAAGCACAAGTGCAAGCTTTGCTTAAGGAGTTTCGCCAATGGAAGAGCTTTGGGAGGTCACATGAGGTCTCACATGATGAACCTACCTGTTCCTCCGAAAGAGAGCGAGTTCGTCCCGATTCAACTCAGTTTTGAGGCCGAGTCATCCCCTTCTGAATCCTCTTCTTCCTTCTACGGTCTCAGAGACAACCCCAAAAAAAGTTTCCGTTTTGCAGATCCTGAATTCTCGTTCGCAGCAGAAACGGGCTCCGTGATCCTCCAGGATAGAGAGAGCGAGACCGAGTCGTCCAAGAACCCAACTCGCAAACGATCCAAGAGAGCTTGGCAACTCGGAGAGCCCCTGAAAAAGATGAAACTCTGTGAAAGCAATAACAAGAACGAATCTGCAAGTTCTGCTTCCGATACCACCACGGAAGAAGACGTAGCATTTTGTCTAATGATGCTGTCTCGTGACAGATGGAAGAACTATGATGATCATAAAAACATAGAAGACGAGGTTGAAGATGATGGTGAAAACGATGGTGAAGATGAAGAGGAAGAGGATGATGAAGAAAAAGATGGTTTTGAATTAGAAGAGATGAAATCTGTTAAGAAGAGTAACAAGGTGCGAGGTAGGTACAAATGCGAAACGTGTGACAAGGTGTTTCGATCTTACCAAGCTCTTGGTGGGCACAGAGCAAGTCACAAAAAAATGAAGTTAAACTCTGAAACAGAGTTTCAGAAAGCTGAACTTGAATTGGAGCATGTTACTGTGGCGGAGAAGAAAGTCCACGAATGCCCCGTTTGCTTCAGAGTCTTTGGTTCGGGTCAAGCCCTTGGTGGACACAAGAGAACACATGTTATAGGTTCTTCTGCAAGTCCTACCACCGCAACTGTCAGAACTCCTGCAACTGTTAGAGCTTCTGCTAGAGTTGCAGACAGTTTGATAGATCTTAATCTCCCTGCTCCAATGGATGATGATGAAGACATTAGCCAGTTCGATCACTCCGCTCTTTCCGATGCAGAGTTTGTCAAACAGTGAACAAAGATTTTCTTTAGTTCGAACTTCTTTTGATTTTCTTTTCCTTTGACTAGTTAGGCCCTGATCCGAAGGTACAGAATTTTGGTTCCTTTATTAGACTGCAATTTTAGATTTGTTTAGCCATTTGGGTTATAACTTATAGCTTACTATTTACTTGGTTACTTGGTTACTTACTCTACAGTTCATATTCATCTAATAATATCATAATTCTTCTCAAATCCAGTTCTTAGCAACTTTATGATGTTTCACAGTTTGTTTCTGTAAGATATGACTTTTCAAGTTAGAGTTAGAGCATTTATTAATGGAAGAACTGAACTTTTTATGCTTATTCTATTTAGCTTAAAGTTTTGTACTTTTTTTTTTATATAATAATAATAGTTTACTAGGAGGGTTTCTCATTCCTGGGATTTCACACTTTAGTTGGGTGTTTTGGTTTCTTTTTCTTTTCCTGTGTGATGGAGTTATGCAGAAGAGTTGGAAGCGTGCGTGTTTTAGTGGGCTCTGTTTCAGCTTCCAAGCAAAAACTGATAAGTAACTGTTATACCATTCATTGCTTGTGAATATTAAATAAACCTAGTCATTTGATGAACCTGCATATTATAATGGTAGAAAAGTAACTTCCACTTCTGACCACCAGCATTGTGCAGTTGAGGAAGAGGAATATGTTTCTTTCATTTTTTTAAGATGTTCCATATTGCACAGCTTTTCTCCTTATTTTTTTGCTTACTTTTCACATAAATCTTCTTGACAAGTAGAAGGTATTGTTATGATCATATCACTGGGTGAATGAGAAAAAAAAAAAAAAAAAAACCTTGATGCCACAAGAGGTGGTGATTGAGTCAATGAACCTGGTTTTCATTAAATTTTTTACTGCCATTTTTGGGAAATCTGTAAAGGTGATTTGAGAAAAGAGAAAAAGCAAGCAGATCCCTTATTTTAGTCTTGGCTGACAGATTAATTTGGCTTAGTTGGGCGTGACTCAAGGTATCTAGCTGAGGCAGGCCTTTTGGTTCTTTATGGAAAACTTTCAGTCACACTCATTAAATTTGTAATAAATGACATATGATCCGTTTCATGCATTTGTTGTATTTTTTTTTTCTTTAATTTGGTTGTATTTCATGTGGGTTTGGTCAATTACTACTACATCTTGGATGCCACTATTGTGATTTAGACTTTGGAGGCCACAATGCTGAGATTTCACTTCAAATAAATCTGACTGGTTAACAACTAAACCAAATTAGAAAATAAACCATAAAGTGAAAAATTTGGTGCTTAGATGGAACCACTAAGTAATTGCCCTTATAAAGTAGGACATTAGCCACCACCCAATTTCATCATCACACTTCTGTGTACTCATATTATCATAGTTCTACCTTACACATTTCAATAAATATATATTTTTTTAATTCCAAAGAAGAGACAAATTTTCTTCCTTTTCATTGTATATATTCAAGTTAGGTAATGTTCATTGAAATTTCTAAAGGCAAGATTCCAATTTCTTCAAAGCATGGTCATGGTCTCTCAAAATTGGTCGTAAGTTGCGTATAAATTTAGGTGATTTTGGAGAAGAAAGAACGAAGTTTATGTAGAACAAGTTCTAGTTGAATTCAAAAACCCAATTTAATCTCTTAACTACACATGTAAGCAATGCGTTCTGGTCAATACCCTTTACTTTACACAGATGGTGAAAGAGAAAGCTTTTGGCAAACTAAAGAGAAAGATAATTAAAGATTTGTGGTCAAACGAAAATTGGAATCAGCATTAAGTAAGGTGTAAACATTATGTCACGCTAAGATATTCTTATTAATTTCATCTTGAAAAAAAATATGCATATGTATGTGAAGGGAGAAGAAATGAGGAACTCTTTCTTATAAAGGAAAAAAAATGAAGCATTATTTTAATCAATAGAAGAATAACAAAGTAAAAAAATCTGACATTAATGATGATATTAATTATGTACTATGAATCTTCATTTAATCGACATTACAATGTTGATAACAGTTGATTAATATATTAATGATGGAAGATTACGTAAACTGAACCTGTGTGTTGTATGCATAAAAATTACAATAGTTTTTAAAATTAGTGACAATGTTAATAATCACTTGTGCACTTTTCTGAATCATGCTCTCTAATTCTTTTTTGATGATAATGCATAAGAACAGTGATTTCAATGACAAGAAATATGGTCTTGGGTAGAGTTTTTTGCTCTTTTACTTAACTCACAACTTGCTACTTTTTTTGCCTTTTATCTTTCTTTTGGATAACTAAGCACTTTTGCATCCACGAACTAGGAATGGAGTTTTCTTGCCTAAAATTCCAAGAATATTTTTGGAAATGAAGTGACCTAATCAATCAACTCATCTGCAAGTGCTGTTTTGGCACGTATGAAAATTGCCAATGTTCGTAACTCTCAACTATCACCAATTAACAATAATATCAGTTACTTTTTGGTGTGGAGGTTTCATGGAAATTCTCATTGATGTTAATTGATATAATAATAATAATAATATTAATATTAAATCAAAATAATATTAATATATATGAAAAAAATAAATTATTCTTTTCATATCATGAATATGTCAGTTTTAGTCAAAATATGATACAATATTCTCATTCTGTGTAATCTGTACCATACCAATATATATTCCCATAACAGTTTTGAAACTACTCAAAGAAAAAAAAAATGGTGTACATGGAGGAATCAAAAACTTTTGCTACAATATCAACTATTCCAATTCAATTAACTTTTGGAGAACTAGAAGAAAAGATTGTGTTTCTTTTTTTCTTTTACTTTATTTTCTAAGCATAAGAACTTGAAATAAAGAAGATGCAGAGCGTGATGCAAAATAAGTTCAGAATCATTCAGGCCGAAAGTAATTTAAAAATATATTTTTTCGTAGTGGATTGTTAGTATTTTGTATCCATATAAAAATCAAAACTATAAGGGCCATTTGGTAGGATTTTTTTTTTTTCATACTCAATAATCATAACTGATTCATGAGAAAGTTGTTGGTATATTTGTATTTCTTACTGGATAAGTAGTAACTTTTAGAATGGCCAATATATCGCAACTATAGAAAATATTGTTATTGTTAAGATGCATTGAGTACAAATTATTATGACAATAAAGTGTGAATTTAATAAGAATAAGATATAAGGTTTAAAGTTTGGGGTTAAAAGTTAAATTAAATAAACTTATATGAAAAAATAAAAAAGACTAAAATAATTTTAAAATTTTATAAAAGGTTATTATTTTATAGAAAATATAATAAATCTTAATAATCAAAAGATCAATTGATAGAAACATTTATTATGGTTTTTCTTATATATTAAGATTGGACAATTTTCTTCATAAAAACTTTTAAGAGAGAACATTAAAAAATTAATATAAAATAAAAGTAAAAAATTCTTCATAAATTAAAATTAACTTATTCATAAATTTAAACATGCACAAATTAACTTCATATATTAATTTAATTAATAAAAAAATTTCTAAAAGTTCTTATGAAGAATATATATATACCAATTATGAATTCGTGCATACACCATTAAATTTATTTCATTTTGACGATATTATTCTACATTAATTCTTTAACAATTAATAAGAAATAACATAGTGATATATATGGTTGGAAATTTCATTCCAATCAGGGATATAATTAAATTATAATATATAGGTACGATGTAAAACTCACTTATACAAATTGGTTTTGTGATATATGTTTGACTGTTGCTTTTGTGATTATTTATGAAACATATGTTATGATTTCTGTCACGTTTTTAAATTCATAATTGAAATATGTTAGGATGTTTATGTTGAAAGTTTAAACTTTCAATATTAACTAATATCATAACTAATATTGAAAACACTACAACATCAATCTAAAAAGAGTTAAAATATTTTAACATCGAATGTTGAACTAATATTTTTAATATAAATTTTGAGTCGGTATTGAAAGGTTGATTGAATCAACGTATAAAGATTTTGATCGGGATGTCTATAATGTTATTTACAACCTTAATTTTTTGGGCACATTGCATAGTGCATATTCTATTGACATGATGACCAATTTTATATTTTACGAAGGAAATTAGTAAGGACTTGAAATTGTCTAACTGAGAGGATAGAGGAAATTTTGACAAGGTATTTGTAGAATTGTAGCGGTATTTATAAACAACTAACCTATATTTGAGGTATTTACGGATAATATTGGCTAAAATACTTTGTATTGTCATGTATGACGAATTTGATAATTTTTGTAAAAAATATTTTAAAAGTTTTGCAAATAGTATTTCTTTTATTGATTAAAAGTTAAACTATTTACACCATATATGCTTACAAATTAATCTCGTATGGATTTTTTAAATTGCGATAGAACTATAAATATAAGTTAAAAATATTTAAAATCATAAAAAAAATTATAAAATTAAATGCACGGTAAAATTTCTAAAGTAAGTTGACACTATAAGAAAAAAAGCTATTTAGAGACCAATATTTAGCTACCAAATGAAATTGTTGTTAATTGTGACCAAAATAGTCATCAAATTATATTTTGGTTGCTAAATAACTAGAAGATAGAAGTAATGATTGAATTTAGTGACCAATTAAGTCAAATAATTAGTATCTAACACTAGATACTAAAGTTTTAGTGACCTATGCCATTAGATTCTAAATTGGTATCTAATTAAGTTAGAGAATAATTTAGAATCTAATAGTATAGGTCACTAAAACCTTGGTAGCTAATCTTAGATACCAATTATTTGACTTAATTGGTCACTAAATTCAATCATTACTTCTATTTTATAGTTATTTAGCAACCAAAATTTAATTTGGTGACTATTTTGATCACAATTAATAACCATTTTATTTGATAACTAAAAATTAGTCTCTAAACAATCTTTTCTTGTAGTGTGAGATTAGAAACGAAGAGAAAAAAAATGTAATATACATATAATGAGAAAATAAATGTTACCAGCTTTTTATCTTAAAATGAAAATTGTTAACTAGAAAAAAAAAGAGTAACTAATAATTCAAAATTTTAATATACAAATAACCAAAAGTCTATATAATGAAATATAAACTTATTTTTAATTATAGGTTCATGTTGTTATAAAGAAAAATATTATCTCTTAAATTAGGAGTAATAATATACAATGTGTTAAGTAGAATTTGCACAAATCTATTACCAAACTAACTAAAAAAATATTTGGTTACGTTGGGTTAAGTTTCTACATTTTTTTTACATTTTTTTATGTTGAACTTAATGCAATCTAACCCACTATTGATCAAATTGGGTTAATTGGGTAAATAATTTGAAAAACCTTTTTTTTTTGTAAAAGTTTTCATTTTCAAGTATAAATTAATTAAAAATTAACACAATTTTTATAAAAATTACTTCAAGACTGTATCTTTAACACATTTAAAAGACAAATTATTCCTGTAATAAGAGTTTTCCTTTGGTTGAATCTAACAAATTTCAAATTTATAAGGATTAATTTAACAAATTAATTTCAAATTATTATTATAAAATCTTTGTGGTTTCATAGGATGTCATTGGGTTACATAAGACTTCAGAACTTCCATACTTCACATAAGACTTGAGGTATTCATACTTTCTATGATTTGAAAACTTCCATACTTCACATAAGACTTGAGGTATTCATACTTTCCATGTCAATGGTAGACCATTACAATTATTTTTTCTATATGTGTGACCACTAGCACAATTGTAAATTACAAACAATTACAAATTACCAAAATATTTCAGTAATAATCAAAACTTTGTTTCATATAAGAATAGTATTTAATAATTAACAAAAGAATAATTATAAATCAACATTATCACCCAACATCCACCATGTCCACCCAATCAAGTACAAAGGTGTGCAAATTATAAGCAGGACACTAACTGAGATAAAGGACGATACAAAAGGAAGATAATGTTTTCATTTAAAATATTAAAAAATTAAAATGCAAAATTTTGCCTAAAACAAAGGTTAAAAACAAGATTATGTTAGAGAAGAGGTAGCGAAGGTTAAAAGTTGAGGCCAACAATAGAGATAAATTGTGAAGGCAAACACCCTGAAGGCAAATAACATAGGAAAATAATGGAGGCAAATTGTAGAAGGGAATGATGAAAGGGAGATGGATAGGGTTGATTTGAAGAAACAAGATGCATCATAACAATGTTTAAGTTTGTTTGTCTAATGTTAGGATTGAGATGTGGTGGGGACAAATGACAGAGTCAAATGATGAAGATGAACAACAGAGACGAGAATGTTAGGATTGATACGAAAAATAAGACACATCGCTACGAAAGTGTTTTTTTTTTTTTTAATGTTAATATGGAGATACGACAAAGGTGAATGCTAAAAATGAATGACGAAAATGAAACAGAAGAAAACGTATTCACTTTTTAGAGTCAATCTCCTTTTCTAGACGTATTTCTTCTTAGAGAATTTGAGATTTGTCTAAATTATGTTAAATGCGAGTGAGTGTGAGATAAATACAATAGTGTGTCTTAGATCACCCATATTAAACTCATTATCCAATTTATATAAGAGTGGAATAGTTGGGATTGAGTTGGGTTTAATCTAAATTTAATTGAATTAAATTGGGTTGAGTTAGATTATCAAATAACCTAATAGACTAGACACCCTTATCTCACATATCGTGTTAAATTCATAAATTCATTTAACTATTTGTACATTGTCAAATAATATTTTCAATACCTAAATACAATAATTTTACACAAACAATGCACTAGTTGATACATCACAGTATGTGTTTTTAACTAAAATGTGATTTCCTTTTTCTTCCTTAGTTTGTATCCATCGCTTTTATTCCCCTATTGCATGTTACGTTGATTACGGGCTTATAATGAAACCACCCATCTCCATCTTATCTTTCTTTTTGTCCAGTATTTTCAAAGGGAATTGCCCCTAAGAATGATAAGCCTATCAATCAAAGCCACCCCTTTAAAGAGCACAATTTTGTAGAAAAGGGAACACCAGAAATCATAGGTGTAACAATTTTGTTTCACCATTTATGGTGCTTTGCTTTCATGCTGACATAATCAGGCAGCATAAGATATATAATACAATATGAGAACAAAAAGTAAAAAAAGACTATGGACAACTTGGGTTGGCTGACCTTAAAGATTGGGAACTAAGAGGGACATATGAGTCGGTGGGTCGGTTCTTGCTCCATTTAATAATAAAGAAAAACAAAAAAAAAGGTGGTGTGTGAGAGATATCAAAAGTAGAACTGAAGTAGAAGAGGCTGAGGTTGTGTTGTTGCGTTTTATTTTTATTTTTGTCTTTGTGAATTGTGAGAGTGAGTGCCACTCCATGTTCTCATCACACTTCAAGTGGTGGTGGGGAACTTCAAGGAGAACTAGATTGCAGAAAAAAGATAAAAACAACAAATTTGCGATGGTTCTTAGAGGTGTGACTTCAAAAGGTTTCCAAAAGGACAGAGTCAACTAGGTGATCTTTTCCCACTTGCCTTTCATTTTCTTTGTCAAAGGTCTAACCAATCCTACATCATCATCATTATCATAATTGAAAATCACTTTTCCAAGGGGTGTTTCAAATCATCAAATTTGGCACCAATTGTTACGTATGCTATAGAATAGTGGGTTCATTAGGGATATTGATTGGAGTAATGGCACTATGCACCCGGTCTTCGCAAGGTTCAATATTTGGTCATAAATTGTGGGATATATTTGGCTCCATTTGAAAGTGTTAAAGGGTAGTAGTATATTTGCTATATCTGTGGCAATGTTAGATTTTCCAGTGCTTGTCCTTGGAGTGTCAGGTGAGAAATCACTTGTGAGGGAAATTAATCCAAACATTTGGTTGAGTTGTTGGTATGATAAGTCAAAGCACCTTTCACATCAAACATTAAAAGTGAAACTCCCACCGTATAACCAATTTATTCTTTTAGAGATACCCTTTATCACTACCATGGATAGTTTGGTTGGTGCATGTCGATCAAGGATTGGATCAATGAAATTTTGCTAACTCGTTAAGTACTAAATCATGTGAAAAAGCTCTATAATAGTCTACACTCTCTTTTTTGTTTCAAATCTTCGTCAGTCACCCTCTACCCACATGAGAAAGAAGACTATCTCTATGAGTATTTAAATATTTGTATTACAAGCCAAAGTATGACAGTTGATCTTTAATGTGGCTCAACATTGATGTCATTCTTTTTCTATAAATTATGTGAATCTTAACTAACCAGAATTTGACTACCTTTTATCCAGGAGTGAGCTAACCCTCCCCTTTTCAAAACCTCCCCTCAAATTGATTTCAGGACCAATTACCATTTAAATGGGTAGAAAGGAGAGCCAAACTTGTTTTATAAGTCAAGTAAAGTACACTTAGCATGGGGTTGAACTCAATTGCCCATGTGAAAGATTAGGTGACTGCCAAACTTTAAAGACTATTGCCTTGCTAAATTAAATAACTAATCTTAGAATTACATGAATCATAGTTTAGCAAGTAGCTCACTGTTTCTTAGCACATCTTTTCCTGTTTGAACAAAACTGATCAAAGAGGTACAGCATAAGTTCATCTATAACCTCTCATAATAATTGGGAAGTAACAAGTTTAAACCATTTGATAAGCTCAAGTTCTCTAGCTAGTTTCAAATGGACTAAGCCTGCAAAACTCTCTCAGGCATATACAAATTGTGTAACCAACTGAGGAAAAAGAAGTCAAACACAAATTATGGCTATTACTCGTACATATTTCCTTCATGATGTGGCTTACGACCCAACTACCACTACTTAAAAAATTCAAAAGGATAAAAAAAAAACACCAATTGCTTTTGCTGGCGTATTTCTTCTGTACTCACCTAACATAGAGCAACTCCACCACACAAAACACAGATTGTGAGAACCATGGAGCACCCCATGTGTGAAAGTAGTGATATTATTCAAAATGATAAAGTAAGAACATGATGCTCAATTAGTTGCCAAGAATTTATTGAAGGGAACCTGTGGTGTTTCCCTTCTTTTACTGACTAATTAAGCTAACAAAGCATTATTAGTGTAACAGTGTTGAGCCAATTGTTTACCTGTGACTCAGCTGAAAGAAAAAGTATAGTATAGTACATGCAAAATGGCAAGACAAAGTGTCCTACTTGGAGTTGAAATTGAATCCTTCCACACAATTCCCTTTCCTTCTTTTCAACTCTTTGTTAAATAAACTATTTTATTGCCTGCTGTCATTCTTGGCATGCTCTAAATTAAAGGGTTGCCTTGGGTTCACTCCACAAACACCATGATTCCATGCCCCTCTTACACTAAAGTCATGCACACTAAAAAAGCTCCCCACTAGTTAAGCCGTGTATGTATATCACACTATCACGTGTGATTGTTTCCCATAAGAAAGATGCTTAGGACTACTATTTATGAATTCACCTATGGCCCATGCAATGGGATTGTCCATTAACAACCAGTCACAAGATCAGGCGGCAGCATCTCCTGGTCTCACAAGATTTGGAAACTTTGAAGCCCTAAGTCATTGTTGTTACTGTTTAATTCATACCCTTTTGTTTTTTTTTTTTTTTTCAGATTATTTGGAAAACTAAACTGAGATTCGTGATTCAGAGTTGCTCATAAGCTCTTTCTTTGAAAGGAAAGCTGTTGATTGTTCACTTCGGTTCAATAAAATATAAGTTCCTCGATGATGTCATTTGGACGTAATCATAAATTAGGTATTTTGCTATAAACGTATATTTGTGCTCTGGTTGTGAACTTATATTTTTCTCTATGCATTTTGAAACCATTATAGTTAGCTTTATATAAATTAAATATAAACTATATTATACCTTAAGAGAGAGTGTACTTCACTGAAATGTAAATGAAGACTGAGTACTTATCGGTCAACAGCTCCGTAATAAAATAATAAGTTATTATTGAATTAATCATCTAATCACTATTAACTGCAGTAGCAGTCTAAGTTTATAGAAGGTCTTTCAATTACATTAGTGTTATAATACATTTAACCTTTATACAAGGCACACCCTATTTAGAGAAACAAAAGTATGTTTACAATCTAAAATCACTTTCTTACTTTAATTATGGAATACTTTGGAATCTGATAACCTTTTGTAAGGAAAAACTAGAAATTGAAAAGCAATCCTTCAATATCAAAGATTCTAACAATCTAGAAAATTGTCATTTAAGTAGAAATGGTAAAAGTAGAATAAGCACCTGATTATTTTATTATTAAACTGAAAACGAGTATTTATAGAAAAAACTAATAATTAAGTCTCATTTTCACTGAGTCATCATCTCTCTAAACATCTGTCTTTTCCCCTTTCTCTGACTTCTTTCTAAGATTCCATATCCGTCTCTCATCAATTTCTTGAGCGGAGCCCACCATTAGACTCGTGACGGAGAACAGAGCAAGTCTATTCGATCAGAACTTCCGTTAGATAAATTCATTTTTTGTCCTCTTTCCTTAGAGCAAGTTTTAAGTTTTAGGTTTTCGTTTTAACTCTGCTGTTTAAGCTTGCATGTGGCCTCTAAGTCATCAGATGGTGCCCCTATGCGCTCAGTGTCTTAGTGGGTTAGTATGATAGTTGATCAGAGGTCATTTTGGTGTAAGTTTGAGTTCTTGAGGATCTTTGGCTGTTAGAACTTGTAGAGAGAACTCCCGCTGTGATTAAGAAAAGGGAAGCTAACCTACGTTTTTGTCTGACTTGGGTGTGATCGTAGGTTACGGTTTGATAAGTTTAGGGTTTGTGAAATGCATTTGTGAAAGTCTCTGCAGGTCTGAAATTGGGATTGAATTTTTCTGATTGATTTCTGTTCTTTCATGTATGATGTGGTTCTGTGAAAATTGATGGTATGCTGATCTGTTGTATAGTATTATGTGCTAGGGTAGATCACTCATTGTGTATGTGGTTGATTTTCGCCCAATTTAGTCATCTGAGGCATGCATGGTAGCTTTAAGGTAGTGGATACTGCTGGTTTTTCTGCATAACTCGTCTAGGCTAGCCACTCTCGCCTAGGCGAGCTTAAATGGAAATTTGAGAGGTGCTCTCGGGTCCAATTTCGCCCAGGCAAGAAGTGTTTCGTTCGATGAGAAGGTAGTCTCGCCTAGGTTAGGGTATAGTCGTTGAGGTGAGAAAACCCCTGAAGCTAAGGTGCTCTCTAGACTGTTTTCGCCCAGGCAAGAAATCTTTTTCTCAGGCGAAGAGGTATTCTCACTCAGGCAAGAGTAATCTCACCCAGGAGAGAATAGCCCTAGAACTAGAGTGCTCTCTGGACTTTTTTTTGCTCATGTGATAAATTTTTCGCTCAAGTTAAGCTGAAAATAATTTTTATTTTGGCTTTCTGTTTTGATTGTTTGATTCTTTTGTAATGTAATATATGGATTTTAAAAAATGGATTGATTGATAATATAAATTGAATAGTATTGATGATTAAGTAATTTCTTGAGTTTGAGATTGAAAAGTGAATGAATGCATGAGTAGAGATCTATATTATGATGTGATATGGTTAAATTGTTGATGGAGTTGGTCAAGATCTAGGCATAGTGTTTCCAGGAAAGAAAACACCTGTGCCTAAGTTTATTAGGAAGTGCATTGTCTAAGGATCTGATCAATAACGATTGATATCCTGACTCTACTAGTAATAGGAATCAAATAGATTATCATTATTAGGTGGTGAGAGTCAAAGGAGGTCTGAACTAGGTGACTGCAACTTGAAACATAGCTGGCCAGAAAAGTCTCAGGAGGACTAGCCCTGTCATACATGATTGATGATTCATTTTGTAAAATATGTTTTGGCCAAGTTCAAGAGGGGGTTAAATTGAACACTTGAAAACTTTTTGCAAATGATTCTGTTTAATGTAGAGAATGAAAACTATTCAAGATGATATGTAAAGCAAACAACAAAGGTTCAAAAATAGTTCCAGGACAATATCAGTCAACCAGAAAGCAGTTCTTGAAAGCATAGTGTACAGTAAAAACTGTTCTTGAAAATTAATTCAAGAAATCAAAGAATTATATCAAATTCAAGTTTGTAATGAATTATTGATGAAAGAACTTTTTATCAAACAATACAAACTATGTTTAGTGTATGAAAATTGTCTTTAACCAACAATTATGAAAGATTAACTTTTCTGGAAAGACTGACTAATGAACAGTGAACCCAGTAAGTTGGGAATACTGCAGATTTACAGAAAACTAATTTACTGGTTATTTATCAGATTCAGAACTGTCAAGAGTAGACTGTGTTTAAGCAGAATATATGTTTTCAGAAGATACTTAAAATGTTTTCAGAAAGTTGATGAAATTATTCAATTAGCAAGGTTAAACCGATTCTGAAAAGTCAAGAAAAACAACAAGATTTATCAAGAACAGTCAAGAGAGAGAGCAAGAGAGATCAAGACACAATGATTTATCCTGGTTCACCCTTCCTCAAGGGCTACGTCCAGTCCCTTACTTCACAGTAAGGATTTCCACTATAAAAAGATTAAACCAGATCAGTTTACAAAAAATCAACAACTTGCTACACGTAAGAATACACTGCTCCCCGTAGAAAACAATCCAATGAAACCTACAACAGATCAAAAGCTATTCAAAAACCACTGTATAATCTAGAAAACCCCCTGTTGATTCCCTCAGCAAGTTACAACCTGTACAGAACCTACTGTACAAACAGAATTACCAACCCAGGTAACTCATATCAGAATAAACTTCAGTACAATGAAAGAATTATCACAAACTCAACAAAACAAGCACTTCTATACAACACATTTCAAAATTAATAAAGAAAGGGTATATAAGGCTTAGTCTGATGATCAGATCAGTGATGAAACTGTCTTAGTCAACTCAAAGCTCCAGTAGTATTCCGAAAAACAGTTCTTAATGAAATTGATTGAATGATCTTGATCACTAGACAAGAGGACACTTTTTCTCTCTTTGAAAACTCAATGCTCTTGCTCAGAAAATGTTTAGAATGCTTTCGTATATGTTTTCAAAAAACGCTCCAACTATTTACAGACAACTGTCTTAAAATTCAATCGATTGTTTTTCTTGAGTTAGTTAAAACAGTTATTCAAAATGCAAGTTCTTATTTTAATGATTTCTCAAATCCTTTGTTAAATCAGAAAACACTTATGGAGTTTCTCCTTGATTAAGATTGCATGTATCACTGATTTGAACTCAAACTTGACACACAGCACACACTCCTAGGTTCTAGATCGAGCTCTTCAATCTTCATGAAATCTTCATGCAGTCCATATATGATCACATGGTCTTGAACTTCTTCACACGGTTGGCTTCATCAAATCTTCACAGCAACTCACTGGTGCTTACACATTTGTTGGAGGCTGTGTGAGTTAAGAGCTTGGAGATGTATGACAGGTGCATATCTTGGGGTTTATTCAAGATATGATGCTCAATTTAATAAGAGCTTAAAGATGAATATGATAAATAATTAGTGAGTAGAGGTAAAATTGAGTGCGTACTACCTGAAGAATAATGTTGTATTTATATGTTTTAGACCTAGGTTAATACCCAAGTCCAAGTTGTTACTATATTGAGTTATTGAGTCTTGTAACCAAAGTCAATTTTAATATCCAATCTGAGTTATTCAGATCTGCAGGTGATTATACCTTTGTCTTTTCAAGTGGACAATATTATATTTTGGTATTATACCATAGCTTTTTGATCAAGTACTATTTCTCAGTCTTTGTGTGTTAGATCATTTGGGAAATTGGGATAAAATTCTACCACTAGTGGAGTTTACCTACAATAACAACTACTAGGCAAGCATTGGAATAACTCCTTTTGAAGCATTGTATGGTAGAAAGTGTAGGACAACTCTATGATGGTTTCAAGATGGTGAATTATGTTGGTTGGACTAGAGTTTATACAACAAACCATTAAGAAGATTCAAGAAAGATTAAAAACGTCTTTGATCATGCAGAAATCTTACGTAGATCAAAGAAGAAGACGTTTAGAATTTTCTGTAGTTGACCATGTATTTCTTAGAGTTACACCATTCACTGGAGTAGGAAGAGCGATCAGATAAAAGAAATTGAATCTGAAGTTTATAGGGTCTTATTAAATTCTTAAAAGAATAGGTCCTCTTGCGTATGTACTTGCTTTGCCTCCTCCCTTAGTCAATATTCACAAAATTTTTCATGTATCTCAGCTTAGGAAATATGTGCCTGATCCAAGTCACATTCTAGAATCATACTCAGTGCAAGTGAAGGAGAATCTTTCCTTTGAAGTGAGACCAATTAAGATCTTGGATTTTTAGATGAAACAACTACGTGGAAGGGATATACTTATGCTCAAAGTCTTATGGGATCTCACTTCTGGTGATTGTACTTGTGAAATAGAAGGGGACATTCAAGCATTATATCCTAATATTTTCCTTAGTAAACTAAATTTTTGACGACGAAAATTTTTGCAGTTGGGGATAACGTAAGTCCAGTAACCCTCACACCCCCTTTTACTATCTCTCTCTCACCTTCCATCCTCCATATCTCTCTCTCCCTTCTCTCTTGATTTTCACACTCTATACTTCCTCTGTTCCATAATTTGATCAAGCCCCGCAGTAGCTGAGGATTCAAGGGCCATTTTTGACTGATCAAAATCTCAATGAGAGTAAGTTCCTATTTACTCTGGGGATCATTTGTTCTCTATTTTCCTTAAGTTTTGGTCATCAATATTAGTGGGAACAGTTGAGAAAAGTTTTCCTCTCAACTTGATTAAGATTGTACTAAAAGTTGGTGTTATTTGGAAAACTTGTTTTAGATCCTTAGAAATGGACTAATGTTGTTGCCTGATTGAAGAAATTGATAAGGGATCATTGTCTAAGGTAAGGGTAGCTAGTTTTTACCTCAAATAGAACTTTATGTTAGAATATCTGGATGGGTGGGTGACATGGTCACCAATTTCAGAGCTTCTTTATAATAATTATTTTTACATGAACGTGAATTGTTTTTAATTGGGAAATGAGTTTGATGAATTTTGTAGATGTATGTTGTTATAATGTTAAAGATGTTTTTAGATGACATTTTTGATGATTTAATCATTAAGTATTGTTATGATTGTGGAAAAATTCTAGCATACTATTATTTGTGGATTGAATGGGTATTGATATGAATGATTGAAAGATGAAGTTGATGCCATACATTTGGGATAATGTATGAGTTATGTTTGTTTGAGTACATTAAGTATAACATACCTATGTTTAACAGAGGTCCTCAAGCTTCACTGATGATCTAAGTCACATAGACTAAGATATTAGGTGGTGAGAAGCGAATGAGGGAGCTCATACACACCGGGAATGCTGGTAGACAATCGGTATTGAATGTTTGAACTTACTCTAATCCTTTCTCTTAGATTCAATGATAATCTTAGTCTCTGGTAGGGGCATACTTAATGAGTCTTTTGGAAGATGATAGCTCCATGTGTGATCTATATGTATGATATGATCCATGTGAGACCTTTATGTATGATGTTTGACATGAGTACTTAAAATGAAAAAGAAAAATTAGTATTTAAACTTTATATGCTAGACTTTAAGGGAATTCTCATGACTGATATAATTTATTCTTTTTGCATGTATTTAGTATGTTATAAAATTTTAATTTTACTAGCTAACTCTTGCTTTTCATGTTATTGTATGCACTACGATAACTATACTATGTACACGAGCAGGTGCAGATGCAGGTTTTGGATTACCTTAAAGATGATATGCCCTTAAATTGATTTTCTTTTTGTCTTGTATATACTTGTATATATGTTTAATGTATTTAAAGACTTTATGACCTTATGATGGTTTATCTTTTGCCATGTAGACAGTTGTACATAAATTTGATGTATTTAGATACTTTATGTTGTATTCTGAACTTTGAATGCATCTTAATACTTGGTAATAGATAAAAGTTAGTTGTTTTGAAAAATCATTTTCGGATGCTTTCGCTCAAGTGAGGGAATTTCGCCCAAGTGAAGTATGCATAAAGATTCACTTTGCAAGTCTCGCCTAAGCGAGATGCAGCTCGCCTCGCTTGAGCGAGATGCAGCTCGTCTGAGCGAGCTCTTTATAAAAAATAGAGGTGCTCTCGGATTGATTTTTGCTCAAGCAAGAAAATTTTCGCTTAAGCGAAAGGAATTCTCGCTGAAACTAGAATATTCTCACTCAAGCTTATTTTTCTTTATTCCTTCATTTCTTCTCTTCTTTTTTTCTTTCTTTATTTTCTTTATTTTTTTCTTTTTTTTGTATTAACTGTTTTATGGTTTGAAAGTATACTTTGTTTGTCTATAAGACTTGAATGACAAATGTTATATATATATATATATATATATATATATATATTATTTCTAACGTAATTAAATCTAAAATTATTATTAAAATTAAAATAATTAATGGTAATATAAAATTTTCAAATTTTAATTTCAATTCTTATTATATTTGTTTAAAGTATTTTCAAGATTTTAAATCATTGATTTCTTTTTATTCATAGTTTTTCCTTGTTATTTACAGAAGAATTGGAGAATAAAAACAATTTAAAAAAATCATTATAAAGTTTTGATATTAATAGTTGTCGAAAGTGTGCAGTATATAAATTGAAAAACAAGAAGAAATACTTGTAAGAATAATATGGATTAAAGTAAAAAATCCGTCAAACTTTTGTAAGACTAACCAAAATTTTGTAAATACATTCAAATATTTGTATAAGATTTTATTATCTTCTTATTAATAATAATAATAATTATTATTATTATTATTATTTAAATAATGATATATAATATGTGAGAATATTTTTTTATATGAATGTTGATAATATATTCTAATATTATTTAATCTAATCCTGAGTCACCAAATATATATTATTTCTTTTAAATTCACCTATATGTTAAGATTTTACTATCTTCTTATTAATAATATTTTTATTTATTTATATATTATTTGCAATGTAATCAATTTTTTACTTTAAAATAATTATTAAAATTAAAATAAAAATAATAATATTATCTTCTTATTAATAATAATTTTATTATTTATATATTATTTGCAATGTAATCAATTTTTTACTTTAAAATAATTTTTAAACTTAAAATAATTAATAATAATTTGAATTTTATTCAAGTCTTATTGTATTGATTCTAAGTTTTATTATATTTCTTCTAGATAATCTCTAACGTTTTAAATAACTTTGTTTTTGTTCATGTTTAATTTCTCGTTATTTACAAGGATTGAAGAATAAGAATAATTTAAAAATAAATTATTATAAAAATTTATTATTAGCACACCCTCAAAGGTGTGAAAGATATGTAAATTACAAAATAAGAAAAAATATCATGCAAAAACAATATAGATTAAGTAAAAAAAATGTAAAACTAATATAATATTATATATTAAAAAAAGTAAGAAAAGGATATACATAAAGGCCAAGAAAAAAATAGAACAAACAAAAGATTTAATATGAAATAACTATATAAATGATAATTTACTTTCCAAAAAATCAAAATAATTTTAATTGACATAAATAATTTTGAAAACACTCAAATGTATATACCAATCAATATTTTAATCTCACTTTTGTAATTTGAATTATATAATTTTTACTATGAATCACTAAATCAATCACAAATAAATCCACTTCAACATCCACTGCACCACTTAAAAATAAATCCTAAACTTAACCATAACTTCAAAACAAACTCAACATTCCTAAAATCTAAGAACATTAGAATACAATCAGATAACGATCAAACCAAATTAGGATATAGAAAGTTAAATTAGATTCAAAATCAAATCTTTAAAAGAGGATAAACTTGAGAAAATAAACTGATGATCTATTAAAAACAAAAATCAAATCACCTGCATTAAATAAAATTTCTAAAATTGATACATTTTTTCTTTATTGACTCTAAAATATAAAGTACGTGAAATTTATGGGTGATAAAATTTCACCACACAACACACAAAATAAACGAGAACAAACCTTAGTCAAAAGAAAATGATAAAAAAATAATTAGAGCATAAATTCACCCTTTTCATAAACATATTTACAATATTATTGAAATCACTTAGTCTTATGTATATCTATAAAATTATACAAGATATTTAACAGAAGATATGAATAAATTAAATATAATTGAATTAAATTCATAAGATAATTGTTAAATATAACATAATTAGTTATCAGTATATCTAATCAAATTAGATTTCTTTATATAAAACAATCCTTTAAATATGACTTCATTAAATATCACTAATAAAACTAATTTGATCGGAAACATAATTAATTAATCAATTTTTTAATTTAGATTTGATTAGATGATATAACTAATTACATATATTATTCCATTCAAATTATTTAATAAGATAATTAGTTAAATATTACTATATCATTTTAAGCTGGATTTTGTTATACTAGATCATTAATTGAATACTATTTAATTAATTTCATATCTATTTAAAATTAATTTGATTAATAAAATGCTTGTTTAAAGATGAGTTAACTAATTATAGTGAAATTAGATTAGATGTGATGAATGGTTTACCAGATTTAGTTTAGTATCATCGTATCTAATTAAAATAGATTGAAATATTTAAGATAAGTAATTAAATATATTTAAATTGAGATATAGCTATAACATTTTACTATCTTTTAGATATCTTATGATTATTATTATTATTATATTATTATTATTATTATTATTATTATTATTTAAATAACGATGTATCATGTGTAAATATGTGTGTATTTTAATGTTAATATTAATAATACATCCTATTACGATATTAAAATTATAAATCAATTTATCTTACGTATTAAATAAATTTTTTAAAGACGGTTATTAAAATTTAAAATAATTAAAGATAATATTCATATTTTTCTATATAATAGCATCTAACATATTGAGTTATAACTTTATTTCTATTCATATACCAATCAATATTTTAAACGCACTTTATAATTTGAATTATATAAAGTACGCGAAATTTATGTGTGATAAAATATCACCACACAACACACAAAATAAATGAGAACAAACTTTAGCCAAAAGAAAATGATAAAAAATTAATTAGAGAAGAAATTCACCCTTTTCATAAATAAATAAATATATATATATATATATATATATATATATATATATATATATATATATATATATATATATATATATATATATATATATATATATATATTTAAAAAGACAAATAATTTTAAGAAAATTATAAAAATTTACAATATTATTGAAATCAATTAGTTTTATGCATATCTATAAAATTATACAAGATATTTAACAGAAGATATAAATAATTAAATATAATTTAATTAAATTCATAAGATAATGGTTAAATATAACATAATTAGTTATCAGTATATCTAATCAAATTAGATTTTTTTACATAAAACAATCCTTTAAATATGACTTCATTAAATATCACTAATAAAACTAATTTGATCGGAAACATAATTAATTAATCTATTTTTTAAATTAGATTTGATTAGATGATATAACTAATTACATATATTCCATTCAAATTATTTAATAATATAATCAGTTAAATATTACTATATCATTTTAAATTGGATTTTGTTATACTAGATCATTAATTGAATACCATTTAATTAATTTCATATCTATTTAAAATTAATTTGATTAATAAAATGCTTGTTTAAATATGAGTTAGCTAATTATAGTGAAATTAGATTAGATGTGATGAATGGTTTAAAAGATTTAGTTTAATATTATCGTATCTAATTAAAATATATTTAAATATTTAAGATAAGTAATTAAATATATTTAAATTGAGATATAGCTTTAATATTTTACTATCTTTTAGATATGTTATGATTATTATATTATTATTATTACGATTTAAATAACGATGTATCATGTGTAAATATGCGTGTATTTTAATGTTAATATTAATAATAAATTCTATTATGATATTAAAATTATAAATCAATTTATCCTACGTATTAAATAAACTTTTTAAAGACGGTTATTAAAATTTAAAATAATTAAAGATAATATTCTTTTTTTTTTCTATATAATAGCATCTAACATATTGAGTTATAATTTTATTTCTATTCATACTTTCTTTATTCATTTTTTAAATAGTAATGGGAGAATTACAAGAATCTCGAAAAAACTCATTATAAAGATTTATACATCACGTCTTAAAAAACGTGAAGGATCGTATGCAGAAGCAATATGGGTTGACGTGAGAAATCCATCAACAATTCGGGAAAATGAGTTTGATAAGACAAAAATCAAAAGATAAGAAACTAAACATGAAACTCGCGACGATAATGGATCATTGTAAAAGGATGCAATGTTGGGTGACGATGAAGCGTTTCATGGTGGGAAGAGATGCATGGATTTTCAAGAATTGTGATCTTGGTAACAAGAAGAATACAAGAAAGGAAAAGAGAATGAATTTGTGGGACATTGAGTGAAAGCTAAAAAAATTGGAGTACTCAAAAGTTGATGAGTTTGCAAATGATATGAGAATTATGTTCTCTTATCTATTAGGGTATCCTCAAAGAAGTGAGATTCACAAAATTGCTATACAGATTACTCAAGCTTTTGAGCTCAGTTGGAAAACCATGAAGAAAAAATGGATGCTTCAAGGAAAATAAGAGAAAAAGTTTTTTAATTAAAAAAGATTTATCTTTTAAACTTTGAAAGTTTTGTGAACACCCGAGTTTGTCCTGGTAATCTTTTACATTAAAACATAATAATAAAATGAATGAAAAAATGGAAAAATGAATAATAACATAAAAATATATATTTACTAGTTTAAGTTTTCTTAATAATAATAATAAAAGAAAAAGATGGAATTCTTCCATTAAAGAAAAAAAACTAAAAAAAAGAAGAAGGTGGTAATTAAAAAAAAATAATAATTATAAAAAATAATAAAAATAATGAAAATAACAAATAATAAATAATTAAATCACAAAAGAAAAAATAAAAATAAATATATATAAAAAAAGAGAATAAATAATAAAAAGTAATAAAAAAGAATGGGTCAACTGAAGTACTCTCCCATGTTCTGACTACTTAACTCTACGTGTTGTTTTTAAAAAATATATATAAAATAACAATTTCGAAACTGCTCATATAACAACCCACCTTCTCCACTACATAAAAAAAATTAATTAATAATAAATAAGAATGGGTCAAAGATTGATAACTGCTTTGAACTACTCTCACTTTAAAATAAAAAGATAAAAGATATATAGGGAGAAAAAAAGAAAAAAGGGATTCACAGATAATTAGTGATGGGGAGAGAAGGAAAAAAAGGAGCAAACAGAAGAAACAGGTATTTTTTTTCTACAAATTTGCTTTTACTCTCATACTTCATATCATACATTTCAAAGTTTTACTATGCACCAATTTCATAAAAAAAAAAAACATTACGACATGCATAGCATTTTGCACCTAACCTGCACCTCGCTCCCACCTCCACTTCGCACCAATAACTCACACCAAACAGCCACCATTTACCTCCAAAAACAGCCACCATGCAGCCCCAAAACAGCCACCGTGCGCTACCAACAACCACCTAAAAACACCCCCAAAATAGCCACCATGTAGTCCCTTTAATCCCAACAAGATACACCCAAAACAACAGACAGAGAACACCCAAAACTGCACCTCCATAGCCAACAAGATGTACCCAAAACAGCAGCCAAACAATACCCAAAACAACACCATTTTGCCTTCAAAACAGCACCAGTTTTATCTCCAAAACAACACCATTTTACCTTCAAAAACAACGCCATTTTCTCACCAAAACTGCACCACTTTGCCTTCAAAACAGCACCCAAAAACTGCACCACTTTAACTTCGAAACAGCATGAAACAACCATCAAAACGCCACAAAAACGGTGAAAAAAAAAACAAAAGAAAAACGCCTCCGTCAACGCCATCGCCGTCGTCGACGACGGCCACCGCCTTCGCGCCACCTCCGTCGACGGTGTTCATCTTCGTCGCCTGCCGCCACCGCTTCCACCTTCGCCAACCATTCCCCCCATGTCTCGAAACTGGACCTGCATTTGCCCTCCGCAGCGCCACATGTGCATTCCAAACCCTAGATGGGTTTCTGGTTAGTGGGGTTGCTTTCTGCACCCCACGTATTTGTGCTTACACTCCAATTCTTCTTAATCCCCAAAATGCCCTCAACCCTGATTGGATTTCTGATTAGCGGATCTACTTTCTGCACCCCATTAATTAAGATCTGGACCCACACTCTTCTCAATCCCCAAAACGCCCTTGGCCATAAGAGGGTCTCTGGTTAGTGGAAGTACTTCCTGCACCCCCATTAATCCAGACTTGCACCCACACTCTTCTCAATCCCCAAAATACCCATGGCCATAGGTGGGTTTCTAGTTAGTGGAAGTACTTCCTGTACCCCCATTAATCTAGACCTGCACCCACACTCTTCTCAATCCCCAAAATACCCTTTGCCATGAGTGGGTTTCTGGTTAGTGGAAGTACTTCCTGCACCCTTATTAATCCAGACTTGCACCTACACTCTTCTCAGTCCCCAAAATACCGTTGGCCATAAGTGGGTTTCTGGTTAGTGGAAGTACTTCCTGCACCCTCATTAATCCAGATCTGCACCCACACTCTTCTCAATCCATAAAAAGCCCTTGATCATAAGTGGTTTCTGACTAGTGGAGCTACTTCCTGCACCACCCCAATTAGTATTTGTACCTGGTACCTTATTCAAAGTCCAGGCTTTAAACCTGGCACCTTATTCAAAGCCCAGGCTTTAAACTTGGCACCATTTCTCAAAGCCTAGGCTTTAAACCTGGCACCATTACTCAAATCCCAGGCTTTAAACCTGGCACTGTTGCTCAAAGCCCAGGCTTTAAACCTGGCATCGTTATTCAAAGCCCAGGCTTTAAACCTGGCACCATTTCTCAAAGCCCAGGCTTTAAACCTGACACCTTACTCAAAGTCCAGGCTTTAAACCTGGCACTGTTATCCAAAGCCCAGGCTTTAAACCTGGCACTGGTGTCATTCACTTACCTTATTTTCAAACACAAGCTTTCAAAAATTTCAAAAAAAAGATATCAAGATAACCAACAATCTTATCAACAAAGAACTACGTAACCCTCTGATTCTCCATCCCTGATGGAGATACGTAGGAGCAAGGTCAAACCTTGTCGGGCTCCCTAAAACCAAAAAAAAATATTTTGTTTGTTTTATCTTAATCTCTTTCTTGGGAAAATAAATGTTTTAAAAAATCACACTCAAATTACTTATTTAATGAAAGGTACTGTCTTAGGATGGGCGTTGTGGGGGTGCTAACACCTTTCCCACACGTAACTGACTCCCGGACTCGAATTCCGTTTTTGCAAACTTGCCTTATCTTGTCTTTAGTTTTCCATAGTTTTTCCTAATAAACTACGGTGGCGACTCCACTATTTTGGAAATTAAATTATTTTGTTCATCGTCCCCGTCGTGATCCCGGTTGCGACAGATGGCGACTCCGCTGGGGACTGTTTGAGAGTTAGGCTAATTTGATTAAATAAGTAAAATGAGTGTGATTTTTTTTAATGTTTATCTTTCCCTTTCTTTTTGTATATATGATTGTTTATTTATTGATGTTGGAATAATTGAACCCTAGGGTAGATGACATGTTATATCTGTTATATATGCTATATACCTGCTTGGGACTTTTCTGACTGTTTTGCAGGTGGGGGTTGGGTGCATAAATTCTCCTTTTGCACACACACATACTTGGTCATATCATAAGTGGGGCCCTACACCCGGGTCTGAGGAATCTTAGAATTAGAAGGGGTTGTGTAGCAATGTCAACGAGGATGTACTTCCCATTCTGGCTATTGTGATAACCCCAGCTAGAGTCTATTCTCTTCACTTGTATGCTTACACAAGTGGACTACCAACTATTGTGGGTAATGCAGTGAGGGGAGCCATAGCTCTATTGGTCTTATACCTTTAGGAGTTAGGAGCTTACCTTTGTGAGTGTGCATCAAATGTCTTAGGCCCTAAGCCTATTGAACCTTGTTTAGGGTACAAAGGGAGATATGTTGAGCGCCTCTACTCTCTACCTCATTTTTGTTTAAAAAAAAGGAATAATAAAAATATTTTTTTTTCATTGCATTAATTTCTTCTCTCATACAAAGCATCCATTATTTTTATCATGACATATGAAGTTTAGCTCAGGCTTTTCTTCATTGTAGTGCATTCATTTCTTTTTCTCACATAGTCTTAATTGTTTTCTTTTAAGGTCAGAAATTATAAAGTTGCGTCTTTTGCCAAAAAGAATGGAAATTAATGTAAGTTCTAGAGTCAAAATAAAATCTGAAGGGGATTTGAAAGTAAAACTGCCGATAAAAGCCAGAGAGAATAATCTGTTTGGAATCAGGGCATTGGGATGAAGGCTCAGGGCTGTTCAGAGAAACTCTTTCAGGAAAAAATATGAAAGTTTGTTAGGTTTGCTCGACATAGAGGTGCAGACTTCCTTGATCACGACCTTTGAACAGTATTATGACCCACCTGTCAGAGCTTTCACATTCTAAGACTTTCAATTGGTGCCAACACTGGAAGAGTTTGAGCAGATTTTAGACTTACCCTTGGAAGGGAAGTCTCCGTACAAATATGTTGAACATCATGCTTCTATTTCGACTCTATCTGTGAAAATTCACCCACGAGAACTGGAAAGTGCCCTAGTAAACAAGAAAGGTGTACGAGGATTTACCCCAAAGTTTTTGGAAAGCTATTTGCATCAGTTAGCTGACCAAGAAAATTGGGAGACGTTCATGGATGTTCTACCTCTTACACTGTATGGTATTATGTTGTTCTCTAATGTCGAAGATTTGGTTGACTATGCCGCAATCGATGTATTTGTTGCGAGTAAGACTCGATCGAAAAATCCAGTCCCGGCAATCTTGGCTGATGTCTATATAGCTCTTCATCTGTGCTATGACATGGGGAAAAGAAAGTTGATGTGTTGTCTACCTGTGTTTTATGTCTGGCTCCTATCTTGCATAGGGGAAAAAGGCATCAGTGCTCAATGCCCTGTTGAAGAGGTGATGCAACGCAAGCTTAAAGTAAAGAGAACGACAAATTAGGGTGAGTTTCTCTTAAAACCGACTCAAGAAAAGATAAATTGGCATCCATCTTGGCAGTAGAAGTCGAGCATCATATATTATTGTGGGAACTACCCAAACGTGCAACTCATAGGCACTAAAGGTTGTGTTAACTACAATCTAATTCTGGCTCAAAGACAGTTTGGATACCATATAAGAGGTTCGCCTATAGCCGCTTCGCTTACTACTTTGTTGGCTTACCATGGGGAAGGAGATGCTACTGAAACTCTCCGACATATTAGGAGTGCATGGAAAAAGGTGATCCGTATGGAGAGGGATTCGAGAGCATGGGGGATAAATAGAGAAATTCCTTATCATCAATGGGTCATGGAGAGAGTTAGTAAAGTCAAACTACCTTTCCGAAGAATCCCCACTCAGTCGAGAAATGAAGAACAAAACCAAGATATAGAGTCAGGGGAAGTAAAGAAGTTGAAGGAGGAAGTTGCAAGATTGAAAGAGAAGAATGTCAAGATGGCTGTAACCTACTGGGCTTACAACATAACTATGCAGATCTCAACAGAGAATATGAGGAGAAGACAAAAGCATATGAAGGTTTGATCCAGAAACAAAGAGCCGAAAGGGATTATACACACAGGATCAAACAAGATTTATTTGTAGCAAACAAAGAGCTAACAATGAAAGTACAAGAGCGGAACACGACCTTATTAGCTGAACATCAATGGAAAAATTTGTACGAGGACATTAAAAAAGACAAGCAAGAAGTCGTGAAAAGATTGCAAGATCTTCAAATACAGGTCAACGTCATGGAACATCAAGTGGAGGAGACAATGGTTATCTGTGAAGAAAGGGTGAATAAGGAACGTAAGCTACTATTAGAATTGGAAGAAAGGCACCAAGCTGCAATGACTCATGCAAGAGATTACATGGTTGAGCAGGACAAGGATGTGGTACACTAGCAAAGGAATTTTTCCCAATTGGCTGCTCTAGCTAATGGGGCTATCGAGGACGTACCCAGAATGTTACGAGAAGCTGACGCAGTGACGTTTCGTGATCCTCCATGAGAAGTTCAGATTTTTCTGGATCATTGTAAGTGGCTAGTAGAGCAAATGAAGATTTTAATTGCTCGAGTTAGGGATTGATAACATTTTCCTTTAGTTTTTCCTTTGAAGATGTATCAATTTGAATTCCTTAAATAAATCAGTTTCTTGAGACTCCAAATTTGTGTTAATTTCCATTTAATTATGTATCGATTACACAATTTTATAATTTCCGACTAGTTGCATTTTGTTCATATTTCACTTTTTAATTCATTTGAAATAAAATTCAGAGAAAACAATAACAGCTAAATTTCCACGACATCCATATAGGACTCGCACCAATTGTCAGAATATGGAAGACTGGGAGGAAAGGATGAAAGCAACGAAAGCTGACATCAGTGATTTGAAAGATAAAGTGAATCAGATTCATGGCCACAAAGATTAGTTGGGTCAGATTCTCGAAACTCTAACGATCCTAAATAACAAGCGAGATGCTACTGCTAAGAACGAAGAGCCGACTTCTTCTCACATTGCGGTCACACAAACCCAGTATGACGAGGTTCAAGGGATGTCTATACCTTTTCCTCAATATGGGCTTCCGCCGGGTTACACCCCACCATATGAGAATTATGTTGATCTAAATCAAGTTCCATCACAAATGCCACATATAACGGAAAATGTCCATGTCGCTGTTGAACAAGGGGGTAGGACAACTACTACTCAACCCAAGGTTTTAAATGTGACTTTGGGAGGTGAGTCTAAAACAGAAGTTGTAGCTCCGACTGCTGCGGTTCTTGATGCTGATAGAGCAAAAAATAAGCTAGAAGTCCTTGAGGAGAGATTGAGGGCAATAGAAGGCGGAGGTAGTTATGAGTTCGGAGATGCTGTCGGTCTATGTTTAGTACCGGATGTAGTAATTCCCCCGAAATTTAAAGTGCCAAACTTTGAGAAGTATAAGGGGACCACTTGCCCAAAACGCCATTTGACTATGTATTGTAGGAAGATGGCAGCTCATGCACACAATGAAAAAGTTTTGATTCATTGCTTTCAGGATAGTTTGGGGGGTGTGGCATTGAACTGGTACATGCACCTTGAACCAACTCAGATTTCATCATGGAAAGATTTGGTAGACGCTTTCTTAAGTAGTATAAATATAATATGGACATGGCTCCGAACAGAATGCAACTATGGAATATGGCAAAGAAAAGTTCAGAAACTTTCAAAGAATATGTGCAGAGGTGGAGAGAGTTGGTCACCCAAGTTGAACCTCCGCTATATGAGAAGGAAATGATCACCATGTTTATAGAAACGTTACAATCTCCTTTTTATGAACATGTGTTCAGAAGTGTTTCTTCCAATTTCTCTGATATTGTCACTATTGGAGAAAGAATTGAACATGGACATAAGAGTGGAAAGATAGCACAAGGATCGTCTGCAGCCACCAGTGCTAAGAAACTTGGGTTCAATCCCAGTAAGAAGAAAGAAGGCGAGGTTCAAGCAGCTTGTACTGCACCTTATTGGGGAGGATATCGGCCACAATATCTTCCTAATTATAGGCCCTCATCTGCATATGTTGCAAATGCCATGTCGGGTTACTCTCAGAATACTCTTAGCCCGCCAACTGCTTATAGACCTCCATTTACCCCTAACAATGCATTCCAGCCCAATGTTGGGGGTCAAAGCTTTAATCAAGCACAAAACCCAGGCTGTGGACAGAAGAATAATAGTTCGGGAGGGAAAGTTGTGAATTTTACTCCTCTTCCAATGACCTACACAGAGCTCTTGCCAGATTTGCTCAAGAATTCGCTAGTGGTCTTATGTCCGGCAAAGGTGGCACAACCACCATATTCCCAGATATTATGACCCCAACGCAAAGTGTGAATATCATAGTGGGGAGATTGGTCATTCAACTGAGAACTGTCGAGCCCTCAAGTATAAAGTACAATCTTTGATTGATTCTAAGTGGCTTACTTTCCAAGAGCAAAAGCCGAGTGTTGAGCAAAATCCACTGCCTGGACATACAAGCTCCACGGTGAATGTTATTATGAAAGAAGGAGGTCCGATTTTGGTTAGGAGTATCCATGAAATGAAGAAACCTATGAATGAAGTTTTTGAAGCAATTTGTCAGGCTGGATTATTCCAGTATGAGTACAAATCCGAAGATGAATGTGGTTTCCATGCTTGCACCACACATTCCATTGATGAGTGTGTTTAGTTTAAAGATTTTGTGCAAGACTTGATGGACAGGCATGTTTTACAAGTTTGTCATCAAAGGAAAGAAGGAGAAGTGTTTACAGGAGAAGAATGGCTTCCACAGAGGCCTAAACCATTGGTCATTCAATTTACTAAAGCAGCCGCTCCCATGCCTTCAGGGCGACAACGTCTAGTAATTCAAACACCATCGCCCTTTGCATATAAGGATAATAAAGTTGTTCCCTGGTTATATGGTGTTAGTATAGTTCAAGGAGAACAAAAAGAAGAATCGGTTGAGCAAGGCAAGACAACAATCGATAACATCTCTGGAATTGGAGGTATGACTAGGAGCGGACGTCTTTTTGCCCATCCTGACTTAAGGGGTGAAACAAGCTAAGGAAAGAATAGAGAAGAAATGGCTATGGAAAAGGCAAAGTCGTATTTGAAAGGAAAGGCTGTGCAAGTTGATTCGGAGCCCGAAGAGAGAGGGAGAAGGGAGATTAGTGATGAAGATGCTTCTGAGTTTCTGAAGTTTATCCAGCAAAGCGAATACAAAGTGGTGGATCAGTTGAACCAGATGCTTGCAAGGGTGTCTTTGTTGGAATTGTTAATGCATTCGACTACTCATCGAAAGTTATTAATGAAGATCTTAAGTGGAGCTCATGTGGAACAAGATCTCTCCTTGGATAAATTTGAAGGAATTGTTAGTCACATCACTGCTGATAATTACTTAACTTTTACTGAGGAAGATATACCTTCAGAGGGCAGAGGTCATAACAAAGCTCTTCACATTTCTGTCAAGTGCATGAATCATTTTATATCACGGGTGCTAGTCGATAATGGTTCCTCTCTGAATGTAATGCCGAAAACCACATTGAACAAATTGCATGGTGAAGGGATTCATCTATGTCCTAGTACCATAGTGGTGAGAGCTTTTGATGGTAGTAAAAGAGAGGTCATAGGGGAAGTGGAACTACCAGTACAAGTCGGTCCGTGCACATTCCAAATTGTATTCCAAGTAATGGACATATCACCAGCGTACAGCTGCCTGCTGGGAAGACCTTGGATACACACGGTTGTAGTAGTTCCATCTACTTTGCATCAGAAGCTAAAATTTGTAGTTGATGATAAACTAATTATAGTTTTTGGAGAGGAGGACTTGGTAGTATGTGGGTCGACATCCACTCCCTATATTGAAGCCATAGAAGAGGCTTTAGAAACTTCATTTCAGGCTCTGGAGATCGTTAGTACAACCTATGTAGAGCCTTTCAAAGTAAATCCATGTTTGTCTAGTGCATCTTTGATAGTGGCCAAGACTATGATGAAAGAGGGGTATAAATATGGTAGTGGCTTGGGCAAAAATAATACAGGATCTGTAAGGCCACTAAAATTGGTGGAAAACAAAGGGAGGTATGGTTTGGGATACAAACCTACTCATGCTGATCGAAGGAGAATCATTGAGGAAAGAATTGAAAGAAGTCAAGCCAAGATAGAGGGTCAGGAGCTGAGAATTAAAGAAATTTCCATGCCCAGCCTAGATCAGAGTTTCTTCAGTGCTGGTTGGATCAATTTTGATCAAGTGGCGGTTATTGAGCAAAGGCATGGAGATCAAAGCTTCAATCATGTGCACCCTTGCCTTCCTGATGAAGAAATTGGCAATTGGGAATCTGTAGACGTACCTATGGTGTTTAGTAGCGACAAAATGTAATGTTTTTCAGTTAATCCTATTGCTTTGCCTAGAGCTTTAGGGTATTTGTTGTTTTCATGGGCTGGTTTTTAGGATTTGTTGTTTCGTTCATTGCATTCTGAATTTGAATTGTTTCCCTTTGAGAGCGCAGTATTGCGCATTTACATAATAAAATCGTGTTTTCATTTTCTTCTTCACTTTTTCTTTCTTTCCTCTTTATTTTCATAAACTTGAATAATACAGATATGTTGATGAATCTTTTGAAAATAACAATGTCAATATCTCATACCCTAATTTTACACTCCCCGTCAATAAAATGGAAGATGATTATGAAGAAGACTGGGAACCTCCTCCTAAATTGTTGAGATTAGTCGAACAAGAAGCCAGAGAGTTAAAACCACATCAAGAGGATATAAAGGTAATCAATTTAGGGGATGAAAATGAGAAAAAGGAGGTCAAGATAGACACAGGGATGGCGAAAAAAATACAGGGGCAATTGTGTGCTTTGTTAAGAGAATTCAGGGATATTTTTGCTTGGTCTTACCAAGATATGCCTGGATTAGACCCTGGCATTGTGCAACATAAATTACCACTCAAGCCAAAATGCCCTCCGATCAAGCAGAAGTTGAGAAGAATGAAACCAGAGGTATCGTTGAAAATAAAGGACGAGGTAGAAAAACAGTTCAATGCCGGATTTTTGGCAGTAGCAAAATACCCTCAATGGGTGGCCAATGTGGTTCCAGTACTAGAGAAGGATGGAAAGGTTCGAATGTGTGTAGATTATCGAGATTTGAATCGTGCTAGTCCAAAAGATGATTTCCCATTACCGCACATTGATATCTTGGTAGACAATACAACTAAGTTTTCATTGTTTTCATTTATGGATGGATTTTCTAGGTACAATCAGATCAAAATGGCACCTGAAGATATAGAAAAGACAACCTTCATCACACCATGGGGTACATTCTATTGTAAGGTAATGTCTTTTGGACTCAAGAATGCTGGAGCAACCTATTAGAGGGCTATGGTGACCTTATTCCATGACATGATACACAAAGAGATTGAAGTATATGTCAATGATATGATCGCCAAATCCCGATCTGAAGAAGAACATCTTGACAACCTGAGGAAATTGTTTGAAAGGCTGAGGAAATTGTTTGAAAGGCTGAGGAAATTCAAACTCAGGCTGAACCCAGCTAAATGTACTTTTGGAGTAAGATCTGGAAAGCTTCTAGGATTCATTGTCAGCCAAAGAGGGATAGAAGTGGATCCGGATAAAGTACGTCCTATTCTGGAAATGCCACATCCTCGTACGGAAAAGGAAGTTCGAGGTTTTTTGGGAAGATTAAATTACATTGCTAGATTTATTTCCCAGCTCACTGTCACTTGTGAGCCCATTTTCAAATTGCTGCGAAAGAATCAAGTGGTAGAATGGAATGAAGATTGTCAGATAGCATTCGATAAAATTAAACAGTATTTAAGAGAACCTCCAATACTGCGTCCGCCAGTCCCTGGAAGGCCTCTTATTCTCTATCTGACAGTATTAGACAGATCAATGGGTTGTGTACTTGGACAACACGATGAAACAGGTAGGAGCATGCCATTTATTATTTGAGCAAGAAATTCACCAATTGTGAGCAAAGATACTCCTCTTTAGAACGAACGTGTTGTGCTTTAGCTTGGGCAGCTCGCCGACTAAGACAATATATGTTAAGCCATACGACATTGTTGATATCTAAGATGGATCCGATCAAATACATCTTTGAAAAACCTGCTCTCACGGGAAGAATAGCTCGATGGCAAATGTTGTTATCAGAATATGACATACTTTATGTTACCCAAAAAGCTATCAAAGGTAGAGCCCTAGCTGACTTTCTAGCTCACCAACTAGTGGAAGACTATCAGCCAATGTTACCTGACTTTTCGGATGAAGACATCTCAGCTCTGTTTCATGCGGATGAGTATAACCATGAGGTGAATTCATGGACTTTATTTTTTTATGGGACTTCTAATGTAATGGGCCATGGCATAGGAGTAGTGCTCATCTCCCCAAAGAATCAGATATACCTGTGACAGCAAGACTGTGTTTCGATTGTACTAACAATATTGCAGAATATGAAGCTTGTGCTATGGGAATTCGAGCGGCCATCGAATATAGAGTTAAGATCTTAGAAGTTTATGGCGATTCAGCTTTGGTTGTCCACCAGATAAAAGGCGAGTGGGAGACTAGGGATCAAAAGTTGATTCCATATCAAGCATATATCAAGGGATTGATGGAATACTTTGATACTATAACATTTCATCACATTCCACGAGAAGATAATCAATTGGCTGACGCTCTTGCTACTTTGTCATCCATGTTCGAACTAAACCAAGAAGAAGAGTTGCCTACAATCAAAATGAAGAGTCACGAACATCCGGCTTACTGCAACTTTATCGAAGAAGAGCTAGATGGCAAGCCTTGGTATTTTGACATTAAACGATACCTCCAAAGTCGAGAATATCCAGAATCAGCCACTGAAAATGATAAGAGAATGTTAAGAAGGTTAGCCTCTGGTTTTGTACTAAACGGAGAGGTTCTGTATAAACAGAATCACAATATGGTACTCCTTCAATGTGTGGAGGATAAAGAAGCCGAGTGGACATTGCAAGAAGTGCATGAAGGAGCTTTCGGAACACGTATGAATGGACATTCTATGGCTAGGAAGATACTAAGAGCTGGTTATTTTTGGGTGACAATGGAAAATGATTGCTATAAACATGTGAGAAAGTGCCAAAAATGTCAAATGTATACTGATAACATTAATGTATCGCCAACTGCATTAAATGTTTTATACGCACCCTGGCCTTTTTCCATGTGGGCTATAGATGTGATTGGAGCTATTGAACCGAAAGCATAAAATGGGCATCGTTTCGTATTGGTGGCCTTTGATTATTTTACCAAGTGGGTGGAAGCCCCATCTTATGCCAATGTAGCTAGGAAAGTGGTGGTAAAGTTCATAAAGAAGGAATTGATTTGCAGATATGGAATTCCCGAAAGAATTATCACTGATAATGCCACCAATCTGAATAATCAGATGATGTCAGAGCTGTGTGAAGAGTTCAATATTAAGCATCATAATTCTTCTCCTTATCACCCAAAGATGAATGGAGCGATGGAAGCAGCTAACAAAAATATAAAGAAAATAATTCAAAAAATGGTGGTAACCTATAAAGATTGGCATGAGATGTTACCGTTTGCCTTACACGAGTATCTTACTTCTGTGAGGACCTTAACGGGAGCAACACCTTTCTCGCTTATGTATGGGATGGAAGCAATACTACCATTTGAAGTGAAAATACCTTCTCTCAGAGTATTGATGGAGACCAAATTGGAAGAAGCTGAGTGGGTTCAGACAAGATATGATCAACTCAATCTAATTGATGAGAAAAGGTTAGTTGCAATATGCCATGGGCAATTATACCAAAATAGAATGAAGAAGGCATTTGATAAAAAGTTTCGTCCGCAAGAGTTTCATGAAGGAGATTTGGTGGTTAAAAAGATCATATCTGTTCAAAAGGATCATCGCGGTAAATGAATGCCAAATTATGAAGGTCCCTATGTCGTGAAGAAGGTTTTCTCTAGAGGGGCACTAATTCTCATAAGAATGGATGGGGAAGAGTTACCGTTACCGGTCAACTCTGACGCGGTTAAAAAGTTTTATGTATAATATGATTCCATAGTATGGGGAATGTAATATTTTTGGGTATTGAAAAAAAAAAGATAATAATAACATTGAAATTGTATCTGCATTATCTTATGATGAAATGAAATCTTCTTTTGAATTCTTTCTTATGCGTTTTGATTGCTAAGGATACACCATGGTTTGTCTACAAGATTTTCTCGAGGTCTGAAGAATGTCGTGGGATGAAAATAAAAATTGCACAATAAATCATATTTATGGAATCATTGAATTTATTGATAAAACTAATAAAAGATTTGACGCAATTTTAAAGCTTGGCATAGAAAATTGATTTCTTTCATAATAGCATATTGGAATGCATGTGTTGGATACCCCTTTTGAGCCTTCCATCCAAAAGAGAAAGCGATGTGCTTCAGTAACATGTTTGTTGCCCACTAAAACTAAGAGTAAACATCATTTTAGGGCAATCAATTAGATTTTTCACGTGGCTATGGATTTCAAGTTCTTTTCGCTAAAGGCATTCAAAAAAAAAAATCAAAAGAAAAAGAAATAAAAGTCCGTTAGATTGAAAACCCGCAAAGGACAGTCTAAGCAAAAGATAGGGCGATGAAAAAAGAAAGAGGAATATCAAGTATTTGGAATCGCTGGAATCTGTTGCGGGAGTTAATCTCTTTTAAAATCAAGCAATCATAATTAAAAATGATATATGGTCATGTTTGTCTATCCTAAAACATCAATAAAAATTCCATTGTACCCTCTTTGGGCCTGAAAAGTAAAATTTATTTCAAAAATACCCTAAACAAGGATCATTAGCATGTTGGAATTCAGTTCAGGATAAGAGATCTATCAAAAAAAGAAGGGGCGCATCCAAAGCTCCCAAGTCAAAAATTAAGAAAAGAAATTCAAAAGGAAAATATGTGTCATTAGTTCAAATAAGGATGACTCACAGATAAAAAGGAAAAAAAGGTGATCTCAGCAAGAACATGAACTGCTTCGTGCAATATTTGGTTAATGATCTTTGTTATAAAAAATGATAATAACCGGTAAACAGTTTTTGAGCCTGTATATCCTTTTTCTTCAAAACCTTTTAAACCCTGACAACGTTACAAGCCATGTAAAGTCCATATTGATTGAATAATGATTGTCGATGATTTTCCCAGAGAATAACCTTGCAACAGAGGAATGCGACTGCCAATACAAGTCAAGTTGTAAGAAAAATGCCTTTTGCGAAAAGGATGATACAAATTTGTCAGCTGAATAAGAGTGAAATAGTGTCATTAAAGCACAAATACTGGGACAATCCTTTCTTATATGTGCCTTTCCTATATTTTTTTCTCCACCCTATCCCGAAATAGTCATTGAAATCGAGGACACTTCTATGTGATTCAATCAGTATCAGTTCATTTTCTTAAGTATCAGCTTTCTCCACGTAAGTTGCATTACCCCGGTTTCTCACTAAATCTATTTTTACCCATCTAACCTAACAAAATTGGCTACCCCTTTGAACCTTAATTTCCCATTTTTCAAAAAAACTGAGGCAACTTTGCTCATTTATGGTAAACTCTCAAAGAGTATGAAAAATTTAAAATAAAGTTACCTCCCATACTTGGGGCAATTCCATTACCTATTTGGAGTTTAACATTTCTTTACCGTATGTTTCTTCATCCGCCCATTCCGACACATATGCATCAAAATGTTAGGATTAATCGTATTAATAATTTTGTGTCAAGCGTTAAGATTTGTGAATCTTTTTTCCAAAATAAAAATTCAAAGTTCAATCAATGGATTCAATGATTCCATAAAAATATTTGGTTTAAAGAGATGAGCAAAATGGCAAATCAAAATCCTCAAGCATTAAAAGTAAAATATCTCATGTGAGTCAAAATTTCATACATCAGCATAAAGTCATGCATTCATTCCCCAGTGGAAAAGTCAAACTTGCCAAACGTTTAAAATATACCATGCATTCATTCAAAGCTAAGGCAAATAATAGATTTTCATGTATTCAAACATGCAAAAAAAAAATAAAAAGGTCATAAATTGAATTAAAAAAAAATGATTTCATGATCCTCTGATACAAGATCTAGTGAAAGATTATCCCCTGATTCAAAAGTTATGATATGTCAATCCCCTACAGAAGCAATGTCACATTTGATTTTGGCACTTGATCCCCTGCAGAACCATTCTTTACTTTTTGACTCCTTGTAGAAGCAAAGTCACAGACATTATTTACTTTTCGACTCCCTGCAGAAGCAAAGTTACAACTCTTTTTTGGTATGTTGATCCCCTACAGAAGCAAGGTCACATTTGATTTTGGCACTTGATCCCTGCAGAAGCAAGGTCACATTTGATTTTGGCACTTGATCACTGTAGAAGCAAGGTCTTGGCCATTATTTACTTTTTGACTCCCTACAAAGGCAAAGTCACAACTTTTCCTTGATATGTTGATCCCCTATAGAAGCAAAGTCACAACCACTCTTTGGGATCCTCTGTAGAAGCAAGATCTCCGCATTTCTTTTCAGCACGTGATGATACCCGAACAAAATCAGTGTCTCTATCTTTACTTAATTTTTACTGTGATAATATGAATTTTTCTCAAATTTTCATATTATCATGTAAAACTTAAGTAAAGAGGGGCAACTATCAACACCCGATTTTGTCCGGGTAATCTTTTAAATTAAAACATAATAATAAAATGAATGAAAAAATGAAAAAATGAATAATAACATAAAAATATATATTTATTAGTTTAAGTTTTCTTGAATAATAATAATAAAAAAAAAACATGGAATTCTTTCATTAGAGAAAAAAACTAAAAAAAAGAAGAAGGTGGTAATTAAAACAAACAAATAATAATAAAAAATAAAAATAATAAATAATAAATAATTAAATAGCAAAAACAAAATAAAAATAAATATATATAAAAAAGAGAATAAATAATAAAAAGTAATAAAAAAGAATGGGTCAACTGAAGTACTCTCCCATGTGCTCACTCCTTAACTCCATGTATTGTTTTTAAAAAATATATATAAAATAACAACTTTGAAACTGCTCAGATAACAACCTACCTTCTCTACTACATAAAAAAATTAATTAATAATAAATAAGAATGGGTCAAAGATTGATAACTGCTCTGAACTACTCTCACTTTAGAATAAAAAGAGAAAAGATATATAGGGAGAAAAAAAGAAAAAAGGGATTCACAGGTCATTAGTGACAGGGAGAGAAGGAAAAAAGGAACAGACAGAAGAAGCAGGTATGTTTTCTTTTACAAATTTGCTTTTACTCTCATACTTCATATCATGCATCTCAAAGTTTTACTATTTACCCACTTCATAAAAAAAAACATTACGACATGTATAACATTATGCACCCGACCTGCATCTCGCTCCCACCTGCACGTCGTACCAATAACTCACACCAAACAACCACCATTTACCTCCAAAAACAGCCACCATGCATCCCCAAAACAGCCACCGTGCACCACCAACAACCACCTAAAAAGACCCCCAAACTAGCCACCATGTAATCCCTTTAATTCCAACAAAATGCACCTAAAACATCAGACAGACAACACCCAAAACTGTACCTCCATAGCCAACAAGGTGCACCCAAAACAACAACCAAACAATACCTAAAACAATACCATTTTGCCTTTAAAACAACACCAATTTTATCTCCAAAACAACACAATTTTGCCATAAAAAATAGTGCAATTTTCTCACAAAAACTGCACCACTTTGCTTTCAAAACAGCACCCAAAACACCATGAAAACGCCACAAAAATGGTGAAAAAAAAAGAAACGCCTCCGTCGACGACACTGTCATGTCTCGAAACTAGACCTGCATTTGCCCTCCGCAGCGCTGCATGTGCTTTCTAAACCCTAGATGGGTTTCTGGTTAGTGGGGTTGCTTTCTGCACCCCACGTATTTGTGCTTACACTCCAATTCTTCTTAATCCCCAAAATGCCCTCAACCCTGGTTGGATTTCTGATTAGCGGATCTACTTCCTGCACCCCCATTAACTAAGATCTGCACCCACACTCTTCTCAATCCCCAAAACGCCCTTAGCCATAAGTGGGTTTCTGGTTAGTGGAAGTACTTCTTGCACCCCCATTAATCCAGACTTGAACCCACACTCTTCTCAATCCCCAAAATACCATTGGCCATAAGTGGGTTTCTGGTTAGTTTAAGTCCTTCTTGCACCCCCATTAATCCAGACCTGCACCCACACTCTTCTTAATCCCCAAAATACCCTTAGCCATAAGTGAGTTTCTGGTTAGTGGAAGTACTTCCTGCATCCCCACTAATCCAGACTTGCACCCACACTCTTCTCAGTCCCCAAAATACCCTTGGCCATAAGTGGGTTTCTGGTTAGTGGAAGTACTTCCTGCACCCCCATTAATCCAGATCTGCATCCACACTCTTCTTAATCCCTAAAAAGCCCTTGATCATAAGTTGTTTCTGACTGGTGGAGCTACTTCCTGCACCCTATTAATCCAGATCTGCACCCACACTCTTCTCAATCCCTAAAAAGCCCTTGATCATAAGTGGTTTCTGACTAGTGGAGCTACTTCCTGCACCACCCCAATTAGTATTTGCACCTGGTACCTTATTCAAAGCCCAGGCTTTAAACCTGACACCTTATTCAAAGCCCAAACGTTAAACCTGACACCATTTCTCAAAGCCCAGGCTTTAAACCTGGCACCATTACTCAAAGCCCAGGCTTTAAACCTGACATTGTTGCTCAAAGCCCAGGCTTTAAACCTGGCATCATTATTCAAAGCCCAAACTTTAAACCTGACACCATTTCTCAAAGCCCAGGCTTTAAATCTGGCACTTTACTCAAAGCCCAGGCTTAAAACCTGGCACTGCTATCCAAAGCTCAGGCTTTAAACCTAGCACCTTACTCAAAGCCCAGGCTTTAAACTTGGCACTGGTGCCATTCACTTACCTTATTTTCAAACACAAGCTTTCAAAAATTTCAAAAAAAAATATCAAGACAACCAACAATCTTATCAACAAAGAACTATGTAACCCTGATTCTACATCCCTGATAGAGATACGTAGGAGCAAGGTCAAACCTTGTCTGGCTCCCTAGAACCAAAAAAAAAATATTTTGTTTGTTTTATCTTAATTTCTTTCTTGGGAAAATAAATGTTTTAAAAAATCACACTCAAATTACTTATTTAGTTAAAGGTACCGTCTTAGGACGGGCGTTGTGGGGTGCTAACACCTTCTCCACACGTAACCGACTCCCGGACTCGAAATCTGTTTTCGCAAACTTACCTTATCTTGTCTTTGGTTTTCCATAGTGTTTCCTAATAAACTATGGTTGTGACTCCACTATTTTGAAAATTAAATTATTTTGTTCGTCGTCCCTGTCGTGATCCCGGTTGCGACAACTTTATTGTATCAAATCTATGTATTTTGGTTATTCACTATTTGATCATATAATAAAATTTAAATTCCCTTTAAAAGATTTTATTATTCTTTAGTTTTATTTCCGTGCAAAAATTTAATATAGTTATACACATCTTGTCAAAGTGTTGGGAAATTATATTTCCTTAGTCTAATTGTGGCCTATAAATTTATATATATTTATTTATATAATCATATTAATTGTTTTTTTTACCGTTCCAAATCGTTCGTCATTAAGATGATTTTAATGAGTCATTTAATATAGTTTTAATGACCTTCTTAATTTCTCAGATTAATTGGTTTAATGGGAATCGCTTTCTGTTATCAGAATAATAGGGAGGTAAGGGGTTGGTCCCCAATATACCAAAATCACAAACTTTGTAGTCTCTTACCCCATCAAAAGAGTCACTCTAAAGTCTGTCAACACCCAATTTTGTCCGGGTAATCTTTTAAATTAAAATAAAATAAAAAAATGAAAAATAAATAATAACATAGAGTATATATTTATTAATTTAAGTTTTGTTGAAAAAATAATAAATAATTTTTTTGAATTTTTCCATTAAAGAAAAAAACTTAAAAAAAAAAGAGAAAGGGTGGTGATTTAAAAAATAATTAATAATGAAAAACGAAAATAACAAAAAATAAAAATATGAATTGAAACAACAAAACTTAAAAATAAGAAAAAAATTAATAAAAAATAACAAGAAAAGAAAATTCTTTTCAAACTGTTTCCTTCATTTGCACGTTCAAGATTATAAAAATAATACAAAAAGAATAAGTCAATCTTCTCTAAATTCCCTCTCCCTTAACTCTATGTATTATTCGAAAAAAATATATAAAATAATAACTTTGATACTGCTCAGATAACAACCCACCTCCTTCACTACATAAAAAAATTAATAATAAATAATAAATAAGAATGGGTCAAAGATTGATAACTTCTCTGAACCACCTTCATTTCTGAAATAGAATAATAAAAGAAAGGAGGAGAGAACAAAAAGGGAGGACACGGAGAAGAAAGAAAAAAGGAGAACAGGAAAGGGTATTGATTAGAGAAAGAAAAAAGCATAGAGAGAAAAGATCAACTTCAGGTATCCGGTATGTTTTTATTTTTGCTTATTTTTTTAGTCTCGCTATACATTCATTGCATAAAAAAAAAAAAAAAAAAAAAACATGCACACACATATCCTACCCTTGAGTCCAATCTTCCAAAACCCTACACTCTCTCATGGTGTTGTCGTTAATTCGCCTCCGCCGAACCCTCCGAGCACTTTCCGGCGTCACCCAGTCATCTCCGCCACACATGCGTCGTCCATTTCCGTCCCTGTCAGGTGCGCCATTTCATGGAGTTGCCACTCTCCGAAGGGCGTGGTTAAGTCCTGTTCTTTCAAGTCATCCTCAATTTCGCTTTTCTCTGTTAGATTCTCCCAGAACAACACCCCCGACGAGCTTGATCCCGATACCATTCTCTTCGAGAGCTGCAACTACAACCACTGGCTCCTCGTCATAGACTTCTCTAAAGACAACAAACCCTCTCCCGAAGAGATGGTTCGCGCATACAAGGAGAATATACAGGCTAATATTCGGGAGCTCGAAGAAGAAGTCAAGCTTCTCAAGAATATTAAGCATCCAAATATTGTTAGATACTTGGGAACTGCGAGAGAGGAGAATTCCTTAAATATTCTGCTGGAGTTCGTACCTGGTGATTCTATCTCATCGCTTTTGGGGAAATTTGGATCCTTCCCTGAATGTATACGAAATAGCTTTTACTAGGCCTTGAATACCTTCACAATAATGGGATTATTCACAGAGATATTAAAGGAGCTAGATTTAAGGCCTTCAGCATCAGAGTTGTTACAGTATCCGTTCATCACCTGTGATTATCATGGAACCAACCAAGCCCTTCCATTAGTTGATAAAGTCTTCAAGATACAGGGGCTCATCATGTATAATTGCACTTGAACATCATCAGCTACGTAAGGCTCCCAAGATGTCCCAGACCACTCGAAAATTTCAACAGAGTATTCCAAATCATCGTTGATCCTATACATGGCTGGTTTATTAGCTTCCCCAACTTTGTGATGTTGCATGTGCACTGCCTTGAGCCTTCTGCACACCTGACCTGAAAAATCGGTTGCCGAACATACTCAATGAGCCAGAGATCAATACACGGGCATTATTTCTTGCCTGTATAACTGAAACTAACGAGATCGAAGATCCAGTGAGTGATGGAGGACTTGTCAGTTTAGATTTTGGGTTAGCAGAAAAGGCTGAAGGAGATGCAGAAAGAGCTTTCAACACCAGACTATTGGTAGGATTTACTGAATGGCCAATCCTCTGGAAAAGTACTGGAGCCTTAATATTTATGCTTCCCAATATCACGTCAGACTTGATAAAATCATCAGCAGCAATCACCGTATGATCCCCTTCAGTAGCAGATACTGCATATCCAGAATGATCCACAACTATGGCAGTAGGATCCTCATCGAAGTCCACTCCACAGTCGGTGGCGGTTTCCCTTATTAAATCAGATGCATTACTATTAGCAGCAACAATCAAATCATATCCCGAGCCAACAAAAATCCAAAATTGCCGCAGCATCAACGGATCCTCCAAAACGTTTAGTGGTGGGGGAAAAGAGAATTAGGGCGTCGTAGAGGTAGTGGTCGTATCTCTGGCAACAACAATGCTTCCAAGAACCAGACTTTCGCCCTAACTCTCAATTTATGGGCTTGCACCATCCGAGACCAATGCCTGCCATGGGAGCCACCCATAACTTTATAAATAGGATGTATCCAAACAAGTTATATAGTCAATATGGGAGCATTGTCAAATTTATATATATTTATTTATATAATCATATTAGTGGTTGTTTCTTACAGTTCCAAATCGTTCGTCATTAAGATGATTTTAATGAGTTATTTTATATAGTTTTAATGACCTTCTTAATTTTTCAGATTAATTGGTTTAGTGGGAATCGTTTTCTATTATCAGAATAGTAGGGAGGTTTTCTGTTATCAGAATAGTAGGGAGGTAAGGGGTTGGTCCCCAATATACCAAAATCACAAACTTTGTAATCTCTTACCCCATCAAAAGAGTCACTCTAAAGTCCAACAAGAATCACAAACTTTGTAGTCTCTTACCCCATTAAAAGAGTCACTCTAAAGTCCAACAAGAGGAATAAGGAAGATTGTTGAGAAAGATCATAACCTTATCGAGTATTTTATCTTCATCCATGGATTCAGGTATGTGACTCTTCTATTGAACTTTGACTCTCAATAATTTAACATCATAGCTGAATTCATTATTCAGAACATTTATTCTATAATTTTCTAACACAAAGCTCTTTTGATAAGATCAATTGAGAAACATCTTAATATATATGAATTATAATTTTAATGATCAACACGATTTATACTTCTTGTCAAAACTCTTAAGATAAGATTATATATATTAATCTTAATATATATAAATTATACTTCTTATCAAAGCTCTTAAGATAACATCATAACATGATTTATTTATCGTTCTAAACTAAAGGAGTTCATGAATATTTTGACTTTAAAAGTATTTTATTTCATTTTCACATTTATAACAAATATAGAACAATTCTTATTTATATACAATTATTCATACATGAAACTTATGAAATAGTGTTGATCACTTCATCTAAATAGCCTATTAAGTAAATACATGACTTATGATTTATTTCAATAATAGTTAAACTAAGATAAATTATAAATGATAATTAATTTTATAAAAAATAAAAGTAGTATATTATTTGTTGTCTTAAGTGTATATTTTTTAATTATTATGATCATTGATTTTTTGAGTATGCAAAATCTATTTATATAATTAATATTTTAATTATAATTTATAATTATTTTCTACGACAAAAATGGAATATTGAAAAATTACGAAAAAAATAGAATATTTGCTATTATAGTTTGACAAGAGAAATCATAAAAAAATATTAAAATAAAAATATTTTCTTAAACAAATTTAGATCTTCAATATTATTTCGCATAGAAATAGTTTTAACACTTTGTGACATTTTTTAATTTAACTTTCATAACTAATATGATTTTGAAATATATTTTTTTAATCTTTAAATAATCAAAATTAAACTAGATGAATTAGCAAGTCTTTTTTTCCAAAGTTTCTTGAATTGTTTTCGACTTATTCTTCTTTTGGACTATTGAATTGTATTTAAAACATAATTAAGTTAACTTTGTAATATAACTAATGTGAAATATAATTATTGATCTGAACGTGATTTAATAAAAATAAAAAAACTTATTGGTAAATATGAGAGATTATTTGTTTTATAAATAGTTGATGGTGTCCAACTTGATGGACATTGGCAAAATAAAGTCAAATTAGGATTGTGTCTCTACATTCTAGGTTCTCCATAATTGATAATCAAGAAAAAGTGTGGGATAGAAAATGATTGTTTGAGATAACGATATTAAAGAATTCATTTTTGTTGGATTTGTTCGTTGATTAAAATAAGTTGTTCGAATTTTTTATTATCCATGAATTATTTTTCACCAATTTTCATAAATTCTAATTTTAAAATAGAGAATATATGAATGACAGAATTTAGGTAGTTAAATTACCTTTAAATTTTATGAATTGATTATATTTCTTTTCCGTTATATTATGAAATTGATTTCAAGTTGAAATCATCCATTCTTGTTATTATCATGAATAATTAAAAGAGTAAATCCAAGTGAACAAGTTTCACTAAGCATGTAGAATGGTTTCATAACAAGAAAGAATCCAAGGATAGGATTCCCAAGAAATGATTGAAAAGGGCTTGTGAGCCTATACATATAAAAGAATTTAAATGAATTTTTTTTGTAAATTTAAGATTTGGTTTAATGGATATTAAAGAGAATTAATTTGTGCATTAATTATTAATTTCAAATTAATTGATAAAGAGATTAGGTTACTAAAAATAAGGAATTTTGGTTTGAATAATGTCATCTTCCACTGCATTAAAGAGACTATGTGATCAAAATTGAGGAATGTAGTCTCATTTTGCTGCTCATGAATTGTATTAATTTGGGATTAATTGTATCATATCTAGTTGTTCATTTAATTTTTAATCAATATGTGATGGATTCTATTGAATGAAGACCAAAATTTATGAATATGTATGTGTTGGTATTGATTTTAAGTTTATATAACTGTATGATGTATGACAAATGGTGGGAAATTGTAATCAAGACATAGTATTAAGACTTTACTATATGGTGTTGAAATTATTTAGGATATGTATATTCCAAGAATCTTATCAATATGGAGGTATTGAGATTCTAGTATATTGACTCACTTATATAAAGATTAATAGCTGGTGAGAGGTGATGAAGGTAATATGAAAATAATTAATGATAATATAAAAATTTTCAAATTTTTATCTCAATTCTTATTATATTTGTTTTAAATATTTTAAATCATTGATTTCTTTTTATTCATAATTTTTCCTCGTTTTTTACTGAAGAATAGGAGAATAAGAATAATTTAATAAAAAATCATTATAAAGTTTTGATATTAACTGCTGTTGAAAGTGTGCAGGTATGTAAACCGAAAAAGAAGAAGAAATACTTGCAAGAACAATATGGATTAAAGTAAAAAACCCATTAAACATTTGTAAGACTAACCAAAATTTTGTAAATAAATTCAAATGTTTGTAAAAGATTTTACTATCTTCTTATTATTATTATTATTAATAATTATTATTGTTATTTAAATAATGATATATAATATGTGAATATATTTTATTTTTGTATAAATATTGATAATATATTATTTCTAATATCATTTCATCTGATCCGAGTCACCAAATATATATTATTTCTTTTAAATTCACATGTACGTATAAGATTTTACTGTCTTCTTATCAATAATAATTTTATTTATTTATATATTATTTGCAATGTAATAAATTTTTTACTTTAAATAATTATTAAAATTAAAATAATTATTAAAATTAAAATAATTAATAATAATTTTAATTTTATTCAAGTCTTATTATATTAATTTCAACTTTTATTATATTTGTTCTAGATAATCTCACTAGTAGAAAAATAGGCTTTTACGTCTCCTTTTAATGACAGTTAAAGAGGTAAATGATGTAGTTAGAAACGCGGTGGCATTTTTGTAAATAAATGAACAATCCCACGTCGGTTGGCAGAAACAACCGTCATTGACCTATTTATAAAAAAGAAAAATTCAAATTTTTAAAAGTTCTAGGAGGCGCGTGAATCCCACGTCGGTTAAGAGGCCACCACCTACGTGGGATTGTTGTCCACTACGTTGGCTACGGGCTCATAACCGACGTGGTGCATGTTGTATGACAAATTGGGGAAAATTGGGGAAAAAAGTTGAAATTAGGGCACACACCACGTCGGTTCTGGGCTTTGTAATCGACGTGGTGTGTTAACAGTAATTATTTTTTAATTTCAGGGCATGCACCACGTCGGTTGGGAGGTCAGAACCGACGTGGTGCGTCTATTTTATTTCAAACGCGCCTTTTTTCTTCACTTTTCTTCTTCTCCGCTGCGCGCATATTCTCCCTGACACTGTTCCGGCGTCTTATCCTTCACTTTTCGACCTCTATTTGCATCTCATTCTACTCTATTTTACTTCCTCTTGTTCGTATTTTCGAGAGCTTCGATTTGAACGATTCTATTTTCGATTTCAAGTTCGTTCGTGCTCCGTTTGCTTTGAAGTTGTACACTCATTCTTTCTCTTCCATTTTCTTTTGCTTTTATTGATATTGTTATTGTATTGAGCATTTGTTTATGCTTTGTGGTTTTGGTAGGGTTCGTTTGGCCGATTTGGGTTCGTTTGTGTTGTTGGTTTTGGCGTCACCACTACGGGTTCGGTTTTGGCATCACCACTGTCCTAAAAGAGGTGTGTTTTTATCTTCTTTGAAAAAGGAGCAAAATAAAATTTTTAAAAAAGGAAACTTTGTTGTTGTTGGAGTCTCCAGGGCTGTTTTTGTGTTATGGGCTTCTAGAGTGGTTGTGAATTTGTTTGTATGTTGTGGTCTTTGGATTTGGGCTTGGTTTGATTGTTTTAAGGTTATTGGGTTTTATGTGCGCGTGCTATGGAGTGAGTGCATTGGCATCATGTTGGAGGAGGAGGGTGTTGTTGGGGAATGCTTGCTTATGCAATGGCTTGAAGCAAATTGAGGATAGTGGCTTTGAGTTAGGGTTTCATGTGTGATTGGTTGATTGGTATACTAGTTTCTTCTTTGTGTAAAAGATAAAAATAAAAGAAGGTAAAGCTTGATGATATGAAGCTTTCAACATCAGGTTTGGGGCAGCAGGGACTTGAAGGTATCCATTCTATTCCAATTCTCTCTTTTTACCTTTTTATTATTTGTTAAATTGAGCTAACATTCTGTGCTCTTGGTGTGGCTTCTTGTCTTACTTGTATATTAATGTAAGGTTGCTGCCACAACTAACAGAGAAATTGATGGACACATTCCCAATTACTCTAGCTTGCCACCCCAATTAATTTGTCAACTACACAATGTCACAATGCATTTATCTTATATTTGTGCAACATACAGGATTTCTCATAGCAGCCAGTGATACCAGTATACATGATGGAGGATTCTCTGTTCCTCGTTGTGCTGCTGAAAAAGTTTTCCCTCCACTGGTAAGATTCATTTTTTACCTTTGTGTTTGACTCTGGTTGGGTATAGATTCCTTTATCTTATATCTATGCAACATGCAGGATTTCTCACAGCAGCCACCAGCAGAGGAACTGATTGCCAAGGATCTCCATGATGAACATCCACGTCGGTTGGGTGCCCAAAACCGACGTGGGTGTTCTCTTCACCACATCGTTTTTGGGACAAAACCGACGTGGTGCAACTTCTAAAAATAATTACTATATTAATCACCACGACGGTTTAGTTGTCTTAACCGACGTAGTGAGTCCAATCACCACGTCGGCTGTTAAACCGATGTCTGATTCAACGTCTCCTAGGTCAACGTCGGGTCGAAAACCGACGAAAAAAGTCTCTCAGAACCGACGAGGAAGACTATTTTTCTACTAGTGTCTTTAACGTTTTAAATAACTTTCTTTTTTATTCATGTTTAATTTCTCGTTCTTTACAAGGATTGAAGAATAAAAATAATTTAAAAATAAATTATAATAGAAATTTATTATTAGCACACCCTCAAAGGTGTGAAAGATATGTAAATTGAAAAATAAGAAGAAATATCATGTAAAAACAATATAGATTAAGTGAAAAAATTGTGAAACTAATATTACATATTAAAAAAAAAGTAAGAAAATGATACACATAAAGCCAAGAAAAAAATATAACGAACTAAAGATTTAATATGAAATAACTATATAAATGATAATTAACTTTTCAAAAAATTAAAATAGTTTTATTTTTATTATCTTGCGTATATTCTAATTACAACAAATAATTTTGAAAATACTCAAATGTATATACCAATCACTATTTTAATCGCATTTTGTAATTTGAATTATATATTTTTACTGTGAATCACTAAATCAAGCACAAATAAACCCACTTCAACATCCAATCACTGCACTAACTAAAAATAAATCCTAAACTTAACTTTAAACCTTAACCTCAAATCAAACTCAACAATCTTAAAATCTAGGAACATCAGAATACAAAAATCATACTCAGATAAACATCAAACCAAATTAGGATATAGAAAGTTAAATTAGATTCAAAATCAAATCTTTAAAAGAGGATAAACTTGTGAAAATAAATTCATGATCTATTAAAATAACAAAAAACGAATCACCTACATTAAATAAAATTTCTAAAATTAGTACATTTTCTCTTTATTAACTCTAAAATATAAAGTACGTAAAATTTCACCACACAACACACAAATAAAGGAGAACAAACTTTGGTCAAAAGAAAATGATACAAAATGACTAGAAAATAAATCCATCTTTTCATAAAATATATATATATTGTCAATACGCAATTTTTTCTGGATAATAATAAAAAAAAGGTAATAATTTAAAAAAATGTTTTCAAAAAAAATAAGATAAAAATAATTTAAAAAAAATAGTTATTGAATTTTATCATCTCGTCTTTTATTCACGAAAGTAAAAAATAATAACAATACAAATTTAAAAAAAAGATAAAAGTTTTTTGTGTTTATCTTTTATTTTTATATAGAGTAAATGGGTGCAAAGGTGCAGCCCTTTCCCTCCGCCTTTCTCTTGGGTCACACCCCCTTATTCACTCACCACCTCTTGGGCCATTTCTTGCTTTTCCCACCTCTCAACTCCTGTACACACCCTCAATCTTAATGATTCTCCCGTACGCTCCTGCTCTTCTACTCCTTTTACAGTGCTTCCATCTACAATGCTTCCACTGGCAATGCTTTCCTCAGTAGCAGTAGTACCTCTTCATAACAAAAAACTAGTCTGTTCTCCTACAATACTCCCCTTTATAACTAGCATTTCCTCATTCTAACAAAATGCTCTGTTTTTGCCAAGTCAACCCTCCAGCAAATTTGCGTTACTCTTTTCTTTTTTAAAAGGTGGATTCACACAAAACCCAGGGAACGCTCTCACACACTTACAATTTCTTCTTCTGAAGAACCCACTCTGCTCATCCCTTTCTCACCTTCCACTCGAATCACAAAACACAACAACCTGCTCCCCTCAACTCTCAGTCCAGAAACAGATCATTTAGATCATTCAAAAAGAAAGGAAATGCTAACAAGAATGCGTTTGAGGTGAATAACGAAGCTACAAGAGGTTATTATTGTTCTGTTATTACTATTTTGCTTACAACTTCTTTTGTTTTTCTTGTTGAAAACAAAGTTTAGGCCGAGTTCAAGAGGAGGGGTGAATTGAACTTTAAAATCTTTTTGCAAAGATGGAAAATACTTAAAGTGTTGAATGAAAGTTCTTAATTGAATCAATCAAAAGTGTTATTTTGAAGGACACGACAATAATCAATGTATTCTAGATCACAAATAATGAACTGAATACACACACAACAGTATACAGTAATAACAATCAAATCAGAAGCGGAAGCAGTTAACTGAAATCAAAAATCAATTCAGATAACCCAAAAAATAGTTAAGTAAAATTGTAAACAATATACTGACTAATGGAATCAGATCTATAACAACAGAAACAATAAACTGAAATCAGAATGTAAAAATAGATCAGCAAATAACCAGTTAATTATGAAACACAATTAGTAATGACAAGAGCACACAGATCAACAGTAGATTGAACACATAACACAGTCCAAAATAGATCAGTAGCAATCAGAAAAATAGTAGAATCAGATTACTAAAAATTACTTTCTTATCAAAGAATTCCAAAATTAATATATCAATCTAAAATTAATAACTTCAAGAAATGTATTTTCCAAAAATACAATCAGATATACAATAAACACAGTTAGCTAGAAATACTCGAATAGAATAAAAAACAAATACCGTCAATTGAACAAATATACAAACAATTTCAAGGAACACAACAGAACACCAGCAGTATGACCAATAAATTGAGCCCAATGAAAAATCAATTAATTTAACGACAAAACAGTATAATAAGCGTTCAATAAGAGAGAAAGAAAGATCAAGAACACAAAGATTTATACTGGTTCACCCTTCTTCAAGGGCTACGTCCAGTCCTTTGCCAACCAGCAAAGAGTTTCCACTACAAAGATCAACAAGATCAGTTTACAGCAATATAAACTTCTTGCAACCCCCAAGAAACCACTACTCCCAGTAGTAAACAACCTACTACATCCGACATCAAGTCAAACACAGTACAAAAACCACTGCACAACCCCAATTACAACACCCTGTGTAGTCTGGGTACAAAACACCACTGTTACAATTCTCAGCCCACTATAAAATGTAACCCAAACCGCTCACAGTACAAGAATTATCAAGAGCAGTACAAAACAAAAGTACTTCTATACTTAACAGATTACAAATGGATTAAAAATAGTATAGAAGACTTAGCTTTGGTGAAAGACCAGTTTACACAAAACCCACTTAAGACCAAGCTCCAAGATTCAAATTCTTGATGTCTTGTTAATCAAAAATCAATGTTAAACCTTGTTCTCACAATAAGTGCTCTTTTTCTCTCTTGGAAAATCACAAAATTGATCACTCAAAATGCTTTTCGTAAGTTTCAAATTGTGTGCCACCCTTTTATAGAAAACTAGTTTGTAACAAAGAAAAATAGAATCGATTGTTTTAATCATTCAATCGATTGATTTTCTGTAACACAGAAAAAATTTCAGCAAGTTCAGTTTTGAAAAATAGTTTATTGTGAAAACCTCATTTTAGAATTAATCAAACGTTTGTTAATCATAATTTATTTATGGAGCTTTCTATGAGTGGAATCTAATGCAACTCATGATTTTATACCAAGCTAAATTCTCACACATGCCCAACCTAATTCTTAGATGAAAGCATCCTTCAAGCTCTATGAAGGATTCAAGTAATCTACTCATAAGCTTTGATCCAAAGACTTCATCATGTTGTTGGCTTCATCAAATCACCTAACTAGCCTTGGTGCTAACACTTGTTGTGTAAAGCACTTTTAATATGCATTATTGGTTCACATATCATATACATCTAAAAAAAACTCAAACGATTTCCTTTCATACATGAAAACTTTTTGCCGATAATCAAGCCAAAACCAGACAATTAATAAAAAATACCATGGGTGTCCTTACAAGTGCAATGAAAAAATGAAAGCCAAGAGCAATAGAACAATAGTTCAACAATAGCAAACACCACCTGCTATGTTCTCAAAGCTTCAACCTCAACACCACCCTTTCCAACTTTCTTCGACAAAAGACAATCGCGTCGTCACTACCCCCTTCGCCTCCGCACAGAAGCCTAACTCCTCCAACGACGGTGGCACCACTGTTGAGGTGGTACGAAACCCTACAGGCCATAAAAAATACCATGGGTATCCTTACAAGTGCAATGAAAAAATGAAAGCCAAGAGCAATAGAACAATAGTTCAACAACAGCAAACACCACCTACTATGTTCTCAAAGCTTCAACCTCAACACCACCCTTTCCAACTTTCTTCGACAAAAGACAATCGCGTCGTCACTACCCCCTCCGCCTCCGCACAGAAGCCTAACTCCTCCAATGGCGGTGGCACCACTGTTGAGGTGGTACGAAACCCTACAGGCCATCCTCCCGGCTCCAAGAACAAGCAAGCCGCCCGCAACCACCCACCAAGGTGCATAAGTTTTTTGGCATAGCGAAAGCTTTATGAGGAGGTGGGAGAGGTTAGTCATGCACAGGGAGACGCATGGGATCGTGGTGTCATGGTGACATTGTGGCGGGGAGGTGGTTTTAGGGGTGCGTTTGGTTTTGGTGTAGTTGTGGAGGTGTATGGCTAGGCGTGGCTAGCGAATGTGCAGTGGGGATAGTAATGAGGGTTGTTGAAAAGAGCTTTTATGGAGGCATGGTGAGGAGAGAATGGCATTGGCTGTTGCACTTCCATGGTTAGAGGGTGAGAGGAGAGGAAAGGTGTGGTGGAATACTTAAAATCATGGTCTTTTTTTAGGGTTTAAGGTGAGAGTTGAAGATGAATGAGATAGGATGAGAGCGGTGGCGTGAATGAAGTGGAATGGAGAATGAAAGGAGTCCAGAATGAGAGTGTAATCTCTCCCCTTTCGCGTGAGGAGAATAGTCCCCTATATAAAAATGAGTTGAGTGTATCTCTCTAGAGGAAGGTGAGACCAAAGGTGCATGTAATGCCAAAAACAGAGTTTAAAAAAAAAAGGTTTTCTGTAGAGGACGAGAGCAGCCTTGTTCAAAGAGACAAAAACAATTGTTGGAATTTTCAAAAAGTACAAAAATATCACTTTTAAAAAGAAATTTAAAATTAAAAAATATAAAACTTTCAAAAATTAAAAAATATCAAACACCCAAACGAACAATTTTCAAACAAAAAACTACGTAACCCTGATTTTCCATCCCAGATGGAACTACGTAGGAGGAAGGTCAAAACCTTGTCGGGCCCCAAAAATAAAATAAAAAAAATTTTTGTTTGTTTTTATCTGCATTTTTGTCTCGTTTTGGAAAATAAATATTTTCAAAATCACACTTATTTTACTTATTTAATTGAACGTACACTCTTAGAACGGGCGTTGTGGGGTGAAAATACTTTCCCCACACGTAATCGACTCTTGAACCTAGATTCAATTATCGCAAACTGGCCTTATCCTGGTTTTTGGGTTTTTTCGTAGTTTTTCATAAAAACTATGGTGGCGACTCCTATGTTCTGAAAACTTATTAATTTTTATTTTCTCTTTTGGATCACCGTCCCGTCGCAATTTCGGTTGCGACAAATGATGACTCCACTGGAGACATTTTTGAGAATCAGACCAATCTAATTAAATAAGTAAAAATAAGTTTGGTTTTTCAAATGTTTATCTTTCCCTTTCTTTTGTATATATGATTTATTTATTGCTGGAATATTGAACCCTAGGGTAAACGACATGTTATATATCTGCTTGGGAATTTTTCTGGTTGTTTTGCAAGTGGGGTTGTATGCATAATTCTCCCTTCACACACATACTTTATAAATGCATATAATGAATGGGGCCTTATACCCGGGTCTAAGGAAGTTTAGAAGTAGAAAGGGGTTGTGTAGCAATACTGACAGGATATACTTCCTTTCTCAGTTTTTGCGAGAACCCTAGCTAGAGTTTGTTTTCTTTATTCATATGTTCATAAGCATATTCTTTACCAGTTGTTGTGAGTAATGTGGTGAAGTTAGTCATAGCTCTAGTGGTCTTATACCCTTAAGAATTAGGAACCATCCCATGTGAGTATGCATTTACAAGCCTAGACCTTAAGCGTTACTATGCTAAACCTGATTTAGGGCACAAAGGGAGATTCTTTTTGCATTCCTCTTCCCCTCACCATTTGAACATGTAAGAAACTGTTTTGGTTGAAATACAAGAGGGGGTAAATTGGATTTCAAAATCTTTTTCAAAACTATTTAACCTTTTAAGAAAATTCAAATCAGTTTGATAAACTGGATCTTTATTGACTTTATTGAGCAAAGCAGTAGAATGAATCAGTAAACAGAATACAATCCAGTCACAGTACAATGAATCAGTAAACAGAATACAATCCAGTCACAGTACAATGAATCAGCAAACAGAATACAATCCAGTCACAGTACAGTGCAGCAAACCAAACAGTTTTATCAGAATTCAAACCTAAGTACGGAAGCGATTTAGTTTATTACACAGAAACAGAATAGAAGTTAACCACACAGAATGAATTGATCAATTTCGATTCAATCAACAGTTTGAATTATTATAAATCAATCAAAAAGAAAATTTTTTTTATTAAAGAAACAATTATTAAAAGATGTTTAGGTCTTATATCAATTATAGTTCAATTATAGATTCTGAAAACAGCTTATACAGTGAACCAGTCAATTAAATTAATGATCAAGAAGGAGAAAGAAGATTCAAGAACACAAAGGTTTTTATACTGGTTCACCCACTAAACGGTCTACGTCCAGTCCTTCACACACAGTAAGGATTTCACCAAAAAAATGATCAACTGATCAAGTTTACAACACTTGCTCACGGCAAGACAACACTGCACTCGCAGCAACCACTGCTGAACCTACAGCAGACTAAGAAACCACACAGAGTCCACTGTGCGTTTTAAGAACTCCCTTGCTGAAACCCACAGCAAGTCACAGTTATATAGAGTCCACTGTATAACCCAGAAACATCTCACTGCAACCCGCAGTAGACCACTGCTGAACCCACAACAGAACAAGAAATCACACAGAAACCCACTGTGTGTTTCAAGAACACCCTTGTTGAAACCACATCAAGTCACAGTTATAGAGAACCCATTGTATAACCTAGAACCGCCTCACACTGCACTTCGCAGTAGGCGAACCACCAGTATAGTCCCACTGTACCACGAATTACACCTCAGTAATTCAAGAACACATTAACAGTTTTAATACAGATGAAAGATTAACACAATCACAGCAATACAAGCACTTCTATACAAACAATTACAAAAGTAATAAAGAAATGATATAGAAGGCTTAGTCTGATGATCAAATCAGTTAAGAAATTGTCTCAGTCAAATCAAAGCTCCAGTAGCAGTTCAAGAAAACAATTCTTGATGAAAATGTTGATTGATCTTGATCACTAGACTCAAGGGCGTTTTTGCTCTCTTTGAAATCTCAAATGTTCTTGCTCAGAAAATGTTTAGAATGATTTTTCGTATCTTTCAAAATTTCGCGCCAGCTACTTATAGACAACTGTCATTTAAAATTCAGTCGATTGATTTTTCAAATAGTCGACTGTTTTTCTCCAGTTAGTTAAAACAGTTGTTCAAAACTCAAGTTTTGATTTTAATAATTTCTCAAAGCTTTTGTTAATTAAAAAAATACTTGTGGAGCTTATCATTGATTAAGATTGCATGCATCACTGATTAGACCTCAAACTTACCCCACAACACACACTCCTAAGTTCTAGACCAAGTTCTTCAATCTTCATGAAATCTTCATGCATTCCAGATATGCTAATAAGGTCTTGAACTTCTTCACTTGGTTGGCTTCATCAAATCATCATAGTAGCCCACTAGTGCTAACAGAACATACTATTAATTCTTTCACATTTGCATCTGCATATCACGAATAAGTACCTCATGGGGTACAAGCACGCATTGCTTCTCATTCTGTTTAGGTCGTGTCAGTTATGTTGTCAGCTGCATATCATGTTACTCAACATTGTATAAATGAACATGTATTCACATTTTATCTTCATTCATAGATTCATGGTAGCATGTATATAATTTTTTATTTCATAAATTTTTACATTATCATTTTGCATCATGCACGACATTCATCCATAAGTCATCTCATGCATAAATTAGTTGGTTTGGCACGCATTTAGACATGCATCACACATTTAAACATGCATCATAGATTTAAACATGCATCGCACATTTAAACATGCATCATAGATTTAGACACGCATCGCACATTTAAAAATGCATCATAGACTTAGATATGCATCAAACATTAAAACATGCATCATAGATTTAGATATGCATCAAACATTAAAACGTGCATCATACATGTATCAAACTTTAAACATGCATCATAAATATAGACGTATATCATACATCTTGACATGCATACATATTCCATTCAACGACATGCTTTTTTCCTTTTGAAGAAATTCTGAAAATAAGTTTTTAAGAAATTTTTTTATAAAATTGTCAAAATTGTTTGTCTCTGTGTTACCAAATTCATAAAAAAATGATAAAAATAAAATAAAATAAGTGATCACATGACCGAGTTAATTATTTTCTCTGATACAATCTTTGAATTCATGACAAAAAAACTAAAAACCCAGGGATGTTGCATTTTCACAATTTATTAAGGGGCAAAAGTTGACATTTTTCAATGAAGCATTTGCATGCATGTTGTTTGAAATTCTCTAGTCCTTCCTCATCCCAAAATCCCAAAACAAGAGGATTCGCCTCAGTAGCTATCACCATCACCCAAACGCAAAATAAGAGTATCACACTGGGGCAGAAATGTCAAATTTCTCTCAGTTGGTCAAATGGTTGATCTCCAATCTCTGGGGAAATAAAAATAATAAAAGTTCGTTGGATTGAAAACCTGCACGGGCGATCTAAGTAAAAGATAGGACGATAAAAACAATAAAGAAAATAAAAAAGTGAAAAAAGACATGTGTTGGGAGTAGTTGAATTTTGTCTCAGGGTTAATCGTTCGGAAAATAAAGCAATCATGATTTGAAATGATATATGACCATGTTTCTTTTATCCAAAAAGCAAAAATTACAAATCCATTGTACCCTCTTTGAGCCAAAAAATATATTTTTTTTTCAAAAATCCCCTAAGCAAGGATCATCACAAAGATGAAACTCTGGTCAAGGTCTACATCAAAGACTCTTAAAAAATCAAATGAAAAATCTATCAAAGGATGATGTGAATTGGCAGCCAAAAATATCATCACCAAGCAAAAAAAAAGAAATGAGCAAAATACTCATAAAAGAACCTTTGACTGGATTCGATCTAATGCCTAGTTGATGATTCTTGTTTAAAAAAATTTTAAAACCCAACAAATAATTTTTGGGCCTTCATATCCTTTTCTTGACAACCTTTCAACCCTTGACCACGTTACAAGCCTAATAAAGTCCATATTGATTGAGGACTGGTTGCTCTAATTTTCAAAGCTTGACCCTGTGACAAGAAGACATGACTAACAACTCTGTCAAAAAAAAAGCAAAGAAAAAAAGAAAATGTGTTTGAATTGTTTCTGGTCTATTATCAACCAATAAGTCAACTGAAGGCAAACCAACTAAGAAAAATCCTATACTGGGGCAGTCTTTTCCTTCCACCTTACGGAAACCAAATCGACTTTCATCCAACCTCATATTAAAATTGGACAACTTTCATCCATAGAGATTCTTCTATTTTTAGGATATAATTTTATCTATGGGATGCTACAATCCCTTCTGTCCACCATATGAAAAACAAACAAAATCATTTGTCATCCAAACACCACCCTTCACCATTACATTTAGACTGGGGCATTTTCCATTTGCTTTTCCCTTTTAGGGACGTAATTTTCTCTATACAATGTTGCACCAGTCAATCCTCATTCTACGCCATAAATAAGTCATTCACGCGTCATCAAGCTCACCCACTACTCCATTAAAATGGGGTAGATTTTGTTTGCACCTTGCTTAAAATTTTCAGAGAGGCATGTGAATGATAACATATCCGAGCTTGTGCAATCCTAGTTTCCTTTCAAACCTCTTCAACCTTCTATCCCACATATTTCATCCATCAGTGGATTCAAACACATGCATGTTTTAAAAGAAAAAGTCAATAATGCCCCAATTTTAACAAGAACTTTAGATTTGCAACATCCCTCACTTTCAAGAACAAAATGAATTCAATGATGGCAAAGAGAACAATTGACTCTGAATGTCAACATCAAAATAAAAAAGGGAGATCGAAAAGAATTAAAAAGCAAAAGAAGAAAAAGGAAAAATGGAAAGAGTGGGTCTCATGCATTCATGCACCGTCTTTAGCATAAAAATTCTTTGATATTCTAAATGTCAACATCACAAAATATAAAAAATAAAGTCTCGTGCATTCTTACATTTATAGACTCTGATACATTTGTACGTGCATTCTCATCAAAAAGTGATAAAAAAATAAAGTCTGATGCATTCATACATGCATTCTTATTAAAAAAAATGAACAAAAACAAAATCTCATATATTCATGTGTGCATTAGAGCCTGATGCAGTCATACTCATTCAAAAATGAAAAACAGAATCTCATACATTTATACATGCATTCAAAAGTGAAAAACAAAGTCTCATGGATTCATTCATGAACTCATTCAAAGAAAAAACAAAAATAAGAAATAGAATCTCAAGCATTCATTCATGAACTCATTCAAACAAAAATTAAAACTGAAAAAAAATAGAGTTTCATGCATTCATTCATGCACTCTCATAACAAAAAATAAAACCTCATGCATCAATATATGCAAACTAAAAAATTTCACGCATTCATGCATTCTCAAAAAAATTTCATATATGCATTCTTAAGAAATTCAAGTATGTATTTTCAAAGTTTGATGCAAAAGAAACTCAAAGTTTCATGCATCGTTCACAATCAAGATACTCAGTTTTCGTGCATCTTTCACAATCAAGAAACTCAGTTTTCATGCATTATTCGAACAATCAAGAAACTCAAAGTTTCATGCATCTTTCACAAAAAAAAAAAACTATGGTCGTGATCCTCTCAACATGGTCAAGATCTCGACTTTTCAAAAAGTGGTTTATGACCCTCTCGACATGGTTAAGGTCTCGTTCTCACATATCTTTTTTTTAAAAAAAAAAGTGGTTTATGACCCTCTCGGCATGACTAAGGTCTCGATCTCACATTATTTTCCAAAAAAATGTGGTTTGTGACCCTCTCGGTATGGCTAAGGTCTCGATCTCACATTATTTTTCAAAAAAAGTGGTTCTTGACCCTCTCGACATGGCTAAGGTCCCGATCTCACATTTCTTTTCAAAAAAGTGGTTCGTGACCCTCTCGACATGGCTAAGGTCTCGATCTCACATGCATTCATATATACATATTCTCATATAATCTGACGCATTCGTACATGCATTCTCATCTCAAAACAAAAAGCCAAAATAGAATCTCACGCATTTGTTCATGTACTCTCATCCAAAATAACAAAATAGAGTTCTATGCATTCATCCATACATTCTTACATGCATTTTCATTTAAAAATAAATGAAAAATAGGGCTTCATGCATTCTTACATGCATTTTCATTCAAACAAGAGGTGAAAAATGGAGTCTCGTGCATTCATCCATGCACTCTAATTCATCACAATATCATAACCAGGATCATGACGGGGCGATCAAAATTTTATTTTAAAAATATTTACGTTGAGATTTGGAGCTACCACCATAGTTTATTATGGAAAATCATAGAAAAACCAAAATTAAGATGTCTACAAACTAGATTCAAGATTCAGGAGTCAATTACGTGTGGGGAAGGTATTAACATCCTACAATGCCCGTCCTAAGACAGTACCTTTAATCAAATAAGAAAAATGAGTGTGGTTCAATAAAATATTATTTTCCCAAAAAACATGATAACAATAAAGATGCAATTAAAAAGAAAAGAAAATGCAAATAAAAATAAATAAATAAATTATTAAAATTGCAATTAAAAATAAATAAATAAAGAAATAATAAAGAAAATTAAAGACAAACAAATAAATAAATATAAAAACAATAAATATGCAATAAGAATCGATAAATAAAATGATAAATACAAATAAAAGATAAAAAGAAAATAATAAAAACTGTCATAAACAGTAAATAAAATATGCAAGAGGAAAATAAACAAAGATGTGAAATAAATATAAATAAATAGAATAAAAATACATCATAAAAATAATGCAAATAAAATAATTTTTACTTTTGAGAGGCCCGACAAGGATTGACCTTAGTCCTACATATTTCTATCCGTGATAGAAAATTAGGATTTACGTAGTTCTAATTTTTGAAATTGATTTGTTATGATTGTTAGTATTTATCTTTTTTTTTTTGAAAATTTTAATATTTATTAATTTTTTTTAAAAAGAAATCTTTTTTATTTTTTTATGTTTTAAATTTTATATTATTAAAACTGTTTCGCATTTCCTACTTTTCCAAAAAATTAAATATTTTTACTATTTTTAAAAATGTTATTTTTATTATTTTTAAAGCTGTTTTGAAACCTTTTTTTTTTTTGAAAATTTATATATTTTTTATATTTTTGAAAATTGTTTCACAATTTTTATTAAAAAACATTGTTTTACTATTTTTTTTATTTTTTTTGAAAATTTATAATTCATTAAGTTTTTAGGAAGCATTTTATATTCTCTTTTGAGGATTTCAAAATGTTTTATATTTTTTATTTATTTTTTACGAATCAAAGCTATAAGGATTGAATCTTAGGGTATCATAGTATCTCTCAAACAAGACAATCACATGTGCATAAAAAGTATATGAGATCAAGTAATCAGAACATACCAATTGAAGATCTATAAAAAAGAATGTGTTCCCCTTTCATTAACAACATTTGAAATTGTTTCATATTTTTTTATTTATTTTTAAAAAAAAATCAAAGCGATAAGGGTTGAACAGTTGTTCTCAAACAAGGCAATCGCATGTGCATATAAAGTATATAAGATCAAGTAATCAGAAAATACCAGTTGAAGATCCCAAAAAACGTGTTTCCCTTTTCTCTGAATTCGAACCTCCAAATTTTTTGCCCACCACATATGCTCAGGATCCTTTTTAGTATCTCTCCAGTATTTTTCGTGTGTAATTCTAGTGCTCTATAAAAAAACGTGTCCTTTTTATTTTGGTCTTTTTCTTTTATAAGATTTCTTCAGACCCCTCAATTGCTCTACTCAATCAGGACAATCAATCTGCCCAATAATCTCAATGAATCTGCCCAATAATTTCAATGAATCTATCCAATAATTTCAATTTAATGCACTGAAGAATAAATCAGAATCAATCAGGTTTATTTGCAATTACGCATAATAACCATCCATTATTACCGTTATTTGCAATTAAGCAGAATAATATTCAATTAATTTCATTATTTGCATTTAAGCAGAATACTCACCATCAGATTCTATCACCAATTTGTTCAAATTCTATTAATTATTTTTTTAATTTTAAATTAATTTTTGTGCATTAAAAATAGGTGCCAGAAAAGGTAGACAAATTATTCAGTGGGGAGAGAAAATATGACGTGGCAACACCTTAAAAGGAATTTTTAATTTTTTCTTTTTTTTCAGCACATTTTTAATGGATTGGACCTCAACAAACTAATTCACTTCATTTTTTATCCTTTTCCTTTATTTTAAAACTTTATTCATGAATTAAAATTAAATATGTCTTTTTATTTATTTATTTATTTAAATGACAAAATATGATAAAAACTACATTTTTTAATTTTAATTTTCTTTCTTTTTATAACTTTATTTATCCGGACGAAATTGGGTCTTGACACACAAGAATAACAAAAATGAGAACATGCATACATTCATGCATTCATCCATTGACAAGAATAAAATAAACCATGAAACATTCGTTCATGCACTTTCAAAGAATTAAACTTCATGCATTAACATGTTGTTCGGTTGTGATACGTGATCCTCTCGACATGGTCAAGATCTCGGCTCTTCAACAATGTGACTGTCAACACCCAATTTCGTCTGGTTAAATAAATAATTAAAATAAAAATATAAAAAATTTTATGTTATGCTAAATACTGTTCAAAATTGTTCAACATTGATCAAGAGGTAAAAGATGAGTGAAAAAAGTAATGAGATATTCCGAAATACCTCTCTTTAAAAAATAAAAAGAAAAGAATTAAAAATAAATAAAAGAATTAGAAAAAATACAAATTAAAAAAATTCCTCAACTCTCCGTAACTTCCCACTCAATCTTAACTTCTCACAAAAAAAATAAAGATAATAATGAAAAAAAAGAATCACTCAATCTCACTCAATCTTAACTTCTCACAAAAAAATAAAGATAATAATAAAAAAAAGAACAAGTCAATCTCACTCAATCTTAACTTCTCACAAAAAAATTAAGATAATAATAAAAAAAAGAATCAGTCAATCTCACTCAATCTTAACTTCCCACAAAAAAATAAAGATAATAATAATAATAAAAAAGAATCAGTGAATCCACCCATGTTCTCCATTTCACAATAAAATAAAATAAAATATGACCGTTCCCAAACTGTTTCATCTCACGTTCATCTACACTTCATCTTTAATGATAAAAAAAAAAAAAGAGGGTCAATCTTTCAAAACTGCTCTGAACTACTTTCAATGTAGAATAAAAATAAATAAAATAATAAAAAAAAGGATTCACTTACGTGGTAACGCTTCTTACGTTAAGGGGGACTACTGATCATTTTGAGAGAAGAAAGAAGGAGGAAAAAAAGAAAGAGAGGACCATTGCTAAAGGGAGAACACGTTAAAAAATAGAGAAGAAAGGAGAAAAAGAGAAGATAGATCCTCCTAACTTACTGTTCACACTCAGTTTAAAACTGAGAAGTAAAGAACATTTAGAAAGGAGGTGATCATTCTTGAAGAACCAGTACAGGTATGTTTTGTAATTTTTAAAATTTTGTATGGTTCTCAAAGATTGAATCTGTAAGCCTGTATTTTTATCTTCTTGTGATTTTTTATTTTTATTTTTATTTTTTTTTCATCATCTTTATGGTTTCATTTCATAAATAAATGTAAGGATACGGAGATAAAGAAACAAAAATGTTATTTTTTGCTCTTCATGGCATTTTCTTTATTTTACAAAGTCCTGGATTCAAAACTGGCATTTTGAATTTTAAAAATAATTAAAAAATCTACCACCATCTTCTCTCTTCTCTCATGCAACAGTCAAGCACCTAAGTGAGTACCCAGCAAGCATGTAAAACACAACTCAACCACTTGAAACCATTTCTGCAACCATATAATACCTTTAACAGCCAAGCCACAAGTCACCAAAAAATCATCAACGGTGGCCACGACTCCATAATCAGTCCGTTCAACACCCAAATAACTCCCAAACACGCCCAAAACAACCCTAAAACCGCACCAAGCACTCGCCACAGCTCTGCCGCGCCTCGTCGCACCTCTGTCATGCCTCGCCGCCCCTCCCTGCACCTCCACCGTGACAAAAACCGCACCACCGCCACCCCTTTGCACCTTTGTTCGCGTCACCGCAAGCATCATCTCCTCCCTAGGCGCCGCTGCCCTCGCACCACTACCGTCGGTGACATCCATCGACGCTCCACCGACGACGCTGCCGCCAACCATGCCTTCCTCTGTCTCAAAACCAAACCTGTGCCCACATGTGCCCCCCTAAACCCTAATTGGGATTCTGGTTAGTGGGGTTGCTTTTTGCACCCCATCTGTTTGTGTCTACACCCCACCTCTTCACAATTCCTAAAATACCCTTAACACTAGTTGGGTTTCTGACTAGTAAAGCTGCTTTCTGCACCCTATCTGTTTGAGCTTGCACCTCTCCTCAATTCCCAAAATACCCCTAGTCATAAGTTGGGTTTTTGGTTAGTGGAGGTACTTCCTGCATCCCCATTAATTAAGATCTGTACCCACACTCCTCTCAATTACCAAAATACCCTTAGTAATGGTTGAGTTTTTGATTGGTGTGGTTACTTCCTGCACCCCCATTAATTAAGATCTGCACCCACACTCTTCTCAATCCCCAAAACGCCCTTGGCCATAAGTCGGTTTCTGACTAGTGGAGCTGCTTCCTGCACCACCCCAATTAGGGTTTGCACCTGCGACTCCTTAAATTTCAAAACTGCCCCCACCTCCAAAACAGTCACCTTGCACCACTTAAAACTCACATATCTAAGCTTTGCATTGCCAAGAATTCATTTATTCATGTTTCATTTTTGCATGCATGATCCCGCTAAAACTAAAGTGTCAATTCCATGTTGCATATAGTTGCATGTTAATTTTCAACACTGAATTTGGTATATACCTCAATTCTCAAAGCCCAGGCCTTAAACCTGACACTGTTTCCAAAGCCCAGGCCTTAAACCTGACACTGTTTCCAAAGCCCAGGCTTTAAACCTGGCACTGTTTCCCAAAGCCCCGACTTTAAACCTGGAACTGTTTCCCAAAGCCCAAGCTTTAAACCTGGCACTGTTTCCCAAAGCTCAAGCTTTAAACCTGGCACTGCTATCCAAAGCCCAGGCTTTAAACCTGGCAGTGTATCTTAAAGCCCAGGCTTTAAACCTGGCACGGTTTTTCAAAGCCCAGGCTTTAAACCTGGCACTGCTATCCAAAGCCCAGGCTTTAAACCTGGCACTGGCACCATTCACTTACCTTATTTTCAAACACAAGCTTTCAAAAATTTCAAAACAGTATCAAACCAACCTAGAATCTTATCATCAAAGAACTACGTAACCCTGATTCTCTATCCTTGATAGAGATACGTAGGAGCGAGGTCAAATCCTTGTCGGACCCCTTCAGAAAAAAATATTTTTTGTTTGTTATTATTTGCATTTTATTTCTTTTTTTTGGGAAAAATAAATATTCCAGAAAATCACACTCTTTTACTCATTTAATTAAAGGTACCACCGTAGGGCAGGCGTTGTGGGTGCTAGTACCTTCCCCACACGTAACCGACTCCCAGACTCTAAATCCGGTTTTGCGAACTTGCCTTATCTTGTTTTTGGTTTTCCATAGTTTTTCCTAATAAACTATGGTGGCGACTCCTCTGTTTCATTAAAATTAAAATTATATTTTGTTCATCGTCCCCGTCGTGTCCCCGGTTGCAACAAATGGCGAATCTGCTAGGGACTGTTTGAGAGTCAGGCCAATTTGATTAAATAAGAAAAAATGAGTGTGGTTTTTTTTTTTAATGTTTATCTTTCCCTTTCTTTTTGTAGATATGATTATTTATTTATTGTTGTTGGAATAATTGAACCCTAGGGTAGATGACATGTTATATTTGTTATATATGTTGTGTATCTGCTTAGAACTTTTCTGGCTGTTTTGCAGGTGGGGGTTTGGGTGCATAATTCTCTTTTCACACACATACATACTTGTTCATATCATGAGTGGGGCCCTACACCCGGGTCTGAGGAATCTTAGAATTAGAAGGGGTTGTGTAGCAACGTCAATGAGGATGTATTTCCAATTCTGGCCATTGCGAGAACCCCAGCTAGAGTCTGTTCTCTTTACTTGTATGCTTACACATGTTGGCTACCAACTGTTGTGGGTAATGCAGTGAGGGGAGCCATAGCTCTAATGGCCTTACACCTTTAGGAGTTAGAAGCTTACCTTTGTGAGTGTGCATCTAATGCCTTAGACCCCCAAGCATATTGAACCTTGTTTTAGGGCACAAAGGGAGATATGTTGCGCGCCTCTACCCACCATCCCATTTTTAAAAAAAAAATAAGTAATAATAAAAATATTTTTATCCATTGCATTAATTTTCTCTCATACAAAACATCCATTATTTTTATCATGACATATGAAGGTTAGCTCAGGCTTTTCTTCGTTGCATTGCATGCATGCATTTCTTTTTCTCACATAGTCTCAATTGTTTTCTTTTAAGGTCAGAAACTATAAAGTTGTGTTTTTTGTCAAAAAAGAATGCAAATTAATGTAAGTTCTGGAGTCAAAATGAAATCTGAAGAGGATTTGAAAGCAAAACTGCCGATAAAAGCCAAAGAGAATAATCTGGTTGGAATCAGGGCATTGGGACAAAGGCTCAGGGCAGTTCAAAGGAACTCTTTCAGGAAGAAATATGGGAATTTGCTAGGTTTGCTCGACATAGGGGTGCAGACTTCCTTGATCACGGCCTTTGCGCAGTATTATGACCTACCTGTCAGAGCGTTCACATTCCAAGACTTTTAGCTGGTGTTGACACTCGAAGAGTTTGAGCAGATTTTAGACTTACCCTTGGAGGGGAAGTCTCCATACAAATACGCTGAACATCATGTTTCTATTTCGACTCTATCTGGGATAATGAAAATTCACCCAAGAGAACTAGAGAGTGCCCTAGTAAACAAGAAAGGTGTACGAGGATTTACCCCCAAAATTTTTGGAAAGCTATTTGCATCAGTTAGTTGACCAAGAAAATTGGGAGACTTTCATAGATGTTCTGGCTCTTACGCTATATGGTATTATGTTGTTCCCTAATGTCGAAGATTTGGTCAACTATGCTGCAATCGATGTATTTATTGCTAGTAAAACTCGAGCGGAAAATCCAGTCCCAGCAATCTTAGCTGATGTCTATATAGCTCTTCAGTTGTGCTATGACATGGGGAAAAGAAAGTTGATGTATTGTCTACCTGTGTTTTATGTCTGGCTCCCATCTCGCATAGGAGAAAAAGGTATCAGTGCTCAATGCCCTGGTGAAGAGATAATGCAACACAAGCTTGAAGTTAGGAGAACGACAAATTGGGGTGAGTTTCTCTCAAGACTGACTCAAGAAAAGATAAACTCATCTTAATAATTTCCAACCAATTGCATTTTGTTCATATTTCACTTTTCATCTAATTCATCTTAAATAAAATTCAGAGAAAGCAATAACGGCTAAATTCTCACGACATCCATATCGGACTCGCGCCAATCGTCAGAATATGGAAGGCTGGGAGGAAACGATAAAAATGATGAAAGCTGACATCGATGATTTGAAGGATAAGATGAATCAGATTCATGGCCTAAAAGATCAGTTGGGTCAGATTCTCGAACATCTAACGATCATAAACAGCAAACATGAAGCTACTACCAGAGATGAAGAGACTCAGTCTTCACATCCTCCTAATTTTCAACCGGGAACATTACAAACCCGAGATCTTCATCGAGGAAATTGAACAAATCAGGAGTTCCCTTTGTATGGCTTGCCCCCAACTATGAACCACCCTACGAGGAAGGTGTGGAGGCAGCAACTATACCACACGATGTTAATGCTATTAATGCTAGAGGTCAGCCTAAGTTCATTCAAGTACCACCTGGTGGTCGTGGTGAAGATGTAATAGTTAATAGAATTCCGACTACTACCCAACCCAGGGTTTTGAATGTGACATTGGGAGGTGAGTCCAAAACAGAAGTTATAACTCCGACTGCTGCGGTTCTTGATGCTGATAGAGCGAAAGATAAGCTAGAAGTCCTTGAGTATTGAGGGCAATAGAGGGTGGAAGTAGTCATGAGTTCGGAGATGCTACCGGTCTATGCTTAGTACCAGATGTGGTAATTCCCCCGAAATTTAAAGTGTCAGACTTTGAGAAGTATAAGGGGACCACTTGCCCAAAAAGCCCTTTGACTATGTATTGTAGGAAGATGGCAGCTCACGCGCACAATGAAAAACTTCTAATTCATTGCTTTTAGGATAGTTTGGGGGGTGTGGCATTGAACTGATATATGAACCTTAAACTAACTCGGATTTCATCATGGAAAGATTTGGTAGACGCTTTCTTAAAGCAGTACAAATATAATATGGACATGGCTCTGGACAGAATGCAACTACAAAATATGGCAAAGAAGAGTTCGGAAACTTTTAAAGAATATGCGCAGAGGTGGAGAGAGTTGGCAGCCCAAGTTGAACCTCCGCTATATGAGAAAGAAATTATCACCATGTTCATCGAAACGTTACAGGCTCCTTTTTATGAACATTTGCTCGGAAGTGTTTCTTCGAATTTCTCCGATATTGTCACTATTGGAGAAAGAATTGAATATGGACTCAAGAGTGGAAAGATAGCACAAGGTTCGTCTGCAACCACCAGTGCTAAGAAACCTGGGTTCAATCCCAGTAAGAAGAAGGAGGGCGAGGTTCAAGCGGCTTCTACTACACCTTATTGGGGAGGTTATCGGCCACAATATCTTCTTAATTATAGGCCCTCATCTGCGTATGTTGCGAATGACATGCCGGGCTACTCTCAGAATACTCCTAGGCCGCCAACTGCATACAAACCTCCGTTTACCGCTAATAATGCATTTCAGCCCAATGCTGGAAGTCAGAGCTTTACTCAAGCACAAAGTCCAGGCTATGGACAGAAGAATAATAATTCGGGAGGGAAAATTGTGAGTTTTACTCCTATCCCGATGACCTACACAAAGCTCTTGCCAGACTTGCTCAAGAATTCGCTAGTGGTCTTATGTCCGGCAAAGGTGGTACAGCCACCGTATCCCAGATATTATGACCCCAATGCAAAATGTGAATATCATAATGGGAAGGTTGGCAATTCAACTGAGAACTGTCGAGCCCTCAAGTATAAAGTGCAATCTCTGATTGATTCTAAGTGGCTTACTTTCCAGGAGCAAAAGCCAAGTGTTGAGCAAAACCCGTTGTCTGGACATACAAGCTCCACGAATGCTATTATGGAAGAAGGAGGTTCGATTTTGGTTAGGAGTATCTATTAAATGAAGAAGCCTACGAGTGAATTCTTTGAAGCAATTTTTCAGGCTGGATTATTCCAGTGCAAGTCCGAAGATGAATGTGGTTTCCATGCTTGTACCACACATTCCATTGATGAGTGTGGTGAATTTAAAGATTTTGTGCAAGACTTGATGGACATACATGTTTTACAAGTTTGTCATCAAAGGAAAGAAGGAGAAGTGTTTACCGGGGAGGAATGGCTTCCATAGAGGCCAAAACCATTAGTCATTCAATTTACTAAAGCAGCCGCTCCCATGCCTTCAGGGCGACAACCTCTTATGATTCAAACACAACCGCCCTTTGCATATAAGGATAATAAAGTTGTTCCTTGGTCATATGGTGTTAGTATAGTTCAAGGAGAACAAAAAGAAGAATCGGTTGAGCAAGGTAAGACAACAATCGATAACATCTCTGGAATTGAAGGTATGACTAGAAGTAGGCATCTGTTTGCTCATCCTGACCTAAGGGGTGAAACAAGCTATGGAAAGAATAGAGAAGAAATGGCTATGGAAAGGGCAAAGTCATATTTGAAAGGAAAAGCTGTACAAGTTGATTCAGAGCCCGAAGAGAGATAGAGAAAGGAGATTACTGATGAGGATGCTTCTGAGTTTCTGAAGTTCATCCAACAAAGTGAATACAAAGTGGTGGATCAATTGAACCGTATGCCTGCAAGTGTGTCTTTGTTGGAATTGTTAATGTATTCGACTGCTCATCAAAATTTATTAATGAAGATCTTAAGTGGAGCTCATGTGAAACAAGATCTCTCCTTGGATAAATTTGAAGGAATTGTTAGTCACATCACCGCTAATAATTACTTAACTTTTACTGAGGAAGAAATACCTTCAGAGGGCAGAGGTCATAACAAAGCCCTTCACATTTTAGTCAAGTGTATGAATCATTTTATATCACGTGTGCTAGTCAATAATGGTTCCTTTGTGAACGTAATGCCAAAAACCACATTGAACAAATTGCATGGTGAAGAGATTCATCTATATCCTAGTACCATGGTGGTGAGAGCTTTTGATGGTAGTAAGAGAGAGGTTATAGGGAAAGTGGAGCTACTAGTACAAGTTGGTCCATGCACATTCCAAATTGTATTCCAAGTAATGGACATATTACCAGCATACAGCTGCCTGCTGGGAAGACCTTGGATACACATGGCTGGAGTAGTTCCATCTACTTTGCATCAGAAGCTTAAATTTATAATTGACGATAAATTGATTATAGTTTCTGGAGAGGAGGACTTGGTATGTGGATCGACATCCACTCCCTATATTGAAGCGACAGAAGAGGCTTTAGAAACCTCATTTCAGGCTCTGGAGATCGTTAGCACAAGCTATGTAGAGCCTTTCAAAGTAAATCCATGTCTGTCTAGTGTATCTTTGATGGTGGCCAAGACTATGATGAAAGAGGGGTATAAATATGGTAATGGCTTGGGCAAAAATAATGCAGGATCTGTAAAGACACTGAAATTGGTGGAAAACAAAGGGAGGTATGGTTTGGGATACAAACCTACTCATGCTGATCGGAGGAGAATCATTGAGGAAAGAGTTGAAAGAAGTCAAGCCAAGATAGAGGGTCGAGAGCCGGGAATTAAAGAAATTCCCATGCGCAGCCTGGATCAGAGTTTCTACAGCGTCGGTTGGATCAATTTTGATCAAGTGGCAGTTATTGAGCAGAGGCATGGAGATCAGAGCTTCAATCATGTGCACCCTTGTATTCCTGATGAAGAAATTGACAATTGGGAATTTGTAGACGTACCTATGGTGTTTAGTAGCGACAAAATGTAATGTTTTTCGGTCAGCCCTATTGCTTTGCCTAGAGGTTTAGGGTATTTGTTGTTTTCATGGGCTGGTTTTTAGGTTTTGTTGTTTCATTCATTCTGAATTTTAATTGTTTCCTTTTGAGAGGGCAGCCTTGCGCATTTGCATAATAAAATCGTGTTTTCATTTTCTCCTTCACTTTTTCTTTCTTTCCTATTTATTTTCATAAACTTGAATAATGCAGATATGTTGATGAATCTTTTGAAAATAACAATGTCAATATCTCATACCTTAATTTTACACTCCCCCTCAATAACATGGAAGATGATTATGAAGAAGACTGGGAACCCCCTCCTGAATTGTTGAGATTAGTTGAACAGGAAGCAAGAGAGCTAAAACCACATCAAGAGGATGTAGAGGTAATCAATTTAGGGGATGAAAATGAGAAAAAGGAGGTCAAGATAGGCACAGGGATGACGAAAGAAACACAGGGGCAATTGTGTGCTTTGTTAAGAGAATTCGGGGATATTTTTAACTGGTCTTACCAAGATATACCTGGATTAGACCCTGACATTGTGCAACATAAATTACCACTCAAGCCAGAATGTCCTCCCATAAAGCAGACGTTCAGAAGAATGAAACCAGAAGTATCTTCGAAAATAAAGGACGAGGTAGAAAAACAGTTCAATGCCGGATTTTTATCAGTAGCAAAATACCCTCAATGGGTGGCCAATGTGGTTCCAATACCAAAGAAGGATGGAAAGGTTCGAATGTGTGTAGATTATCGAGATTTGAATCGTGCTAGTCCGAAAGATGATTTCCCATTACCGCACATTGATATCTTAGTGGACAATACAGCTAAATTTTCATTGTTTTCATTTATGGATGGATTTTCTGGGTACAATCAGATCAAAATGGTACCTGAAGATATAGAAAAGACAACCTTCATCACACCATGGGGTACATTCTGTTATAAGGTAATGTCTTTTAAACTTAAGAATGTTGGGGCAACCTATCAGAAGGCTATGGTGACCTTATTCCATGACATGATACACAAAGAGATTGAAGTATATGTCGACGATATGATCGCCAAATCCCGATCTGAAGAAGAACATCTTGTCAACTTGAGGAAATTTTTTGAAAGACTAAGGAAATTCAAACTCAGGCTGAACCCAGCTAAATATACTTTTGGAGTAAGATCTGGAAAGCTTCTAGGATTCATTGTCAGCAAAAGAGGGATAGAAGTGGATCCGGATAAAGTACGTGCTATTCTGGAAATGCCACATCCTCGCACGGAAAAGGAAGTTTGAGGTTTTCTAGGAAGATTAAATTACATTGTTAGATTTATTTCCCAGCTCACCGCCACTTGTGAACCTATTTTCAAATTGTTACGAAAGAATCAAGTGGTATAATGGAATGAAGATTGTCAGATAGCATTCGATAAAATTAAACAGTATTTAAGAGAACCTCCAATACTGTGTCTGCCAGTCTCTGGAAGGCCTCTTATTCTCTATCTGACAGTATTAGACGGATCAATGGGTTGTGTACTTGGACAGCACGATGAAACAGGTAGAAAGGAGCATGCCATTTATTATTTCAGCAAGAAATTTACCAATTGCAAGCAGAGATACTCCTCTTTGGAATGAACGTGTTGTGCTTTAGCTTGGACAGCTCACCGACTAAGACAATATATGTTAAGCCATACGACATGGTTGATAACTAAGATGGATCCGATCAAATACATCTTTGAAAAACCTGCTCTCACAGGAAGAATAGCTCGATGGCAAATGTTGTTATCAGAATATGACATACTTTATGTCACCCAGAAAGCTATCAAAGGTAGTGTCCTAGCTGACTTTCTAGCTCACCAACCAGTGCAAGACTATCAGCCAGTGTTGCCTGACTTTCCGGATGAAGACATCTTAGCTCTGTTTCATGCGAATGAGTATAACCATGAGGTGAATACATGGACTTTATTTTTTGATGGGGCTTCTAATGTAATGGGCCATGGCATAGGAGCAGTGCTCATCTCCCCAGAGAATCAGTATATACCTGTGACAGCAAGACTATGTTTCGATCGTACTAACAATATTGCAGAATATGAAGCTTGTGCTATGGAAATTCAAGCGGCCATTGAATATAGAGTCAACATCTTAGAAGTTTATGGCGATTCAGCTCTGGTGTCTACCAAATAAAAGGCGAGTGGGAGACTAGGGATCAGAAATTGATTTCATATCAAGCATATATCAAGGGATTGATGGAATACTTTGATGCTATAACATTCCATCACATTCCACGAGAAGATAATCAATTGGCTGACGCTCTTGCCACTTTATCATCCATGTTCAAACTAAACCAAGAAGGAGAGTTGCCTACAATCAAAATGAAGAGTCACGAACATCTGGCTTACTGCAATTTTATTGAAGAAGAGCTAGATGGAAAGCCTTGGTATTTTGACATTAAACGATACCTCCAAAGTCGAGACTATCGGGAATCAGCCATTGAAAATGAAAAGAGAATGTTGAGAAGATTAGCCTCTGGTTTTGTACTAAACGGAGAGGTTCTGTATAAACGGAATCACGATATGGTACTCCTTCGATGTGTGGAGGCAAAAGAAGTTGAGTTGATATTGCAAGAAGTGCATGAAGGAGCTTTCGGAACGCACATGAATATGGCTAGGAAGATACTAAGAGCTGGTTATTTTTGGATGACAATGGAAAATGATTGTTGTAAACATGTGAGAAAGTGTCAGAGATGTCAAATATATGCTGATAACATTAATGTATCACCAACTGCATTAAATGTTTTATCCGCACCCTGGCCTTTTTCCATGTGGGGTATAGACGTCATTGGAGCTATTGAACCGAAAGCATCAAATGGACATCGATTCATATTGGTGGCTATTGATTATTTTACCAAGTGGGTGGAAGCCGCATCTTATGCCAATGTAACTAGGAAACTGGTGGTAAAGTTCATAAAAAAGGAGTTGATTTGTAGATATGGAATTCCCGAAAGAATTATCACTGATAATGCCACCAATTTGAATAATCAAATGGTGTCAGAGTTGTATGAAGAGTTCAAGATTAAGCATCATAATCCTTCTCCTTATCGCCCAAAGATGAATGAAGCGGTTGAAGAGGCTAACAAAAATATAAAGAAAATAATTCAGAAAATGGTGGTGACCTATAAAGATTGGCATGAGATGTTACTGTTTGCCTTGCACGGATATCGCACTTCTGTGAGGACTTCAACGGGAGCAACACCTTTTTTGCTTGTGTATGCGATGGAAGCAGTATTACCATTTGAAGTGAAAATACCTTCTCTCAGAGTATTGTGGGAGATCGAATTAAAAGAAGCTGAGTGGGTTCAAGCAAGATATGATCAACTCAATCTCACTGATGAGAAGAGGTTAGCTGTTATATGTCATGGGCAATTATATCAAAATAGAATGAAGAAGGCATTTGATAAAATAGTTCATCCGCGAGAGTTTTGTGAAGGAGATTTGGTGGTTAAAAATATCATATCCATTCAAAAGGATCATCGCGGTAAATGGATGCCAAATTATGAAGGTCCCTATGTCGTGAAGAAGGTTTTCTCTGGAGGGGCACTAATTCTCACAAGAATGGATACCGTTACCGGTCAACTCTGACGCAGTTAAAAAGTTTTATGTATAATCTGATTCCACAGTCTGGGGAATGTAACATTTTTGGGTATTGAATTTTATGCAAAAGATAACATTGAAATTGTATCTGCATTATCTTGTGATGAAATAAAATTTTCTTTTGAATTCTTTCTTATGCGTTTTGATTGCTAAGTATACACCATGGGTTGTCTACAATATTTTCTCGAGGTCTGAAGGATTTCGTGGGATGAAAATAATAAAAATTGCACAACAAATCATGTTCATGGAATCATTGAGTTTATTCAAAAAAAAAAAGAAAGAAAAAAAAGGTTTTGGCACAATTTTAAAGCTTGGCATAGAAAAGCGAATCAAATTGATTTTTTTCATAATAACATATTGGCATGCATGTGTTGGATACCCTTTGAGCCTTCCATCCTAAAAGAGAAAGTGATTTGCCTCAGTAACATGTTTGTTGCCCACTAAAACTAAGAGTAAACATCATATTGGGGCAATCAATCAGATGTTTCAAGCGGCTATGGATTTCAAGTTCTTTTCACTAAAGGCATTCTAAAAATCAAAAGAAAAAAAGAAAACAAAAGTCCGTTAGATTGAAAACCCGCAAAGGGCAATCTAAGCAAAAGATATGACGATGAAAAAAAAAAGAAGAAAAATAACAAGTATTTGAATCGCTGAAATCTGTTGCGGGGAGTTAATCTCTCTAAAAATCAAGCAATCATAATTCAAAATGATATATAGCCATGTTTGTTTATCCTGAAACATCAATAAAAATTCCATTGTACCCTCTTTGGGCCTGAAAAGTAAAAATTTCTTTCAAAAATACCCTAAACAAGGATCATCAGCATGTTGCAATTCAATTCAGGATAAAAGATCTATCAAAAAAGGGGTGCATCAAAAGCTCCCGAATCATAAATTAAGAAAAGAAATTCAAAAGGAAAATATGCGTCATCAATTCAAATAAGGATGACTCACAAATAAAAAAGGAAAAAAGGTGATCTCAGCAAGAACATGAACTGCTTCGTGCAAAACTTGGTTGATGATCTTTGTTATAACAAATGATAATAACCGGTAAACAGTTTTTTGAGCCTGAATATCATTTTTCTTCAAAACCTTTTAAACCCTGACCACGTTACAAGCCATGTAAAGTCCATATTGATTGAAGAATGATTGTCGATGATTTTCCCAGAGAATAACCTTGCAACAGAGGAATGCGGCTGCCAATACAAGTCAGGTTGTAAGAAAAATGCCTTTTGCGAAAAGGATGATACAAATTTGCCAGCTGAATAAGAGTGAAATAGTGTCATTTAAACATAAATACTGGGGCAATCCTTTCTTATATGTGTCTTCCCCATATTTTTTCTTCACCCTAGCCCGAAATATTCTTTGAAATCGGGACACTTCCATGTGATTCAATTAGTATCAATTCATTACCCCGGTTTCCCACTAAATCTATTTTTACCCATCTAACCCAATAAAATTGGCTATCCCTTTTAACCTTAATTTCCCATTTTTCAAAAAAAACTAGAGCAACTCTACTGCATTTATGGTCAACTCTCAAAGAGTATGAAATATTTAAAATAAAGTTACCCCCTATACTTAGGGCAATTCCATTGCCTATTTGAAGTTTAACATTTCTTTACCGTATGTTTGTTCATCCACCCATTCCGACACATATGCATCAAAATGTTAGAATTGATCATACTAATAATTTTGTGTCAAGCGTTAAGATTTGTGAATGCTTTTCCCAAAATGAAAATTCAAAGTTCAATCAATGAAATCAATGATTGCATAAAAATAGTTGGTTCAAAGAGAGGAGCAAAATAGCAAATCAAAATCCTCAGGCATTTAAAGTAAAAAAATCTCATGTGAGTCAAAATTTCATGCATCAGCATAAGGCCATGCATTCATTCCCCAGTGGAAAAGTCAAACTTGCCAAACGTTTAAAATATATCATGCATTCATAGATGCATTCAAAGCCAAGGCAAATCATAGATTTTCATGCATTCAAACATGAAAAAAAGTCATAAATTGAATTTTAAAAAAAATGATTTCATGATCCTTTGATACAAGATCTAGTGAAAGATTATCCCCTGATTCAAAGTTTTGATATGTCGATCCCCTGCGGAAGCAAGGTCACATTTGATTTTGGCACTTGATCCCCTGCAGAAGCAAGGTCTTGGCCATTATTTACTTTTTGACTCCCTGCAGAAGCAAAGTCACAACTCTTCTTTGATATGTTGATCCCCTGCATAAGAAAGGTCACATTTGATTTTGGCACTTGATCCCCTGTAGAAGCAAGGTCTTGGCCATTATTTACTTTTTGACTCCCTGCAGAAGCAAAGTCACAACTCTTCTTTGATATGTTGATCCCCTGCAGAAGTAAGGTCACATTTGATTCTGGCACTTGATCCCCTACAGAAGCAAGGTCTTGGCCATTCTTTACTTTTTGACTCCCTGCAGAAGCAAAGTCACAGCCATTATTTACTTTTCGACTCCCTGCAGAAGCAAAGTCACAATTATTCTTTGATATGTTGATCCCCTACAGAAGCAAGGTCATATTTGATTCTAGCACTTGATCCCCTACAGAAGCAAGGTCTTGGCCATTCTTTGATTTTTGACTCCCTGCAGAAGCAAAGTCACAATTATTCTTTGTTATGTTGATCCTCTGCAGAAGCAAGGTCACATTTGTTTTGGCACTTGATCCCCTGCAGAAGCAAGGTCTTGGCCATCCCTTATTTTTATGTCGTGTGTAAAAGGACTCAAAGTCGTATCCACACTTTACTTTTCAGCTCGTGTGTGAGAAGGAACTCAAAGTTGAATCTCCGCACTTTACTTTTCAACAATTTTACTTTTTGGTATTTGGAGAAAGGACTCGAAGTCGCATCTCCAATATAGGTGCGTGACCCTCTCGACTCAGTCCAAGGTTCGACCTCACTACCACCAAATCTCAGTCTTCTTTTAATTTTTGTAGATACCCAAACGAAATCAGTGTTTCTATCTTTACTTAATCTTTACTTTGATAATATGATAAGTTTGTGCATTAAAAATGGGTGCCTGAAAAGATAAACAAATTATTCAGTAGGGAGAGAAAATGTGACGTGGCAACACCTTAAAAAGAATTTTAATTTTTTCTTTTTTTCAACACATTTTTAATGGATTGGACCTCAACAAACTAATTCACTTCTTTTTTATCCTTTTCCTTTATTTTAAAACTTTATTCATGAATTAAAATTAAATATCTCTTTTTATTTATTTATTTATTTATTTAAATGACAAAATATGATAAAAACTACATTTTTTTAATTTTAATTTTCTTTCTTTTTATAACTTTATTTACCCGGACGAAATTGGGTGTTGACACACAAGAATAATAAAAATGAGAACATGCATACATTCATGCATTCATCCATTGACAAGAATAAAATAAACCATCAGACATTCGTTCATGCACTTTCAAAGAATTAAACTTCATGCATTAACATGTTGTTAATTGGTGATACGTGATCCTCTCGACATGGTCAAGATCTCGGCTCTTCAACAATGTGACTGTCAACACCCAATTTCGTCCTGTTAAATAAATAATTAAAATAAAAATATAAAAAATTTTATGTTATGTTTAATACTGTTCAAATTGTTCAAGATTGATCAAGAGGTAAAAGATGAGTGAAAAAAGTAATGAGATATTCCAAAATACCTCTCTTTAAAAAATAAAAAGAAAAGAATTAAATATAAATAAAAGAATTAGAAAAAATACAAATTAAAAAAATTCCTCAACTCTCCGTAACTTCCTACTCAATCTTAACTTCTCACAAAAAAATAAAGATAATAATGAAAAAAAAGAATCAGTCAATCTCACTCAATCTTAACTTCTCACAAAAAAAATAAAGATAATAATAATAAAAAAATCAGTCAATCTCACTCAATCTTAACTTCTCACAAAAAAAATAAAGATAATAATAAAAAAAAAGAATCAGTCAATCTCACTCAATCTTAACTTCCCACAAAAAAATAAAGATAATAATAATAATAAAACAGAATCAGTCAATCCACCCATGTTCTCCATTTCACCATAATAAAAAATAAAATATGACCGTTCTCAAACTGTTTCATCTCACGTTCATCTACACTTCATCTTTAATAATAAAAGAAAAAAAAAGAGGGTCAATCTTTCAAAACTGCTCTGAACTACTTTCAATACAGAATAAAAATAAATAAAAAAAGGATTCACTTACGTGGTAACAATTCTTACGTTAAGGGGGACTACTGATCATTTTGAGAGAAGAAAGAAGGACGAAAAAAAGAAAGAGAGGACCGCTGATAAAGGAAGAACACGTTAAAAAATAGAGAAGGAAGGAGAAAAAGAGAAGAATGATCCTCCTAACTTATTGTCCACACTCAGTTTAAAACTAAGAAGCAAGGAACATTTAGAAAGGAGATGATCATTCTTGAAGAACCAGTACAGGTATGTTTTGTAATTTTTAAAATTTTGTATGGTTCTCAAAGATTGAATCTGTAAACCTGTATTTTTATCTTCTTGTGATTTTTTATTTTTATTTTTATTTTTTTCATCATCTTCATGGTTTCATTTCATAAATAAATGTAAGGATACGGGGATAAAGAAACAAAAATGTTATTTTTTGCTCTTCATGGCATTTTCTTTATTTTACAAAGTCCTGGATTCAAAACTGGCATTCTGAATTTTAAAAATAATTAAAAAATCTACCACCACCTTCCCTCTTCTCTCATGCAACAGTCAAGAACCTAAGTGAATACCCAGCAAGCATATAAAACACAACTCAACCACTTGAAACCATTTCCGCAACCACATAATACCTTTAACAGCCAAGCCACAAGTCACCAAAAAATCATCATCGGTGGCCACCGCTCCATAATCACTCCGTTCAACACCCAAATAACTCCCAAACACGCCCAAAACAGCCCCAAAACAGCACCAAGCACTCGCCACAGCTCCGCCGCTCCTCGTCACACCTCTGTCGTGCCTTGGCGCCCCTCCTTGCATCTCCACCGCGACAAAAGCCGCACCACCGCCACCCCTTTTGTTCGCGTCACCGCAAGCATCATCTCCTTCCTTGGCGCCGCTGCCCTCACGCCACTGCCGTCGGCGACGTCCATCGTCGCTCCACCGACGACGCTGCCGCCGTCGTTCTCGCCGCCACCAGCCGTGCCTTCCTCTGTCTCAAAACTGAACCTGTGCGCCACATGTGCCCCCCTAAACCCTAATTGGGATTCTGGTTAGTGGGGTTGCTTTCTGCACCCCATCTGTTTGTGCCTACACCCACCTCTTCACAATTCATAAAATACCCTTAACACTAGTTGGGTTTCTGACTAGTAAAGCTGCTTTCTACATCCCATCTGTTTGAGCTTGCACCTGCACCTCTCCTCAATTCCCAAAATACCCCTAGCCATAAGTTGGGTTTTTGGTTAGTGGAGGTACTTCCTACACCCCCATTATTTAATATATGTACCCACACTCCTCTCCTCAATTCCCAAAATACCCCTAAGCATAAGTTGAGTTTTTGGTTAGTGGAGGTACTTCCTACACCCTCATTAATTAAGATCTGTACCCACACTCCTCTCAATTACCAAAACGCCCTTAGTAATGGTTGAGTTTTTGATTGGTGTGGTTACTTCCTGCACCCCATTAATTAAGATCTGCACCAACACTCTTCTCAATCCCCAAAACGCCCTTGGCCATAAGTCGGTTTCTGACTAGTGGAGCTGCTTCCTGCACCACCCCAATTAGGGTTTACACCTGCGACTCCTTAAATTCCAAAACTGCCCCCACCTCCAAAACAGTCACCGTGGACCACTTAAAACTCACATATCTAAGCTTTGCATTGCCAAGAATTCATTCATTCACGTTCCATTTTTGCATGCATGATCCCGCTAAAACTAAAGTGTCAATTCCATGTTGTATATAACTATTGCATGTTAATTTTCAACACTGAATTTGGTATATACCTCAATTCCCAAAGCCCAGGCCTTAAACCTGGCACTGTTTCCCAAAGCCCCGGCTTTAAACCTAGCACGATTTCCCAAAGCCCAGGCTTTAAACCTGGCACTGTATCTCAAAGCCCAGGCTTTAAACCTGGCACTGTTTCCTAAAGCCCAGGCTTTAAACCTGTCACTGCTATCCAAAGCCCAGGCTTTAAACCTGCCACTGTATCTCAAAGCCCAGGCTTTAAACCTAGCACGGTTTCTCAAACCCAGGCTTTAAACCTGGCACTGCTATCCAAAGCCCAGGCTTTAAACCTGGCACTGCTATCCAAAGCCCAGGCTTTAAACTTGGCACTAACACCATTCACTTACCTTATTTTCAAACACAAGCTTTCAAAAATTTCAAAAAAAATATCAAATCAACCTACAATCTTATCATCAAAGAACTACGTAACCCTGATTCTCTATCCTTGATAGAGATACGTAAGAGCGAGGTCAAATCCTTGTCGGGCCTCTTCAAAAAAAAATATTTTTTTTGTTATTATTTGCATTTTATTTCTTTTTTTGGAAAAAATAAATATTCCAAAAAATTAAACTCTTTTACTCATTTAATTAAAGGTATCGTCGTAAGGCGGGCGTTGTGGGGTGTTAGTACCTTCCCCATACGTAACCGACTCCCGGACTCTAAATCCAGTTTTGCGAACTTGCCTTATCTTGTTTTTGGTTTTCCATAGTTTTTCCTAATAAACTATGGTGGCGACTCCTCTGTTTTACTAAAATTAAAATTATATTTTGTTCGTCGTCCCCGTCGTGACCCCGGTTGCGACAGTGACCGCTCGACTTTGCTAAGGTCTTTGTAGGAACATCTGGCTCCAGAAAGGGGGGTTGAATAGAGCCTGAACTCAATTCCCTATAAATAGAAATCACCAACCAAGGCAAAAATATATAAGCACAAATAAAGCAATTTTATACTAGTTCACCCTAATCTCTAGGGCTATATCCAGTTCTCCCTTGAACAAACCGTTCAAGAGGTTCCACTATTCAGTCAATAGTTACAACGAGTACACAAACCTCTCCAAGTTACAACGAGTAAACAAACTTCTCCAGGTTATAACGAGTACACAAACCTCTCCAGGTTATAACAAGTACACAAACCTCTCCAGGTTATACCAGTCCCAATCTCCCCCTGAGATCAAGACCACTCAAGATTTAAAGAAACACTCTCAAAAGAGAGAACAATGAAAGCTCACAAGGGTTTACTTCAAAATAGTGAAGAATTACACAATGATTTCACACAACCCAAAAATCTAAATGCTTTCAATAGCAGATTGACAATAGACACTCAAACTAATTCTTCAATGTATTGTATGGTGTATTTCTCTTTTTGCTTCTTCTTGTTGTGTTTTCTTCAACATGAACTTGCTCATCTATATATAGCTTTTTAGAAAGTAGTCGTTGGGATGCTTAAACAGAGCAATCTTGACTTTCTAACGTATGGAGCTCAAACTGGAAATACTTCTCTAATTTTCATACTGCATTAAACTTGATTAAGTCTGCATCAGAAATAATTTAATATAACACAGAGAAATTATATCTCGGATACTCATCAATAATTTGAATAATTTTTATTATGAACATATTTGAACGTTAATAGACATTATGATATAAAATCAATTAATCAGATCTAAATAGTCCATAATAATTTGAATAATTTTTATTATGAACAGATTCGAACATTAAAGCACAATATGATATAAAATCAATTAATCACAATTAAATGCTCCATAATAATTTGAATAATTTTCATTATGAACAAATTTGAACTTTAGAGCACAATATGATATAAAATCAATTTAAATCACATCAATAACACATAAAAGTAAATAGTAAGAAAACTTATCTCTTCATAGACCATGTGTCTCCTGCTTTAATAATAATAATGTTAATTGCACAATGTATATAAGTCATCAAATATAAATGTATACTTGAGTTTTGTTATTATCAAAACTTTATCAAATGATTTGATCCTCTAAACGGGCTTTGGACCATCTAGTGTTCAACAATCTCCCCCTTTTTTATGATGACAAAACTACAAGTCTCAAGAACAAATAATTGCAAAAAAATATCAAGAGATTAAATAACGAAAGATTTTATTTGATGAAAAACAAACAAATGCACAACTTCGTAAAAACAAATCCAATAGTATTCAAAGTATTTGCAAAAACAGATTTAATCATTTCTCTTAATTATTTGGCATACTTTCTCTTTCTCCCCCTTTTTGTCATCACAGAAAGGGGTTCATTTAAGAAATCATCATTTCTGCAGGGAGATGCTTATAAAAGATTTTAAGTGCTCATGTGTTTGGGATAGAAAATTTTAGACAATAGGGATGACTTCAAACTCTAGCTCTATAACATTGATCTTTAACACATAAATCTTTTGGTTCCTATACACACTCATCAATTTGATATGTTAAATAAGTAATAGGTGAGGGAACAATATATTTTTTTTTATATTTTGAAGAGCCCATCTCATGTGAATTTCTGGTTTGAACAACAATAGAACTTGGGTGAGAAAAGCAAACCAATTGAATTTTTTTGTTGCAGCTCAAACTCTTAAAAATTAGAAAATGCATAGCATGAATTAATTAGGAAAAGAGAACAAAATTTTACCAAACTTTGAAACACACACACACACACACACACACATATATAGATATATATATATATTAACTATAATTTTATAAATGCATCAAGAAAATATGATTTAAAAGAATTATACAATAAAATTAACAAATATAGATGCAAATGAAAATATTTGATGCAATGAGTTTAAGCCAATTGATATTTTCCATCATTCAATTAAGATCATACTCTAAACTTCTCTTAAATATTTAAATCGATCTTCAACAAGGAGTTTTATAAAAATATTTTCTAATTGTCCATCAATTGAGATAAATTGCAAATTAATGGTACCCTTTTGAACATGATCTCTTATAAAAATGATGTTTAATTTCAATGTGCTAAAAACACACATGTTTTATAAATAAAATAAAATAAATTTGAAGAAACCAAAATAATGCAAATCAAATTTAAAACTATGCAAAAAACATGACACCTTACATGTCATTAAATACATGTAAATTTTATTAGACCGTCTGATGTGTAAAATATATAAAGTAACAAATGCAAGCAAAAACAAATACTTATCTTGTAGATGGGACAAACCGTCTAATCTTAGATGAATATTTGTTAGTAAAATGTGAATGTCTCATCCTTATTTTACCAATTCCAACAAATCTCGTTCATCTTTTTCTCTTATCTCTCAATTCTAGGAATGTAGACTTTCTTACCTTTATGAATAGTGAGCATCATGTTCCCAATTCCAATATTTGAGTCTTCTTGTATGGATTTAATATATCTGCAAGAGGAATAATTTTCTCTTTTGGTACCCGCACTGTTTTGGGTCCTTTCATGTTAGGTTTACTCCAAGATATATCCTTGAAGGTTCCTATAGAAATAGGATGTACAATGGAAGAACTAGATAATGTATTATTTTGAACACAGCCTATACCTTTCTTGTCATGAGAGTTCCTAGAACTTTTTATCAACATGTTTAGAGATTTTTCATTTGTATTTGAATGAGATAAAACTTTTCTAAGAGCGATATTTTCAGTAATAATATCATCAATGTTTGTCTCATTTGATTCAATAGGCCTTTTTCCTATTTTTTTCTCTAATTAACACAAGTTCTTTTTCCAAGATTTTGAGATTTGTGTTCTGAACTACAAGGTCCCTTTTGAGGTTCCTATTTTCATTACACAATCTTTCTTTTTCTTGGAGAAGCTCTGTGTTTTTTAGAGAAATATCATTTAGACTAGCTTTCCCTTGTTGCATTAATTTAATTTCTTTGCAAGCATTTTTATATTTTCTTTTCATGGTTTTATATGCAGATGCAATCATACCATTATTAGATATTGCTTCTTGATAAGCTAAACGTAAATTATCAATATTAGTAAAATCTACCTCATTATGTGAGTCCTCTGACATAGAGTTATCTGCCACATTAGTCATGAGACCTATGTTTGCCTCCTCTCCAGAATCAGAACTAGATGAATTCAAATCCTCCCAGGTTGACATAAAACTCTTTTTCTTTTTGGAGAATTTCTTCTTATTTTCTTTCTCCTCTTTTTCTTCAACCTGATCAGGACATTCTAATTTGAAGTGTCCTGGCTTCTTGCAGCCATAGTAGATTATCCTTTCATCTTGCTCCTTGCCATCTTTAGTCCTGAACCGTCTTTCCTTTCTCTTGCTCTCTTTCTTTCTCAACAACCTTTTGATCTTGTTGGTGAGGATGGAGATCTCATCATCAAAATGTATTGTCTATATCTTCAGAAGCTTTGGGTGGTACTTTTTTCTTTACATTTTTCAAAGCCAAAACCATCCCTTTTGTTGAACCTGCATCATTTTGTATGACCTGCTCATATATAGTAAGAATACCTACCAATTCTTCCAAGGGCATGGCCTCAAGATCTTTAGAGGTTCTGAGAGCAGTTTCTTGAGCTCTCCATTAAGCAAGTAAAATTCTGATAATTTTATCATTCATTTCATATTGACCAACAGTTAAACCCAAGGATCTTAGGTTGTTTAGGATAACATGCAAACGAAACACCATAGATTGTATAGATTCATGATCTTCAATAGCAAACATTTCATATTGACTTTTAAGCATAGTCAATTTATTTCTTTTTACCTCTTTTGAACCTTCATATGTGAGAGCAAGTGTATCCCACATCTCCTTAGTGCTGACCATGGCATGCACCTTTGGCATTTCTTCCTCAGATAAATTACACATTATAATATGCCTAGCTTTAGCATTATTTTGACAAACACGCTTTTCCTCCACAGTCATAGATTCAAAAGGAAGCAATTCTCCTGATTTATCAATCAATGTAAGTATGTCATTTTTAATAATATTAATTAACTCCATACCGTTACATTGGATATCATCCTCATCTTCCAAAGCTCATAATTGTGGCCCTTGAACAAGGGTGGTCGACCCACGTGTAGTCCGTCTCCATCCATTGAGTTCCTGTAGGATAGTGCCTCAAGTCCTCTGAAGAACTAACCCCTGAGGTTAGCTCTGGTACCAATTGTAGGAACAACTGGCTCCAGAAGGGGGGTTGAATGGAGCCTGAACTCAATTTGCTATAAATAGAAACCACCAACCAAGGCAAAAATATATAAGCACAGATAAAGCAATTTTATACTGGTTCGCCCTAATCTCTAGGGCTATGTCCAGTTCTCCCTTGAACAAACCATTCAAGAGGTTCCACTATTCAGTCAATAGTTACAATGAGTACACAAACCTCTCTAGGTTACAACGAGTAAACAAACCTCTCTAGGTTATAACGAGTATAGAAACCTCTCCAGGTTATAACGAATACAGAAACCTCTCAAGGTTATACCAGTCCCAATCTCCCCTAAGATCAAGACCACTCAAGATTTAAAGAAACACTCTCAAGAGAGAGAATAATGAAAGCTCACAAGGGTTTACTTCACAATAGTGAAGTATTACACAATGGTTTCACACAACCCAAAATTCTAAATGCTCTCAATAGCAGATTGACAATAGACACTCAATAATAGACACTCTAATTCTTCAATGTATTGTATGGTGTATTTTTCCTTTTGCTTCTTGTTGTGTTTTCTTCAACTTGAACTTGCTCATCTATATATAGTTTTTTAGAAACTAGCCGTTGGGATGCTTAAACAAAGCAATCTTGACTTTTTGATTTTTGGAGCTCAAACTGGAAATACTTCTCTAATTTTCATGCTGCATTAAAATTGATTAAGTCTGGATCGGAAATAATTTAATATAACATAGAGAAATTATATCTCGGATACTCATCAATAATTTGAATAATTTCTATTGTGAACAGATTTGAACGTTAATGCACATTATGATATAAAATCAATTAATCACATCTAAATAGTCCATAATAATTTGAATAATTTCCATTATAAACATATTTGAACATTAAAGCACAATATGATATAAAATCAATTAATCACAATTAAATGCTCCATAATAATTTGCATAATTTCCATTATAAAAAAATTTGAACGTTAGAACACAATATGATATAAAATCAATTTAAATCAAATCAATAACACATAAAAGTAAATAGTAAGAAAACTTATCTCTGTATAGACCATGTGTCTCCTGCTTTAATAATAATAATGTTAATTGCACAATGTATACAAGTCATCAAATATAAATGTATACTTGAGTTTTGTTATCATCAAAACTTTATCAAATGATTTGATCCTCTAAAAGGGCTTTGGACTGTCTAATGTTCAACAGTCTTTACAAAGACACAATTGTAGAAATGTTCTTCCAGTTTTGACGATCACATGTTATTCGTCTGTGTGTAATGGTATGTGATCCACTCGATGTTATCAAGATCGCAGCCTCATAATGGTATGAGACCCTTTCGATGTCATCAAGATCTCAACCTTTTAGAAGAAATGGTGTGACCTTCTGTAGGGCAAGGTCTCAACCTCAACTTTTCAACACGCGAGGGTACAGGATCCTCTCGGCATGGCCAAGATTTCGTTCTCGCCTCAACTTTTCAGCACGTGACAGTTCATGACCCTCTTGGCTCGGTCCAAGATCTCGACTTCACGTTCACCTTGCAGCACGCAACACGTGACGGTTCGTGACCCTCTCGGCTCAGTCCAAGGTCTCGACTTCACCTTCACCTTCAAGCATGCGATGGTTCATGGCTCAGTCCAAGGTCTGAACCTCACTTTACGTTTTAGTATGTGATGGTTTGTGACCCTCTCGGCTCAATCCAAGGTCCCGACTTCACTTTTCCCTTTCCACTTTTTCAAACAGTGACCTCTCTTTTGGAGAGGTATCTAGATACTTAATTTTTCTATTACTTTTTTCAACCTGAACAAAATTAGTGTCTCCGCCTTTACTTAACTTCTACTTGGATAATATGAAAATTTTAACTTTCAAATTATCCAGTAAATTTAAGTAAAGAGGGGCAGCTGTCAACACTCAATTTCGTCCAGGTAAAAAAAATAAATGTTTCTGATCAATTCTTGAAAAATTCATCTTTTTAGTTTGGATTTATTATTTTCTTTATTTTTTTTCTCTTATTTTCAAAAATATAAAAAATATATAATTTGCTTTTTTTGTTTATTATCTTTATCTTTTTATTCCATTTTAAGAGAAAAAATCAAAAAAATATTATTTAAGTTTTTACTTTGTTTATCATATTAAAAATTAAAAAGAAAAAAAGAAAAAATATGTATTTGCTTTATCTTTTTCATTTTATCTTTTTTAGAAATAAAGCTTCATTTTCATTTCTTTTTAATAAAAAAATTATTAGAGTTCAGGATACTCACTTCATCACATGTTCTTATTCAAACCACTTTCAAAATTTCCTCCCATGCTCCTCTTATCAACACTCACTTTAATCACCTTCTGCTCTATTACCCTGCAAAACTCACTTTATTCACCCTCTACTCCATTACCCTCCCAAAACTCACTTTAATTACCCTCTGCTTCACTACCCTACATAAGGCCAAAATGAGAAGTTGTTTTTGTCTCTCTACACAAGGCTGCTCTCGTCCTCTGCAGAAAATATTTTTTTTTTAAACTCTCTTTTTGGCATTACATGCACCCTTGGTTTCACCTTCCTCCAAAGAGATACACACAACTCTTTTTTATATAGGGGACTATTCTCCTCACACGAAAGGGGAGAGATTGCACTTTCATTCTGGATTCCTCTCATTCTCCATTCCTCTTCATTCACGCAACCGCTCTCATCCTATCTCATTCATCTTCAACTCCCACCTTAAACCCTAAAAAAAGACCATGACTTCAAGCACTCCACCACACCTTTCCTCTCCTCTCACCCTCCAACCATGGAAGTGCAATAGCCAATGCCATGATCTCCTCACCATGTCTCCATAAAAGCTCTCTTCAACAACCCTCGTTACTATCCCCACTACACATTTGCTAGCCACGCCTAGCCATACACCCCCCCAACGTTACACCAAAACCAAACACACCCCTAAAACCACCTTCCCGCCACAACGTCATCATGACACCACGATCCCATGCTTCTCCCTGTGCATGACCAACCTCTCCTACCTCCTCAAGAAGCTCTCGCTACACCAAAAATATCATGAACCTTGCTGCAAAAAAAAAAAAAAAAAAAAAAAACATGCTCTCTATCACACTCTAAACACCCACGCCACCAAGTCTTCACCCCACGCCACCAAATCTTCACTTCATGCCATTATCCACATACACCAACTACACCATACCCCTTTAATCACCTTCACCATGGCCCTCGTCAACCAACCCGACAGTAACATTAAACCAACCTCCACAACCACACCCCCAAAAGCAACCAGCACAAAACAACCACCATGAAACCTCCATCAAGCACCTCCCAACGAACCAAGTACCTCCCTCACAAACCAAGCGCCTCCCACCACTACACCCTCGAGCCATGCCCTTTCTACCACCATAAGCTCCTCAAACCTCCACGCTAACAAAAAGACTCTACCGCTGTAACGGCGCTTTCCGCGCATCGCTACTGCCAGGCCTTAAACTGTCGTCACCTTCCATGCCGACGACCCCCGCCACCAACAAGCCAGCCACCAACCGCATCCGCTCTCATTGTCGCCGCCAACTGCCGTCATGTTGTGCCTCCATGTCCATGGTTTCTTGCTTGAGGTAGGGTTTTAGTGAGTGAACCCAAGTGGGTTCTAAAAAGAGAGAGGTTTGAACGTTGGGCCTAGGCCCAACAAGTTTCTATTTTGCACGTCCCATATCGACTCTCTATACTGTTTTTATTGTCCTTTTTTGTCAAAAATTCTAAACCCATTAAATCAATTTTGTAGCTATTATTACTTACAACATTATTTTTTTTACCTATACACTTTTTTGGGTCATTTTGCTAGCTTCCTATTAATTAATCACATCTTCTTAATCTTTATTAAATTTTATATTTTTAAGAAAAACTTGTATTAATATTTAGGAATAATTAAATACAAATATTTTTCTCGTGCCTTGCAAAATAAATTCGATTAAATATCCAAATGACCGCACGCGTTAGACAGAATTTGATTCGAAATTTTTTTACGTTGTTTGGATAATCAAAGAACCGCACGCATCAAGCGATATCCAATACAAGTTGTAGGAGTACGGAGCATGGTGGTTCGCCCCTAATGTACTCCTACCATTTTCAAAATCAAATTTCTAATTTCCCAATATCAAAATTTTTAATATAAAATCTCAAAAAATATAATATTTTCAAAAAGTACAAAAATATTAATTTTCAAAAGAAATTCAAAATTAAAAAAATATAAAACTTTCAAAAATTAAAAAATATCAAACACTCAAACAAACAATTTTCAAACAAAGAACTACATAACCCTGATTTTTCATCACGTAAGAGCAAGGTTGAACCTTGTCGGACCCCAAAAATAAATAAAAAATATATTTTTTATTGTTTTATCCTCATTTTTGTCTGTTTATTGGGAAAAATAGACATTTTAAAAATCACACTTAGTTCACTTATTTAATTAAAGGTACGTCTTAGGACGAGCATTATGAGGATGTTAATACCTTCCTCACACGTAACCGACTCCCGGACCTAGATCCGGTTTCGCAGACCATAGCCTTAGTTTTTGGTTTTTTCATAGTTTCTCATAATAAACTATGGTGGCGACTCCCTTTTCTATTTTTCAAAATCATTTTTATTTTCTTTTCGGATCGTCATCCCCATCGCGATCCCGATTGCGACACACTTTACTCAAATGACAATTTTCTTTGATGTTACTTATATTCTTTTAATATTTTAAGTATTATTATATTTGTACGGTATATGAGTTCAATATATAAAAATTATATTTTTCCATAGGTAATACATGCCTTTATTGACTTACAAATTGGATTAATATTACATAAGAATAAATTCTTCAAAAAATTTCTAGCTTCAACATGCCAAAATTATGTACAAATTATACCTAGGAATTATTGATACAAAAGCAGTTTACCATTACATACAAAAACAATAGTATGTAACACGATTTTACATACGAGTAAAAATTCATATATAACACACACTTTATCTACGGATTTAAATACATAAGTATTTTTTATAGATAAGAATAAAATTTCTTATATTATAAGCTAAACAATTCATTGATAACATTAAAATACTAACCATCAACATCCAAATTATAAAGTATTATTATGATCACATTTAAACATCATCACGATCTCCTAAATTTCAATCAAACATGCCGTACTTTTTTTTCTTCTCATTATTTACTTAATCACAATGTCATATAAATTTCCATAATATCAAGTTAAAACTTTAGATAAATACTATTCATACTTGTATCGTAAGGAATTTAAGAATTTAAGATGGTGAGATTTGGAGGATTTGAAGGAGATGTTTGTGAAAGTTTGTAAATGATGTGATAGATATAAATTAGTTTTAATGAATAAAATTTTATAATTACATTTTTATCCTTAACTTTAAAAATAATTTAATTTAGTTAATTTTAATAGTTTTATTTTTTTAAAAAAATTAATAATACAATTAACTTTATTTAAATTTAATTTAATAAAATATTATTAAATTGTTAAATATAATTAATAAATTAAATTTACTAATTTTTTATACTAAATTTACACAATATTATTATTATATTATAATATATAATTAATTATATATATTTATAATTTATTATATTAAATATATAATATATAATTAATTATATTAAATTTATACTATGTAATCAATTATAGTCATATGTATATGTTTATGGGTTGTAATTTTAAGGATGTTGAGTTGGCATACTTGCAAATATCTTTAAAGAGTTACATATCATCTCCTGCAAATCATCTCTTATCTATCCTTATAAATCCCTTAAACAAACATGTGTGATCTTTAACAATCTATTCTCTTTTACAGTGGAACCACTCAAATCTTCCCATCCAAATACAATGTCAAAGCAAAAGAAGTGAAACTTGAGAAAAAGAGGAAGAAAATTATTACTAGATACAAAACACTTAACTTTTGGAATTTGAATTTTAAAAGAAAAAGCGGAAAATAAATAAGAAAATTTTAGGAAGTTTGAGATAGAGGAAGAAGGGTTGGACAGAAATATTGCTCTTTTCGATTTCTTTTGTTTCTTGATAAAGATTTACTATATAGACACCCCTACTATTTCTTCTCACGCCCTCTTTGTCCCGCTTTTCTCTCACCCTTTATATCTCTTGTTAATTCTTACAAATATTGTAAATGACTTTTTTGTTAAATTAGTAAAGGAAGAAATATTTTTCTTTCTTTTTTACATTTTCTCTCAAACTAAACCTTCTGAAAATCTATCCTCTTTTTATATCTCTTAAAAAACAACCTTTTCCATCCAAAATCACTTAAAAAAGTAACATTTACTTCCTTTTCTAACATAAATGACAAAAAAAAACAACCTTTAGCTTATAGTGAGAGAGCGAGGGAGCAAGAGAACCAGAGAACGCAGGGAGTGAGAGAACGCAGAGAGTGAGAGAGTGAGAGAATGAGAGAGCCAGACAGTGACAGAGTGCAGAGAGTGAGAGAGGCAGAGAGGCGCAAATGGCTTTTGATTTGGGCTCCTTCAGTCGCTTTACACGTTGACTTAAAAAACTAATATTTTTGCCACGTCAACAGTGTCAAATAGATATTATACCGCATACCAATGTCAAAATAACATACATTACTTTATTGTAAATGACTTTTTTTGTTAAATTCGAAAAGGAAGAGAGATTTTTTTTCCTTTTTACATTTTCTCTCAAATTAAACCTTCTGAAAATCTATCCTCTTTTTGTATCTCTTGTTTCTTTCAAAAGTTTTTTTTTTTCTTCTCTTAAACATTTTGAAAGTGCATCATTCCTAAAGTGCACTGCCATTTTTTTAGGACGGGATAATAATTTATAGCAATAGTCATTTATAAATTCGAGTATATAGAAAGTATGATGATAAAATGATTTTATAGTACTATTTAGTTATAAATTATTATATAAAATAAATTTGTTAATTTCAATAATGATTATGTACTATACGGTTGACCAAGACACAACCAGATTATAATAACAACTCTGGATATCTCTGTTATAGAATCATAACAGAATAACAAAATACAACAGAATGGGTCCAAACTCATTAAGCTCACTACTACGCTTATAAATAGAGGCTCATTTACCTTAAGCAAGGTACTTCTAAACTCTGATTTATATCCCTGCACACTCTAACCCTAAACTGACTTGAGCTTCGGAGTGCCTGCAGGACCCCCTTCTGGGACGGTGGAATTCGGAGCACTAAGGAGCGAATTTGGAAAGCAATCAAAGAGCCAATACAAAAGGTATTGTTGTTGCTAGAACCAACCGGTCTCTTGCGAGAACATTTTGGCGCCCACTGTGGGGCCGAGATTGGGCTACCAACAATGGTAACGATTCATAATCATGAAACAAAATAGGTTTAGCAACTGCACTGATAGTGATGGAGATGATTCTAAAACCACGATTAAAGAGCTTGGCCATAAACGAGTTTGGTTAACTACTTCTTTTTTCTTTTTCTTTCGACTATTGGTCTGGTAAGCTTAAGAGACTCTTGGTTTGAGTTTTTTTTTTTTTTTTTTTTTTTTTTTTTTTTTTTTTTTTTTTTTTTTTGTCATTTTCGTATGTACCACGATCATGTATTTTGTGATTTTCGTATGTACCATGATGGCCTTTTACATTCTTGTGAAGCCTTTTAACATATTAGAAATTTTTATATATTAAGGCATCCCTTTATCATTTCTCATTCTCCGTACAAGGAGCGGGATGGAATCAAACTCACCGAGAAATAGAGGAAGGAGAGTCTGCAAGCAAAGAAAGAAGCCAAAGAGAAGGAGCCAAATCCCCAAAACACAAAACACAAAATCCAGTAACATCAAGATCCCTAATCGGAAAATCTATCCAGAACCAGAACTCAAACTCCCAATGACTTCATAATCTTCAAACCACCGCATCTCATCACCGCTGCCGCCTCTGCAACGGCCACCTTCCAACGCCGCAACGTCTCCGCCTCCGTCAACTCCCATCCAATCTCTTAGCTTCGTGATTGTCAAAAAGAAAGACCTTCTCGTTGATGAAGGTCTTCAATGGAGCAAATGCTTGGATATCCCAAACTTTGCAAGAGCCGTCGCGGCTGGCCGTTGATGACTTGGATGCATTTGCCGGTCTTCTTCATATCCCAAACCATCGGAGGAAATTCAGTACGACCGCGCCTATGACCTCTTCTCCCAATTCGACAGCCAGGAGAATCCCTTCGTGCTCTCTTGCATCCACTAATTCTGCGCCAACTTCTCCCAACTTAAGGGCGACATCCAGCGTGACCTCTGCAAGTGCCTCGCGCGAATCCGCATGTTTCGCCACGCCACCACGCGACCGGGCATGATGGCTCCGTGCGGCTCCACCACCGCCTGGATGCGTCGTCGCCGCCAAGGAGCCCGTAATAGCTCCGCTTCGATTGGGAGCAGTTTCGCCAACTGAGGAAGCAGCATGCTGCAGTGCTACACCAAAAACGCTCCTGGCCTCAAGATCTGGCCGATGTTGTTCATCACAACCATAGAATAGGGCTTACGTGACTCCTCCCTCCCGTGCGTATGTAAGTGTATATATAAACCGCAAGCAAAGCAAAGAAAGAGAAAGAAAGTGTGGTGCAGGCTAGCTGACAATTATGGGAGGTTATGTGAGTCCCTCCACTTTTATATACACGCATAGTCATATTTTTTTTTTCATAACGTTTTTTGAATTGGAGTTTGGATTGGTACTTTGGTTTGGTACTTCATCGGCTTCGTACGTGTTGGGCAAGCTCTACCACTAGACATCGGCGTATCATTCCACATTTCAATTACGGATCTGATGATCACCGGTTCCTGATCTAGATCAGGAAATCCGATTCTATTAATGGTTCTTCTTAAGATGTATACAAGGAAAAAGGAAGATAAGTTTACAATAATTCTTTTAATTTTTCTCATTAACTTTTTGAGGACTAGCTTTTTATATACACTTAATATTTTCTAATCATCCATGTGTGGAATACTTTTATAAATAAAAGGTTAAATAATTTTATTGCGTCAGCCATTATCTTCGAGCTTAAGTGGTCACTAATGCTATTGTTGAATATCTTCCGAACGAAGAGTATAGGAAACATTCCAGACGTCTTATCCCGAGTCTAGTGATCTGATTGAGAGGAAGTATGCTCACCCATAGTCTTGGCGGCACAGGTTGTAATGTTGAGCTTATCATATGTCTCATTTCGTTTCAACTTTTTACTTTGTCAACTTTTTACTTTTAGAAGATTGTCAATATTTGTTATTATTTTCAGAATAACACATACTTCCTTTTAAAAGTTTCTATATATCTTTTAATTTGGTTTTCACAGTAAATTGATGGACAACGTCATGCATCTCTCAATAAGACCTCATGATTTGCGATCGTTATGGCCGACCGAAAGGTGGCTCCAGCTTAAGGTACTCTTGGCTCACCATGAGACCTTCATTCGCGAACATTACGGCTGACCGAAAGGTGGCTCCAGCTTAAGGTACTCTTGGCTCACCATGAGACCTCCATTCGCGATCATTACGGCCGATCGAAAGGTGGCTCCAGCTTAAAGTACTTTTGGCTCACCATGAGACATTCGCGATCATTACGGCCGACCGAAAGGTGGCTCCAACTTAAGGTACTATTGGCTCACCATGAGACCTCCATTCGCGATCATTACAGCCGACCGAAAGGTGGCTCCAGCTTAAGGTACTCTTGGCTCACCATGAGACCTCCATTCGCGATCATTACGGCCGACCAAAAGGTGGCTCCAGCTTAAGGTACTCTTAGCTCACCATGAGACCTCCATTCGTGATCATTACAGCCGACCAAAAGGTGGCTCTAGCTTAAGGTACTCCTTACCGTGAATAGACTTACACCGAGAGGTGTATAAACATCTCAGCTTCTCAGCTTCGCAGCTGGCTCATCAGCTTCACAGCTGGCTCAAAGCTGGCTCAAAGCTGGCTCATCAGAGCCTCATTCTCAGCTACCTCATCAGAGCCTCATTCTCAGCTACCTCATCAGAGCTTCATTCTCAGCTGGCTCATCAGCTCCATAGAGCTTCAGTCTCAGCTCATCAGAGCTTCATTCTCAGCTTCTATCAGCCTCTATAAGCTTATCTCAGCTTATCTCAGCTTCTATCAGCTTATCTATTTATATCAGCTTCTCGACTTTTTAGTTTCACACCCACAGCTTATCTATTTATATCAGCTTCTCGACTTTTTAGTTTCACACCCACAAACCGTGAGGTGTATTATTACAACTTTTAACAATTTAGATGAAAGGATCACATCACACTCAAAAAACGGGACACACGCAAATCAAGAAAAGGCGCGTGTAAGTCCACCTTTATCACTTGTTTCCGGACGACGAACACGACAAATCTAATCATTACCTACTCAATACTAAATCATCTTCAGTCGTTACTCGCCCTCGAGGACTTGGGGGGCCTATGTACTATACGGTTGACCAAGGCACAACCAGATTACAATAACAACTCTGCATATCTCTGTTATAGAATCATAACAGAATAACAAAATACAACAGAATGGGTCCAAACTCATTAAGCTCACTACTACGCTTATAAATACATGCTCATTCACCTTAAGCAAGGTACTTCTAAACTCTTATTTATATCCCTGCACACTCTAACCCTAAACTGACTTGAGCGTCGGAGTGCCTGCAGTGCCCCCTCCCGGGACTGTGGAATTCGGAACACTAAGGAGCGAATTTGGGAAGCAATCAAAGAGCCAACACAAAAGGTATTGTTGTTGCTAGAGCCAACCGGTCTCTTGCGAGAACAGATTATTTTATAATTATCGTGAAAATATTTCTGATTAATAACGTAAAACTGGTAAATTAAATATTTAAATATTAAAAATTTAAATAATTAATTAAATATTAAGTATAGTATAAATTATTATTTTTTCAATTGAGTGTTTCTAAAATGTTTTCATTAATTCAACTAACGATAACTCACGTTTTTTCTTTTTTAATATGTTTTATTTCGTCGTTCAACTCCCAAGTTACCTGACAAATCGGAAAATATTGAAATATTTAAGTGAAAATAAAAAATATTTTAAATATAATCTTTTAAATGAAAACTGTACAAAAATTACTGAAATTTATTTCTGAAGCAATTAAAATTTAATTAAGCCATTAACATTATTTGTCCGTGAGCGAGCGAAACGACTACCCAACACTGCGTTTAATAAGGTAGAATAGAACACGCTGCGTCTGTGTCATTTGATTTTTCCTCTTCTTCTTCTTCTTCATCGCGAAACTCCGACCAAATAGCGTAATTGCAGCGATGGATTATTCAGGCTACAACTACCAGCAGCAATCGCAACAACATTCCTATGGATACGACCCTTCTCAGATCCAACCCTACGATCAATCCTATGCCTATCAACAATACTACGCTTACAATCCTCAATACGCCTATTTTCCCAATACACATCAAGGCCAGTTTCAATTCCAACACGAAACCGCTCCTCTTCACCCTCCCGGCGTCAATCCCTCCGTTCCGGAGTCAGCCCCGGTAAATTTTTCCTTTAACCCTTCCAATTCTTAATTGTGTTATCGTTAAATTCAGTTGTTCTATTTAGTTTTCATGTGCTTAGCTTGTTTGTGAAATTTTCATACCAAATATTGTGTGAATGGGTCGTGACCTAATTAAAATTGTTGTTGGCATTGGCTGTGAATAGTGAGTTTGTGATGTGTTTGATATTTGGCAATGAAATAGGATTCGTCTACCTTTAATTAGCAAGTTTTTGTGGTTGCGTTAGTGATTTTGCTGTGTTCGTTGAGGCCACGATTGCCATGGAAATTGCAGCCACCATTGTGGTCGTGATTTTGCTGTGTTCCTTGATATTATGTGAAATTGCAAACGAATGTGGTCGTTCTGCCAACAATTTGCAGTCAAAATTGCCTCCACAATTGTGTTCGCATTGCTGTCGGGGAAGCCTCAAAGACCTTGACATTGCAAATGAAACTGCGGTTGCTGATTGGTTTTTAAAACCTTGTGAATGAGTAGGGGTTTTGTGGTCGATTTAAATCGTATATTGGTGTTTGTCATCTTAACAGATAATGTTTTGGTTGGGGTGATTTATGTCCTGCAACTCTGACTCTTAAATTTGACTCAAAAGTGGGATGAATGACCTACAAAATTCTTATGGGATAACGGTTTGTGATTTTGTGACATGGTAGCGTCATTTGAGTCCCATATTGATCTTCCTATATTCTGTCTAATGTGAATGGTAATGGTGGCTTCTAGTTCGTCCTCTAAAAGTTTCTGTTTGAATCGCCTTGTAATTTCACATCAGTGCCTTTGTATCTGTGTCACATGGAATAAAGTTTTTATTCTGAATAAATGCTACTACTATTCTTTATTTTGTGTCTAGTTTGTTGTCTTTCTTCCAAGATTGTGTAGCTATAGAGCTGGATGGATGTGTTTTATAGGCACACAAATTTGTAACATCGTGTATTGTAATCAATATCAACTAAGGGTTTAACTTCTAAATTATATAAAATTGCTGGCAGTAACCAAGTAGTGATGCACATTCCAGCTTCCATTGCTGTTTATTGTTGTCACCAGGTGTTTACAAAAGGCCTAAAAAAACTAAACTACCAAAACAAAAAGAGGCAAATATATTGATTAAAGAAGAGAATGAAGAATACAGCAAAGGCTCTGGCTGTGAAGTACAAATTCAGTGACATCCGCATGTCGGCTGTTTTCCTAAGGCACAGTTTTGGCCTAATTTAGAAGAAGACATCAATTTTGCCACAACACAAGTCACATATACATGTGCTCAATTGCATGGGTCACTGAGCTTGTCAGATGGTGGTGCTGGTGGCAAAAATCCCATATCTAGAGAGGCACAAGTTGGTTCAAAATCACAACTGCTTTCAAACTTGTGATGCTACACTCTTTGGAGTCACATAGCTTCAAAATATCTGATCAACTCCATGATTGGCCATGACAGCAACACAATTGACAGCATAGACTGCTTCTACTTTCTGCCAATAACTGTCTTAACTATCCATAACTCTCAATACATATCCATTGGCTCTCATGGACCAATTAATGTCATTAGGCTTAATCAAAACTATTTTTTTATGCATATTAGTCAATAGTGTGATATAGTGGACTAGCATGCAATGCATTCTGCAACCACTTCGTGGTTCAAACAGTAGAGTGATTTTGAATTAAGGCCGTTGCAGCCGCAATAGTGGCACTACCATGACAGCCTTTGAAAACACACTTTTAGCCCTAGAACACTATTTAGGGTTTTCTGGGTAAAATATTCCTCAAAAAGTTACCTCTGTTCTTTCGCACTTTATAAAACACTTCTTTTCCCCATGTCTTCTGTTTTTATTTATTCCTCAGAGTTCCTAAGTTCACATTATGCTATTTTTTTTATTTAATTTGTTATGTTCTTTTTATATTAATTTCTCCATCGTCTTTCATTTTTGTTTAATTACTTTGTTGTTATTGATCCTAGATTGATGTGATTCTGTAAACTGCTATATTATTTATCATGACCTTCTTCAATTTTTTTGGTTTTTATTTGTAACTTGTATTAAAACGTTTAAAATAGTGGTCATCCTGTTCCTTTTTGCTTTTGTCTCTTCCACTAAAGATCAGTAGAACCAACAAATGTTATGGGTTTACACATCGTTATTCGAGATAATGGCTTTGGCAAAGGCTTTGTATATAATATTTTGTATATAATATTGCTCCAGTGACATCTTTGAAACTGTTGTATTATATTCTATGCCAATCAGTTTGCGCTTTTATTTAGCTCTTGTAAGTTGCTTCGTTGTAGCTGAAACAAGTTGACATAAGATAGATTCAGTCAAAGTTAAGCCATTTGATATGGTTTATTCCTCCTTGACTCGATTCAGCACATTTTCTGATAAATCAACATGTCAATATATTAATTTCCTAACAAAAAGGGGAAAATAACATTTGAAGAAGTAAACGGAGAAGGCTGATTGAGGATTTTGCAACACTTACTTTTTAAACATTTTCTTATGCTTTTAGAGCGAATAGCTTGCGGTGCTTCCTCAGCTTCTTTTGGGAACTTCTCTGGACAAAAGATCGTTACTGGATTAGGTATTATATCCTCAGTTTTTCATTTAAAACCTTCAGATGGTGTTGAGAATTCTGCAAACTTGGCCACAACACCCTAGAGTGACCAGATAAAGACAGGAGTTACATAATATAAGCACAAGCTATTGTGGCTCATATCATATCTTTGAAGTCAAAATAAGGCCTTATGGTGGTGGGTCTTTGCTGGTTGCTTTAGAGCTGATGTGGGCATCAGATCATTTTGTTTCTCTTCTTAACTGTTTGGCCTTTCAAAGTAATAGTCAGTGCCTCACAGTTTAGAACTAGAAACTTATCTCTATTGTTATTCATTGAGCATAACTTTCATTTGATATGGTTTGGTTTCTTTTGTCAGAGGATGTTGCTTTTCAGTTTCAGACTTAGGGAAGCGTTGATGATGTTTTCAGGACCATAAATTGACAACTTATCAAGGATTGCTAGATCAACAGTATCTTGAGGCTCGTAGAGATAGGCATGAATTGGGCCAAGTCCATGGTCAATGGGTGGGTGTATTTGTTGGTTAGAAAGTTAAGAAATTATCTGTGAGCCATTCATGGTGTTATCTAAACCATAATGAGGGAATTACATGTCACAATGGCTTATCAACAAGTATAATTTTCAATGAAGGGATAAAACAATTTGACTATGGCTTATCAACAAGTATAGTTTTCTATATTCTTCTTATAATAATGCTATTTTGTTTGGAGATGAAATCGTCAAGGATAATTATGAAAATGGTGGATGAAATACTGAAATATTTCAATTTTAACTGTTTTCTTTGACATTTCTCTCTCTAACATTACCACCTTTCTGATTTTGTATCGTTTGTGTGCACATATTGTCATTCTAATAATTTACTCAAATTTCTCGTTCATTCATTCCCGATTACTGTAACCATATCAGTATATTCTTGAATTCGTATGTGAATTCTATTTACAGACTGGACCATCTCAATACAGAGGTAGGGGTGGCAGGGGTGGTAGACCATTTAGAGGGGCTGGTCGTGGTCGGGGCCACGGTAGGGGCCATGGAGTGGGGGGTGGTAGACACATACCATCTCATTCTTCTGGAGCTGCTATTTCTCATGCGGCAGGTCCACCTGTTGTTTCTGGGAATGCTTCAGCGATAGAACCTTCATCATCAGTCTCTGTGCCAACACAATTACCTAAACCAGCTCGAGTGCAACCACCAGCACCACGTAAGGTGTGTTGTGAAATTTGTAAGGTTGAGTGCAATACTCCAGAAATCTTGGAGCAACACAAGAATGGGAAGAAACATCAGAAGAATATGAGGGTGCATGAAGAATTGCAAAGGCGTAATGCTCTAAATGGACAACAGAGTGGGCAAATTCCTACTTCTCAACTGAATTTAACAGATGAACCTAAGCAAGTTCAGGAGTCTGAGAAAAATGGATGCCTATCAGAAAATATGGGCTCTGGGGTTATAGTTAATAATCACAACGAGGAAACACAGCCGCAGAATAATGTAGGAAACATTTCTGAGGCTCCAGCTGAAGCACCTGAGGCAAAAAACATGGATAACTCTGGCACAAGAGGCCGAGGATTAAAGCGGAAGAAGAAAGGAGGAAAAGGGGGTAAATACATGAGAACCAATGATGGTTTAAAGTCTGTGGAATCTGCACAAACTGTGTCTTTTAGATGTGACTTGTGTGATGTTAAATGTGAGTCACAAATTGTTTACCAGAGTCATGTGACTGGGAAAAAGCACTTATCGAAACTAAGGCGCGCTCATGATCCCCAAGCTTCATCTGGAGTAGGCCAGCAGCAAGCTCTATCTGGAGCACTCTTGGGGCTTCAAGGCCTTTACCCTCCTGACATCAATGCTCTGTCTAATGCAATCAATGCTCAAGTACAGCAAGGTGATAATGATCCACAGGTACTTTTGGCTCAGCTCCTGATGACTGTACTATCTCAAGCACAAGCTACAGCAACTGCACAAGGGACAGGTGTCACCGCTGCTCAGATGCCTGGACCCTTATCTATGGCTGGACCAAGTTATGAACCCCAGTTGTTACAGACACAAGTATCAGAAATCACAGCACATGCTAATTTGGAAAATCCTTCTGGGGAAACAAAAACTGAGCTGTTACCTGTCCCAGCACTGGAGGCAAAAGCTCAGCAAGGTTCAAGTGTCAGCACCCAAATTGAAGGTGGTGCTTCTGAAACTAAACAACAGGTGTAAAATTCCCCCAATATAGTGCTGTAGCGACACCCACAGCCAATTTCAGAATGTGAATCTCCCACCACTTGGTAGGCCAAAGATGATTCAATCATTCTTCTTAAACTTTCCACTTTTTTTGATCCCAAAGGGGGTGGTTAGTTAACTGTTGGGATTTTCATTTCTCTCAGAGGTAGATTTGAATATTGTAGGAATTTGCTCATATGGATGTTAGGATGTGCTAGAAATCCTTTATTTTATGTTACTGCAATGTGAAAAATACCTTTGAGTGATCGAAGTTGGGAACGGATCAGTGAACGTGAATACCTAAGGATAATGCAGTTTTAGCATTTATGAAATCTGAGGGTCTGCTTTGAAATTTTTTCTATATGCACTTATAAAACCGTTTGATGAAAATTTTAAATGTTTTTTATGAGGTAATGTGGAAGTTAAATTTAATTTTTAAAGAAGTTAATATAAGTGATTTACAAATTAACTCATGTATTTATGAAAAGTATTTTAAATATTTTTATAGATATTTGTGGAGAATTTTATGCAACCTGATTCTAAAAGAGACTATAATTGGTTATTCCTCCTTAAATTAATTCTTCATCATTTATGATCATATTACATGGGTCATGTTGCACCATCAATAATTTGACCATTAATTGACAAAAGGGTAAAATATGTATGATTTTTTAAATTCATATATCAAAATTTAAAAAATACAAAATGTGTAAGGTAAAATTTATAAAAATATAAGTGTAGTCTTAAAATATTCAATTAAGTCATTTTACTATTAATATAATGAAAAATGTCCAACAAACTAAATAAATATTTTAAATTAAATTAATTTAAATGTATAATTCAATTACATAATATATTTATTATTTTATATATAAAATGAATAATTGCATATGAATAATATTTAATTTTGCAATTTATTTTAATTATAATATATTATGAACAATTATTTTTTATTTTTTTAATATTATTATTACTTGTTTTATTTATTAATTTACTTTCAACATTTTATTTTTATAAAAAATTATAATTTACTTGAACACATACTTTAAACGAATGTTATATTTTTTAGAACGTTTATATTCAAATAAATTATTCTTTTATTTTGTTAGAGATGGTAATGAAATTTCTTGTTTAATTTTTGTTACATATAAAACTATCATACAACAATGCCGATAAAAAAAACAAAAACAAAAAAACATACCACTATCATACAACAATGTTCTTTTAATTTATTTAATTATGTTGTTTCTTCATTTTATACCTTAACTTAAGGTCAGATTTGTTCAAACTTCTATAGTAAACTTTTTTTGGATTACTTCTCTTTGTTTTATTGTGTTGTGTTGTGTTTTTTTTTTTTTTTTTAACATTATGTTTTT